>SDBU01001133.1_pt1 | contig 38962 bp, 62 predicted proteins | sample 2277071 | NCBI WGS metagenome assembly SDBU01 (sample SAMN10397929, study PRJNA504765) | marine sediment metagenome | isolation source: marine sediment core GS08_GC12, 126 cmbsf | place: Arctic Ocean: Gakkel Ridge, Loki's castle | collected 2008 | reverse complement strand
CACATTTTCATACGCCGCTTCCAATGAAAGCATATCTTGATTGCCTGTATTAGTAGTCAAGATGTGCAAATAATCATTGGGTGTCGCTGTCCCAATGCCTACATTGCCAGATTGGTTTACCACAAAATTGGTAGTGCCAACAGTTAAAGCATTTTGTATAGTTGAAGTTGAAATACTGGTTACTGTTAATTGAGATGTACTGGCATTATTTATGCCTGTAATATCAAATCCTCCCCAATCTATATTTGCTGTTGGTGAATTATTGCCATCTAATCTTAAAAATACAGCATTGAAAACGTCTGTTGATACTGGAACTGCAATATGTGAATCCGTTGTTCCTTCTTGATAAATTGTTATTTCTGTTGGAGAACCTCCCCCCAGATTTCCATATATCTTTAGAATCAATCTATCCCCTGTTGTTAAAAATACTTCAGATGAAGTTGCGGCGTGAATGTCAAACTTTGCTTTATCATTAGTAACTTCATCCTCCGAAATCTCACTTGTTACTAAAAGAGTTTGAGTTCCATCTGTTGAACTCGCTGTTAAAGTCCAATAAATATTTGTAGTCCTATTCCCTCCTGTTCTTTCCAAATGAAAATGTCCATCATAAATTCCTGCTTGAAGAACTGTAAATGCTGGAGTTCCTGTTGCTGTAATAAATTGAAATAATAACTGGTCATCTCCTGCCCCTAAAGTAGAGGAAGCAATAGAACTTTCAGATAATCCTGTTTCAAAATCTTGCATTATAAAAATGCCGGGAAATTGAGTGGTAGAGGTTGTTAAAAAGAACTCATCTATCAACGCGCTTGCAGCTAAATCAACATATTCTTTGGTAGCTAATTGTGAAGTTGAAGTGGGAAATGAACTTAATGGAGGTTGGTCAAAAGTTAAAATTCCAGTTAGAGTTCCACCATTTAAAGATACATTACCATCTGTAAAAGTACCGGCAGTTATTAAACCTGACCAAGTAGAAGTAACACCAGTCACTCCAGTTGTTATTGTTAAACCATTAAAAGTAGGATTGTCAGCAGTAGTTAAATGCTGTCCTGTGTTATAAGCAAGTTGAACATTGCCTATTCCATCCGCTGTTACGCTTAATCCATCTGCATCTTGAGTTAAAGCAGTGTTGCCAGCTACGCTAAAAGCTGTACCAATAAGATCTATCCCATTTCCTGCCGTATATGTAGTGTTGTCATCTGCTCCACAGTCCCAGTTATCTACATCTGTCTTTTTAAGGATTTGACTGTTAGAACAAATGTTCCCGTCCGGCAGTAACTCTCCATCCCAATCAATGTCTTGGTCAGTGTGTATTCCATATCCAGTATCTATCGGCTCAAGAATAGTATCTGAGCTTGGATACCAATAGTCAATCATAAATTGGCTTGAGGTATATCCACCACTTAATAAAAGCGTCACTATAATTGTTGCTATAAAATATTTAAACTTCATAATAATAACTTATGTTTTTGCTTGATGATTCGGCGATTGCATATAATAAATTAACGTCGCTAATATTAAAAGTCATGCTGTTTCCTAATGGCAACCATATTCCTCTACGGGATGCCTTAGTATAAACTACATTGCTGTCACCAACTACAATGTGCCCGCCTGCTGAATGAACAATCACTCTTTTGCAGGGGATTGAAGTTGATGACAATTGAGTAGCTAATATACCGATTATTGCAGTTCCTGTGCCGATAACGGTGGCGGCGCCACTGCCACCAACAAAATCTGTAATCTGATTCCCAGAAGAGTCTAATATCTCAACTGCAAGAACGCCTTTAAGACCTCTGTCAGTAACTGAAACCTTTGAGTCATCATTCTCATTAACAATAACTATCCTGGCATTTGCACTCATATTATGCCTTTATTCTTTAATGTTGCTAGTTTAATCTTTTCTTTAAGCTCTGATTGCTTTTCCAGAATTACGCTGTTTATCTTCTTTAATTCAATATCTCTTGCTTTCAAATTCTTCTCTGCATTCTCTATTGTCTTAAAGTCATTCACTATCTTTTCCTTTTGAACCTTTGTTTCTAATCGTTCTTTCTCAATTTCTTTTCTGTCTTCTTGATTTTTTGCCCTTTCTTTGTCTATTTCTGTTTCCGATTCTTTAACACCTTTTTCTCTTAACAACAACGCTCCTTTTTTACTAACCAAACCTGATTCCCTCTGCTTTAAAGCTTCCTTTTGCTCTTTCAAATCACTCTCTATAGCTTCTAAAGATTTTCGTTCTTTAGACACATCGTTCTTACCCTTAGAAAGCACACTGGAGTCAATCTTAATTCGTTCTTTTTCATCCTCTATAAACAACTCGTCTTGCTTAATCTTGTTTCCATTAATGTGTAATTCGCTTTCCAATCCTTGCAGTTTTTCATCCTTTGTAAACAGAGTTCCCTCCCTTTTCTTAAGATTGTCTTCGTCAGCCTTTAATCCAGCCTCTTTTTCCTTTAAGGCTCGTGCATACTTAACATTCTTCTCTCTCTGTTCCAGAGCATTGTCAAGTATAACTTTTGTTCTTACTTTCTCTACTTCAACTTGTTGCTGGCTTTTTGCTAACTGCTTTTGTCCTTCTTCAATCTTTTTTAGCTCCGATAAATTGTCTTTCTCTTTATCATAATTGATTCTTTGCAATTCATTCTTTTGTTCTTGAATAACCTTTCCTAAATTAACGAACTCTGTTCTCAAAAGACCAACAGCATTCTCAAGATTTTTCTTCTCTACTTTTAAATCTTCTATTACTTTTTTCATGTTAAGTTAGCCGAATTTTTACATTGGCTGTTGAACCAGAATTATTGGTTACATAAAGAGTAGTAATCTCCAGATTATTTAAAGCATAGGGACTGTCTGAGGAAGTGATTGTAATGGAATCATTGCCTGTAGAATTAAGCTTAACTGTGATTGTCTGGTCTGTTCTTATCTCACAATACCTTGCCAATTCTACATTGCTAAAGATGGCACTCTTGTCAACGTCAGACAGCCCATTGGCTACTGTAAACTCTGCATTGTCATAGGTAGTATTTACAACACTGCCTATCCAAGAACCATCAGGATGACATATACTTTGAGGTGTAGTTCCAAACGAGGTAACTTTTGCCATGTTTATTTCTCTTTAGGTTTCTTTGCGACCACGACCTTTTTGGATGTTTTAACCTTTACCTTTATTTTTATTCCTTCTTTCTCAGAAGCTTTGTCTTTTAAAGCCTCCACTACTTCTCCAGCTTCTTTAGCCACAATCTCCTTCATTTCTTTCATTTCTTTTATTTCCTTTTTCATTTCAAGCATCTGAGCTTCTAAGTTAATAACCCTTGACTTTGCTTTCTCTTTGGTCATTGCCTCCTTTCTAATCCTGTTTAAGTCAATTCCCAGTCTTTTGGCAATAACTTCAGGATCGGAGTTCTCAAGATATGCTCCCATAAGAACTCTATGTTCTTCAGGGTCATTGGTCATTATGTTCTTGTCGGCAAGTTTCTTAGCTGCGTGTTTAGCTAAATGAGCAGGCCATCTGTTTTCTGTTTCTCCTGCCTTTAAAATGTAAGGAGCAGAGTCATAAGAAAAATGTAAATCATCCACTGTCGGATTCGTTATATTACCGAATTGAATCGGTTGATTTTTAGTTTCCTGAATCATAAATTTATTATTATTTTATTATTATTGGGAGCAAGGGAGCATTAAAAGCTCCCTCTCCCAAATCGACTAAGCTAAACGGAGATTAACACATGCGTATTCATCTGTTCCTGAAGTAGAAATAGTAGTACCGATAGGGGTATTGTCAGCATCGTTATCACAATCTAATGCTTCACCACCAGCAGCACCACCTGGACAAGCAACCTCGTTTTCAGTAATTGCATGAGATATCACAGCAGCAGGACCAGTAATCTGAACCCAACCGTAATAATTCTGTGTAAGAGTCCCAATACCTACTCCTATAACTACCTGATGTGTATCAGTGACAGCAGAAATTTTCCCCGCTGCAGTTGCAGCTAAAATCTCTCCATCATCATCAGCAACCATCGCAGTAGTGATAGTCTTTTCTAAAGTAAGAGTAGTCTTAGTGTTACCCACAACTTTGATAGGTTCTGTTGAGCCAGTCAAAGCAGTCGCTACTTGAAAATGCCAGTTGATGTAAGCATCAGGTGTCCAATCAGCATCAGGGTCAGTAACAAGAGTAGTTGATGCTCCATCAGGTCCGATTGTGCTTGAAGTAGCACTAGCGTCTGTTATTGTTACTTTTGTCGCAGCCACTACAAGCTGACCCAATGCGATAGCACCACCAGTCATCCTAATATAACGAAATTGCCTGCCATCGCCCAGCTCTCTTATAGCACCTAACTTTTCTGCTCCTTCAATGGGAGTAGAATCATTTGCGGTAAGTTTTGTTTGCCAAAGTCTTCCTCTGGCATCTGTTTCTTGATAAGCCATTTTATCTCTTTTCATCATTATAGCGACATTAATTAGCTACAAAGCGTTATTAATTAGCTTTCTAATGAAAAGTTATTAAATGATTTAATTTCGACTTTATTAAACGGCGAGTTTTGAGATTTCAACCAGACTCGCCAAACTGGCAATCAATCAAACTATGTTACTGTAGCCCAAACTTGTCCAACACCATTCGTAGCGTAGAACATTGTAGAGTTGGGTCCATTCAGACAAATATCTCCATCGGCACCAGTAAGTGCTGCATTAGGAGTTGTTTGGTCTGATGACCTCCAAATAGTAGTTCCTCCAAGAGTCATCAATTTCTGAAATTTAGTCCCAGTGCCCTGAAGAGCATCTTGCACAATCGTAAGAGGTACAGTTCCAACAGCAGCAGTATTGTCGTTGTGGATATGCAATAGATCTCTTGCAACAATATCGGCACTATCTGAATGTAAATTAATCATTACACCAGTGGTTAGCGCGTCCATAGACACATCTATTCCTTTACCAGTAAAGGAAGAATCGGCTGTAATCGAAACCATTGTGCCAGTAATTGTGCTTGAAGCTGTAAGCCCAAGCAATACTGTTTCATCGGTAGCGGCAGTAAGAGCCTTTATCAATACTCCAGAAACAGTTGCGTTTCCAGTGTGATTGAAATAAGCCAATCCACCAGTAGCTGTAATAGCGGTAGAACCTGACTCAATGTGTATTCCAATTCCATCTGTAAGTGCGTCTAAGGCTTCAGCGGCAATAATGTCACCAGTAGTAACAGAACTACCAGCAAGCTGAAGCATAAATCCAGCTGCTAATGCACCAGAGGCTGTAATCTTCGTGATTATAGTCTCATCGGTGGCTGCAGAAGCAATTTCTGCAATAATACCAGCTGTTGTTGTAGTAGCACCTGTGTGGTCTATTCTTAACAATCTTCCAGCTCCTGTAATAGCAGTAGCACCTGACTCAATATGAACACCGATACCTGTAGTTAAAGCATCTAAAGAGATAGCTTCTAATACTGTACCAGTCGTCATTGAAGCAGCGGTTACTTTAATTATTTCACCATCAATCAATGTACTTGTAGCTGTTAATTGAAACATTATTGTTTCGTCGTCAGCGGCAGAAGCAATCTCTACTAATGTTCCAGCAGTAGTAGTTGCTCCTGTGTGATTAAAGTAAGCTAATCTTCCTGCACCTGTGATTGCTGTAGCTCCTGATTCTATGTGTACTCCAATACCAGTAGTTAAAGCGTCTAAAGCTTCAGCTATGATAATATCACCAGTTGTCACACTTGCACCTTCAAAGTGAAGCATTGCTCCCAAAGCCAGTGCGGCAGAAGCAGAAATCTTTACAATTAATGTTTCATCGGTAGCAGCAGAGGCAAATTCAGCTATTACACCAATTGTGTCAGTAGCATTACCAGTATGGTCAACTAACAATAGTCTTCCAGTGCTTGTAATCGCAGTTGAAGCAGAGTCAATGTGAACAAGAATACCATCTGTTTGAGTAACACCATCAGCATCAATATGAATTACTTTACCCGTAGTAATAGCAGCTAAACCTTGTACGTCAATACAAGTTCCAGTTGTTAAAGCAACAGCGGAAATATCAAGAACGAAACCAGCTAGTAAAGTATTAGTAGCCGTAAGTCTTAATACAGTAGTTTCATCAGTAGCATCTGAAGTAACTTCAGCAATAACTGCAGTTGTTCCAGTAGCTCCACTGTGGTCAATCAAGAACAATCTACCTGAAGTAGCAAGAGTAGTAGCAGAAGAAGTAATTTCTAATGCTTGTCCGCTTGTTATAGCGTTAGCCACAATCTGTATACCAGTTCCTGAATCCATAGCAGCAAGAGGTAAGTAAACAGCAGTTCCTGCAGCCATTCCACTAGGTGTAATAGTCATAAAGGAAGTCGTTGTTGTACCGGTGAATGTTCCTGAACCTGCAAACTCAATTAATGAGGCTGCAGCAGCAGAATTATTCGTTACACTCAATGTAGTAGCGTCATCAGCGTCAGTAATGGTTAAAGAACCATCGCTTAATACTGCGTCTCCAAGTGTGATAGTAAATACGTCAGATGCATTTCCAGCGATAGTAACTGCTCCGTAAAGAGCAATTGAGAATGCTGGATTAGTGCCATCATGACATTCAAAGAACTTACCTGTGCTCATGCCAGCAGCTAAACTATCTAAGTGAAGCAATACTCCACCTGCAGCTATAGCATCAGCTTGAATTTCTACAACGTTTACAGCGGCAGCTGTATCGTTAGTAATAACTACCGAAGAAGCTTCATCACCGTCAGTCAAAGTAAGTGAACCGTCTGTGACAACAACATCCCCAGCGTCAACTGTAAGAGCATCAGCTGTAGCACCACCATCAATAGATAAAGTTCCAGCGAAAGTAGTTTCTGTAGCAGTGGAACCAATTGTTAATGCACCATCTGTAGCATTAATTGTTCCTCCTGAAGCCAATTCAACAATGCCTACTGAACCTGTGGAGATAATGCTCCAAGCCGGCCCAGTAATATCGTCACCAGTTCCTGCATTAGCAATAACCAAAACTCCACCAGCTCCAGCACCAGTCTTATTCAAAGTTAAACCAGCAGTATTGCCAGTAACAGTATAGGTCATTGTGCCATAGGTTGCTGTTATGTTTAGATTTTGGTCTAAAGCATACATAGCATCCCAAGTGGTTACTCCACCAACGGCACCACCAGTTAAATCTATCCAAGCAGAACCAGCTCTTAAATAAGCCTTTGTAGCTGTAGAATTATAGTAAATTCTACCATCAGCCAAGTTTGCGTCAGTCGGTGCAGTAGTTAGTGCCACTAATTGCATCTGGTCTGTTAACAGAATACCCTTATTCTGACGAACCGCTTGAACGTGTTGTTTTATATTTCTTAAACTAGACATTTTTTTGAATTATTATTTTGAGGAATCTCTAACAATTAAGTTAGTCCACTCCATAGGAGATATTTCATCATCCTCTTAACAATAATTTTGTTATATTTGTTTCGACTTTATTGTACCCGATTACGACCTAATCGGACTAGGCAGTACATCCCTGGTCAACGAAGTGGTGTCTTGGTGAATCAGTTATTAACTGTCCATACATAATGAACTGTCCTGTTTCACCGTCTTGGTTAATAGGTTCTTTGAACCCAGTCCAAGCAATACCATGATTCTTTGGAACCATATTGTCCACTCCTTCAATCATATCTCCGCCTAAATTAATCATTCCGTGCTTTGGATGAGCTAGTCCTGCCCAAAAGATAAACTTTCGGTTTAACCCGTAAATGTATCCACTTGTGCACTTAGCGTCCTTAACGAAAGGAATGCCTCTGTAATAAATGGAAGTGTATCCAGCCAATCCGGTCAATGCTTGTCCAGCACCTACATCACCAAGTCTGTTAATTTTTCCTCTTTTGCTTCCAGCTACACCATAGGTAGCGGTTACAGAAGGGAATAGCAAATCTTCAAATGCTCTCCAAAGAGTCTTGGTCATGATAATGATGTCAGGTTCTTCACTCCCCACTGTCGCTCCATCAATAGAAGCTGCAATAGTGTCAAGAGTGATACTTCCCACTGAAGTTGAAACGTCAGAGTCTAAGGCATCATAAGTTGCCCTTAAAAGTCCCCTGTAAGAGGCGGCAACTGAACCGTCATCTACGATATTGGCCAATCCGTCACATTTATTTGAAGTGCCATCTCCATAGAAAGCGTCTCCGATATTATCCAATAAATCTTCACCAGCGCTTTGCATTTCCAATGCTTCCTGTTGCACCACTGGAAGAGATTTATTAACTGCTATTTCTAAGTATGGAAGTGTAACTGAACCATATACTGAAGCAGGTGTTGATTCCATCTGCACTCTAGTCTTTTGCTGAGTAACGTTAAAGTCACCCATTCCTGTGTACCAACCCATTGCTGTAGATTTAGTGTATTTTAGATTTTTCTTCATCTTTTCACCTCTCCACTTTCTACCATTAGAAATGAAAAGGGAAGTGATAAGGTTGCCATCTAAAGTACCGTCAACTACCTTTCTTGCTATGTCATCCTGCGTTATTCCTGTTGTTTGTGTGTCTATTGTTCTACCAGACATAAAAGTATATTAGGTTTAATTTATATAAGCCAACTACGACTATTTCTTGGCTTTACCGACCTCCTCTACAATTTCATCAAGAGATTTACTTCTTAATTCCTTATAGGGCATGCCGGATGTGCCAGCAGCAGTTGCTTTCTCAGAAGAAGGAACAAATCCTTCTTTCTTTTGAGTTTCTGTCTTTACAGTCTCAGCAGTCTTTTCCTTAATTTTGAGATAAGTCCCAAGGACATCACTGTCACCAGTCTCTATCATTTTGGTTAGAACAGCTTTTTTAATGGCAAGAGTAATTTCCTGACCCATTTCCTTAAGCTGTTCAAAACTCCTTTCAATCTTTCGCTCTTGCTGATAATCTTTATCAGCTTTTTCCTGAGTCCTTTTCTCAATCTTAGTGACCGCTTTGTCAACCGCTCTCTTTTCTGCCTCCTTCCAGTCAGTAGGTTCTTCTTCTGGTTCCGGTTTCTGTTGCTGTTTTAAGTCCTCAATGCTTTCTTTTAAGGATTTAAGGTCTCCTTTCATTTCATTCTTGTCATCAATCACTTCCTTAAACCTTGAATAAGGCACTGGGTCCTTAACATTTGTTTCCTCTACTGACGGTGTAGTTTCCTGTTTTTCATCAGGATTTATTTTTTCGTCTGTTTTTTCCATAACTTTTACGGTTTTTAACGAGGTTGGCCTGCCTCGAAAAAGTTAATTATTGACCTTTTTACGTTCTTCTTTCATTTTGCGTCTATGTTCTTTTTTCTTGTTCTTTTTCTGACTCATCACACTGCTTTTCTTTGTTTAAAATAATTTGTCCAATTTTCTCTTTTAGAATTAACTATAGAATTATAACTGACACTAAGCGTTATTAAATTGTTTGAATTACAATTCTTTTTATCGTAATCAATATGATGAACACAATTTCCATACTTTCCACTTAATTGACAAATGTAATTATCTCGTTCCCTAATACTTTTTTTAAGAGCTTCTGTCCAATCTGATGAATATGGTTCAAACGAAGAGCCATTATTCCAAGCAGGATTGTTTTCTCCCTTTAAACCTTTGTGTCCTTTTTTATAACCATTTCCATTGTTGCCTCTTTTCTTAGCAATACATTTCATCTTTTCTATTGATTCTGGAGAATTAACATACCCTAATCTTTTTTTACGCTCTAATGCTATTTGTCTTAACTTTTCCTTTGTTTTTTCTGGAGTAATATATCCTTTATGAGATTTACTTAAATTCTCTTTATGTTCTTTTGATAACTTCTTTCCTTTATTCCCATCACTTATATTTTTCCTATGTTTTTCTGTATATCTTTTACCTGAATTTATTGTATTTCCTTTTTGAAATGGCATAATTAAACTGCTTTACGTTGTTCTTGAAGAATTTCCATCTCACCTCTTACATGAGTTACCATATTCTGTTTTGTTTCAATCTCTACATCTTTAAATTCTTGTGATTTCATAAATTTAGTGTGAACTTCTAGATGAATTTTATCAACATTATTAAACGGAGCAACTTTCTCACCTTCCATTATTGACATTTGTTCCTGTTTAGCTCTTCCTTCTGGAGTATTCTCTGCTCCTTCTGTGTTTTCGTCCATTAAAAATTGTGAAACATACAACTTAGGGTCTATATTGTAAAATACTAATCTTCTTGCTAATTCTTTTGGTTTAGGAACATCCATTTCTTCTAAATATGTAAGTGGGTCTGATAATCCCAATTCCAATCTCTTGGTAGCATTTTCTCTTTGAACTGCTTTATCAACAGTCAATTCACTCTTAACAAGGATTTCCTGTCCGTCTTCTATGTTGTCTCTGCTAAATTTCAGATAATTAATAGCTCCTTCTTTTCCTAACATCTTCATATAATGCTGTTCGTCATAATATACCTTAGCCATCTGCATCATCCAGGCATACAATAACTCGAGCTTCTTATCAATTCTGCGAACCACTAAATCAATCCTACCGAAATCTCCTTCCTTTAATATAGTTCTACCCCGCGCTGTTTCTTGTGGTCCTTGTTCGCCTCTGCTCGTTCCATGTATTCCCATTACATTATCTAGGGCTGTTTTACTTTCTTGTAAATCGTTAAATAATACAGGAGAAATTAATGCAGGAGGAATTTGAGTTACAGCATCTGAAGCCTTACCCCTTTCTAGCCACAAAGGAGAACAGGGATTAGAAATTGTTTTCTTGGCTTCTTCTTTGCTTATAAATGCGCCACTAAATACTTCTCTACCAATTCCTTTTACAGCAGCTCTATCAATTTGCCTTTTTCTGCGAGTGATGATGTCTTGTATTACTTTGCCTTGTTCAAAATCAGTTGTATCTCCATAAATGTCTTTACCTAAATTCTTTAATGAAACGATAATATAAGGTTTTCTTGGTTCATTGAAATAATTTAATAAAATGTTTTCAAGCTTCTCTGTTCTAGTTTTTTCAATCCATTGTTTTCTTAATTTCTTTAAACTTTCTTTTCTATCTTTCTCATCCCAATTCCAATTAGGATTTTTCTTTTTACCCAATAAGATATTACCTACTTTCCAAACAACAAATTCATTAGTCCAATATTCAATATACTTAATAAGTGTTCCTAGTTTCTCTCCATAAACTTCTGTCAATTCTTTCTTTGCATTAGGATATGTTTTGATTAAATCACCCAATGTATCTTCCTTAAACTCAACAATGAATTTAGCGTTGTATTCGTCAGTAGCATCTTTATCTACCATTATCCTATCAGCTCTCAAATTATAGATTTCAAAGTCGTCTTTATCAGGATTGAAACGAATCTTGAAAACACCTATTCTTGCTATACTTGCTTGCCTTACCCAGTCTTCAAATTTAACTATCATATTCTCATCATTCCATTTCCAACCCAAGAATTGTTGAGTCTCGCCAGCCAATACTTTACTTTCATCTGTATCTCGTGCTGATAAAACTAATGGATCTCTTCTCTTACTTGTAATAATAGAGATGATTGTTTCTTGATGTCCATAAAGCAAATTCTCAGCAGTGGGCAGTTCCCATTTAAATCTACTTCTGTCTAATTGTTCTCCTAGATAATACTGCTCATTCTCTTCTTGGACTTTTTTCATCATAGACCAGAGGGGAGTTGAATCTAAGATGTCTACATCAATCTCTCTAATCATATCGACATCTTTCATTGATAATTTTAAAAGTTCTTTGGACTCTTCTGCACCCTCAACGGAAAAGTCTTTGTCTTGTTTCTTAAATCTATTAAAAATGTTTGTTATAAAATTCATGTTTATAAATTATTTTGAAAATACTCTATCCAATATTCTCTATTATAATTAGTTTTCACATGACAACCCTTACATAAAGTAATTAAATTTTTAGGATCTAGATTATCTTTGTCATAGTCAATATGATGAACGTCTAATTTTTTAAATCTTCCTTCAAGTTCATCTTGATGAAGACCGCATTCTTGACAGGTATAGTTATCTCTTTGTCTAATTGACTCTTTTAATCTTTCATTCCATTCTTCTGGATAAATTCTTTCTATACCCTCAATCCTTTGAAACCCCATTCCTTCAACTCCTCTATCATAAGCATTCAACGTTGCTTGTCTAAGTTTTTCTTTAGTCTCTTCTGTAAATATACGTCCCATTGCTAATTTACGCATCTTCTTTTTAGTATTTTTAGCATGCTTCAGACCTACTCTAATTTTATTTCCTTTTTGAAATCCAAACTTTTCACCAGAAGAACGTCTTCGTAAAATATTTTGTCTACTATTCTCTCTATGTTCTTTTGTTTGTTTATATCCTTTTTTTGGCATATGCATTCTAAATAAAAAGCCCCAAAGAAACACCAACATATCGTTAGCTATCTTTGGGGCCCTTGAGAATCTGGTTCTTCTGGCCCTCTACTTCCAATTATCTATTTTTATAAAAATAATGTCAAGTTATGCAAGTGTGAATAAATTTAAAAGCTTACATTTTCTGCATTTAATTTGTACTCTTCTATTATTTACCTCATTTATTATTGGAAGATTTATCTGTTTGCCAAGCAATGCATTACAACCCAAACCTAAACACCTCAATTCCATAACTGCCTTTCTCTCCATATTACTAATAGTGTATCTTCTAACTTTTACTTTCATTTTGTTTTTTAAACTTATCTACTAATTCACGAGCAAGTTTGGGAGACTTTCTCTCCATCTTCCTTATATCATGCTCCGACACTCTTATATTCTTACCACCATATTCCCGAACAAACTCTGGATTTACATCTCCTTCAACTCGTGGCTGTATCAAATCTTTTCTATGCTTACTCTGCATTTTCTCAATCTGTTTAATAGGAATGCGAGAATGCTCTTTAAATTTTCTTCTAATAATGGTTATCATGGTGTTATATGTCAAATGGTAACCAGAACATGAATCTTATCCAAAATCCTTTGAAGTGCTTTTTCGTTACCACCGACCCCATTGAAGGAAACGAAGTGAACTTCAATACATAGAATTGAAATTGTTTCCACCCCATATAGTCCACCCTATCCATTCTTCTTTTTACTTTTACTCCCACTTGCCATTTATTTAATGTTTTTTTCATATTTATTTACCTTCCATTTTCTTAATTATTTCTTTATCTTTGGCTCTCTGCTCTTCCTCTGGTGTATACTCTAAAACAATACCTTTTGGTTTACCAAATAGCTTTTTAGGTAATGGTATTTCATCTCTGTCATAGGAAATTATTTCAAATATCTTGATGCCGAATAACTTGTAGATTTTAGTTTTCATATTTTATTTGGTTTTTCTTTTTGAGTAAGCAAAAGCATGACACTTTTAGGCATTTTGTCTAATTTCCTTAATCCATTTTCGTCTAAGGTGTAAATTCTAGTATAGCTAGCTTCTTGAACAATCTTTTTTTCAGTAAAAATATCTAACATTAATTGAATAATCCAATCTGACATTCTTCCTATTCTTTTAAATATAATCATTACAAATCTAATAAAAAATGAAAATGTAAAAACTCTTTTTGTTTTTTCCTCTTTATCACAATAAGCAATAACTAGTGGAGTAGATTGTGTTTCATTTAATAATTCCATTGTTGTTTTCATATTATTCTTTTTTAACTTCTTTAGGTTCTTTCTTTTCTTCAGATATACCCTCAAACGCATCACACCACTCATTGTATCTAGTAGCTTGTATCTTTGAGAACTCTGCTTCGGTATTGAGTATCAAGTCTCTCACTCCGTAAATGTCCTCTCTATTAGCCGGAGTAACGTCAATCACAAAGTCTTCATTCAGATAAGCATTGTATTCATTTAGAAACTTCTGTTCATTCTCTGTGCTTAGTTTAAATCTCTTGCCAGCTTTTGCATCTGTTGTATCCTTTCCTTTTTCGTCTAAGTAGACGACAGCGTCTTCTCCTTTAATCTTTTTCTTATCAGCAAACTTCTTTAACATTTCAAGCTTTTCTTTATCAACCTCTTCTACTCTTCCCATAATGAGCTTAATGAATCTTGTCCTGTGACGAGAAACCTTGCCGTGTAACATCTGACCATTCAACCAAAGATGTAAAGATGTGATGGCATTTGGCTCTGGCGAATCTATTAAATAATAATTCTTTAATGTTAATGTTTTCATTTATGTTGTGTTTATTTAGTTAATTTACTTGACCTTTTATTCTAATTTGTTAATTCCAAAGATTGCTCTAACCAATGCCTTGCCTAAATCTTTGTCTGTCTTAGCTTTTGTTAATCTTCCATCTTTAAGCCAAAATACATGTCCATCTTTATCTATTTTAAAAATTTCTCTTCCATCTTTAAAAACAACCAAAGGATTAACGGCCTCTCTGTCCGATATTCTAAATTCTGACATGTCTTTCATAATTTTATTGATATCTCCAATCTTTAGGTTCTTCTTTTGGCAGCATCTCCTCTTCCGAAACATGCCCGCTCTTAATTATTATGCCACTCTTGGCAGTAGTTGGCAAATCATCTGTTAACAAAGCTCCCCTCTCACTATTCATTAAATCTTCTGATACTGCAGTATACCTATACATATCAGCAGCGTGTGAAGTAAAATCATGCAATGGCTTATCTTTAAACATTCCTTTGTTGTCATCCCACTCTCTACGATATTGAGCAATATAATCCAACCACAACTGACATTTAACTTCATCTACCCATAACCTACTAAACATTAACCTGCCTGCGTGCACACCATCTGCTACTCCTAGATTAGGTACAACCTCAAATTTAATACCCAAGTCTTTTGCTATATCCATTCTTGACTTACCTGATGACATTTCAGGAACTTTAATGTCGTGTGGTGCAAAATGTTTCAAATAAGTATATGGTTTCTCTTTCAAAAACTTACTCCACCAATCAAAGCCTTTATCTATTGTTTCATGATAATCAATCAACCTTATCTCCTGTCTTACTTTTTGAAAAAAGCCAACTGACATACCCGCTGGTGCTGTTGACCTGGTAGATATTCCTAAATCCCAAACAGTAAAAACTCCTATCATACTATCCCAATCAACCTTTGTAAATCTGTTGTCTTTTCTTGCTTTAGCTATCTCTTCTGCATAATATGCACCTTTAATCGCTGCTTCAAAAGAACAATACCATTCTTGCTGATATTCATCGTCAGTCATTACTTTCTTGCTATCCATTAACTCTTCTCTATCAATAAGGCCTGTGTCGCTCACTCTAAGCAATATCCCCAACCAATCATCGTCTTGTCTAGCATGCTCATATAAACGATAAAAATCATTCTTGCCTTTAGGAGTTCCTATCCAGATAGCATAACCTCTGTGGTCTGCCAGGGCTGGCCTAATAATCTCTGTAAACACATTTGATGGCTGCTGAGAATACTCATCAAAGATTACTCCCCATAATCCCATTCCTCTTAATGCATCAGGATTATCTGATCCATATAACGTTATTCTGCTTCCGTTTGCAAAGTCTGCCCTTAGCTCACTTTCATTAAAAGAAACTCCATCTATCTTTCTTGCATACTCTTTTAAAATATCCCAAGCTATATTCTTGCTTTGTTTGTAAGTTGGACCAACGTATGCAAACTTTGCTTTAGGAATATTAACTGCATCCCTAATAAGATGATTTAAAGATGCTGTTGTCTTGCCTGCTCTCCTATGTGCCACTACCACTTTCCACCTCTCCTTTCCTTCGTGAAGTCTTCTGCTCCATATTCTTGGATTGTAAATTGTTATTGTTTCAACCATTACATTTATTTCTTTTCTTTTGTTTTATCTCCATAGTCCCAGTTATATATTTTTTCTCCTTTGCTTGTAATATCCACACTTTCTCTTGCCTTGCCCAAAGCTCTATCTAATCCCTCTTTGATTGCTCTGACATCTCCTTTATTCATTGAAGCAAGTAAAGCAGGGACCCACTTTCCTTTCTCTTTTATAATCTTATTAGTTAAGTATTTTATTAATAGCTCTTTTTTAAGAGTTGTTTTATTCTTTGTTCCTTTTTTCCTCCCTCCTACTTTTTTACTTCCTTTTATTCTTGACATAGAAAACTAATAATAGTTTAAATAGTTAGTCATTTTTCTTTAGGCGTTTTAATTTACATTTTTTGCACCAATGAATGTATTTTCCCCACCAAGTCTTTTTGATAAATTCTAATTCCCCAACCATTTTCTTACACTTTGGACATTTAATTGGAATTGTTTGTAACATAGTTTATTTAGTGTATTTATTTTTTAACATAATTAAAAACTGAATGTCTATCTATTCCCAAAAGTCTTGCTATTTCATTCTTATAACAACCTGCTTTGTATTGTTCTCTGATTTCTTCTATGAGAACTTTTGGTAATTTGAACCATCTTCTTTTCTTTTTCATAATTTCCCAATAATCTCATTTAATACCTCCTGATCTTTTTTAGATTTTATAAAATCTTCCATAACCATTATCAACCCTAACTTGAATTGTTCCTTTGACAACTTTTCTTTTGATATTGGCTTTATTGATTCAGGCGTTTTAACTGATGGAATAACTAAATCTCTTAAATATAATTGATTAACAAAATCTTTAATGACAGCATTTTGTCCTGTGTAAGTTAAAGGTATTCCTTTTGCGTCTTGATTTGCTCTGATTTGGGCGCTTTCTAAATCATATCCTATGATTGCTAAAATTGCTTCGTTTTTGATATAAGGCTTGCCAGGATGGACAATGAAAAAATATAACTTGAGGTCTTGTTCTGTTTTTTTCTTTAGTTTAAATTTTTCTACTTGAGATTTCATTTAATTTAATTATAAAATAAAAATGTAATAAAGTCAAGGTTTCTTTGTTATACTTCTTTATTTAATAATCAGTTCTTGCTAAATTATCTTTAGTATCTTTAATATCAACTGAAATATCATTTATACCATTTTCTAAAAATTCATTTTTCAAAAATTCATTTTTCAATGTAGTCAATAAAATATACCCAAAATTGGCAAAATTATTTATCATTTTCTCTTTTGCTTTCTTAGCTTCCTTTTCACTAAAACGACTATTTTTTTTATGCGGTTTAGCTATTGCTTCCATATATATTTCTGCCCTATTTCTAATTTCTTTATATAGTTTTGTGTCTTCTGTTATCATAATATTTATTGTTATTTAATATCTTAAGAATCTTTTTTAAGGGCGGATTTTAAAATACAACCCTCTCTTTATCAACTCCAACTACAATAGATTTCATTTTTGGCGGTTCTTTAAGGTCGCCTAATTTTTTACCAGTTCTTCTCTTTATTCATCTTTTAATGCTTTTAATGCTTTTAATGCTTTTAAGTTAATTGTTTTATGAAAACCGCAATTACACAAAATAGAAATCCTGCCATTATATTGGTCATCATCAATAAATCCCCATACCTTACAATCAGGACATTTAAACTTTTTGGCTGGTTTGCCATCTAATAAAACTTCTTTTACTTCAAATTGTTCTTTCTCTTTAGTCATTTTCTTTTAATGCTTTTATTTCTTTAATTAGTTTTTGGTAAGATTCATATTTATCATTAACCTCATCATTAGTATCCTCACAAGATATTTTAAGATTATATATTTCTAATGCCAATTTTAATAAAATTCTTTTTAAAGTCATACTTCTTTTAATGCTTTTATTAAATTAGATATTTTGATGTTTGATTTTATGATTATTTGATTTTCAAGAATTTTTAATTCTGCCACAGAAGTAAGCATATTTTGTAGAGTTTCATCTTTTTTGGTTATCTTCCTTTCTTGTATTTTTAGTCTCTCTAACTCATTAATCATATTCTCTCTTTGGGCTTTTAGGGCTTTTTTAGTAAAAGAATAAAATCTATCAGGGTCAAATCCCTCTTTTTCTGTAAATTTATATAGCTCAATTAACTCTTTTTCTATTTTTTTATTCATAGATTTTTAAGTCTTTTAATAAAGCAGATTTTAAAATATATACTCCTTCTGCATCTACCAAATTAGTATCTTCAAATTCCTCAATCACTTTTATCATACTCTCTCTTTGTTTTGTTAAAAGAATTTTAACTATATCTTTTTGCTTTCTTACTTTCGCTTCTCTAACTTGATTGATAACCATACTTCTGTTTTCTCCAGTTGGATTTTTGCCAAATTCTTTTAAAATTCTGCTTAAATAAGTAGAAAAACGCTCTTTTTCTTTTCTTTCCCAATTAAACTCTTTTTCTTGTTTTTTATTTAGCATATTTTTGTTTTAAAATTGTTCTTCTGTTTTTGACTTGTAAAATGATTTAAATAATTTCTTTTCTTCTTCTGGTGTTAAAAATACATATTCTTCTTTTGGTCTTATTGAGAAATTATGTTGATTCTGACAAGCAGTAGTTCCACAATAACAAATTCTTTCATAAATAGGATTTCCAGCAGTATCATGTTGATTAGTTTTTATTCTTTTACATTTCATACTTCTTTATTATTTGTTTAAGTTTTTGGTTAAGTTCTGCCCTAATTAAATTCTTTAATGATTCATCTCTATCTATACAAATTCCTCCACTTTTTTTTGTAAATGTTTCTGGTTCTTCTTCCATCTCTAACCCTTTTAACTCCTTTATAAATGCTTTGTCTTTTTTGGCTAATTCTTTGGTGATGAATGGTCTAATCTCTTTAAAATACAATCCAGCTAACTTAAAATTAGTACATTCAGAATTAGAAAATCCGTGTTTGTTGAATTTTTTAGTAAATCTCTTAACCCAATCCATATTTGATTTTTTGTTTTCTTTTTTACCAATATCCCCCCTTAAACCAATGTGATGCATATCGCCTTTTAATTCTTTCTTTATTAAATCCTTGTTTGATTCTTTAGCCCTTTTTTGTATGTTATTAGGTTTTTTAAAAGATTCTATATCACAGGGTTTTTTACAGAGCAAACATTCGTGATAAGAAGTACCTTCATCTTCTGAAATTACTTTAAATCCGCCCTTACAACAAGTTGATACAAACGGTTTCATTGTTATTGTTTTCTTATTCATTGTCTTTTACTAATAATTTATTTAATAATCTTTTAAGCTCATCTGATTGATTATCAAGGTTGTTGTCTGCGAGATTCCATTTTGAGCTTTTAATCCCTCCAACAATAAGAGATATTTGGTCATTAAACACTCTATTCTTTTTACTTTTCATAGCCAATAAAACATCAGCAAGACGAAAAATAATTGCTGTTCCAACTCCAAAATTATGTTTTGGTTTTATTACATATTTTTCAGGATTTGCTTCTTGAATGACTTTTTTTAGTTTTTGTATGTCCATAATTTATTTTAAGGTCCTCTGAATTTCGGAGGGCCTTATTTTAAATGATAATTCTCTTTAGACCCCTGACAGGATTTACACCTGCGATTGAGCTTAATAATTTTACTCCTCAGGGGTTTAAAAAGAACTATCTTCTATTAAGGACTTAGGCGAGAAATAGACCCTGCTATACTGCTTTGACGTACATATCAAAGGAATGGAGTCATCACCATTCGGGGTCGTGCTGTGTGCCAAATGTATAGAATATCTGCATTTGACAGTGACCAACAAATAACTTGTTGCGTTAGCGTCTGTTTCCAGACCGCCCCCACCGTTCTATTTCTCACTTAAATCCTCAATTATGTTTTTAAGATACTTATTTATAGCAAGATTTCTTGCCTTAATCTCTCTTTGGCGATTTTGCAATATTTAGGCGAGATTTCTATGCCGATATATTTTCTTTTAAGATGTTTACAAGCTACTGCTGTTGTGCCACTGCCTATACAATTATCAAGAACTAAATCTCCTTTGTTGGTGTAAGTTTTGATTAAATATTCAAAGAGTGCTACTGGTTTTTGTGTGGGGTGTAATCCAATTTCATTGTTAAATTTTAATATTGATTTTGGATATTTGATAGAAGAAATATTTATTGTTATTACATTTGTGTTTGCCCCAGTTTCATTGTCTTTTTTTCTTTTAGTTATAGTTGATGCGTGATTTGGTTTCCCCATTATTAAAACTGGATTGAATGTAGGTTTTTCTTTATAGAATACTAAAATACTTTCGTGATATTTCATTATTCCATTTTTAGCAAAATAGAAATTGCTTGGTCTTGGCTTTTCCCATATTAGTTCATATTTAAACATATTTAAATTGCTCATAACCAACTTACTAGTAAATGGTTGAGATGCAGTTAAAACTATCGCACCATTATCCTTAATAATTCTTTTATACAATTCCCAAAGTGGTTCAAAAGGAATTATGGTGTCCCATGAACAAACAGTGGTTCCATAAGGTAAATCACAAAGTATCATATCTATACTATTATCAGGTATCTCTTTCATTATTTCTAAACAATCACCTTGAATAATTTTATTGATATATTTCTTCATAAGGGTGTTATTTAGATTCTTTCTTTAGGCGTTTTTGATTAAAATCAATTTTTACTTCTTCGGTTACTTTCTTTTTTCTATCCTCCTCTACTGCCTGAAGGATTTGGTTAACTATATTTTCCATATAATCATCTTGAGTTTTAGAAAGGTCTGGTAATTCAATTCGTCTTGGAGTTAATGGTTTTAATATCTCTTTAATTTTCTCTTTTAACATATATTTAGTTAGATTTTACTTTATGTTTATTACAATAAAATCTTATATCAAAAGGATTATCTGTTACCCATTTTGCTTTTTCCCCACACTTTTCACATTTTCCCCATTTTTGTTTTCTTTCTTTAGCCATATATATTTATTCTTTAATTTTGTTTTTCTTCTTTAGACGAGATTTTTGAGCAAGGAATACATTGTATAACTTTATTCATTTCTACTAAATCTACACAATTTTTATCTTTACAAAGTTCACAATGTCTATTAGGATTATTCCAACAAATTTTTTCGTGTGTTTCCATTGTTTTTTTAGTAGACCTTCTGCTACAAAAATCACATTTATATCTTTGTTTTGTTTTTACTATTTCCATAATATATATTCTTTATTATTATTTAAGAGTTAAAACTATACCAATCACACCAATAATCATTGAAAGACCAAATTCATTTCTTGTCCAATACATTCCAGATGCTATTAACATTATTACTCCAGCTAAATTTATTAAAGTCATAATTATTATTTACTTAGGTTAATTATTTAAGATTTTTAGGCAATTTTTCATAAGGAAGACCATCAGCCATCAATTCTATTGCTCTTGCATATTTATCAAGTATCTTTTTTAACTTTTTACAATTTTTACATTTTTTTTCTTTTTCTTCTGCCATATATTTAGTTAGATTTTACTTTTAAGGATTAGACGGAAATTTAACCATTAGTTTTCTTACCATCATCCCATTTTTTCCAATCCCACCCATATCTTTTACAGATTTTTTCTAAAATTGGTTTTCCATAATAATAATAATTTTCCTTAAACTCTTTAATAATTTCATTATAAAAATCATCTTCTCCTAACAACCAAATCCAAATACCAAAATGGTCTATACTTCTATTAGCAGAAATCCCTCTCATACAATTAGCCTTGTCCCAAGCAAATGACATATAGTCTTCCATTTCTTTTAAAATACTTTCTGCTGTTAGTTTTTTATAGTCTTTATCCCACTTCTTTCCGGTAACACTTGGTTTAAGATACTTTTTAGCGTTTTCAAAGGTAAGATAGACTATACAATCATTCCTTTTTACTCCAAACATATCATCAAACCCTTTAAAACTATCAATTTTGGTAATGATTTCTTGTTGAGTTCTTAATTTGAATTTTTCTTTAGTCATATATATATTTATTATTTAATCTTGTTTTTTTAAATGTTTAACCAGAAACACCGAAGCTTCCACCATCTTTAATTTCTCTTGTTGTGTGGAATATACCAAAAAATGCTTCTAAAGGAATAATCAGACGGCTTCCTTCAACTTCCATTTCAATACAATCATCAACTTGTTCAAATTCTATTTCTATTTTAGTAAAATATTCTGTTTTAATATCTTGTTTTTGTATTATTATTTTCATATATATTCTTTATTATTATTTAAGATTTAAAATTTAATATATTCTGGCGAATTTCCACCATCAATCATTCTTTCTCTAACAGCAATTCTTGTTTCTTTACTTAATTTTTCAGCCAATTTAACTTGATTTTGAATATCAAACATAGCAACTATATACATAAAATTATCTCTAAAATTTTTTATGTCTTTTATTCTATCAATCTTTCCTGAAGAATATCCGTGAGTATCGTCATAAGTTTTCCAAATCTCAATAGCTTTTTCTTTAAGTTCATTAAATTGCTCATCTTTTGGTGCTGTATAATACAATTTTTCTTTTGGCATAATTATTATTTACTTAGGTTAATTATTATATTTTGATTTCTTTTATAACAGCATTTAAGGCGTTTTTAAGGCGTTCCAATTTCCATTTTAATTCCATGTCTGGAGCTTTTATTCTCGGCTCGCTATCTTTCTTAAAGAGTTTTAAACCTTCCCAAAAATCTATTGTCATATATACTTTCTCAAATTCTGGGTATCTTGGGTCCCTGGTAATTAAAGCCCATTTATCTTTGCTAAAATTTCCTATTTCAGCCTGGGATTTAGATTGGTCTATATTTTTAAGAAAATTAGTTTGCTTTTCGTTCTTACACTCTAATAAGAAAGGTAAATTACTTGCTATATCCCCTTTTCTAAAACCTGCTCCGCTCATTGCTTCTCTGCCTGCTTTTCCTAAACCCTCTCTTGTTATTTCTTTTGCGACAAATCTTTCAAATCTTGACCCTTTTTCTTTAGCTGATTTTGTTTTCATAAATCATCTTCATCAATAATATTTTCCCAGTTTATTGCTTCAGTATTATAAAATCGTTTTCGCTGACTTAAATCCCAAACTGAAAAATAGGTTTTATATTCTAATAATTCAGTTTTACATTCTATCAATTCTTCTGTGCCTGCTTCTATTAAAGTTTTATAATTACTCAAATCTTTCTGTAAAAAATAGTTTTCAATTCCTATCTCGTCATTCAACTGAAGCATTTTTAAAAACAATCCTAAAAAAAGTATAGTTGTTAGACAGAGAATTGTTGCTAATATTGTTTTCATTTTTTTCTCTTAAGTTCCATATTATGCCTTGCTCTTTGTCTTTGCCTTTCTTGTTTACAAAAGAAGTTTCCGCATAAAATCTTTTCTTCGTGATTAGTTTCAAATTTTTTTTCGCAGATTATACATCTTCTTTTATATTTCATTTGAACGCTTGATTAAATGGTGTTTGTTCTTTTGGCTTGTCTTGACTTGTTGTGGCTTGCTTTGGCTTGTTGCGGTTTTCCCACATCTCATAAGTTTCAAACTCTTTAAAAAGCCCATTTTCTTTAAGTTTATTAAAAGTGATTATAAGTTGTGGCCTATGTTTGTTTTCCATTTTATTAATTTACTCCAAATTTATATCTTTCTTTAATTATTTCTTTTATAGAACTAAACTTTCCTACTGATTTATTCCTCGTTTCTTCTAATAAAAATTCTCTTTGTATTCGTAAATCTTCTTCTTTTTCTTGAATTATATCTAAAGAATCATTTTCATAATCAATCTTTGTTTCTAAAAATATTGGTTTTTTAAATTTATCTAATCTTTTTCTTTTTGTTCCAACCATTAAACCAATTATCTCATCAGCTTTTCTATAAATATCGCTTCCTGAAATTCTTATAACTTTCCACCCTTGTTTTCTCAAATAATTATCTCTTTTTTCATCTCTTTCTTTTTGTTCTTTTGAAGAATGCCATTTTTTACCATCACATTCTATTGCTAATAATCTATCAGGAAACGCCAAATCTATTCTATACATTCCAATTTTGAATTGTGGAATTGGATAAAATCCCAATAAATGAAATTCTCTTAAAACAATATCTTCAATAGGACTTTCAGTTTTTACTGTTTTTCTTTTTGGTAAATTTCTCATTTATAAATTAAATCATTTTTACTACCAGCAAACTCTTTTTTCTCACCATTTAGCATTAAAATATATAATCTATTATTCATTTTAAATACTCTATTACCTTTATAATATGGTTTTTTATCTTTTGGTTTTAATTGGTCTATGTCATACCATTTCTTAAAAATCGTTTCTATACTCCAATTCAATTCTCTACTAATCGCCCAATCAGCCAATTTCTTAAGACAATGTTTTGCTTCCTCTAAATCATTGTCGCATAAATATAGTAATTCCTTTGCTGGTTTAACAAAACGAGAATAAATAATCCTTTTTTTCTTATAAAACTCTTTTTCTTTATTAGCCCAACCTTTTAACTCAAAAAAGTAATTCACTATATTTTGTATATTAGTTTCTTTTGTTATAAGGTTTCTTTTGTAGTGTGAACTTTTTTCACCTGAACTTTTTTCACCTGAACTTTTTTCACCTCTTTTCTCAACCTGTGAACTTTTTTCCCCTGTTGGAACTCTATTTAAAAATATCTTTCCCAATCTATAAAATATCTTTTTACCTAATCTTTTTTGAGGAGTATTAAGTAATTCGCCATCTTTACTTCTGGCTTCTATCCAATTTTTTTTAACACAACTATCAATAGCTGTTGAAATGGCTCTTCCAGTTTTACCGGTAAATTTTATTAATTGACTTCTTGAAATCCAATCTTCTTCTTTTCTCATACCTGTTTCTATATTTTCCAGCCAACCTAATGTTTTTCTTGCAACTATTAAAACTATTCTTAATTCAGTATCTTTCATTTTATGCATTTCGCCATTAAAGAGATTATTTGGAATTTGTGTAGTATTTGGAATCATATTTTAAACTAAAGCCCCGCCTAACTGATGAGTCTGGCAGGGCTGTATAAAAAATAACTCATCAGTATCTTTCATTTTCCTCTTTTTAAAGAACGACGTCAACACTTAATAACTTTCGTCAAAACACTCTGAACAGCTTCTCTTAGTAAAATTAAAATCTGAAATTAACTAACGAGAGCGTAGATAGAAAAGCTATTTGGCTTTTACTCTATCCAAGAACTATCTGGTTGAGGCAAAATTATTCCTAATTCATTTGATTCTTTCTCAACTTTTTTTAGATATTGGATAAACTCTAATACGTTAAGAGCTGTTGTAGAGCGAACCAGGGGAATCTTCTTACTCCTGTCTGTTAAGAACATTGACTTAAATGAAGTATGTAATTCTTCTGTGTCATAACCAAGTTCTTTTGCTATTATCTGCAACCATACCCAATAAAGTGCATTTTGACTTAAACTCCTTTTCTTGCGCCATTTCTTAATTCTAATTTCATAAGTTGCATCTTTTTGAGATGCAATAAATTCTTGATACTTCTTGCGATTGTTTAGTGTTAGTTTCTTGTCTTTTATTTTGCCAAAGAATAACATTTTTATTTAATTATTTATGATATTTCTTTTAAAACTTTTTCACCTATGTCTATAATTTCCTCTAATGCTTTTTCAGCATTTTTAAGATAATGATTAGCATCTTCTAATTCACCTTCAAGGCCTTTAGCCTCTTCTTCAAGATTTTTTATTGCTAATTCTAATTCTCTACAATTTTCACAAGTCATAATTTTTTATATTATTTTGATTAATTATTTGACCTTTTATTTGATACGTTTGTTGATATAATTATCGCAAAGTTTTCCAATCTCTTCATACGCTCTTTTTATTCGCTGATAAAAAAGCATTAAGTCTTTCATCGTTCTCTTTGTTTCAAATGTTTGTATCTTACCCGTCAAGCTGATAACTCCATTTTCTTCTATTGTTTCTAACCAATGAATAAGTGCTTTCTTAGGTAGCCAGTTAAACTTTTTCCAAAGCAGAATATAATAAAATGTTATTTGTCCTGTCTTATCTGCCATTGCTTGAGTGAACTTTTTGCCTGTCTTGTAGTCGCAGAAGTTTCGTCCCTTGATATTTAATCCATCTAACTTTCCTAAAATTGGTATGCCCTCTATTTTAGTTTTTATTTTAATCTCTCGTTTTTGATACTTTGGTAGAAAGAGTTTTAATCGTTCAATCTCTTTATTCTTGCTTGGACTTTCCATTACCTCATGAAGCATTGATCCAAACTCCTGATATTTGTTATAAAAAGTTTTGTCCATTAAATATCGTTCAATATATTTTCCACTTTCTAATGCTTGAATCTGAGACCAAGAGATGTATTGCCTAACTCGCATTTTTCATTGCCTCTGTTATTGTTTCCGAAAGAAGCGTTTTTTGAACTTTATTGTATAATTTACTATCGCTTATTTTTTTCTTCAATTCCAATAAAGTCTTTTTGTCTTTTATCAATCTAATCATAGAGATACTTTCTTCTATGGTTTTCTTTTTTGAAGTACTTGCCTTTTTTCCATCATCATCAGCTTCCTCTATTCCTAAAATACAAGTTAAAGAATATCGTCTCATATAAGTTAGTCCAGCTCCAACTTTTTGAGGATCGTTTCTGTCTTTTGCAACTATTGGAATTATTGATTCTATTAACTCTCCACTTGAATGCTTTAATGTTGTACGCAATAGGGCTTCCAAGTGGTCGCTAACGCTCTGTACTTCGGTTGTCTGAGTGAAAATGAAGCTATGCCTTGAACAGACCCTCTTTGCTTCTTCTAAAACGCTCTTTAACGCTACATACTTTGATTTGAAAAAAGGATTTTCTTTAGTTTTGGTAAGTGCTCCTACATCACTCATTAATGATTGATAATCCTTAAAAAATGATTTTTTATTATTTTGTTCTGACATAATTTTATAATGCTATTTCTCTAATTACAATTTTTGTTCCTTTGACTTTTTTACCTGCTAAAACATGTTTTCTCAAACGAACCATATTAATTTCCCAATATTCTTGTGGAATTTTTGACTCGTCTGTGATTTCTACCTCTTTTAATTTTCTCATTTTAAAAGCATCTGTCTTGGCTTCAACTTTTTCCATTTTCTCACTAGCTTTATCAAAATCTATTTTTCCTGCCTTTGCTTCCTTTTCAATCTTTTCTTGCTGTAATCTCTTTGCCTCATCAACTTTTCTCTTATAAGAAAGAATCCCTGTCTCTAAATTGCTTTGAGATGTTGCTATTTTTTCTTCTATTGGTCTAAACAACTCTCTACTATTTTTAGTAGCAAGTCTTAATGGACCAAGAATACTTTCCTTTTTTTCAGCAATGAATTTTTTAGCTATCTTTAATTTAGCCATTATTTCATTTGCTTGAGATAACTTCTCTTGTGAAGTTATTTTTATAATTGCTTTTTTTGATATTGCAACTGCTCTTGTTTCCAATTCAGTAATATCTTTTTTTGTTATTACCATTACTTTTTCCATAATTTTTTAAGGAGTAGGGGCAGAAAAGAGAATAGAGACCTAAAAACTTTTCCGCACCCACTTCTATCTCTATTTTTAATTATTTTCTTCCATCATTTGATTAGCTTCGTGTCTTCTGTCGTTTTCGTAAGTTTCTTGTTCTTCTTCATATTCTTCAACTCCTTTCAATATTTTTTCTGCGGCTTTTCTACATCTTTTGATAAAATCTTTTGGGTTATAATTCACTTGCATTCTGTTTTCTGCAAGTTCGCGTGCGTCTGAGAGGCCTGAAATGAGTTGGATGTTTATGTCTTTCATAATTTATTTTTTTAAATATTTAATTATTAATTGTAAAATTTCTACTTTGTCTTTTGCATAACCTAAAATAAGATTACACCGTATGCAAATCCAACCTCTAAATTTACCAGTTTTGTGGTCGTGGTCAAAGCATATTCCTTTTTTAGAATCTTTACCAAATGCTCCGCAAATCTCACATTGTTCTGGTTTCTTTCTACCTGCTATTTTTTCTCTATCTGATTTTCGGATATATTCAAGCTTATCTCCTTTCCAGTTTGGACTTTTATCACCCATCAATGCTTTACTAATTTTATTACCCCAAGTAATTTTTCTTCCTTTCATTGCTTTGCTTATTTTTTCTTTTGCTTCAAATCTTTTTGCAGGATTATTTTTACCTCTAAATTTAAAATGAGATTCTTTAAGTCTTTTTATGTGATATTCTGAAAGTTTTTTTCCTTTATGAGATTTACTTAAATTTTCTCTATGTTCTTTTGTAAAAGATTTTCTTTTATAAATTCCCTTTGGCATAGTCGTTAAATTAAAGACAAAATGGCTATTAAAAGAAATATCATACCAGAAGCGAAGATTAAAAATTGTGTAGTTTGGTAGCTCATATTTTTTAATTATTTCTTAATTATTTATTTGCTTTTTGCCGACCTTTCTAAAATATAAAAAACTGCTGGGTTAGTTAAATCAAATGCTCCAGCAATTTGTCGTAAAGTGAAACCTTGTTTTCTCATCAAAAGAATCTTTTGTCTTTCAGTTTCATTTACTCTTTTAGTTCTTTTTTTATTTGCTCCTTTTTTTCTTTTCATATTATCTATTTAGCATTTTAGCAAACCTAAAACCTTTGTCAAATAGTTAAAAGTCTAATAACTTTTCATCAAAAAAAGAAAGGCTTTTTGCCCCTCTCTTTTTGTTTCCCTTAGCTTATTATTTTATTCCTCTTTCTTTTCTTCTTCAGAAGATTCACCTTCAGAACCTTCAGTAGAAGTTTCTGCCTCACTTCCTTCAGTTGTAGTTTCTTTTTTTTCTTCGTCTAAATATATCATTGTTTTATTTTGTTTGGTTAATAATACGACTTTACTTATTTAACATAGTTTTCTTTCCAAAGTCCCAAAGTCCACAAGCTGATAATCCAACAACTAATCCCTCTGACCAATTATTTAAATCTCCTGAAATAAGATATGAATATCCTACTCCCAAAAACATTGAGATTATCGGCATAAGTCTTGATGGAACTCCTAATCGCTTTATTGCTTCTGTAATTCCAATAATTATTGGAATTGATGTTTTAATATCTATAATCATAATTATTTTTTATTAGCTAATTAACGACCTTTGAGAAACTCTAACATATTTAAAAGTATCGCTTTAGCAGCTCCAAGCCAATCATTAGGTATAGGAATATTCCAATCAATATGATAAATAGGATTTACAATTTCATTATCAATTTTCATAACCCAATGCAAGTGTGTTCCTTTGTAAGGTGGTTTTAGTCTGCCTTCTAATGGAACTATCTTACCACCACTTTTAACAAAACCACTATTCCCCATCTGAGCTATAATCTGTCCTTGTTTAACTATGTCACCTTCTTTTACTGGAAATATTGGTAAACAATGCCAATAAAAATATTCATGACCATAAATCACAGGAGAACTTAATACAATACCATAACCTCTATTTAAATCTTCCAAACTCTCATCTATAATTGTAGGAGTAATTATCTTATCTATTATACACTCTTCAGGGGCTACTAAGTAGGTTCTATATTTAAAAGCAAAATCAATAGCTTTATGATTATCGTGAAATCCTTGTGTAATATGACTTAATGATGCTTTCTTATATGGTCTACAAATTTTTTTCATAATTTTAAAAAAAATAGGGGACAAACAAAAGAATTTATCCCCTTTGTTAGGTTGAGGTATTCTTAACGAATACCAACTTATAACTTCCACAACTGCATCTCACAGCAATCTCGCTAACCCCGTAAAAGTGTTGCTTTTTCTTTCTGTGGTTATGGCAATAACTTTCCCATCTATTAAAGTAATCCAGTATCAATCCACAATTAGGACAAAGGGGAATTGTGATTAAAGATTTACAATCTTCGCAAATAACTATTGATTTCATATTACCATCTCAGGTATTTCTTTGTTTTCAATTTTATTAATTTTATAAACCAATGGTTTGTTCAGCTTCTTCAGTCCTCTGATATGTCCTATTCTTGTGATTTTTTCTTTGACTTTTGGGAGAAAATTGTCTATCAGTCCATCAACGATACTTAGTATTCCTAAGTCAACTTCTTCTATGCTGATTGGTAGAATCTCAACTATTGATTTAACAGTGTTGATAGCTATTTGGTAGTCTTTTTGGAGTGCTGCAAAATACTCTCCTTCTTCAATATTTTTCATTATATCACCTCTAAAGAACTATTTAATATATTTTAACACAATTTAATTAAAAATTTCAATACCTTGACACGTTTTAGTTAATTTAGTAATATTAGCTAACAATTGAATAATTGTTAGAATTTCTTCATTGAAATTCATCGGCAGAAAAGGTGTAGTCTGCCGACGCACCTTTTTTGCTTTCACAAATCAATCATTGATTAAGGTGGAGGCAATAACTGACGACTTGTTATCCTCACAACCATTATTGTCGCTGGGAGGCTTTAATGGAAGGGTCTGTTAAAAAGCAGAAGCTATACAATGCAACACCCCAGACCTGTATTGTGCTTCTTACCCAGTCATACTATTCTGACGGACATACCGAGCAAATAAAATAACTTTAATTAATTTTTGTGTCATACTTTTTTTTGAAAGGTAGTAATACCTAAAAGTCGTCTATCTTCTGGAAACCCGAGCAAGTATTAATTTTTATAAAAAACTATGTATTACATTAAAGAAGAATTAAAAGCAGTCGGTCTATTCGTGATAATATTAGCAATGTTAATGATATTTGCTTCTTTTCTTGGTTTAAATAGTGGGCGTGGCGGTAATCCTCAAGAAAGCTATATGGAAGAATATTAAATTATTTCGGTATATATGGTCGCGTAAATTCTCTAATAACTCCTCTTTCTTTTAAAAGCGTTTCAATCGCTTTTTCTTTTCCATATTTTGACCAATATTCTTGAAGTTTTATGTCTATTGGTTGAATCTTTAAACCAATATTTCTTAATAATTCTTGTTGAAGAGTTCTTGTCTGTACTCCAGCTCCTTCTATTCCTTTTTCTTTTCCGAGAACTCTTTGTATAGTTCCTTCTCTTCTTTCTCCGCTTGGTCTATATCCACCAGGTATTTGGTCAGCAATAGTTGGAGGCAATCCAAATTTCATTAAATGTCGCATTATATCTCCTAATTGCTTATCTGTTGTATCACTTTCTAAAAATATCTTATTGCCATAAAAATCTTGATTTGTAGTTAATTCTTTTACAAGACTTGGAAATGCTAATTTTCTAACAAGAGATTCTGGTATTCCTTCTGTTAATCCTGTTTCTCTCTTAATGCCTCTTTGTATAAGTTGTCCACTAATTAAATCACCAAAAGGCATAATATAGGTTAAATCAAGGTAAGCGCTTCTATTGTGTTTATCTTTAATCGGTAATTTTACATAAAATCCATTTCTTATCCATTCTGGTTCAGATGCTCTTTCTCTAGTTAATTCTTTTATTCCTGACATATTTTCTATGCCAGTTTTTATTTTACCTATATTGGAAATCTTTGTTGGTTTTTTAGCTATTGTTTTTGCTACTTGTGGTGTTACTTTGTATGTAAAAGTAATAAATGGATAACCGAAAAGGCTTTCTCTTAATCTTCTAATAAAAGGTGTAACTTGAGCATAATTAAATGTAGCTCTTTCTGCTACTTTCCATGCCTCTTCAGCTACTAAACCTTTTTTTCTTTGAAAAATATATTGAGATAATTTAGCAAATTCTTCTTCTTTTTGATAAATATTACTAAGTTTATCAACAACTTCACTACCAAATTTTTTAATAAATCCTTTTCCCTCTGGTGAAATTAACATATCTTTAATTTCTCTTGAGGCAAAAGTGTCTAATCCTAGTCCAACTTTTTTAGCTTCTTTATACCATTTACCATTTTTAACCATTTCTTTGGCTGCCTCGCCATAAATATCTAATCTGTGAGGAGATAGTCCTTCAAAATTATTAAGGATAAAATTACTCATTATATTTCTTGCGTGTGTGGCAGGATTCATTACAACTTTTGCAAACTTCCAAGAACCAACAATCTTTTTAGTAAGTCCTCCTCTTGGTCTAATGATTTCTTGAATATCATCAAATATCGGAAATGGAACAGCTTTATTAGCCAGTTCTCCTAAAGTCTTTACATTAGGTAGTTTCTTAAAACCACTTTCAATCGTTTCTTTTCCCCATTTTTTTGCTACTTCTCCAAAGAACTTTGCTTGCTCAACAGCTTTGTTTAATTGAACCAATCCTTTAGCAGTAGGATAACCAGCTTCAAGTATCTCGCCCATTGCTTCTCTGACTGCTTCAGGAATATCAGTTCTCTTTTTAAATCTTGATAAATCAATTCTCAAAGGCTTTCTTGGGAATAATCCTTTTACCTTTTTTATTACTCCCTTTACTGGAACTTCAAACTTTTCATATAAACGAGCAATGTATTTACCAACATTTGCATCATAAGTTTCTTTTTTTAATAAACCAACTTTCACTGCTTCTTTACCTAACCTATCTAATTCATCAAAAGCGGGTTTAGCCTTTGCAAGAATTTCTTGTGGTAAATCCATCAGCTTACCAGCTTTTCTCGCCGTAGCAACGATTCTCTGAACTTCTGGGTCTAATTTAGTTAAAGGTCTCGCTATATCTAAAAGATTTTGATTCCCGACTGATATGTTTTTAATAGTTCTCTCAGCCATTTCTGCATAAACAGGATCCTGACCAAATCTATAAATAAAACTTCTGCCAAGTAATTGTCCTACTCTTGAAGCTTTAACGCTTTTGCTTACAAACTTAACAGCTTTAGAAACACTTGGAATCTTTTTTAAAATTGTTGTAGGCGCTATATAAGTTAATGGGTCAACTGCAATATCTAAAGCAATTCCTGCAATAGTTCCTGGCAATCCAAAAGCTCCTAAAGCGTCTTTATCAGTAAAACTTTGACGAGTCTTTACTCCTTCTGAAAATCCCTTACCTTTAAGAATACCAACTACTCCATATTGAAAGATGTTTAAAGCATCAAATATATCTGAAATCCAACCTCCACTCCAAATTTCTTTCGGTTTTTCACCTACTGCTTCGGTTATTTTCTCAATGGGTTCTTTTAAACCAGCTCTTTCTCCTACTTCTTTTAATCCTTCTAATGTCGTTACATCTGGTTTCTTTTCAGGTTCAGCATAAAGCCGACCCGTTGTTTCTTTTTGGGTTTCTTGAGTTTGAAATAATCTTCCTGTTGGTTCTAATGTTTGAACTCCTGTTTGATATAATCTTGCCATAATTATTTACTGAATAATCTTTGAAAAAATGATTCTTCAGCTATCACATCTGGTATTGCTCCATAAACTTCGGCAGCAACTTCATCTAAAGTCAATTCAGGATAAAGAGGAACTAATGAATTGATTAAATCTTCTCTTGAACCATAATTAGCTTTATTGATTGCTTGTTGAATGTCGCCTTTCATTTCTGTTTTAATTATTTCTTTATACTCTGGACTTTTTTTAATCTCTTCTGCTCTTGCTATTACTTGAGCTTTTTTAGTAGCTCCAATACTACCTAAGCTCTCGCCTCTTAAATACATATTGGCTAAAGTATCAATTTCTGGTGACACTTCTTCTGGTGTTATTTTCTCTTCTAATGCTTCTTGTTGAGCTATTAGTAGTTTTGCCTGTTCAATTTCTAATTTCTCTTGAGCAATACGCCGTTCATCTTCGGTTACAGCTCTGTCAAAAGTTGTCTGTGCTGTATCAACTCGTTTTTGTAATTCAGTTCCATATGTAGTTGCTAAAAATTCTGCTTTCTCTCTGCCAAGTCCTAACTTTGCTTCTGCAATTGTTCTTTGACGTTCAATATCTTCTTGTTGTGCAGAAACAAATTCACTGACTACTTTTTCCTTTTGAGCAAGTCCAGATGCCACCCTTTGTCGTCCTCTAATTAAGTCTGTTAGTCTTTTAGAAAGTGGAGCTTGCTCTAAAGCGGTCAATCTTCTGGCCGACGCTTCTGTGACTGGAAGGCCTTCAGTCCTCGTCCTAATATCCTCCTCTATGTTTGACAGCAACCCTTCTACATCTAATATTGTTTGGTCAATTCCCATTAGTTCTTTTTCTAATTGGGGAAGTTTTTGCTCTTCTCTGAATTTTTGTAATTGTTCAAGTGCAGTCGGTTGTTCTTGAAGTTCTTTCAGATATTCTGATTGCTGGTCAAAATATTCTTGAAACGCATCGTTCATAATTTTTTCGTATTCTTCCAATTTTGCATTTATGTCTGCAGATATTTTATCTGTAGCAATTTTTGTGTCATCTGCAACTTTTGTACCATCTACAGTTTTATCTCCTGTTGCTGTCTTAGTAGCAAGTTCTGTCTGAGTCGTTTTTAGCAAATCTTGAGCTTCTGTTAGTTTTGTTTCTAAGTCTGCTTTCTGTGTCGTTATGTCATCAACTCCAGACGTTGTTGTAGTGTCCACAGGATTCCATTGCTCATTGCCCCACTTATACTCTTTTCCATCTATCATTCTTGTTTCTCCCTCTTTAGGAAGTTCTGCTCCGGGAGTAATGTCTTGAGTTGTTGCAGTGTCATCGGCTTTAGTGTCCACAGGCGTTGTAGTGACGGGTGTCTTTTTCCCTGCAACATTAACGTCATACCACTCTTGAGAAGGATAGGTTTCTCCCCCAATCACTATTTGCTTCCCTATTGCTGCTTCTCCTGTCGGAATAACAGTCTCTCTTGTAGGAGCAATGTCAGGCGTTGACGTGGGAGATGGTGTAATAGCAGATTCATACCACTGACCACCGGTAAACTCCTTGCCAGAAGCAATCCATTTATCATATTCCGCGCTTGATTGTGGAAAGGTTGTAATTTTTTTTCTGTTTGTTAAATCTGCCATATATTTTTATCTTTTAATTATTAAACCGCTGTCATGTTTATGTTATACGTTGTTGCTCCTTTTCTCATTTTTAAATTAGTTCCATCAAACCATATTTCTCCATCGGCAGGAGAAGAAACTGTTGGATCTCCTGTAAGTTGCAAATGAGCTCCATTGCCCCAAGCACCAATCTGTATTCCAGGTCCAGCGTTTGTATTGTCTGTTGAAATAGCTGCAAGAGCTCCAGTTGAGTCTTGGTCAATTCTTAATCCAAATCCTTCTCCATTTTGTATAAATTGCATTACATCGTCATCTCCTCCTTGAGTTATCTTGACTGCTGGAGTATTACCAGTTTTTGTAATTAATAATCCTACTCCTGTTGATTTTACAGCAGAAGTAATACGAACGGTGTTTGCTTCAAAACCTCCAGCAGTGCTCGAAGTATCATTAATAATTACTAAATCACTGGTTACTGTTCCGCTTGTTTTATTTCTAGTTATAGACAGACGAGTAATATCTGTAGTTGCTTCATCAGGTGTAAAATAACTTGTTGGAGAACCACCCATTAGCATACTTACATTAGAACTTGTAACAAAATTACTAGTAGCACTTGGATGAAACCTTATAACTGTAACTCCCGCAGTATCTACTGTTAAATAATGTGTTCCTGCACTTTCAATATCAATACTTCCTCCAGTGATTGTTCCTCCTGTAATGGTTGCACTAGTTGCAGTGAGTGCTCCTGCTGGAGTTACTTTAAATTCTGGATTGCCTGTTGTTCCTGAAAAAATGGCATTAGCTCCACCTGGAGTAAGTCCAATTGTATTAGCACCACTAACAACACTAATACTTCCTGCTGTAATCGTTCCCAAATCAGCATAAATAGCAGATAAAGTAGAACCTGTTATTTCAGTTGCCGTAATCGTTCCTGCGAATATTTCAGTAGCAGTAATTACATTAGCTCCTATTTCATTGGCAGTTATGCTGTTGGTTCTAATCTTTGCACCATCATAGTTTGCCTCTGAAGAACTAAACACCATAAATTCCGCTTCTCCTGTGGCATTTTCACAAATGGCAACCATTATTTTCCCAGAACCGATGGCTGTCGTTTTTGTTGTAGTTTTTTGAAGAACCGTTATTGATGTGCCTATGTCTAAATATATATAAGTTTCTGCCGCCATATTCCCAGTGTTTCCAGCATCAACACTATAAGTGTCATCATTCATCAAAGTAATAGTGCCAGAAGCCCAAGCCACTGTATCAGCATCAGTTACACTGAAGACTAAATCATGTGTCCAACCTTGGATTGCTATTTCAGAACCTGATTGAATGCCAGTAAGAATGGGAGTGGTTATGGTAGCTCCTGAAATTGTAGCAGAAGTACAATACAATGCTCCTGTGTTTGTAACAGCAAAAGTATTAGACTGTGCTCCAGCTAAAGTAGCATTACCAGACCATATGTTCCCATTAGAATCAACTTTGAACCAGTTAGGAGAAGTTCCTACTGCTATTCCACTAGTGAACGTACCTGTGGCCCCAGTAATGTCTCCTCTAAAATATCCCTCTTCAGCTTCCAATCTTCCGGCATAGGTAATCTGAACACCACTTAAACCTGAAACAAAGTTATTGGTTTTCATGCTCTCTGCGCCTATATCCCAAAAATTAGTTCCGTTGCCGAATCTTCCTCTGCTAGAATAAATGTCACCTCTAAATTCCTTGGCAAAGCCAGTCACTCCAGTAGGACGAAAAGAAGGGTCACCCTCTACAGGTAATTCCAAAAGTTCAGGAAAATTTGTTATTATTTCTGCCATAATTTTAAACTACATTTTTTCTTTTTTTTCATTTTAATAAATCGTTATCTTTTAAAATTGTCCACAATAAAGAAATATATCTTTTAAAACCATCGTGAGAACATACTTCCCTATATTCCATTTCCATCCAATGAGCCAACATTTCTGCTATTTCGTGGAACAAAACATCTTCTTTATTTGTTTGAGAAAGCCCTCTTTCTATTTCTATTATTCCTTTCTTAAAATTATATATTCCTCTTGAACCTTCATATTCTGGATCACTAATTTCCTTTACTTGTTTAACAGTAATAATGTGTCCTAAAAATTTAAGGTTTTTTGGTATTTTCATAATTTTAAACCAATGATTCATCGGAAAATCCGACTATTAAACTGTCGACTGACGGTGCGGTTGAACCGCTATTGGCAAATGCCGTCTTAACTTCTAATTCATACGCTTTAATGTCTGGCTTGAACCTCTTTACATTTATCGCTCCGCCAACCGAAAAGTCCAATGTTCCTATGGTAATCCACCCATCGTCATCATCTCCGCCAGTAGTCGCCCTGTCTGCTTTATAATACAGTGTTATCACTTCACCAGTTCTTAAATCACCAGCTAACTTTACTTTAAATTTCTTGTAATATTTTCTACGATAGGGAGAATTATCGTCATGTATAAGGGTTTCTAATAATGCTGTCGCCTGAACTCCTGTACCATCGATTAAATCTACCCCGTATGTAGTGTCGTCTCTCCACCCAACAAACAATTCATTCGTATTCGCTGATAAAAGACACCCAATCTGCAGAGTAATCCCTGTAGTTGTTCCTGTAGAGATAGCGTAATCCATATTAAATACCTTGGAGTAGTTCCTGTCAGTAGAAGTGTAAGAATAAACTCCCCTTTCTGCAGTAACAGACGTTCCTGTTGACAGCCCAAAGAGGCAATGTCCTTGATAATTAGCGGTACTGCCAGGATATACCTCTATAGTCTTGCTCTTCTCAATTCTGGGCAGTGCTTTCATTTTCTCTAATGGAGCGTCTATTCCCACTAATTGATAGACATGTCCTTGCTTTCCAGCGTGTACTAAAACTGTGCCATCGTCAGCTACTTCTACCGCATTTATTCCATCTTCTCCTTTTAATGAACGGGCATAGTTGTAGTCTTCACTGACTCCGTCCCATAGGAAATATCTCGCATCAGAGCTGTTGTCAGAGTTTGCCCCTATGAACAGCCAATTCCCGATGTTCTTCAAAACCTTCATAGAATAATTGAAGTCAATGGTTATTCCTCCTCCGACTGTAGTGCTGTCGTAATCAATGTTGCTTCCATCTGTTGAGATTAGCTCTCTGCCATTTCCTAAGAATACTTTGTCTAAAAATGCTTCTACCGGATGCCAAGTTGTTGAATTTAATGACCTTCCAGTGGCAATAACGCCACTTGCGGGAGATAACCGATATTCTACATTTCCTGAAACAAAGAACACTTGATTGGTTCCTGAAAAGAAGCCCATTCCTTGTGCGTCTGTATAGGTTGATAGTTTACTCCAACTACCCCCTGAAGTTCGCTTATAGAGGCAACCAGCATCCCCTAAGAAGTATCTGTTGGCGTTTACCGTATTGTTTGTCCCAAACAAAACCAAATCTGTAACAATGGCTCCGCTGTCCTTCGTGCTTTTGGGCATTATTTGCAATCTATCTGGGTCAGAATGAATGTCACAGCCTTGGGCCCAACGAAATGAACCTTTTAATCCAATCTTGCTCCCGCTTGAGAGTCCTCCGTTAAAAAAGTCTATTGATAATAGTTTGTCTGCCATTAGCTTAATCCCATTGGGTAATTATTATAATCTCTAATATGAACGTCTTCTACTAACACTCCGCTTGTTGTTAGATTTGAACCATATTCCCTCAATCTCTTTAGACTGTCTTCAAAGATTGATTTATACTCTCCTGCTCTTGCAGCTTCTTCTTTCTGGAGATAATAGCGATACAGAGCGTAGTCTATCGGCATTTCCTGAAATGAATTGGGAAGAAAGCTCATCTCTCCTATCGTATAACCTGCTGTCCCAGCCGCTATTGAAGTTCCACCATACTCTCTTGCCAAAACTATGTTGGCAGCATCAGTTCTGCTTGCTATCCTATACCAGTGTCCGTCATCATCTATCTTAAAGAATCTGTCTGTCATTGCTGTGGTCCAAGTAGTTCCTGTGTTGCCTACAACTGCAGTGGTGGCAATTGTAAGGGTTTTTACGCTTTCAGTAGTAAAGTCATCCTCTGTCAAATCCTTTGGGTCTATTTTGTATCTTACTGTAATTACATAACTATCAGTGCTTGAAGCAGGATAAAACTCATAGGTGTCCTTTTTAACATAGTAGTAGGTAGGATAAGTGTTCTCGGTAGCTGACGTTGCTCCACCCGTAAGCGCAAGCCACTCATTTTCTCCTCCCGGGAACTCTACCGCTACATAGTCTTTTGAACTTATGGTTACCTTTATGCTGTGAACTTTCTCACAGTTGTATGGCAAAGGATAGCTTTCTGTTCCATCGGCTGTTGCGGCTGTTGCTGAAGCATAAAAATACTCTGCATTTAAGACTGCATAAGCTTTTTTGATTCCGTCATTAAGCCAAAGTTTAAAGTTCGC
>SDBU01001132.1_pt1 | contig 38964 bp, 57 predicted proteins | sample 2277071 | NCBI WGS metagenome assembly SDBU01 (sample SAMN10397929, study PRJNA504765) | marine sediment metagenome | isolation source: marine sediment core GS08_GC12, 126 cmbsf | place: Arctic Ocean: Gakkel Ridge, Loki's castle | collected 2008 | reverse complement strand
CTATTGCACTTTTCAGGTCAATCCCGCGTACGCTGCCAACCCTGCCGCAATCCATGCGCTTGTCAGGCTTACACTTCAGCAGCAGCCCCGTGGCCGTGTCAGCCCATCGAATCGACTGCTCTACCGGCCCATCAAACTCCAGCAACGCGGCGGCCTTGGGGTGTGCTTTGACGGATTCGGCCATCGCCGTAGCTGTTGCAACGTGTGATGGGAGCACGCATTCCCTGCCAGTATTCTCAGCCAGGCCCTCGGCCTCAGTCCACGCCTTGCCCCGTCGCGAGTTGCAATGGTCGGCACACATGTAAAGGTCATCGAACTTCTCGGGCTCCAGCACAATCGTGTGAGTCATTGAGCCGAGGATCATTGTGGGCGTCGGCGGGTCTTTGGCTCGCGTCTGGGCGACGTATATGTCGTGGTACAGCCTTAGCGACTTGCCAGATAGCTTCAGCATCGAACTGCCGACGTGCGTGTTGTCGGCGTGATATTCGGCGTTGGTTTCTTTGTCGGCTTCAGTTCGTTGGGTCATTTTCCTTGCTCCGTATTAGCAACACCGGCAGCTTTCTCCGCTCGCCGCTTTCCCTCTGCGATCATGGCCTCAGCGAGGTCGTAGTACTCTTGGGCTACGTGCTCCAACGTTGCGTAGTTGGTTACGTCTATGTTCACGATAAACTGGGCACCGTTTCTGAACCCATATCGTTGTATCATCGCTCATTCCTTTCTTCTGCAAACCGTTGCTTGTCATCCTCAACCTCGTCGGGATCGGGCCGCTCGCTGGGCGGATCGCCTGGGTCTAGGGCTTTATAGATTGCGTCAAGGGCAACTTGCATTAGTTCAACGCTCACGGCGAATCCTCCAACGCCTCGGCAAAGTCGAGAATCGCCCGTAACTCAGTACATACCTCTCGGAACAACAATCGTAGCTGCACTGTGTCCCCAATACCAACGAGGGCGGTTAGGCTGTCGGCGGCCTTATTTGCCCTAGTGTTTAGCTCGGTTTTCTGCTGGGGCGTCATGTTCATGGCTAATCCTCCAGTGACTTGGCAAAGTTAAGCAGTGCCTCCACCTCCGCCACCACATCCCGCAATATCAATTTCAGCCTCAACATATCACCGACACCGACGAGAGCGAGCGTCGTGTTAGCAACCTGTGCAGCATGAATGGCCAACTCGACTTCCTGCTCTGGTGTGATCGTTGTCATAACTAATCCTCCTGCTTCACAATCGCATCGCCGGGCTTCAAGAGCCGCACGCGGCAATCGGTGTGACCTTCAGGAGAATCATCAAGCAGAGCTTTCCATGCGTGCTCTGCCGATTTGCCAATAGACACCAAAATGTTTCCGTATCGATGGACGGACGTACCAACGTATGCGGACTCGGATTCCCCAACGCCCCACGTGATAATTTCGCCCACATCGCCGTCCTTCATGCGAGGTACAGGGATGTCTTCCGGTTCATTTGCTCGAACTACTTTGAAGTTCATGGTATTCCTTTCGTGTTGTGTAATAAGTATCCCGCCCGGAATTGAACCGGGATTTCCGCCACACGAAACGCGTCTCGCCGACAGCGAGCCCAGCTAGGAGCGACGTGTTACCATTAACACTACGGGATTTATTCAAAGCCTCCGGCAGCAAGGGGCTACCATACCCACGGCCGTGTCACACGAAGCGGCATGATTAAGAGTCACACCGCGTGCCGCCTGCCGGAAGCTGTCTTGTTTCAAACCCCGGCCTACCCCGCTTCCTGCGAGGCGGCCGGATTCCTTGCCCCGGCGTCATGCCAGGGGCGTCCGTGTATCAGTTGCCGTCACCGGAACCGTCACCGCTACCGTCACCGCTACCGTTACCGCTACCGTCACCGTAGCCGTAGCCGTCACCGTAGCCGTCACCGTAGCCGTCGCCGTCGCCTTCGTTAGTTGGTATCAGGAACAGCATCGGAGAGGTGCTTGATCCAGGCATTTTGGTCAACCTCGATTATGTGAACATCTTGCGGCATCAATACGGTAACGCAACACATGCTACCTAATACCGTGTTATCTAGCGGACCATCGATTAACTCGCCCAAGTGCCGCGTTGTGCCCCACCGAATGAGGTTTTTTCCCTGGATGTCGAGTTGACGATCGTCTCTGTTTGTGTAGCCAACGTACACAAATCCGTTCGGCAAGACAACGATGTATATGCGGCCCGGCTCTTCTACTGGCCGATACTTCACACCATCGATAACAACAGTTTTCATGTCGCGTTCCTTTCTTAGTGGTTACAAAACCCGCCGCCGCCAGCGTGCCGGGGGGACGAGGTTGCCGGCGACGGCGAGCGACTACGATTATTGGATCAGTGGAGCGGGCCGGAATTGCACCGACGATGCAAGCCCATTACCACACATCGGGCAATGACAACTTTCACGCACATCCGTCAGGGGCAGGCGTATTGACTGCACCCCGCCGCTCCAAGTAAAACAACAGCAGTGCGACGGATTTACAATCCGGAGCTATCCCTGCCAGCGCAAACAGGCCGTATAATTCGGGTGGCCACCCTCAACGGCCCTAGCCTGGCTCAGTCAGGCAACATTGGCCACTGTTCGCCACTGCTGTTGGTAGTTTGTTCTCTTAGTTCAAAAACAACAGCAGTGCGAACCGGTTTGAAGCTCGCATTTCTTCACCGGCCCCGCTGCCCTATTTTCGACGCGCGTCGTCAAGGGTTTGCCGTCCGGATTACGTCAGGCGACGTGTGGCCATCAGCCGCCTACTGCTGTTGGTAGTTCGTTCGTCTAACCGGCCCGCCTTTCCAGGTCTCAGCCGGCGTCGCTTGATCGCCGTGTTGCGGGCGTCACGTATGTTGGACTGCCCGCGTTTGGCGATATGTATAACCTACACTATATCTACTTGGGCATCAAGCCCAATTCCAACTGTTTCAGCAAAATAACTGCCGGACCGAGCGGATGGCTTCTGTCGAGTTCCCAGCTCCTCACCGTATCAAGTGACACGTCGAGCCGTTTGGCTAAGCCCGCCTGTGTCATGCGGTGCTTACGTCTGATCCGTTTGATTCTGGCGGGTCTCATTCTATTTGCTCTCATAGTTGTACTTTTACCATATCGGTCAATCGGCGTCAAGGCCAGTCACCGCTCCAATGGCCGGCGATTATCACACAGTCCTCATTTGTGAGGGCTGCCGGTATCGTGTCCATCAGAGGCTGCGGTATTGCCGTAACCCCTAATGCGTCTGCCATTGCTCGTAACGTGCGGACCTTCGGCTTATTCTTACCCGTTTCAATCCGCGACCAGGTGGACGCCATCAATCCTGCTTTTCTCGCAGCTACTCCCTGCGTCATCCCGCGTGCTTTCCGCAACTGCCGGATACGCTTGCCTATTCGCGTGAGTTCAGGTTTCATCATCATCCCTTTCGTTATCGTCAAGGCCAGTCAACAGATCACGCCGCAACAGCTTCAGAGCTTTCGCTATTCGGCACACCATCGCAAATCCGGGCTCATGTATCCCTCGCTCGATCGCCGACAAGTACGGCTGTCGGATTCCGCATCGGGCTCCGAGTTGGAACTGCGTTAGTTTGGCGTGGAGCCTGGCAAAGCGGATGTGGTGGCCTACGGTGCTCATGGTTGTGCCTTCTTTGGTAGCCCAGCCATGAAATGTTGCATATAAGCATCAGCTAATTCAGCCGGTGTAATCTTATACCATACCGCTATACGGTCGATAGCTGTACAGTACCGTGCTTGCCAGCCCTCATTCGGGCGATCGACGACTGATTGTAGGTCTATTCTAGCATCAAGGATACGTTCTACTTTACTCATGGCTTCCCTTTCGCGATGGCTTCACGTAATCGCTCAACACACTGCCGGGCGTTTTCTCGGCCCTGTTCATTTGCATTTGCGTGTTCCGTCGATGCCAGTGGAACGAAAGCAAGGGCATCTTCACACGCAGCAAGCAAATCATCGTGAGCATTCCAGCATAGCACTAGTCGCTCGGCGTTGGCTACATTCTCTCTGGAGGATGCAGAGCCGCTACCATACCCTCCGCCATATCCTCCGCAAGATGCAACGAATCGCCCGGCGTCATTCCAGATGTTACCGCCTCCGTCGACATAGAGGCGGCCTGGTGTGTGTTTCGGTTCACTCATGGTTTTTCCTTTTCTTTCGCCTCTCGGCAGTCGCGAGACGTGGTTAGGTGATCGTCGAATGTGCATGTCAGTGGGGAAGCTATTTCCGAAAATCCTTTGTCTTCAGCTTTGCGATAATGCGATTACCGTTCCGGGCCGTCAAGGATACACGCGGCCGGGCAACCAAGCCTTCGGCCGGAAAATCGCCCCACGCTGATGTAATCCCGGCCTTCACAAGATCAACCATTCTAGGCAAAGAACCCTCGCCGTATGTGGGCACTACTCGCAAGCCCAGCTTTTCGGCAACGTCGGCAACGTCACTCTGTTCAAGCCACCAGTCACCGACTTTTACGTCGAACAATACAAACTCCTGGGTATCGCTATAGTTGCCGCCACCTTTCTGGATTTTTGCCCCGTAGCCCTCGCCGTAAAGGCACGCTGTATCATCAAACGTGGTTGCGAATGTATCGCCCTTGTCAAGAAACATTTCGTTTAGCCGATTCGTGAGGTGAGCTGGAATCTGAGCGTTGTCAGTTTTACCACCGAACGTAAGTCCCGTTTCCGGCTGCCATATCACCCGGATGTTAGTACCGTCTACCTTTTCGGTAAACAGCCATTGATTAAAGCAAAGATATACAAGCTCAGGCGTCGCATACTCGCCTTCGATCAGGGTACGGAACTTCGTGTCCGGGTTACGCTTGAATACTGTCGGTATCTTGTGGTATTCATTCATGTGAAACCTCTTCTTGTAAGTTTGGGTTAGCCCACACATCATTAGGCAACTCCCTTTGTTACTTGTTTCACTGAGATAAACCGTACGACTCGATACCCCTGCATCATCGCTCGATGGATTACGGTCTGCCGGGCCTCTACTTCGCACTTGGCTCGGATGACGAACTGACACCTCTGGTCACTGAACCCGTGCGCGCGGCACCGGTGCAAGGTTACAAATAATTCGTATGTTTTTGGCATCATTGATTCCTTTCAATCGACGCGTTATCAAGCCGCTTCCTGAACCGCTGCGGAGATCTGAAGATCAGTTTGCGGCCGTCATTCGAGGTCACATTATAGACGAAGCTCGGGAAGGGGCCGGTCACCTCGCGGATAGCATCTACGTGTACTGCGACCCATTTTGCGATCACCTCGCCGTTCACGTAGCAGAGCACTTTAGCGGTATATCGGCCGCCTATTTTGATTTCTGCCGCTTTCATGGCTTTTCCTCTACATCTTCCAATGGGCAGCGGTCGGGAATGAAGTCGGTCTTGTCGTTCCCTTCGACCTGACGGCGAACAGCGTCACGCAATAAGTCGCAATTCCACCGGAATAGCTCCTCAAGCAAATCGTCGCTATGATTGTAGTACACCGCATGATGTGGGCATTGCGGGCAACTAGTGATTGTGAGTTGCTTGGGCATTGGTATCTCTCCTTGCCTCGGCCGTGTTGTCGGCGGCTAGGGATGGGGTTACGGTAATGACTCGACAAGTGCCTTAACAGCTTCCCACTCGCGACGCTCTTCGCGATAGGCTGCCAGTATTTCGTGGCGTGACCGACCGCTATGCCCATACTCTTCGTGCATTTGCTTGTGGGTCATGCCTTGGCATTGTTTCTCGGCCTGTTCAAGTCTGTTGCCCCGGGCGCTGGCTACGATTAGTTTCAGTCTGGTTTTGGCCTTTTTGGTTTTGGCATCCATGGTCTTACTCCCGTTAGGGGTTAGTATTGCTCAGTGGTCATTCGCTATCGGCCTCGATAGCATCTACTGCAACGTCGAGCCCTTTTCGCTGGGCGAGGATAACGTACTCGTTTTGAAGTTCGCTCGCGACTCCGTTCCACCACGCCATAGCGTCGGGCGTGAGGGCCTCTCCGATTGCGTTCAGTAGTTCGTGAGGTTTCATGGTTTCGCTCCTTGTGATTGATGGTAAACGCCGCATCCCGTCGAGCCCCGAGTTATCTACACTTATCTTGCTCGGCTATGAATGGCTGTTTTCGTGTAGGGCTCTCGGGGCCGGGGCGTTAGTCGATGCTCTCGTGCTCGCAGTGGAATGTTGCCTCGCCGCATAGGGCACAGCGGGGTTGTATTTCCCAGCCCGATTGGCTGACAGTAATCTGGGCACCTGGCACCAACACACTATCTGCGTTCCACGAGTATACCTCTGTCGTGTCTCGTGGATCGGTTCCGCCGAATGTCGGCAACGATGTCACATCACAGGGGTAGTCGTCGATTAGTCCGTCGTCATCCCAGGCGATCAGTTCCGCCCGTTCGTTCAGGATGTTGCACAGATCGGACAGACTGTTCGCAGTCTCGGGGTTTCGTGTTTCCGTGATCATGGTCTCGCTCCTGGTTAGAGTTGGTTATCGTAATTCACATAGCCATCCGGTCGTAACAATCGCAACATGACGAACCCATCGATGCGGACATAACCTGGTCTACACGGACGGTGTGCCCGCAACTGCATTTTTTCATTGCCGGAGGAGAGGCGACTCGCCTGGCAGTCCTAGCCTCGGCCACCTCGCCGTCCCGGCAGTTACTGTACCAGTCTGACGGATCATTCCGAACTTTTTTACCCGCTGCCAAATCGGCCAGAACACCTGCACGATCCTGGCCGCTGAACTCCTCACAGTCGCCGAGGAATTGCTCAGTTCGTTCGCCGCAGTCAATCCAGGTTCCGGCCGCCGTTTGGTATTCCAGTCTCATGGTCTCGCTCCCGTTCGTTTGTGGCTGGTTTTGTTTCATGGTTTCCCTCTCGCGTCTTCTTATAGGATATACAACATATCGTATATTGTCCAGGGCATCCGACGACCAAAAGCGTAAAATATACAAAGTTGGTTCATAAGTCACGACGGGGCCTAGACTTACGGCGTAGAAATAGCCGTGGATTTATTTTCCGATTGCCGGAAACTTGGGTCCAGCGGGGGGGAGGTTGCCTAGATTATCAGCCGGATGACAGGCTCACGGCTCCCGGGCTTCACACGCCGTGCAAATCGTCCACCGGTGGCCGCGTGCTGCGATGGATTGGGGTGGACGTGGAATAATGGCGGGCTGAGAACTAGCCGCCAGAATGGCTCTCAGGGCCTCACCACGCCCTGGGCAGGATCGCATCACCGATTGGCCACGCCAGATAATCCTCCGGCCATCCGATCTCCAGCGGGCCGGCCGGCTCTATTTTTGTCTGGCCTAGCTGTTTATATCCCTCGTTGCCTGGGCCCATCGCCGATAGATGGTAGCCGCCTGAATGGTGGCCGGGCTGCGTGAACACATAGCCAGGCGTCGGATGTTCACTGGTGATCGTATTTGCAGACGGTCCCCAAACAAAGGTCAGCCGCGTAGCAAGGCCAGCATCTTCGCCGTTACTGATCGGAGCATACCCATCAACGTCCTCAATCAGACCACGTCTAAACGACCAGCCGCCGTGGTAGCCAAAAACACTTGGTTCCCGGCGGTTGAACGTTTCGAGTCGCGTGAACCGCCGCCGCCGAACTTCTTTCAAGACCTGATGAGGTTGACACCACAGGGCATCTTCCAAAACGGCAACGCAGGCGGAGAGTTGCCAGGGTAGATAAAAATCGTCATCGTCCCAACAAGCTATGGCGTCAACGTCATCGGATACCAATCGCAACACCGCGTTGCGTTTCTCGCCTAAGGAAGGGAATCGTTCGGCGACTGATACGATCTTCCAGCGGTCGCCCTCTTGATTGCCATACTGCCCTGCGTCATCGAGAATAACAAGTTCGCGGTTCTCGTAATCCTGCCGCTCGAAACAGTGGACCATCCGACCGAGAAGCTCGGGGCGTCCGAAAGTGCAACATACGGCTGCGATCTTCATACTACCACTTGGGGTTTTCATTCAAGCAAACGCCTGAGACGTGCCGCCAATCTTCAGCCTGATCGTGAGTGAGTGGAGCACAGTTCCAGGGGTCAATCTCGACAAACTCTTGCGTCGGCAAATCGGACCGATACACCTTTTGCACGGTATCGCTGAACATGGCTGCGGTCATCGAAAACGTACTGTTTGGCATCAGGATCATATCGCACTCCGACAAAAGAAACCAGTCGGGGAAGAAATCCATCTGCCACGGGTCACGATGTTCCATATCATGTCCGAGGTAGGGATAATTGTCGAGAGGCATCGTCGAAAGATCAACACCGAGGTCAGTTGCGATCACCGGATTATAAGCTGCAAACTCATCGACTAACTCGGGACTCTCGGTAGCAATAAACAAGACGGGCTCATTTAGACCGTCCCAATGTTGTCGCAACCAATTTAGATACCAACTCGTCGGAGTGATGTAGAATGACAGCCGGCCATAGTCGCCACGCCGTAGATGTAAGCCGACAAGGGTTTTGCCGCATTCACGCAGACGCCGTAGCGGCTCGCCCATGCGTTTTCGCAAGCTGCCTATCGGCCGGTATAGTTCCCGCAACCATGTCCGGTCAGGTGCGAAATAACTGGTATGATATTGGCCATATCCGTGAAAGTCACGGCCATACAGTTCTTGCTTCAATGGCGGATCGACGCAAGGCTTGTTCGTGGCCTTGCTGCCTTCAATGTATCGAGGCAGTCGCATCGTAATGGGCGAGGGAGGGATACCGAATAGTTGTTCTCCCACCCATGGCGTCGTCTGAAGCGTTAGCTCATGACGACGAGCGTAGGTTTGCAGGGCAGCGTATTGAAAAAGCTGATTGCCAAAGCGGCCGATCAACGAACACGTAACGTAATGATCCTTTGGGTGATCCATTGCTTGTCATCCTTTTCCGATAGTTACTCCACCGCGTAAGTTTACTCTGACCAATCGCCCATCATCTCGACGATAGTCACGATCGATCGAACCTGAAAAACGGAGAAAACGATAAGAGTGCTTGCAACCGTGAACTGCATCGAGCATTTCCAGATAGTAGGCAGGCCCTATCCCGGATTTTTCTAGTGGTGCTCGGTTATAATTCGACAAATCGCCGCCACCCAATCTATGGTCATATTCCAAACCCTCGACGCATCGAACTACACCGCCGTGCATCAGCCACTCTTTGGTCAGAAAGAAAGAATCTTGGGCACCGTAAGCGAGAAACCATTTTTCGTCTGTTCGGTCGGCTACGCCAAAATAATCCGGCTGCTCCAAATCAAACCGCTTGCCACGCAGGTGTCCGAACAAGTCGAGGAATCGCTCGCGATGTACGAACTGGTTGCCGGTATTGACGAAACACCAGAACCCCTTGATAGCGACCATACGGGAGATATCAGCAAGATTCCACGTACCGCATAGAGCCCGATAGTCAAATTCCGGTTTTGCAAATGACGCACAATACCATGTACTCGGATTCCATGGGGCCATACGCGCCAGTTTGTCGTAGTATTCTACCGACATGTGATTGTCAGAATCGCACAGCAACACCCATTCGGATGTAGCCCGGTAGACTGATTCCAGCTTGTTGCCGAAAACGTGCAAGCGAGTGTCGTTCTGGTGAAGCGTTAGCTTGGGAATATGCGCCAGGGCCTTGTCGAGAGCCTCGAAGTCCGGCGTGCCGTCATTTACTACAGCAATCTCTTGCACCGTTGGAGTTTCGGCACCCGGGGCAAGACATTCCTTGATCCATTCGTAGTTTGCCCGCGTGCTCTCCTGGTACGCGGTGACGGCCAGCGTAACTGAGGGTAATTCGCTCATGTTTTCACCGGAAAGGTTTCCTCAAAGGCGGCCAGGTTTTCTAGGTACACGTCGTGACACGGCCGGCCGAGTTTATGATTGAAGTATGCGGCCATACCTGGCTGTTTATTGATCCAAGGAGCGTATCCCGAGCAATAGTGAATGAGGATGGTTTTCTCCCATGCCGAGCGATAGTAGCAAAATAAATCGCTGCGAACACGCTCGAAGAGTTTGTGGAATGTCAGATTGATAACCGGCTGATCGGTTCCCTTTTTTACGTGGGTATTGATCGGGACGATTCTCTCTTGTATCACCAGCAGTTGTTCTCTCGCATCGGCCGGTATTGTCCGCGGATGGTAAAGCATTACGCCGGTATTATACTGTTTCCACTGCGGGTCGTAGTTTGCCCAAAGCCAGCCAAATGCCTTTGCAGCTTCTGGCGTGCCTTGGCTCGTTGTTGCCCAGTTCGTGAAAGCATGTTGCAGGGTCCAGAGTTCCCGGTCGGCCAGGATTGTCCCCCAGCCCAGTTCGTGCATCAATGGTTGCAACGGGTTTTGCACGAGCACGTCGGCATCGAGGTAAAGCACCCGATCCCACCTGTATTCCGGATTCCCTCGCGGGTTGCTGTACTGCTGATTAAAATACTGATCGAAAAGTGCGAACTTCCGGTAGTATGTTGGGGCCGGATCGGTTAACACGTAAATACCCCGAGACCTGAAGTAGTTGGCGTCAATGTCGGGCGGCAAGATCAGACAACAATCGCCTTTCCATTCGCCTTGACGCCTGCAATTGACCAGCACGGACTTCGCATGTGGTAAGTAGTTTTCATCGGCAGCAAGGACAAGCACATTCTGTAAAAGCATAGCCAACTCCCTATGGTTTCATAATCCAAAAACTAGCGTCCCTCTGATGTTCGATCACAAGGTGAACACACAAGTTTCGTTCGGCGGCAAATTCCGTTACCGCACGGTTGACCCCAAGCTCCTTGGGAAGGTAATCGTGCCCCGCTAGAATCCCGCCTGGTTTCACTTTTTGCCACCACGTCGGTAGGTCTACGCTAATCCCGCGGTATTGATGTTGGGCATCAAGATAACAGAAGTCCAGCGATTCATCCGGCGTCTGTAGTGCAGCCTCGACGCTCAGCATCCGAAGGATGGTCGTTCTCTCGGCGATGTTTTCACACTCGCCGATCTTCTCAAGACATTCCTGGTAGTTTGCTTCGTGTTGCTCATCGCTGATACCACAGCCGTCCGGCGGCGGCAATTCTCTCCAGGGATCTACCATCAATATGTGCTCGACGCCCCAGTTTAGCATATCACGGCTATAGTTACCCGTGGCCACTCCGATCTCGGCAACATTGCCCAGTAAGTTGCGTTCTGCAAGAAGTCTGCCGAATTCTGCCCGACCGGCGATTGGTTCATCGTCCGGCTTTCGCCAAGCGTAATACATAGGCATTTCGGAATCGTGTCGATGCGTCTTCTGAAATATAGAATCCGCCACGGCCGCTATTGTTGTGTCGTCTTTCGCACCGGCTTTACCTGCGTTCATCCAGTACGGATGCAATTCGGCGGTAACGAATTCGGCCTTTTGCAATACTTCCACCGATGGAACGTGGGCAAATAAAATGTTTTCCGCACCTTCGCAGTCGAGTTTGATTGCCAATCGCTGGCCGGGTTTGACATACTTGGCGTACAATTCGTCAAGTAAAACTGGTTCTATACCTACACTCTCGACAATGTGGTCCCCAAGGTCCGGCACTTCGTATCCGTGCCCTGTGCTAAAATAGCTCTCTCCACCAGAGATCCGAACTTGTCCGGCATTCTGTACGTCAGGATATCGCCATATCTGACCGTGCCCGACGCCCTTATTTAGGAGCACGATATTGTCTTGCGGCGCATGTTCCTGTAGAGCAGCAAAATTTGCCGGGTGCGGTTCAACTGCCACGATCAAGGCATCCGGAAACCTCTCGCGGGCCCAATGAATAAATACCCCGATGTTCGCCCCGATATCAAAGATCACATCAGGCAAGAACATCAGGGAGCGGAGCTTGTAGGCATCTTTTTTGACGATCTCTGCAAACCATTGAGGGTGCCCGGGTACTTCTTCAAACGTCACGGTAACCACCTTTCTCCCAATCAAAAAGCTCGGGCTTAAAATCGCCCATATTCTTTGTCCACACATACGGCCCCATACTTTTGAATGAACTAAATCGCGTATATCCGCCCTCCCTAGCATCTGACGGGCCATCCCGTTGCCAGGCACATCCAGGAACAAAACAATAGGCTTTCAATTGAGGCCCCAGAATAATCGTCAGGTGATCGAGGCCCCTTGCCCGATGAACGTTCTCGTCGAATAACCGATAAACTTTGGCGGCATTGATAGGATTCACCAGCATAGCGTACGTACACCATTCGCCATACACTCGCATGATGTGCTTGTCGCTGGTTGGCTCTGCATCTTTGCCGATGCGTCCCCAGTCTTTACAATCCTCGTGGTGACACCATTGGCCTGGAACGTGGAATAACGCGCCAAGATAAAAGATATCCCAATCCCACGTCAAATGCTCCGCAATATAGTCAAGTCGTTTGGGCAAGTCATCACAGAAACACACGTCATCTTCGCAGAGGCCGAGTATTCGGCCGCTAAATTGTGCTAGCTGGATAAGGTGCATGTGACTCATAAACCCGCCAATCACGCCAGGGGTTTTGAGCATTCGCGCCACCTTGATCGGATCGCCAAACCAATCGGCGGGCGTGAACGCATCGAATCGCCTGACAACGAGCTTGTGCCGCATAAATTGTTGCTCGGCGTGCTTGCGTCGATTGGGACGGAAAGCCAAATTCACAAAACGCCAATCGATATCCCCTGCGTTAAAACCGCTCATCAGTAACCCATTGCCGCCCAGCGGGCCTTTCGTAAATCCTTTATGGCCACGTTCGGATCGATGTAATTGATTTCTGTATTCCAGCCACCGGTGACCATGTCGTCGCCAACACGCTCCTTGGCGATCTCCCAGCCTTTTGTGAACGGTACAGGCTGGTAATAACTCACCCACCAGCCGCTCATGTATTTGCGGTTGCGGTCTACGAAATCTACGGTTGCCTGAAGGCTCTCTTTCGTCTCGCCGGGAAATCCCATTAGAAATAAACCAGCCGCTCTGATACCTCGTGAGTGCAGTTTACGTAGTTGCTCCTCAGCCCGCTCGGCCGTGAATCGTTTACCCATGGCCTCAAGCATTCTATTGTCACCACTTTCAATTCCAACCAGAACCTCCCGAGGGTCATACGCCCCAATAGCCTCGATTGTCTCATCGTTCGTATGGTTAATGTGGACGAAAAAACAACACCGCCCTTGTAGGTCCACGCCGTTCTGACGGCTTGCGTCCAGAATCGCATGCAGTCTTTCAGCGCGAACAGCAAACACGTCATCTACGAAAAATACCCGTGGGCGCCCTATCGTATTGAGGATCAGCGAGGCATTCGCCATGATTCGTTCTATGGAAAAATACTCTACTTTCTTTTCGGTGTTGTGGCAGAAATTACAGCGATAGGGGCAGCCTCGACTACTCATCATCTCCGTCATGGTGGCTCCCCTGTCCAGGATTCGGAAGTCGGCCTCTTGCCATGCTGGATAATTCTCATAATCGATCGGCACATCGGAGAGCAATGTTTCCCCGGGCCCTGCGTGAACCTCTACGCCCAACTGATCGAGATAAACGTGCTCTGCGGGTTGCAGGGAGCTAGCTGCCTTGCCGCCAAATACGATCCGACCGGAGTAGTTTTCCCGTAAACTCTTGACAGCCGACAGTACGTGATAGCCGAGCGACAACGCCGACAACCCCACGATGTCGTAATCATCTAACTTCCCCACCTGGTTCACATAGGCGAGGTCGATCTGGTGACCGAATGCTCGACCGTAAACCGCCAGGTCCATTAAAGCTATGGGCGTACGAAGTTCGTTCGCGCTAAATTGCTGCGTCAATAGGAGCTTCATTACCAACGCTCCTTCACCATTCGGGCAATTTGCCGACAAGCACCGGACATTGTAAAGTATTCATCGAATAGTTCGACGGCCAAACGTCGTGCTTCGTTCCACCATTCGTCACCGATCGACAACAGTTTCTCGGGAAGCGACGGCAGTTTCGATTCGTGACACAGAACACACAGAGCCGACCAGTCGATTTTATCTCGATACGGCAACCATGGACTATCGTAGATATACACCGGCACTGCGCCCATCGAGAACATTTCGTATAGGCGAAATGACGTACGGCCGTAACCCCTCGGGGCCAGTCCAAATCGGCTGTGTGCTGCTTGCACGCGATATGGGCGTATATCCTCGACCCAGGGCAATATACTGCAATTCTCTACGGAGGCAAATATCGATTGCATGTTCTGACGGATGCGAGTGCCCGCACCGTGTGGGTCTGAAGATGATTTTCGCGGCGGGGTCGCAGACGCAACTGGGGCACCGGGAGTGAAGGCCCCCATGAACGATGCCAACAAGTCACGGGTTGTCGCTAGATGTGGATGTGGCGAGCACAGCAAGGGAAGGGCCTCATCGCCAACCCCTCCGGAGCTAAAGACAAACACATTGTGTGGCAGCGTTTCGTAAATTCCTTCGGCACCCTGCACGACGGTAAAGTACTGTGTCTCAGGGTCCAATGTCTGAAGATAGGCATCCACCTCCGGCACCGCCTCTAACTGATTGCTTCCCTTGCGTTGTGCTTGGACGTGGTAGTTATTGGTCCAGTAAATCGGCAAATAGACCGCCTCCGTGCGGATCGTCGCCAGGTCTGCATACAATCCAAACTCACGCTCGATCCCATGGCTTGTATCGTGTGGAGGATACGAACGGACCAAGGCGGGTCTTAACTGAAGCGGTACGTATGCTATTCGCATGATGCGGCTGGCTCCACTACTGGCTCCTTGTGGTAAATGATATTCATATCCGTTCGGACTACTTCTCTGTAGCCTTGGTCAGTTAGCAACCCGGCCCATTCACCCGAGATATCATTGCCCCGTTGGTGCGGATTGTATTCGATGTATTCCACAACGAATACCTCGGGATGAAACGTGGTCCAGTCAATGCTTTCGAGCACCTCCTTTTCTGCGCCCTCGACGTCAATCGAACACAAGCGACAGGCATCCCGAATCGCAGGAAACTTTGCTAGCAAAGTTGCAGTCGTTTCGCACGGTACTATCATTTTGGCATAGTCCTGGATGTTCCAGTTAGGCATCACCGAACTAACCGTACCTTGGATTCGGAACATAGTGAACCCGTCGTAATTACGCACGGCTGAATCATACAGGAAGTCGCCGGGGCGCTGATGCAATATCAGCGGCCAATACTGAAAAAGAGGTTCGACCAACAATCCCCGCCAGCCACGTTCATAAAATGCCCATGTATTGCTCAGGTTCACCGGTTCGGCCGCGCCAATGTCAACATATACACCACTAGTTTCAGGCAATAGCTCTCGCAGTATGATATCCTCGTTGCCTTGCGATCCACGTTTGCCAGCGGGCTTGAATGTTCGCGTAATCGTGTTGCGAAATTGGTTTACAATCTCTTGATACATTCCAACGTCTGCCGTAAATGCTTCGAGTTCGTATAAGTTCACGTCAATAACCTATTCTGAAAAAGGATGTTGTCCGTTTCGTAAAATGCCAACGGCTCGAAGTCGGGTAGCAAGGCCATCAGTTCCTCGCGTGACGGCTCATCTTCGTAGAGCGGGTACGGGTGATGGCACTCTATGTAGAGGTAGCGGGTGCGGCTCAATGCTATTTGTCCGCCGTCGATAAATGCCCGCTGGCTACCCTGGACGTCAGCCCAAATGAACTGAATTACCGTTTCTGGGTGCCAAGTCTGAAACCAGGTATCCAATCGAATTGACGGTAGCATCACCGGTGGCTTAAATGTGATTTCTGGCGACCGCTTGAGGTGACCAGTCGGCTTGCTTGGGCTGCCAGAATAATCCCAGTCTATCATGTGCCCGGCTTTGCCGCCCGATGGATGAAATGGTTTTTCCCCGTCAACATCAGCCACCATCTTTTCAATCAGCACTGCCTGCCAGTGTAGGACCGCCGCCTTGAATCGCTGGATAGCTCGTTGTTCTGGCTCAAAACAGTATAAGACGATCTCGGGCATCGCTTCGATGAACCGGTCTGTGTCGGTTCCCTCATGCGACCCAATCTCCAGCATCAAAGGCGAGTCGCCAACCAACTCCCGGATACCCTCGGCAGTCATACCCTTATGGTAGTCGTTCATTGTGCGGCGTCCTGTACTTGTTGCTTTCTTTTCCATTCTCGTTGATAGCGATTGAACTCAACGCTATGCGCGGCCCTGTATTTGCGTGCATATTCACGATGATACTTCCGCCCACAAGTTGCACACTTATTCTCTAGCCCATTCGCCCGTTCTGTACATTTCCGAAAGTTGTCCGATGGTAAATACTGTCGGCACACACCACACCATGCTTGCCCTTTCGGTGAGTGGACATTTTTGTTTGCTGCGCGACGCCGCGAATTCTCGCCCCATTCAATAATTTCCAGGTTGCTTAGCTCATATCCTTCCGTGTCGTCGATTCTATTTACGGAAGGAGCACTGCTTGGATTCTCCAACATCCATAGAGTAAACGCTGGCACCGCCCACTCCATGAATGCCTCGCGAGTAACACCAACACATACACCAGCGTATGTCGGATTATTGCCGTCGCGGTTATGCGCTCGCTTACCAATGCTTTGCCATGCTGTTGCGGCCTTCCCTTCCGGAGTAAGATTTCGCCGCTTCTGCTTATCGTTTATACACACTTTGCACAACCGCTCCAATCCATCGTGACGGTTGGCTTTTTTGCCAAACGGTCCTGTCCCACCGCATTGCGGACATTGTTTTTGCTGGTTATGGTTTTCCACGCCTTTGTACCTCTTGTTCAATCCACGGATATGTGCGTTTAATGCCTTCGCTTAATGGCAATGACGGTTCCCAGCCGAGTAGCTCCTTAATTCGGGTATTTTCGCTGTTGCGACCCGCCACGCCCTGGGGCTTGCTTGTATCGTATCGCCGTTTGAGCTTAACACCCGCCACGTCTTCTACGGCATCTACAAGCTGATTGATCGTAACGGCTTCGGATGTCCCGATGTTAATAGGCTGGCAAATATCGCTGTCCATCAACATTCTAATACCGTCGATATTATCGTCGATGAACATAAAACTTCGTGTCCGTGTGCCATCTCCCCATATCTCGATTTCTGGCGGGACAAACCCCAGCTTCGCTTCAGCCACTTTTCGACAAATGGCCGCGGGTGCTTTCTCTCGCCCGTCACACCAGGAGCCCATCGGGCCAAAGGAATTGTGAAACCGGCCTATCCTGCAATCGACCCGCTTTTCATCGGTGGCGTATTGACAAATCATTTCCGAGTAAAGTTTAGACCATCCATATCCGGCCTCCGGCATTGCGGGAAACACATCGGATTCTTTCAGGGCCGGCATGTCAGTGAGACATTGCTTACCCGCCGGGTATACACAGGCGGAACTGGAAAAGAATAATCTCTTTACGTCTTGCTTCTCTGCTGCCCTAAGCATGTTGATATTGATTAACGCATTAAGCGAGCAGTCATATACATGCGTCTGTATTTCTCCTATGCCGCCCATTCGGCAGGCCAACTGGTACACATGGTCAATGTCAAGGCAAGCATTTGCACATGGGGCTGGGTGCCTCAAGTCCCATTCAGAACAATTGTCCGCTCCTGTATGTACCTGCCACCATTCCCCAAGCGGTTTGATATCCACCGCCCGAACTTCGTGCCCTTCGTCCAGCAACCGCCGGACAAGATGCCCGCCGATAAAACCGCCACTGCCAGCTACCAGAATCCTCATATCAATCTCCTTGTCCGAATGATTCAAAAACTTGTTTCCACCCCGCCCAGATACTCTCTGGGTCGGCCAACGTCTCCTCCAACTCCGACCGGGCCCGGCTGGCTATCTCAATTCGCAACGGCTCATCCTCACTCAGCTTCGTCGCGTACTTGATAAAGTCGTCCCGGTCATCGCACAGGTAGCCCGTCCGCCCGTGCTCGATCATCTCGGCAACCCCGCCCCGATTATCGGTCACCACCGGCACACCGCTTGCCATGGCCTCCAGAACCACACGCGGCCAATTCTCCGTGGCGTCACCGGTCGGATGCACCATGCAGTGGAGCGAGCGAATGAACTCATCGGCCGGCTCGCCCTCTTCCTCGATCAAGTCCATTCCCGGCGGCGGCTTGCGGGTGTACCGTCGCATCCACTGGCCCCAGCCCATTATCCGGGCGTGTGAATTGGGGATTCGGCTGTAAATGTGCCAAAGATACTCTGAGAACTTCCGCGGATCATCCCGTGAGAGCCGCCCGATCACAAACCGCTCGCCGTTCTGGTGTGGCAACGGCCGGTAGGGAAACTCGTCAAGGTCCAATGCCCCATGGATGACAAACGTATTCGGGATACCATACAGCCCCAGGGCGTCGGTCATCACCGACTGCTGATAGCGGCTCTGGCAGACGTAGGCATGGAAGAGGCCGTCACGCTTGACGACGTTGCCGTCCAGCGGTTGGTCCAGGTAGGTCATGCACGGCACATAGATCAGCCGGCAGTTACGCAGGCGATGGCTGATTGCCACGAAATTGGCGTTGCTGAAGGCCACTACCAGAGAATCGTCAGGCAGGGCCATATCGCCGCGTCGGATGAATTCGGTCTTGACACCGATCGCGGCCAACTTGTCCGGCCACGGCTTCGGTGTGCCCCATGTGGGAACCACGGTCACCTCGACGCCGAACCGACGCCAGAGCTTCAGCGTGTGCCAAAGTTCGGTCCGTGCCCCGCCCCGTGCGGCTGGATACCCGATTACATGTACGTGCATCAGTCTAGCCCAATACGTACTCAGTCTGATACGTGTCGCCGTTGGTCCCGGCGTACTTGATGGTCTTGTCGCTGGCCCCAACGTCGTCTAATTTATCGTTAAACCTGCAAATAATCAAGCCCCCTTGGACCACATTGATCGACTTGCCGGCCCCGAACAGATCATAGCCGTTGGAATCGCCGGCAGAGACTACCACCACAGCGGTATTCGTGCTAGCACACTGGATGCGGATTTCCTGCAACTTGCGGCCGGTGCCGTCCATTGCCGTGCCTTCGAGATCGGTCAAGCTCGTCAGGTCCGTCTCGTTGGAGCCCCCCGTAATGGTTTGCTCATCGTCTTCGTACTGGTCGGCCGGCGGGCTCGATGACGGGGTGTAGGTGACTTCGTCGGGATTCAGCCGCGTCGGCCGAAGTACCTGACCGCTGGTACCGGCACCCTGGAGTACGGCCTTTGCTTTGAAGGTGTTGAGGGTTTTGATTTCATCAAAGTTTGCCATGATAGGCTTTCCTTTCGCTTGGTAGTATTGCCTCGGCTACGTGCCGGGGACGTTGGTTATGGTAGTTGGTATATCATCCCACTTGTAACATGATAGAGTAACGTCGGTCAGCGTTCGCATCCACTTCTCAAAGCTACCCCGGCATGGTCGGCCGTGCAGAGGGCAGCCTTCGTATTTTACTTCGCCCCATTGGCCCGTGCCGAGTTTGTCGCATTGTTCGAGGCAGTAGGTTGCGTATCGGTCTATGTTGGGTTGCGGGCGGGTTGCGTCGGGTAGTTGCTGAGTGTACTTGCAAACCCTTTCGCCGAGCGGTATTGAGTGCCGGCACTTTCGGTGAAGGTGTCTCGCCTCATATCGCGACGTTCGCTTGTGGCCGCAACTAACACACTCGTAATCAAACTGTTTGTCTTCCCGGTCGCCTATTCGCTTGTAAACACACTGCCCCGTACTGGCCACTATGCCACCCTGGTTGCGGTAATTGTATTGGGCAGTGAGCCATTGCAAGGAATACCAAACTCAAATTGCTTCGTAAGAGTTACCGGTGAGGGGCAAAACCCGCATAGCTCATCTGATGTAACCCCGCGTCCATAACCTATCTGAGCATTACCATTCTGAAATGAGAGTATAAAGAGGAAGCTTCCCCCTGTAAATAACATTATCATGTCTAAGTCACTAAGTGCATCACAAAAGGGATTGCCATCATGGAAGTCTACGCCACATTGCACTCCTGTAGGATTTGTATCCCAGGCATCGAGCGTAAAGATGCCTTGAATGCTCTCACATTGGCCAGCGGCACAGACTCCGCCTTGCGTCCAGCCGCCTGCACCAAAGTCAATCTCCCATTCCACTGTCGGATATGCAAACACACAGGCTCCCGCCACATTCACACAGTATGGAAAGCAGCACGTCTCAATCACTGGGGCAAACCGAAATACCTGAGCGCCGATTACTGATGGCATGTTAGCTCCCGCATCCTGCGTTAGTCACATACCACTTGCCATCACTATGCTTATGAACGATCACCCAGGTACCGGAATCCAAGTCATCGCCATCAGGCAAGAGCGGCGGGGCATATACCGCATCAAGATCATCACTAATATTCTCCCAGTCGTCTTCCGCCTCGTTCAGTTGGTAGACCGCCATCGACACGTTGTTTCCGGCTCCACCTGTTAGAGTGCTATTTAGCTTTCCAAACTTCCACTCGGCTACGCCTCCCAATATCTGCCCCAACTGCGGCTGTTCACGCAACACACTCAGATTCGCCGGCAGATCGTTCTGCACCGCCCGCATGTGCTCATCGAGCCTACTGCCGTATTCGGTACTGAGTAGGATGCCAGGCATTGTCAGAACCCCAGTCCAAAGTTACCAAAGTTCGTCGCACGCCGCGTCCGGAAATCCAGATAATTTGGGGCAACGTCATCGTCGATCTTGTCGCCATTCACGCCGTTCAGTTTCACATCGACGGTTGTCGCTGTCCCTTCGATGGTATGGAATTTCTTCGTTCCAGCAGGCAACCCGCCCTCGATATAATAAGGCCCTTTGTCTTGCAGTCGCAGTTGCCAGGTGTTCGCATCACTCACGTTCTTATCGGGTTTGCGAAAATGAAACGTGTAAGTTACGTTCATATACGCAATCCCGCTTTCATACTCTTCGGTTGCTCGAATACTCTTGCACAATGCCCGGCCGGCTGGTCGGGTTGCGAATACCGCGTTATTCACTGAGTTTTGGTAATCCTCCGCAGCTTCGATGTCAAACCCATAAATCCCCAGCCCCTTGCTGTATGGATCAAACGCTGCCTCAGACTTGGTTGCGTTCAAAACAACAACGGTTTCCTCGATAGGATTCGGTTCAAAGAGGAGTCCCGCCGAATTGTCGATTGCGTTAGCGTCTAAATCTTCGGCTAAGTAATGGATGTAGTTCGCGGTGCTCCAGTTCTTTTTCACAGGCCGCAAGATCGGGTTGTCTATCTCAAAACTAGGGTCACCGCTGTTGCCGACGCCCTTAGCCGAGTAGGTACAGGTCACGTCCCATATCGTGTGGCCCGAATTGTTATTGCCGACCGATTGCGGGTCGATGTCAAACAGTGTCGCCCCAGTGTCAACCTCAGACGGATTGTCTGGCAAAACGTAGGTTGCCCCGCGTGACGGCAACCCCACTGCGTTGCCGGCAATGAAGGCCCCATCACCCGCAGTCGTCTTGACAACGTAGACCACCTTGTACTCGCGGCCGCCGACACGCTTAGAGCTTCCGCTGAGCCCGGCGTGCTTCACAAATGGCGTTCCGATCACACTCATGGCGGCGGCTCCACTACTGCGACGTTACCGCGTCTGAGGATTGCGTTGCGGTCACGGTCCAACCGTAACTGCTCTTCTGTTTGGCGTATTTGTTCCTGCAACGCCTCAAGCTCCTCGTTCTTTGCCTGCTCGCCGAACGTCGCCCGGAAGGCTTCGGCTGAGCCTGCCACCAGCCTCTCGGCAAGGAACGAACCGCGGTCTCGGCCAGCCAGTCCCTGGAGAGCCTCTCCCCGTGCTCCTCTCTGTCCCATGGCAAAGGCTTCAGGCGTGAGGGCCCCGACGTCACGAAACTTCTGTAAATCTTCCATCGTCTTGCGGAACGTATCGAGTGTTTGTTCCGTCGGGGTCATTATGTTTTTCGCCAGCTTCGCCGTCAGGGCAGCGGCATCGTCAAGGGTTTTCTTTGTGGCCGACTCCAGAGCGTCAGCCCATGCTTTGGCTGCTTTCTTACGATCCTCACGGGCAGTCTGGGCATCAAGTCTTAGCTGAGTATCAGCCACGGCCTTTGCAGCTTCCTTTCTCAATTTAGATACTTCCGGCAATGCGTCGATGATTTTTTTCAGTTGCTTTTCGAGGGCCGTCAGGTCTTTTGTAGCTTCGTCGAATCGCAGCTTGTCGATGAACTTTTGGGCCGCGTCTGCTGCTCGCTCGGCTGCTTTTTCCGAATCGGCCAATCCGCTATTCGAGTCCTTTAAGTCGCCTGCAAAGTCCTCCGTGCTCTTATTAAGCGCATCTTGTGCTTCTGCCGCCTTTTTGTTCTCTGCTCGCAGTTTCTCTGATAATTGCAATTGCCTAAACGTGAAGCGAATGCGCTCTTTTTCTGCGCGTTCCGGTCCTCCCAGCGTAACAGCTCCTTCTGGCTCCCCTACGAGGAATCGCAAACGCACAGGCTGAATATCTTTAAACTGTTTTGTCAACCTATCGAATGCTCGCGCATCAATGTCCTCGGTAATTAGCCCTGGCCTCCCTAGTTCGTTAAGCATATTAAGAAAGTCACCCGTGTGCCCCATTGCCTCGCCCAGATTGTCCGTAAAGTCTTGCAATCCACCAGCAGCCTCACTTATTGATCCAGCCAGATTTTCCCAACCCTTCTGGAAGTCGGTCATCTGATCACCAGCGACCTGTTCAGTGATGCCTCCCATCTTTTTTAGTTCTTGTCGGTATTCTCTGATTCGCTCGCTTGTGCCCAACAACGGCAAGATGACCGCTTGTATTCTGGCTTTGAATCCTAACGTTTCAAGGGCGGCGCTCTTCTCTTCAGTTGTCATATTACGCAAGGCTACTTCAATATCACCTATAATGTCGGCAAACTGGCGGAACTCGCCTTCGTCGAATACCTCTATATTGAGTCGCTTGAATTCCTTGGCATTGTCTCTAACCGCCTTTGTAAGTAACCTTACAAATCTACCGAATGCGTTGCCCGCTAGTTCCGCTTTGACGTTTTGATCAGCGTATGCTGCCAGAACCGCAAGGCCATCCTCTAATTCAATGTTATACGCCTTAATCGCAGAACCGGCCTTAGCTGTCAAAGCGAGAGAAAATTGCTCCACCGATGCATTGGCTAATGTATTTGCCCCAACAAGAAGGTCACTGACTAGCGTCAGGTTTTTTATATCTTTCGCTACATCTTTACTCGTCAAGCCAAGAGCACTTTGGGCATCAGTCAGAAGATCAGTAGCCTGTGCCATATCGAAGGCACCCGCCTGGGCAAAGGTCGCGACTTTAGGCAGCAATGCCACGGATTGAGCGGCGTTCTTACCGGCCGATGCTAAAAAGAAGTACGACTTTGCAGCTTCCTTGGTAGAGACGATAGTATTTCTAGCCACGTCAATGGCCGTCCGCTTCATTTCCTCCCGCATGTCCGCCGTAACGCCCTTCATAATCGCCAGCGAAGCATTCATCTCCCGTTCAATATCCTCCGATACTTTGAACGTCTTAAAGATTGCGAATACGACTGCCAACGGTCCGGCATAGGCAAGCAGCGATGTTTTCAATACACCGAGTGCGATAGATTGGGCACGCAATGCCAGCGTCAGTTTCGTTGCAGGCAAACTAGTTGCCAAAAACGCGGCCCGCGTCCGTCCTAGCCGTGCCGTGTACTGTGCTAGCGTTATTGCACCCGCTTGATGTGCCTGCTTCAATCGCAACACATCAGCCTGGTACGATTCGGTTGCTCGCTCTAAGCGTGTTGTACCTGGCAACGCGGCTGCAAATGCCTGCTTGTGCTGCTTGAGAGCTTGCAGATATTCAAGAGAACCGATCTTGCCTTGCGTAAATGCTGCCCTTAGCGTGTGTATAGAGCGGGTATAGTTGTTGGCATCCGTACGAACAGACTTGAATATCTTGTTTACGTCACGCTGAAAGACCTTCGTGGTGGCAAGGGACTGATTGATCCCTTTCTTCCAGTCGCCGATATTCAACACCAGCTTGCCGCTGATTGTGCCAACAGTTGCCATCTACTCGCCCCGCATTTGCTTCCTTGCCGCCTCGAATCGCACGGCGGCTCGTTCGACTACGACTCGCATATCAGCCTCACTTTGAACAAATGGCTTGCTCTTGGAAGGCGTAAACCAGTCACCCGGCTTTGGCAGCCAATACTTCTGAAAGTTCGGCCGTGCAATTTCCGTGGCAAGCGTGCCAAATCGCACGTTGTCCATCTCGAAGCCCCACGGCTCCACGTCGTAGTATCGTCGCCATGCCGATAGCTCCTGACTATCTAATCGTCCGACGAGTTCTCGGACTGAACATCCCCAGGCGAGGGCGAGTCGGTGGGTGAATCGTTCCCACGGGCTGATGTAGGGTTTTTCTCCTTTTCGTCCTTGCCCATGCCACTGACCTCGCGAATCGCATCATAGAGCCTGTCGAGCACGGCTCCCGACTTCAGGCCCAACTGAACAACGTCAGACTGCGAGAAGATGTCATCGCCGTCCTTGTCGCAAGCCCCCATGACAACCATCGTTGCCCGAATGTTGGTCGTGTTCGCTTTGTAACGTCGCTCATCTTCCTCGCCTTCCGGGTCGGCCTCCGACTGGTTGGTCATAAAGACTTCCCATTGGTCCCGCTGCTTGCCCGACAAGCATTGCGCGAACACCTCACCGTCAGTTCCCGGCCACTCCGGCGTGGGTACTGCTTTTCTCGGCAGGTCATCGGCCTGCATAATCTGGTCACGAAGAGTCATTGGTTCCTCTTTCCCGATTGGTTGTGTTGTACCTCATCGATTGCTACGCAGCAGACGAGAAGGGCACGATTGTGATACTGTAAACGATTCGATCGTCAATACTGCCGGCCTTCTGTTTGCCGACGATAACGCTACTCCCGATACTGGTCGAACCACCGTCAAACCAAGTGATGGATGTCGCTCCCTCGTCGCCACGTGATAGGCCGTCGGCACCGAGTACATCGAGGGTCAACTCGGGGTCGTCCAGTCCAGCCTCGTATTCATGCTGACTCTGTGCGACGCCGGTGACCTGAATTTTAGTAGAGCCATCATTGTCGGTGGCTGACACAACTCTCAGGTCCGCCGTACCGACAAGGGTGATGACTGAGCCACTGAACTTAAACGAAGGGGATGCCATCGTTATCGTCCTTTCTGCATAGACACCTCCCGTCGATGTCGGTCCCAACAATCAAAATACGCAGGCAGGCGGATCGGGCGGCCGCTTTTCGGGTATTCACCCTAGCCTGCGAAACTCACACTATGTAATCTTGAATCACCCGGATCGCCTCAAACTCGTCGCGTCCGGGTGTGATGTTTTCCGCGTCATCTGTTCCTATGTCCAAGTGCCACACCTCGCCCTCGCCATCAATCCAGCCTGAGAGTCCGGTGGGTGCATTGGGATCTTCGTCACCGCGAACGGCCGCCGCAAGGGCAACTGCCCCATCGTAATCCGTCGCCCAACAATTGACTTGAATCCTCAGAAAGTTCGTTGTCGATGTTCCACGCACCCAATTGACGGGCCGCCGGCTGACTCGCTGATAGGTGATGAACGGTAAGACTGCACCCTGTGGAGCCCTCATCGGGAATATCCGTGTGCCGACCAATGCGGTCACATCCGCCATGCTTTTCAGTTTTGCAACCATCCGGGTGTATGGCATATGACATTCTCACTTGCCTTGTATCCGTTGAATCTGTGCCCTCAACACACCCGTCAAGATGCCCAGTGCCTCCGCACCGTGTGCGTCAATTGCGGGCCTCATAAACGGTTTGGCCGCAACCGTCCGCGCGTTTGCTTGTTTCGCGTGCCAACCGCCGGGGGCATGGCCGTATTCTACAAGGTGGCCGATGTTGGCCGGATCGTGTTTTTTCCCTCTGAACGTCGTTTTGAAACCTCGGCGTGGACCGAATACCGCCACGATAATCTCCCCACCTCGGTAGCTCCGTTTTCTAATTCCCATGCTCTTGGCCAACGCACCTGTAACCCGCGTCCCGTTGCGTATCAAGTTTTGTCTCGCCGCTTCTACAATCGGTTTTACAGCTTCCTCAACAGCTTTGCGTGTTACCTTCGCCTCGACTGCCTGATCCAATCGCCGGAGAGATACCAGTAGCTCCCGATCACCGCTCAAGTTGAATTGAATTATTGGTAGAGTGTTTGCCATCGCTACACCTGTACATCGTCATCCGCCAATAGTTCGCGAATCGCCACGAGCTTCGCAGCCGCCATTTCATCCGCATACTGGACGCTGCCCATCACATCGTCAAACGTGCCAGGCACAAAGACGGGGCCTTCCTCGCTAACGAGTTTCAGTTTGCAAGCCGGTCCCCCGTATCCCGGTAACTCTTCCGGCCTGAGCGTTTCAATCCCCAGCGGATCAAACGCAATCGGCTGCTCCTCGAAAAACGTGCCGGCTTCCCGCACAAGCTCGATGGTTCTAATCAGCACTATGTTTTCTCCTTCACTTGAAACTCTAATTCCTTTTGCGCCTCATTCACGTCAATGAATCGCCCGATGTAAAAGTAGCGGTCCCCTCTTGCGTGCCCTAGCTTCAATCGCATGGTCGTATCGATATCCACGTCATCGCGCCACCACGTCCTGATGATGTGCGTTGTGTCTGCCTGTACTTGTTCCCTGGCCCAATACTCTTCCCCGCGAATCGGCCAGATCGAGCACCACATTGTTGCTACAGCCGCCCACGTATCCGTTACCTCACCCGATGCACTTGCCGATCCCTGGGTCGGTTTCTCCAGTACCATGAAGTTGTTGTAACTACCGGCCCGCTGTGGTTTTCGTTTGGCCATCAGATAAACCGTTTAGCGGTATGCACGCTCAGCAAATCCCAGACAGCTTGCGGTATGGGCATCTCGCCCTCACGATGGACGTATGAATGGGCAGCCATCAGTCGGATAGCCGCTTTGAATTCGTAAGGCACATCGTCGGCGTCATCACCGTAGCCCGCCACGTATCGCACCGTGATATCATCCACATGGCCACGAAGCGTTGGCCATACCTGATCGAACTGCCGGCGAACCACGCCTAGCCCTTCCTCGTCGCCTAGTTCGTAAATCGACGTGGAAAGGGTCTGCGTTGCGCCGTCCGCATCAAGGTAGGTGACGGATGTGATCGATTGAACCGGCGATTGGCGAAGGCGTAGCGGATCGGTCCACCTGTCGAACGAATCATCCCACGTTTGCGTGATGAGCTTTCGCCACGTCGTATCCTCAGCCACCGCCCTCGCTTCAAGGACCATACTGTCAAGCAGCCGATCCTCTTGCCGCGATTGAATCCGTGAGTGTTCAACCACGTCCTGGGTCGAAACCGGTTCGGCGGTTGGGCCTGTCACCAATACACTTTTCATCGCCTTCCTCCCGTAGTCGGCGGCATGGCGAGGCCGCTGGGATGTACGGCCCCGCCATGCACAAGTGCATCAGTTAATAATGGCCGACGGAACCGGGTCTTGCTTGAATCGAGACTCAAACAGGATGTACTCCAGGTAACCGTAACGGTTGCCACCACTGCCAGGATCGGAAATGCTCGCACGGATACAATCGAATCCGTTATCCACGTCGAGTTCATCGACGTCGAATTCGATGCACCACATGATCTCATTCTCGCCGGACGTTCCCGAGGTGTAGGTCTCGTCCGCATCCTGCGTCTGCTTGGTAAACGTGCCAACGCCGGTCTGCGTCCCCTGCTTCTCGTAGATGTCGGTGAAGTTCAATGCCTTGGCATCGTCACCCGCTACGTTGGTTGCCTGTTCAATGGTGATCGTCGGGTCTTCACCGGCCGTCCCGGCTGCCCGTACGAACTTGACGACTACGGAGTGGAAGAGTTTCATTGAAACCCAATCCCCCTCTGCGGCCGCATCCATCGTGTCATAGGGAATGAGCCCTACCACGATCTGGTTGTGTTCGCAAAATCGCATGATACTTTCTCCTTTAGTTGGAGTTGTCAGTCAGTAAAACAGCCTCGATCAGGTTACCCGCGTGTCGCAGACCACAAACGGCGAGGTCGTGTTCGTACCCTGGAACGGAGTCAAGGCGGCAGGCCACCATGGCTGGCCGTCAATCCGGAAGACAAGACGGAACGCCATCTCGTCGTAGATGAATCGTACGTGCATCGAACTGGCCGGCACTGCACCGCCCTTGTCGATTACAAGGTACTGCGACATATCCGCGAGGATGATGTCGCCCTGCGTTCCTACGGTCGAACAGTATTCAACCGGAATGAGTGGCCGTCCCATCAGCAGCGGAAATTCGCTGCCGCTAAAGCCAAACGTATGCGGAACGATCATCGGCATGGCGTCCGTTGCCGCAGCCGCACCTTGGACAGCCTGCGTGTAGGCCGACAGCTTCCATAGGTCCGGCTCAGCATCCTGGCTATGGAACCAGACGGCATTGGAACGCGATCTTACATCCATGCGTGACCACATTTGCAAGATGTTGTCGCCGCGTAGGGTACCGGCTGCTTGGGCGGACTCTTCCGCTACGCTGATCAGACACGGGGCATTGAGAATGCCCAAGGGTTGACCGGCACCCGTGCCGCGAATGAACGAGTTCTCGATCACAAACGACAACTCTTCTCCGAAGGCTTGCATCAGCAGAGCCTCGGCGGCGATGGTGTCCTGGATCAACTCGTCAGTCACGTAGCCGAGACAGGCCACTTTATTGAGATTCAATTCGAGTTGCCCATACTTGGACTTGGTCTTGGTCTTTTCAATGCCTTCAGCCATCCAGAACGCCTGAACGCCTCCCCAGCGTGAGCCATTAGCTCGGCTGGTCTCGTCCACGTATGGGATCCGCAAGCCGTTGCTATTTGGCCCAATCTGAATCCGTCGAACGCGGCTGAGAATCTGGCCCGTCTGATAGGCCCGGCTCAGAATGTCGGTAGAGTCATCCTTTTGAACAAGGAAGCCGCCAAGCGACGGAACATCCTCTTGCTGACCAAGGCCCGCGGCCTGCTCAACCAGCCGTGGATCGAGCACGGCTCCCGGACCCTCTGCCCTGCGGACAGCATCCAGGAAAAGCCCAAAGGTCGCGAATGGCCGTTCGTTCGGGTCTCTGGCAACAGCCGGGACCGTGGTGTGGCTCTGGCCCGACGGAAGCTGATTGCCTCCCGAGGGCCCTGTAATTCGCGGCTGCAATTCCGATTGCCGCTGATAGTCCTGGGCCGCCTGGAGCCGCTGTTGGCGGGCTACGGCGGCTGCCTCGGCATCTTCGGCCTCTTTGATTTCCACCTTCAGTTCGTCCGCTCGATCCATGTGAGCATCGAACTGCTTGCTCTCTTCTTCGGTCAGGTTGCGGTCGCCGTCTTCTCTTGCCGTAGCGATGAGGCTATTGGCCGCAGCCGTCTCCGTTTCAAACTCCTTGCGAAGTGCATCGATGTCAAGTGTTTTCGGCATCGTATCGTCTCCTGTGTTGTCCGGTCAGAACAACCCAGAAAACGCGCACGAAATAAGCCGGGCACAGAGCGTCCTAACCGGTTCGGAAAAACCAGTTCTGGCACTCTGCGTCCGGCTCGGCGGAATCACTTCGTGTCGTTACGTATCAGCCGCCACGGGAAACTCGGCCCCGTTGCTCAGCCGTACGCCGTATGTCAACCATCATTATTGCTAGTGACCAAAACTTGTCAAGGGGAACTTCCGGACAGCCGCAAACGCCGCTCTGCCGTATCCAGGGATTTGCCCGTCGCCTTGGTTCCGTTCCCACTCTTCATCATCCCCGCCAACACACCCTCCAGGGTGGCGACACGATCCACCATCCCGAGGGCCTTGGCAGCTTCGGCCGTGAACATCCGGCCTTGGCCAAAGTTCGCGGTCACCTCCCCCTTGGTAACCCCCCGGCCGGCGGCCACGGCACCCACAAACATGTCATAGTACGTATCAATCCGGCCCTGCATGGCGGCCTTGGCCTCGTCGCCCAGCGGCTCGGTTGGGTTACCCTCGACCTTGAACTTGCCAGCGTGAATGAAGGTGACATCGATTCCCATATCGTCCAGCATCTTGGACCGATCGACGTGCATCGAGAACACGCCGATTGAGCCAACCTGTCCGCTCGGGGCCACGGCCAGCCGTCTGGCCGCCGATGCCAACCAATAGGCCCCAGAGGCCGCCATGCTGTTTGCTACGGCCACCATGGGCTTCTGCTCGTCGGCTGACCGGATAGCTTCCCCGAGTTCGGGCGTTCCAAGGACCGCGCCGCCGGGGCTGTCGATGTCGAATACCACCACACCCACCTCGGGGTCGGCTACGGCCGCGGATAACTGGCGGCCGAGACGTTCCGTTGTGGTGCCTTCAAAGGGGTTCCGCTGGGTAATCACACCGCGAACAGGAATGACCGCGATCTTGTTGGCTGTCTTCGGCAATCGGGACATACGGGCCTCAAACTCTTCGCCCCACTGTTCGCCGCTGAGCATGGATCCCTCGGGCAATGCCACGAGGTGGGCATCCGGCCATTCAGGCTGTTCGCTAGCCTCAGTGTGCTCACTCCGGCTACGCAATGCCAGCTCCTTACCAGCCGGCAGCCAGATAGCCCAGCATTCATCACCGCTAATCGTAGCTGGTGAGGCATTGACATTGAGGATGTCCAACGGTTTATCGATCCCGGTGCCGCGGATGAACGTGTTGTCGGGCGCCCTTTTTTCAAAGGTCATCTGCCGGACTAATTCTTTCCCGACGCGCGAGTTGTTGGTGGTAGTAGTATTCATAACGCTCTCCTATCCAATTAGGCGGCCCCACTCGGCCGCAAGGGTTTCGATCTTACTCGGCTTCCCATGAAGCCACCAGTTAAGCTCTTGTGGTATCCGTTCGGGGGCATTGGCCAGACAGTCTTGCATCGCTGCCAATGAATCATCCGCGTATAGTTTCGCCGCCGATGCAGCGATCGTCGCAGCACCCGGCTCCCCGGCGATTGCCGTGACCACAGGTAGGAGGTCGGCGGCGGCATCCTTCTCATGTTTTGCGTAGAACGCTTCGAGCCATGCGTGAAACGCATCGGCATTACTCGCCTTCGTCATTCGCTTGTAGGCGTTTTCGATAGCCTTGACTTCCTTGGTCACCAGACGTTTGGCAACGTCCCTGACAACAGGAAGCCAGTCAACCACTCGTTCACCTCGTTCGTCATCATCATCAGCCGATGAATTCCCGCCCTGACCGCCCGATGGCAACGGTTCGTTTCCTAGCCTCATATTCAGCGGAGTTAGATAATCATCGTCACCGCCAGGCTTGGGATTCAGATTTTCCAGCCTGCGGATATCGTTCGTCGCCAGCCAGCCATTTATCCGGCCTTGTGCGTAGGCATTATATCGTCGCTCAATGTCACCTTGTAGCAGACCTTCTAGGACGTGGCCGATAAACAACTGCGGATCATTGTTGAGCAACTGCCGGTTCATGGCAGCCTCGATCCGACGACACCAGGGAGCGATGGTATCCACTACCCACTGTATTTGCTGCTCTTCAATGTTGCTGAATGTTGCGTTGTCGAGGATTCCGATTTTGTGTGGAGGCACGTCAAATATCCCGCACACTTCGATAGCTTGAAACATCCGGGTTTCGAGAAACTGCGCATCATCCGGATTGATGCCTACCTGCTCATACTTCGTGCCCTTATCCAGGATCGGCGTTCCGTGCGACCTTTCCCACCCCCGAAATTCGCGGTTCCATGAGTCTTTCAGTTGCTTGTATGACTTGTCGTTCAATGGCTTATCATTTGTCAGGAAGCCACGTAATACCGTCCCATTCTGGAATAGCCTTGATCCAAATGCTGATGTGACCATTCCGAGTCCGATTGACTCACGTTGCAATCCGATAGGTGAGAGACCATCAATGCCATTGAAGGAAAAGCCAGGAATAGCTAATATGCGGTCGGCTGGGATCATGGCCACAAGCACGCCATTTTGTCGCCATTCATAAACACGCCTACCTTGCTTGTCCCGAGTAGGCGTAATGTCTTTTGACTCAAGCGGCCATAACTCTTTCACCCTCTGGGTCCTAGAGTGGCGTACAATTTCCGAATATCGATTTCCCCAACCCAATAAATTAGCCATCTGCGATTCTTCATACGATACCTTGTCCATTTCTGTGTTAGGTGTATCGTGTAACACTTCGTGCAGGTCGTGACTTGTTTGCGGCTCCTTGTTCGGAAAGCGGCTGTTAACACTCGGTTTTCTCTCAAAGACGAATCGGGGTATTGTAGCGACGGTCTTGCTTATCTTGCCGATGCAAGAGAATACCGTAGCGTACGTCATCGCCAATTCGGGCGTGATCTTCACTCCGGCATTCGTCGGCATCGGCCGATCTTCATACCAATAATCATCCAGCGGATGATTACTTGCCCAGCCGCCATCCGCGCGTGGTTCGTTGTTGCCGAAGAGAACATCAGTTATCAGGTCGAACATAGTCTCCCTCCAGCTTGCGGCGGGCCAGTGACCCAGATACAACCAAGCCCAATGATATGCTCCCGATAACGATCAGCGATACGGCCGGCATGATCCACCAGCATCCGATTCCGAGGCTGACCAGCCCGGCTATGGCGGTGATGTTTCGGACCAACGCCCCACGGCCACGATGCGGCGTAGCCTTCATTATCTTTCGGAGTTCGCCGACTGCCTTATCTGCAGCCAATGCGACCGCCCGATAGTGCTCAATCAGGGTATTGTGTTCGGTTTGCGTACGCTCCAACAGGTCCAGCCGGTTTGTGATGTCTGGGTGTATTTCGGTGGCCAGCGGTGGTTCAGTTGTTATCCTTGTCATACCGACCTCACTTCGTAGCTCAATCCTGTTTCTTCACCACCCAACGCCCGCCCCACGGCCATGATCATGGCTACGGTCCCATCGATTTTACCCGCTGATTTGTCCTTTGCCGGCTTCTCGTTACCCGCTGGGTCCATCTGAACAACCGTGTTCGCAATCATCCAGCGCAAGACCGGGTGGCCAGTGTGCTGTAGCGTCCCGCTTAGAATCGCCTCCTTAGTAAGTTTAGTTGGTAAGGCCATCGAAAGGTAGCCCTGGCGATGTTCGATTACCGGCAAGCCATCTTCGTCCGTCAAGTCCTGTGCGATGGGCAACCCCTGGAAGAGCACGTCCGCCGCGATTTCCTCGACTGCCAACTTGTTCTCCGAGACTATCCGATTGATGTCCGCCCTGATGTGTCTGTACGGCGTTGTCGGCCCCGGCGTCAGCGTGAGGTAGCCACCCTCCGCCCATACCAAGTATGGGATACGTCGCTCGCGTTGCAGCTTCTCGCCAGTCTCCGCCGGCACCCAGAAATAAGGGAATACCGTCACCTTCTCGCCGTCGTAGAACGCGACAACGAACGCCGTAAAGTCGCTCGTAGAAGCTAGGTCCAGGCCACACCAACACGGCTCGCCGGCGAAGTCTTCGATGCGGAGCCCCTCCACCTTGCAATTGTCCCATGCCTGGGTTGTCACCCACCGGGACGCGGCCTCGGTGCGGATGTTCAAGTGTAAGCGTTTGAAGGTGTTTTCGTAGCCCGGATCGTCTTGGGCTCGCTGGCATTCGCGGGCGATGTACTCTTCTGATATCGACACATCGAGGTTTGGATTTGCCTTCGCCCATGTTTCGCGCTCAGTCCAGTCATCATCTTTGGAAGCCTCGTAGATCACAGGCAGAAAGGATGGGTCATCGATCACACCGTCACGAACCTTGGTCGCGTAATCGTGTTTGTCGTTGCAAATCGAACCCTCACGTTCAAAGTCGGAGGTTGTTAGGTGAACCACCAGAGGTTGACGCCGTGCCCCAGTGCCGGTCATCAGCACCTCGGTCAGTTCCGGCGTCTTATGGGCGTGCAGTTCATCATTCACAACAAGGTGTGCGTTCTGGCCATGCTTGCTCCCAGCCTCGGCACTCAGAGCCTTATAGCTGCCATCGCCGACAAGTATCGAGTACTTGTAAAGCTTCGCGTGTTTGGTCAACTCCGGCTCGTTGCGGATCATCCCCTGCACAATCTCGAAACAAAGCCTTGCTTGCTCCCGTTCGGCGGCTGCCGAGTATGCTTCGCAGCCCGGCTCACCATCGGTGTAGAGGACCAGCAAAGTCAGGGCAGCAGCAAGGATCGTATTGTGAGTGGGAATCATACCACTACCGGCAAGATAAAGATGAGAAGGGGAATCTACCTGGACACATCTAACCGGCACGGAATTAACTGGGCAGACACTGACGACGTGGCGATTCATCGACCGAGTCGGCCTGATAGGTCGAGGCTTTTGCCTGGCCAGTTTTCGTCCCAATCTGAAGACTGGCGTATCGGCATATGCCCAAAACTGGATGTCGTAGACTGGGCCACAGTCTTTGCCGTTCAGTATCGCTCGGTCCGTCCGGACGGTGGGCTTGAATCCTAGTGAACGTATCAATTCCGTTGCCCCATCTCGCAATGCAAGTTTGGTCGTCGTAAATACACATTGACCTGCCTTTGATATCGTGCCATCGCTATCCATCAACCCTTGCAAAAGCTGTGAGCGTTGCTTTTTAGATGCCCGTAAATAGTGGGTGGGAATGTGTTTGTTTCGGATTAGACCTAATTGGCTAAGTAGTTCATGCAAGGCAAATTCAGTGTGAGGAGACGCAGTACGACCACAACGCTTAGCCTTTCTGCGTGACCGTTCACATGCCAGACAATGCCCGCCGCTCCAGTGATCGCTCTTTGCGTGGCCCCGCCGACACACTAATGATTCACTACGGCTCCCAAGCAACATCGTTACTGCCTGCGTTCTTTTATCAACTCTCCTTGACGTTACCGCGACTCCATCCTTTTCAATGGCCGTTACAAGTTCTTGTTCATCAGTTTGGCCAGTTGTAACCTGGGCTGTTCTCGAACTACCATCACCCAACCATATACCCAATACATAGGGCGGAATAGAAAGAGTTGCCTCTGGCAGTTCTAATGGTGCCGCAACACGTATCCTGTGGTTGTGCTCTTTATGCGTAGATCGCTTTCCAATCTTCAGGGTGGCTCGTATTTCCTCTGTTGTATAAACGCCAGTACGATTCTCTGGCTTTCTGGTATCGGTTTGCCATTGGTGTTCAGCATCGGCAGTAATTACAGTGCCGTCCGAAAAAGCAACCTCGTAACATCTGCGGTCGTGCTGTACTGGTGTAGCAAATAATACCTTACATGGCTTGCCGCAGTCGTCAATAAGCCAGTCGCCGACCTTTACGTCACCCATTGTCGTCCAGCCGTCCGGCGTCGGGATAGGCGTCGTCAAAGCTAGTGCCTTACCATTTTTCCTTGGAATGAAAATCAGAGTCTCCCTATAACGCCGCGTCCCGTCCGATCGCTTCCAACCGAATAGGTTTGCGAATATGGCCTTCTGCCAATCCTCCAGCATGAAGGGTGAGCCGGCCAGTTCGCCCTTGACGTGCGTGCAACATTCCTGCACGAAGTCAATCGCGTTTTGCGCAGCCTCTTCGTCAAACCAGCAGTCGCCCGCCTGATCGAATGGATCGTAGCCGGGCAGCGTCCGGATTGTGTTGGCTAGCTCAAAGCTAAGTACGTCTGTCGCCACTGTTGCAACCGTTCATGTGACACCTCCCGACGTGTCTGGTTGCCCGATTATCCTGCGTGTTTCTTTTGCCATGCCGTCAGCATCGCAGAGCGAGATTCAACGAGACTGGCCTCCTGTCTGCATTGCACCAACATCTGATCTACGGCAGCAGCCTTTGCCTCTTCGACTGTCTTCCTGATTGGTTGTACTCTGCTCGGAGACATAGAATCCGGTCGTTCTCCAGATAGGCAATCGTCCTCTACAACTGTCAAGCGAATCGTTTCACCACGCCGAATAACCACCCATGCCCGTACTGTGAGCGATGCCTCCACAGACTCACCAATGCAAGCTGCATCAACGAGACCTGCCTCATTATATTCGGAATCCCCGCAGCAGCGTGCTGAGTACACTAGTTGACCCAGTTTTAACTCTTCGACTTTCATTCTTTTCTCCCGATTAGTTAGGTGCCCGAATGTTATCCTACTACTCCCGGATTCGTCTTGCTTACGGAATGGCTCTCGGTGATGGAATGTCGCCAGGTCCACCAGCGGGCGCAGTGCTCCCCATGTCGAGTCTTTGTTCGTCGAACGTTTCTAGTAATGGCTTGCCGTTTTTCAGTTCCTTTGATTCCACACTTAGCCGCACACACCCGTGCAGATACAAATGCTTCGCAACTACCACCCCAGTGAAACCTGTGATGCTGTCAACTACATTGCTTCCGAGTTCTACCATTGTCGTCTCCTTTGAATATCCTGGCCTCAATTATCGCCACGGGCAAGCCAGCCAGTTAAGCCTTTTGGGAGCTACCCTAGCCCGTGGTTGTTTGGTTCTATTCCGCGTGTGCTTGATCGACTTCTGCTGTCTTGTTTACGTTCATTATCCCACCACCTTGAAAAACCTTGACTTGCCTTCCGGGATATCCGGTCCCGGTATCTTCGTGACACCCGTTCGCCACGCCGGGCCCAGCCCCATCGCAGCGGAATACTGCGCCAACTGCTTGCTCAGCATCGCCTCAATGTTCAGGTACGGTCCGATGTATGGCGTCTTTGTCTCGTTCCCATCCTTATGTTGCTTCGTTGAAACGAACACCGTGCCATACTTCTCGACAGCCTTATAGTTATCCACGTACCGGCCCCAAGCACCACAGAACAGGGCCATGATTACCATGTCCGAGGTGCCCAGTAGGTTCAACTCAGCGAGTCGGTCGCAGAGCCAATCCCACGTCTCGGCAGCCACGCCGGTCAAGTGCGGTGGCATCTCCGGGGAGCCAGGCACCGGTTGCGGTTCGTTCTCATTCAACGGCCGCTTGCCGGGGTTACCGGCTTGCCGCTTCAGTTCGGTCGGTATCGGTCTGCGTCCTAGTTTAGTCATCGGTTCATTCACTCGTATTACAAAGCGTCACGGTCGGTACACCACGCCTATCCTGGATGCAATATGGTTTCATTGATATATCTCGCGATACATTCCATGAATCTTGGGGGGACGCTGTTGCCGATGCGTTTCTGAACTTCATACTTCGTACCATACCATCGGTATCGTTCTGGGAAACTACTTAGCAAGGCCCCTTCTGTGTTCGTTAGTTGTCGCGGTATCGCATAATGCCAATGCCTATGAGCTTTGATAGATGTCATACTCGGTCGGCAAGGGTCAAGCCTACATAATTGAAAACTGCCAACATACCGAACGGCCTTTCTTAATGACTGCCCCGGCTTGCTCTTGTACCATGCTGCAATCACCTGCAACTTGTGGTTGCCCTGCTTGCCCTGTGGCAAATGCCCAATAGCTTCCCTTACTGTTACCGGCTGCCCTTTCGCCCCCGGGTGCCCCGGCTCAATCCCCAAGTCCTCTCTCACCCCCACAAATATCAACCGCTGCCGGCTTTGCGGTACGTTGAAATACATCGCATTCAACACTCGGGCCTTGACCTTGTATCCGCTCGCCTTCAGTTCCTTCAGACACTCCACGAAGATCAGTTTCATTTTCCCCTTGACCATCCCACTAACGTTTTCCATCACAAAGACTTTCGGCTTCAGCCCTCGCAATAGTCGCACGTATTCCCGAAACAACTGGTTTCGATCGTCACTGAAGTCCCGCTTGCCGGCAGTACTGAAGCCTTGGCATGGCGGCGAGCCATCGAGAATATCCAATTCTCCCGGCTGAATCCCTGCCTTCTCGCAACATTCCTCGACAGACAGCTTGACGATATCCCCATGGTAGATCGGCGTGTCTTTGAAGTTCAGCCGGTAGGTTGTGACTGCGTTATCATCCCATTCAACGGCCAGCAAGACCTTCCCGCCGGCTAGCTGATAGCCCAGAGAACTACCGCCGCAACCGCTGAACGTGCTCACCACTGTAAACTGTTCTGGCAAACCAAATACCTCTTTGATATTTTCAGCTATGGCCCGCATGAAATTAGGTGGAACACTATTGCCAAGTATCGCTTTTGCTTTCCCGTAATTGCCTGGGAATCTGAACCATTCAGGAAATGACGCCAGTACAGCATATCCAGCAGTATTGAGACCGCATGGTATTGACCAATGGCAATGCTTGGCATTCCCTGATGCTTTGCATACTGTCGGCGCCACTTGATTGGGTCGCAATCTCGTAAAGTTAAACCAAGAACCATCTGCATTGCGCGTGTTGTTTTTTCGATAATGCCATGTTTTCGTCTGCATCGTTGTCAAAGTATTTGTTGCATGCTCGCTAGTTATAACCTGGGATGCTGCAATCGGCCGGGACAGTGACTTCGGAAACCAGTTATTCATTTTGGGAACTTGTGACCACAGCTTGGGCACTCCGTCATTTCTACATCATCGGCACAAGACTCGTCGAATTCCTTGCCGTCCGCATCCGCCGGCATCTCGAATGGATCGACGCCATGCTCCGCTGCCAGCCCCTCCAGCATCGCCTTCAACGCCTCATTATCCGTTTCAACATCGTGCAACAGCCGCCCCAACGCATCTTGGTTCGCCTCTGCCATCCCGGCCAGCGGATCGAGGGTCGCGAGTATCTTGTCCGCCTCGGCTTCAGTCACATCCAGGACCAACACCGGTACCTCTTGGTCGGGCGTCGTCTCGGCTCGCAAGTGGCCGTCGATCAGCATCAGGCTGCCGTCGTCAAGTTCCCGCGTCAGTAGGGCATCGGCATAGCCTACCTCAGCGAGCACAGCACGCAAGGCGTCCTGCTGCGTCTGCGGATGGGTCCGCCAATTCTTCGGCGATGGCTTCAGGTCCGAAGCCTTCACACGTCGCAGTTCCTTGATTCGGTCTCTGATTTGCATCTATCTACGCCCTTGTGGGGGTTACCGGCCTGCCGTTTCAGTTCGGTCGGTATCGGTCTGCGTCCTAGTTTGGTCATCAGTTCGGCCGCCTTCCCTCCGCAATCATCGCGTCCCGCATCCTACCAATGCGGATCGCTTCGGCAACGGATGCTTTGTCACATGCCACGGTTCGCCGGCTGTTCGGTGTCCGCGTCAGTTCGATCAAATCAATGGCATCTGCTGTGGTCACCATTCCAGCCCGTACTGCCTTTTCAATAGCCGACACGTTTAATGGTATTGCTCCCATCGTGGACCTCATCGTGAGTTCATTGCCATTGTTTAGCACGCTTGGGG
>SDBU01001131.1_pt1 | contig 38965 bp, 66 predicted proteins | sample 2277071 | NCBI WGS metagenome assembly SDBU01 (sample SAMN10397929, study PRJNA504765) | marine sediment metagenome | isolation source: marine sediment core GS08_GC12, 126 cmbsf | place: Arctic Ocean: Gakkel Ridge, Loki's castle | collected 2008 | reverse complement strand
AAGAGCCGGGCCAAGGGAGAATTCAACTCTTCATGAATAACTCGCCTCTCCATATAATCATCGGATATATCATCTTTTGGGCCGCCCAACTCGTTACCTGGCTCTTGATTGGGAATGCCCTGGCTCTCATCTTCAAGTTTTTTAGGATCGATTGGCATTTTATTTGATTTCCTTGTTCATCTGGTCAACCACGAACTCCAGGTTTTTGTCATCCTTCAAAAACAATAGATATCTTTCAATTAACGTCGCCTCCTGGCCTGCCTCTACCGGGCCTATTTCACCCCTTTGGAAGGCCTCGGCCGTCAATCTCCCTGCCTCCTCGAAATCCTTGACGCTGGTGATCTCTCCTGTGAGATAAAGGGGGCGGCCTATGGGCACCGGCAGGGTCTTCCTTCTCCGCCTTACGATATCCCTAGCCGCCGACATGGGGTCTTCATCGGCCCCGACTCTCTCCCAAAATAGGTCAATGGCGTCAGCATGGGTTCGTTTGATGTTCGGGTCAGTCTCAAATTCAGTGGGAGCCATGGCCTTATTGATGAAGCCAATGGCCGTCTGGACATCAAGATTCCCGACTTTTGTCACCATGGAAAGATATGTCCCATCCATGATTTTACCATCTGCCACGAGTTCATTTAATTCCTCAGTCACATTCTGTCCTCGGGCAACCTTAACGGCCAGCTCCCCAACGGCGATCACATCATTGGTTTGCGGCTTTCCTTGCCTGGCATCAGTCCTGAGCCTATTGATAAGCTTGAACCCTTTCTCAGGGTCGATGTCCCTCTCCTCGACTCCCTCCTCTATAAAGCTGGTGGTCAGCTCACCCTGAGAGTAAAGAACCACCGCCTTTCCATAATTCGCGGTTTGTCTCTTCTTCTCTTCCTTGACCGCGATTCTCTCGATTTCCTCCTGGAGATGGACCTCCGCCTTCTGGTTTCGGATGACTGTGGCCTGGGCTTTCTCAAATAAGCTAAGTCTTTTCCCTGCATCGAGTCCAGGATAAAACCTCTGGTAATCCTCACGGCCCAGAGTCTCAGCCGCGCCTTGAGGATCGATAAGCACATGCTGCCGCGCCTTGAGATTTGCCGCTTCATTGCGGAAGGCTTCCCTCAATTTAACCGCATCTTGCTCTGTTATAATATTGCTGGCCAGCTTTTCATTTATTGCGTCAAAGGCTTCCTCGCTATAAAGGGTGCGCGTTATCCCATCCTCCAATGGAAGGTTGTTAATCAGATCCAGCTTGGTGTCTAGGGTTTCTGTCAGGTGCGCCGTCTGCGCATCAATCTCCCTGTCCCACACGTTATACTTCATCTGGATTTCCCGAGTCGTCGCATACCCCAGGAACTTTTGTTGAAACATATTCCGGGCTACCGGGTCAAAAATCTCAGATGAATGCTTTGCCCTGATATCAGTCAGGGATCGAGAAAACTTTTCAGGGACCGACCTATGATCCGGGTCGGCTTTCATGTTTAGCTCGGAATCCGCCACATCCTTTTGAGCCAGAGCATATTGATGGGATACCATATCCCGACGCACCGAGGTTTGAACTTGCTGCCCGAACTCAAACAGGCCTTTGGCAAGTGCCCCGGTCGCCTGGGTAACAGCCTGAAGGCCCCGGCGCTCGATGACACCTTTAGGGATGAATGCCCCTGGAGCTCCGCCTCCGAGCCTTTCAGTCCTGATGATTTGTTGGGCTTTAATTCCCATCTTTATTCCTCAGTTTGGCTTATGGCTTGTATCCAATGTTCGACAATGGTTCTAGTTTTTCGTATAGCAAAAAAGGGATGGAAACACTATCCCTCCCTTCCTGCACAGAGATAGCCCACACTTTGAGCCGATGCTTTCCGTCATCCTGAAGTTCCTGGCCCCGGTATACGATTGCGCTGCCATTGGCGTGCAGAGAGTAAGGGATTTCGTGAGTGACACCGCTTACGAATACCCCAAACCCACTTATGCCACTCCCGGGGTCATAGGGATCGCACAGAAGCAATGATTCCGCCCTGGCAGAGGTTGCCAATATTAACACCACGAATATCAGCATGAATGCTTTCATTTTTATTCCTCGTCGGCTGTCGCCTGAATTATATTCCCGTTGTCATCGCGCACAAAGGAATAGACGGTTTTCCGCTGCGACCTCTCCGGGATAGTTACATTTGCAGGTGGCACATTGATCGTCGGTAGTTTGATTTCAGGGATCTTGATTTCGTGGTTTTGGCTAGTCACCACTTCAACTAGCTGAGTCATGATGTCCCTGATTCCCTTTAATTGATCCAGCATGTCCCGATTGGGGTCCGGTTTTGGGGCCGCCTTCTCCAACCCATTCACCTCAGCGGTGATATTCTCCTCGGTGAGATCCGCCCCTTCATCCAGGATTCGCTTTATCGCCTCTTCCCTGTGGCTCATATGTTTCCGGTCTCCCTGTGAATCTTTATGATTTCCAGGACTTCTTCATCGGGCCTCTTGATGGGCATCTTGAAGGTGCCCCCTCCAGGCCTGAGTGATCCGGTCTTTGACCCGTTGGGGCCATAGGATGTGTTGCGCCGGACATCCCGCTCTTGGGGATATGTAACCCGCCCCGTAATGATAGGATCATCAATGATTCCGTAAGCTGCCAGCTCATCATTTAGCAATCCTGTTTCACATACGAACCCATATTCCTTATTTCGAACCCATGTTGTGAATTGATATTTATAGAACCCGAAATCAACCTCTGTCATCGTTGCCGTTAAAAGAAGGGAGTTGTCAGTCACATTGAAGATGGTCAGCTCGACCGTGAGCCCTGTTTTCGGTAGCCCCTGCTCGGTTACATATACCGTGACCCAATCTCGATTCCAGTCCGGGGGAACACTCCCGCAAGCGTATTGCTCGCTGAAGGTGAGAGTCACGAAGTCGAAGAGAAACAGGTAATGCCCGGTCTGAATACGATCTGCAAAGTTATAGCTGTATAGCCCGAGCCCTACCTCCACGGCACTTGCCTGATTCAGGCTGTCGTCGGACAAGTCCCATATCTTGATGGTTGGGGTAAGGCCGGTCTTTGATGCTCCGTTTTCTGTGGCTACGCCAGTGAGGAACATAAGCCTACTTTAACGCTTCAAGGTCCGCGATCATGATGTCCAACTTTGCCAACTCAGCTACGAGAAGAGCCCTTGCATCTTGGAGTTGCCCAGGCTTGATATTGTGCCGAGTTGGATTTAGCTCGCTTCCATCGGACTGGGAAAAACTTTTGATATCCAACGCATATTCTGCTTCCAGCTTTTTTGATGTCAAGAGTCCCTTTGCCTTTGCCTTGATATATTCACTCGGTGAAATCATATTTTTTTTCTCCCTATGTGTAGAAATCCGGTTCTCTTTGTTTAGTCCCCATACTCGTGCTTTGATAATGGATATCAGCCTCATGAATGAATGGATCTGGAACGCCACCGCCTGAAACTGTGATATTATTTTCAAGTATTTTCACTCTGGCTTCAATGATTCCATCGGGCTCCAGATCGTTGCTGTCTATTTCACTCGCGGCGTTAGGGGCGGCAGCAGAGACTTGTATCTCTGATATGATATGTTGATATTGCGTTATGCTGGCAGTTCCTAAGTATGTTGAGCTAACAGAGGCAGGGAACGCCCCTTGATTAAATCCTTTGGCATACGACATCTCATATTCGATTAAAAGGCTCCCCCCATTCACCTGAGCACTTGTATGGCTCCAATGCACATGCAAAAAGATATCCGAATCAGGCTTATGGTCATGGTCAATATGATATGTGAAGTATTCCTCTTTTCCAGCTGCAAATTGGAATTGGGCTAAAGTGTCCCGATATGTCGTATGTGTCGGCTTCGACGCCCCTGTATTTCTTTGTGTGACCTTACCTTTGAGATCCCGCCACCCGAACGTCGGGGTTGTGTTGTCAACCTTGATGCCGACGCCGGATGTTTTGGGGATGACGATGTTTCCGGCGACGGCGAATCTTTCTTGGGGGGAGGTTTCCTTTACACCGACATTCCCGGTAACATCATCCATCCTCACGATGCTACTTAATGTATCTGATCGGAAATTTAGCGGTCTGGCGTTTGCCTGAAAATTAAAAACACTGTCAAAGGCACCAACTTTAGCGTATAGGTCACCATCATCTACAGTTCCAAAAAAAAGGAATGGTCCCGAACCGGTGCCTTGCACAGACAACATTCCTCCTCCGCTAGCTGCGTCTGAACGAACTCGAAGAATCCCTGTTGATCCAGCGGCTAATCCTTCTATCGCTGACCTCCCTCCCTCATATTGTATTTCAAATTCATTGGCAGTCTGTGTCGCAAGGCCTTTTAATATCAATTGAATCAATGCATTGTCGCCTTGATCGTTGACTATTTCTAATTGCGCGCCTGGATCATCCGTTCCTTTCCCAAGATTTCCTCCATCCGCTACAAATAGCCCTTTGCCATCCTTGTCAAAGAGTTTGAGGCCGGAGGCTGAAGCAGCAATAATCGCATCAACCGTGATGGATGAACCGTTGGGGAAAACTATGTTGTTGTCGTCATCAAGGGTAACGCCGGAGTTTTGAAGCAGCTTCCCCGTAGTCCCATCAAATCGCGGCAAAGCCTCATCGGTAGCCGAAGACGGCCCGAAGATCCCCCTCAATATTTGCTTGCCCAGGCTCATTTTAAAACCCCTGTGTCTTTCAGAAGTTCGCCCGACAAACCAATCAAGGAAGCAGTCCTCGCGGTTCGTCCGGCAGCCTCAACAACCGGCGCGGCGGCCCGGATAGTCGAGGCCCGGAACTCAAAAACAGCCGCTTTGCCTTTGGCCTGCTCTTTCTTGATAAATCCCCGCTCGATAATGATGCCCTCGTTGTATTCAGCATTGTAAAGAGATCTCAAACGAAGCTGCGCCGGCGTCCCGGCAGGGTCCCCCAGGTCGATGTTTCCCCATGCGAAGAATGTCGCTTGCTTTCCCAGGATACGAGCCACCGAGTCCCTATGCTCATCAATCTCGATGTCCCGCTCACGCTCTGCAACCAGCTCCTCTTTCCGAGCGAGATCCGCGTTAAAATCAAAGATGTCCGCCTCTGATCTCATAAGGTCGGCTTCGGACTTCGCGGCCGTGAATTGATTCTGAGCCCCCAGGTATCCCCCGACGAACTTGGCACCGGCTCCGGCTAGGGATGTAATTCCCTTAATCACTTGCCCGGAAGACGGCCCAGGTTCTGGCGGCCCTATGAAATCAGGTGATCCAAATCCCATTTAATCCTCCGATGTGTCCACACGCGGCACGATAGCCAAGACGGTGAATGGCAAGGGCAAAGACTGCTTGATAATGATCCTTGCGTCCCGCTCCCAATCGCCAGGCATTGCGACCTCGATCGCCTCATTGACCAGATCGGGAGCAGCATCCATATTGTCTGATGTTCTACGCCATGGCAGAGTTTCAAGGTTGTCTTCATCGGTCCCATACTCAACCCCTGCAGAACGATAAAAGAGAATGGCCGCACTCGCGATTCTCTGGATCTTGGTCAGGGCGGACCCGAGTTGAGATCCAGCCTCAAGCCTCATGGTCTCAAGTTCCGAATCATAAGGAAGCCCCACGACCACCTGAGATGCTCTATTCTGCAAGGCAGGGGAAAGGGTGGCATTGACCACCGTCCGGTCCGGATGAGTCGCTCCGTCTACCGTGATGCTCACCGAGGCCCCGTTTAGATGCTCGAGGCCTGTCACGTTGATAACGGAAGAAGAGTTATCCCCCACATAATCCAGGTATGAATCCAGAAGCCGGCCATCGGTGATCACCCTGATTCGATCATCGGACAGGATCTCAATGTATCTTTTTGTAGATCCGGCGATTGTTCTACGCACCACGAAATAGACATCATCCTTTTGTGTCCCGGGAATGACCGCAACAGACTCAAAGGACGCGCCATTGTCATCGGTCCCTGTGGTGTGCCTGTGCCATGCCACAATGTCCTGAGCCCGGTTGTAGGTGCAGGCTATCCCAACGCCATCCGACCGGACGCCCCATATCAGCCTGTGAGGGTATCGGGCAAAAGCCATCTCGATGAGGGTCGCCGTGTTGTCATCCCCACCTATGATATGGTCGGCAAGGAGGGTTAGATCCTCTGATTGCCAGCCGTCGCTTTCAAAATTGTATCCGATTCTCATTAGTCGCTGGCCATGGAATTGATTGAAAATCACCTCGTTTTTGACCTGGAGGGGAGAAATATTGGCAGACCCCTCGACTCCCTCCTGCCTGGCGCTCACATTATCGGGGGCCACAGGTTCAGCCGTGGTTGTCGCTCCGATACGCCATTCCCCACCAACCGTCCCAAAGAGGAGCAGCCGGAGAGGGACCAGCCACCGAATGGCGTTGACCTTGAGCCCGCGGATTGTGGCCTTGATTGCAGAAGCGGCATTGCTCCCCACGTCCAGATCATAGATGTCCGTTGATTGGGACAACCACTGAGCTTGCGGCTCGTTGTTCGTGGCAGCCCACACAAGCCGGCCCTCGAAGAAACTCACGGCGGATGGGAAGTCGTCGGCTCCCACAAAAGGATTATTCAGGATAGGGGCATTCTCAATGGTGAAGTCCTGATGCCCTGTCCTGGTCAACTGCCTTGGATGATAGGAGGGGTGAGCCAGGAACATCGTATCGGCAGACTGAGCGTATTTGATATCGAATAGATCCTCAGATTTAAAAGGCGAACTGATCTCGTAATACTTCCGCCGGAGGATCACATTATCAACCGTCGCACTGCCCTCGTTTTGGTTTACCAGGCCCACATATATTTGTGTGGCGCCGTTCGGTTCAAAGTCAACCGTCTGAGTCCCTACGTTTTGCTCCACCAGTGCGGAAAGATCGAAGGATGCCGAGTTAATTGTTCTGACATCTCCGACACCGGCCATGATAGGGGTGGCCTCATTCTGATTTTCAAGGGTGAGCCTATGGGTCACTTCCGGGCTCGCCAGGTTCGCAAACTGGAACTGAGCCCACCCACTCGCTACATTTGAATCAGCGTAGACGTCAAGCGCGAGGGAGGCAGAGTTGAACCCGATTTGACCGGCCCCGATAGAAATGTCAGTCCAGTCCTGGGTAGAATCAAAGGTATGACTTGCCTGGTTCGGATCTTCGGTCCACAGGATTTGGCCCTGGTTCCTCATGAACCTCATATACTGGTCACCGACCTCGATCATATAGGCCTGAGTCGTGGAGAATTCAAAAGGGATCAGCCGTACAGCCGAAGCCGAGTTATAACCATTCTTGACCTCAGCGGCGAACCTCGTGCCTCCCCGGCGAGTGGCGCCGCCAGTGGGATAGACCAGCATATTGAGCAGGGTCTTGACCCCCACAAAATACTTCGCCAGGTCGGTGCGCCCATCCAAGAGAGGAGAGAGCTCACCGGCTGCGAAGCTGTTTAATGCTGGAGTTTGGATGCCCATTATGTCCCTGAGATATCCCCTAGAATCCGGCCTTCCCCGCCTTGCCTGATCCCGACCCAATCATCCTGGAGGGGATGCTTGCTATCATCGGCCACGTAGTCCTCACCCTGTTGCCCTTCTTTCATCCCGGCGATGTTGATCTTAAATTCGTATAAATCCATCTGTCTCTTTTCCAGGCTCTGCTTTCCCGTGACAGGATACGCCAATTCAGCGGCCAACCGAGTGGCGAAGCTCTCCACCATCCAGGGAGAAAACCGCTCTGTGTCGATAATCCGCGCAGTGTATTTGATATCGATCGCTGTAAAATTGGTGAGAAGAAGGCCACCCTCGTCGTCCGCCTCGATGACATACAGTTTGGTGGGTCTCCGGTTGTCGGGGACCGCTTCCCAAATATGTAAAAGCTTTGGCTCGGTTGGAAGCCGGAATTGAAAATCGTATCGATATGCTGGAGCGGCGGCAAGGCGGGCGAGGGAAGTTCTTCGAGTAGCGAAGTTCCAAGCGAATGACGCCAAGACCTCATCCAGAATGTCGTCATAGACCGCCCCGGCATCCGTGGCATTCTTTGTGCCGTCATTCTCCGATGTGATTCTACGAGCGTTGATTTTTGTCAGTGCCCGGTTTATGATGTCAACCTTGCTTCCCATGATTCAACTCCCTTGCGTCATAAGGTTTGCCTTCAGGACACACCAAAATAGTCCTACCTGGGGCCACCCTCTTACTGAACACCTTGGCTTCGATCTCCCATCCGTTGTTTTTCTCCCAGAACCAGCCGACCGACAGGTTGACGCAGACATTCAGGATCCAGTAGCCTATCCCGATCAGAACGATGGTCTGGGTCGAGACATGATCCCCGAACAGATACTTCCCCGCCGCCATCATGATCCCCAGGTCCGTCAACTCCATATTTCGGAGGATCGCCAGGACCGCGATTCCCTTGTCATAGTACGCCCTGTATTGGCTGAGGGCATTTATGAGGTTGCCTTTCCAGTTGAGATTTTTAGTCATTTCCGTCCCTTTAAGTGTTTGCAGGGCCAACCAAACTTTCGGCTTGCCCAATAGAGAAGCCTTTCAATATCAAAGGGGAATTTAATCACCTTGCAATCTGGTTTGAAGGATTTAGGATCATTGCTCATTTTCTCACCACCTCGATCAAAGGCTTGGTCATAAATTCCTCATGCCCCTAAATGCTTCATCAGCTCGGTCCCGCCATTCTTCCTTTGGAAATGAATGGGCATACAGGAACGCGATTAATTCACCAGTTGAAAATCCACCCCGACAACCATCTGTGATCAGGGCCTTTTGGGGTGCGTAAACATGCGAGTAAACTTCATAAGCCCTCAAGGAAACCAGTGTCCTGATTTCACTCCTTTCGTTGGCGTGAGGTTGTTGCACTGGATGTGTTTTAATTTCTACATTATCATTCATTTCCTCACCACCTCGATGAAAGGCTTGTCAGGAACCAGGACCCCGTCTTTTTGCTTGTATCCCTTTGGCGCCCCGGCCTTCTCGCTTTGTATCTTCGCAAGGAGTTTAGCGAGTTCCCTGAGACATTTATGGGGCTTCCCGTAACTCGGATTCAGGTAGATCGCCATCCTAAAACAAACTTGAGCGAATTCAACCGAGCCATTTATCACCGCCGCATTGCCCAACTGCACCCATGCCGAGTATTCAATTTTCTCCCCATCATACTGATCAATAGCTTTCATGGCTGCCTGCATCGCCATCGGGGGGGCCTGAACCGCATAAAACGCCGCAAACTCGGCTATGATGTGGCCACTTGTCGGGTCCAGATCCATGGCGGCCCTAAGATGCTTTTCGCCTTCCTTCCGATTATTGGCCCTTCCCGCCAGGTTGTAATGATACATATGGGATATGGACATTAATCGCTTCACCGCCAATTCCCAGACGAGGAGGCAGACGATCGCGGATAAAGGTAGACTCAGGTATAGGGGAGGCAGAAAAAATGCAGCCACGGCGGGCTCAGGGCTTCCCGTTGTTCCCAAAAAGGCCCAAAACGCGACTCCGATACCAATAACCCGGATTGGATAGAAGAAAAGGGCATTGACTGATATTGCGAGAATGGCCCCGGCGAGGAAAAAACTACCGGCCATGAAGGCCTGGTATAACCCCAAGCCGATGATGCCGAGCCAGAGGAACCCCCCGAGCAAACCGTACTCCACGAACATTTCAGCGTGGTCATTGTGCATCCTCCTTGCCAAAGGTGTGTGAATAATGCCCGGCTCCTCGAGAGTCCCAAGAATTCGGGGATTCTTTTGGTTCATATAAGCCTGGGTTTTAAATAATTTCCTCCGGAAGACATGAGGCCCACCCCCGAACAGGAACCGCTCTTTGAAGATCAACCACCCGACGTTCAAAAAATGAACACGCGCCTGGATAGGCTCCCATCTGCCCCAATAGTAAATGCCTAGAGCTATAGCCAGAGCCGCCACAATGGGCCAAAGATGCGGAACGACCACCAGGAACCCCATGATCACCGCGAGGACGGCGCCGCGTGCTTTGGTGAGAAACAGGCCAACAGCAACCAGGGCCACAGCCGGAGCGAAATAGAAAGACACATTGAACACGCAATAAAGGCCGGCGAAGATCGCCCCGACTAGATAGGAGCCTGTATAGTTGGAGTTGCCGAGAAAGGAGTAGAACCTATGGGACTTGGCATGATTTCGCAGAACATCATCAACCCAATGATCAATAGGGTCCTTCTTAAAAATCTGTTGATACATCCCATATGCCGCAATTACCGGGGAGGGCATGAAGATCGCCATGACGAGAGTTTCACGTGGAACATGCCGGGCAGCCAGATACAAAAGGAACACACCCCACCATCGGGGAACATCCTTGATTGACAGAGAGGGGGAGTCGGACCAGTAAACCGAGAGCGAGATATAGGCGACGAGCGCCAAGAACATCCAATCCATTGCCGAGGACAGGACAGGTAAGCCGGTGAATAACATGACAATGAATGCCAGCGCCGAGAGGCAGACAAAGACCGCCTCCTTTACTTCAGAGTAGCCGTGAACCGCGCCCTGGAATCTGACTATAGGGATCAGGATTAGGGCGAGTGCCGTGTAGATTGTTAGAACCTCAAACATGAGCCCTCCTTTCAAAAAAACGGCCCCTACCCCGCGAAACGAGGAAGGGGCCGGTTAAGGTTAAACAAAATGACTGGGATGTTTTATCGGATTACGTCCCAGTGTTGGCCTGTGCTACGGCCGTGATACTCCCGATATTGTCGGCATAGGTGACCCCGAAGGCGGTAACCACCTTAGTAGCAGAGTTTGAGGCAAGAATAATATCACCCTCCCTCACATTCATCTGCCCCCCGTCGAGAGTCGCAACGTTGGCATTCTTGAAATAGTCCGTTGCGTTCGACCCTAGCGATGCTGTCTCCAGCGAGGCCAAGTTGTCCTCAGTCGAATAGAGCCATAATCGATATGGCCCGCTAGAAGCGAGGACGAAAGACGCATGATTAAAAGTCATAATTCATCCTCCTTTCTATGTGATAAACGCTGCGGTATCGTCAACGGCGATCTCTACGATCCCCTCTGCATCGATACGCACTGCGCCCGCTGAAATAGCGTTGTTTACGAACCACGCGGCATAATCACCCTGCCACGTGATATCTGTCCAGACACCCGCCATCCCCTCTGCCAAGCCCGTGCTTGTCCTATGGTACATGAGAGGAAAGCGAACACCGCCTATGAGGTCCAACTGAGTAGACATGAACCAGATCACATTCATCCAGCGCCTGGGCTGCGTTCCTTGCAGATAGGGAAGATTCGGCCCGATATAATCCGAGTTGGTAAACTCATCGAGTGTCATTAGCTCCGCCCACTGGTGGGAACCTACAGCACAAAACCGCTGTCCATCGTCAGGAACGTCGAACGAATTCAGGAGTTCAATGGCCCGCAGGCATTTCGCCCAACTGAGACCCTTGTTAGCTCCTGATGGATAGGTAATGGCGACTTTATTGGTCGCCGTCAAACCTGTCCGCATCGCAGTTATGACAAGCTCATCAACTTTACGACCTAAGGACCAAGCGCCTGCATTAACTTGGATTTGACGTTCGTCAAAGTTGATCTTAAGTTCATCAAATTTATCTACGTAGTCGCCAGCATACCAATCTTGAAGCGTAGCGGTGACGTTGCTGTGCTCAATATTCATCACGGGAACTTTACCGTGACGGGTCTTTTGAGCAGCACTTCCCTTTCCGACTTTCTGAAATGTGGTTGATTCGCCTACGATATTGCTTTTCAGCCGCGTAGTGCCCCGAAACTTGGAGCCCTGCTGCTGGTAGGCTTGGTGGACCTCAGCCTCGTACTGGCGTATAAACGCCTGGTCAATAGACTGAGACATAAAAAAACCTCCAATCGGTTAAAGAGTTAAGGGTTAATGACAACCGGGTAACTCGGTTGAGCACCAACCCGGGAAACTCCTAATCGATGGAGGCCGGGATGTGACTCGGCGAGGCCGTACTTCTATGAAAATATCATGCTGCGTATTTAAGGCGTACCGTTAAGCCGTAGCTTCTTTAAGCCCCGGTGGATGGTTATGAATCTTGACCCTCCAAGCTTGGCATCCGCTAGTTTAACGGCTAGTACATTTTCCCATTTAAACACCGGCAGCATGTTTTACTGAAAGTTCGTTATCTTATACACGAAATCCAGAATAGCAAAACAAATCATTATTATCAAGATGATTTTAGCCATCATTCTTTGCGGAAACCCTTGACATCTATATCCTGGATAAATGTTTCTCGCAATTCTTTCAAATCTTCCTTCGTTGGGACTTCATCCAGTTTGGCTGCGTAAATCCGCAGGAGATCGCAGAGCTTATCGCCTTCTATCGTAACGACGCCCTGGTTTACTATTTCAATAAACTCTTCAGTTAGTTCAATAAATGTTTTCATCACGGATCACGCAATAGGTCAACCAATGAATGTCTTGCCTGGCAACGTGGACACAGCCAACCTTTTTTATCATATTTCGTAATCTCATTTAAAACCGGAAATCCACAATCAGGACACTTTACTTTCTCGATATCTTTCATCACGCACCATGAAGCGCCCGACCAGAGGAGGGACCGGTGTCGGCACTTCCCGTTCCAGGATACAGCGCCTCGAATCCCGCCTGAACTTTAGCCCTCCAAGCATCACCGATCGGGTTACCCTGGGGTAGCTTGTATTTCGGGTCCGCAATCATGGTTTCGACCTCTTGCTTGGTCAGGGCAGTGGCAGGGGCGGCGGGTCCAATTCCCTTCAGGACTCCTTCTCCCATGGCATTGCCTATTTTGGCAAATCCCTTGATGATGGAAGGATGACCGATGAGACCAGCTTTTTCAAAAACAGCGATCATCTCAGGGTCAGCGTAATGGACCGCCTTGTCTGCAACCTCGACCGTCTTCGTATAATCGTTCCCAAGCTCTGTCTTGAGGCCGTCAAGGCGTTCCGTTACGGTCTGTTGGTTGCCTGCCATGATATCGTTGTATCCCTCGATCTGCCTTCCCGCGAACCGGCTGAAAAGCTCTTCAGCCGTAGTCTTGGGCACACCAAGCTCATGAGCATCTGCCCGAAAAGCATTCATGGTATCATCGGAGAACATGCCTTCAGGGGAGCCGTCGGGTACCTTTAGCCCATAGCCCTTTGCGTCATCCGGGACTCCCATCTTTTTATTGAACGATGCCGTTTGCTCCGCAGTCGCGTTTTCTCCGGGTATATTCACCATGCCGGAAACAGCCCGTTTTGAATCCATATAGGATTTGACCAGGCCGGTTGGGACCTCAATCATGGCATCGCCGTCTTTATGCTGCATCAGGATGTTCCGGTTGCTCTCGGTCGCCGTGATCTCATCCGGCAAGTTCCCCGCCCATTGGGGCATGACGGGAAGCTTGGTTGGATCTGGCGGATCGCCTGCCGGTGGATCTCCACTTGGAGGGTCACCGCTCGGAGGATCACCACCCAATAAAACTGGTAAAAGATTAAATATGTTCATGCCGTTTTCTCCCTTCTCAAGATTTTCACAGCTCTATCGAATTCTGTCTGTAGTTCTTCCTTGCATGGGGCACATAAATCCCCACATATCGTGATATCACCTGAGTAGATCATCGGGAATTCAGTTGTCAGTGTCCGGTTGATCTGGCCTATTTTCCTGCCGCATATTTCACATGCAAAGATTCTCATTCTTCCGCCGTCTCCTGATCCATCGGTTGAGGCCCCTTGACGTTCGCCAGGGCCAGGCCCTTGACAAAACTTGCTGAGTCTTCACCGAGGCCTAGCTTGCCTATGATATACCTGATTACATCCCGAGCCCTATCAAGGCCCTCTGCATCGACATTTGACTGCGGCATTATGACCTGATTATAAAGGAACACGTCGATTAGATCCGCGAGCACCTTCTGCCCCTCCATACTGTCAAGGAAGGTGCTCCGGTACGCCCTGAAATCCTCAATCTCTTTTCGGTATAGGTCGGTCATTTTTCAAGCCAAGCTCTTTTTTTAATGCTTCAATTCTGATTTTCAATTTACGTTGTTTTGCCACTCCCTGATATTCTTTCGCATAAAGGTTATTTAATTCATCTAAGGCATCCCTTTCGGAAACTTCCCTTAGATATGCCCCGGCAGACTTAGAATATACTGTTCTAATGTCTCCCTTTTTAATATGAGCCCTTAATTTAGATTTCGGGCAATTTTTTAATGCCTTCACCATCAATTCTTTTATGTATTCACCAATGTTTTCCATGTATTTCGCTGGCAGCTTTACTTTCATTGTCATTGCAACCCAACCCCTTGCCCCAACGCCCCGCCCGCCTTACTCGCCACCTCAGCCGCAAGCAACATATCCGCCTTTTGCTGCTCAATGGCCTGCTGCTCCGCCCTCTGTTCTCTTATTGCCTGGACCGCCCGAGGATCGTTGAGAAGCTTCTGGTTGACTCCAGTCAGATCCCAAAGATCCTTTGCAAACTCATCGCCATTGATGTTGTCCACAATCTCAGGAATCCTTTCAGCCACTGCAAAGATCATGTTGACGGCTTCCATGTTGGTCCTTACCTCCGATGCCCGCTGTGCTTTGGAGAGCTGCGAAAGATAAACAATTTCAAAATCCTGATCAACCAGGGCTTCAGGCAGCTCAGGAAGAACAGGAGGAAATTGACGAGATAGAATCCCATAGCTGCGCCCAATGATCGGTCCTGTGGCCTCATGATGCAGTCTCCCTATTACCGGACCAAGGATGGTCAGCTTCTCCCCGATACGCTCCATCAGCTCCGGGATGGTCATCCGGCCAGTGGTCAGATTCTGGAGCATCATGAACACATCGTTGAAAAATGCCTTCTTCACTCGGTCCTGCCTCTCCTTGATGCTGACATTCGCTGCTGACGTGTCCCCGGTGATCTCATGGAGGGCGCTTATACTTTCGGTACCTTTAGCCCTGAAATTCAGTCCGGCGGGTCCGGTTCTGATTGCCGTTCGGTATCCGGGCGGAATATCGAGAGGCGGATCAACCCTCTTCTGATCGGCTTTAAGTATGGCCTTATCCTGCTTTTGCAGGGTTTTAATGTCGGGCATGTTGTCGATGCCGGGGCCTCGACCATATTTCTCACCCGAGTCTTTAGACCAGCGTGCCACTGCGTATGGGAATTCAAAGAAACCAGTTTTCTCAATTACATGCTCCCCTCCGGCGGTCATCCCGGCCTTGAGGTAATAGGCGCTTTGGAATGGGAATATCTCCGGAATACCGCCGATGTCCACGTCTGTCCTGGGCCATACAGCGTGAACTATCTCAAATTTCTCTTCGTATTTATTATCCTCCAGGACCCTCTTGACTTCATCCGGCAGGGCATCCCTCCCAAACTCCGTTTCCAGATTGCGGGCTGTCTCCGGATAGACTCGATACACGACATCCACCAGACCGCGATAGTTCTCCGCGATCCGGTACCGACCAAAGGGGATTGACTTGAAATACAAAAAATTGGCCGGGTCCTCAGCGATCCACATGCAGGCCGTGTTGAACCCTGCCAGCTCGATGTAATATTCATGCATTTGGCTGTAGAATGTGCTCGAATTAAACACCCCTTGCATCACCCTGACGACCTCTTGTAGGTAAAACTTGACTTCCGGGAACTCCATCAACTCCCTATTCTGAGTTGCAAGGGAAAACCATGGACTCGACTGTGTGGTGTGATAACCCATGAATCCAGCAGCACATTTATTGAGGGCATCGGTCGGTGTGGTATCGTTGATGTGTTGAGTCTTTTGGGCGCCAGGTTGACGGCGGGAGATGATATCTGTCCGGGAAGGAATCAGGTAATCGATGATGTCCTGACCGCGCTGCTCCCAGGAGCTGAAATCCTGATCGAGATCCTTCAGGCGGTCAAAGACTCTTTTTTCGGGTCCTTCAAGCATAAAACCTTACTCTTTTCATCCCATCAGCTGTCAAGGCCGGCTGCCATAATTCACCATCAACATCACCACAAATCAAATCATCAGGCCCATGGCTCATGGCTAAGAATTCGGGAACTCCCGGCTTGAATTCGACCGGTTCAAGCTTTTCCAGTTCTTCCAACGTTTTCACTCCCATTACTGCTTCCCTCTTTTTTTTAACAAAGCCTTAGCGCCATCGGTAAAGCCGAGGATTAAAACACCTAGCAGCGTGCCATATACAAGCAGAAACAATATATCCAAAAGGTGTAAGCTCCCAATCATTACTGCTTCCCGCCCTGCTGCGGATCACGGGTCCGAGGACCAGCGACATTCAGGTGGGGATACAAATGAACGAACTTCCTGCCCGCCTTCTTGACAAGAGACCGGCGGGAACCCCTCGACTCTTTAGCTACTCTGCGTTTACGATGTGGCATGATCTGGCCTCCTATTTTTACTTTCTTGCGCTTTAACAGCCCTGGAGAGCGTACCAGTCATTTCATCCAGGATCTTCCGCAAATCCCTCTTGTGATTCCTCGCCATGATGACTAAAAAAATCAATACGACATTACAACCTAAAACCACCCCACCGAGGAAAGCCCAAATCATCTCGAAGTTGCCCGTCTCTGATTCTTGGCAGGCGGCGTCTTGGCTTTCGGCTTCTTTGCCTTTTTCTTCGATCCCTTGGATGGATTCGAACTTGTCTTTTTCCCTTTGTGGGTATGAACCGGCATTATCTGAGCCCTCCCTGCCCTAAAAGCGTTTTCTTCTCGGTCGGTGCGGTCGTCGTGAGGCCCCGCGGCGATGTTCTAACAGTGGACGACAGACCAGCCAGAGACCGGCGACGTTTCGCCAGCTCATCGACTGTGTCTTTCTTAATGCCTGCCTCAAGATCAGCGGATCTCTTGTCGGCTGCGTCTTTGGCTTGCTTGGCTTCGATGTCTCGGTTGGTTTGAGATGTGGAGAGGGAGGCGAGGGAGGCGGTTTGTTGCTGTGACTGGGCACGCAACGCTCGTTTTTGAGCCTTGCCGGATTGCACGGTGGAGAAAACCGCTGCGCCCGTGCCGACTATTGCGGAGAAGATGACGGCAGTCGCTAAAGAGATTCCCATGATAAAGTCTCCGTTCTTAAAATACCAAAGATATGAATATCATAGGCCCTTTCGTTGATCATCCTGGATTGCCTCATTGTCCCTTCAAATTTAAATCCTAGATGATTTGCGTATGTTTCCATCGGTACTAATCCATGATACGAGCCTTCCACCACGATCAGAGTTAAACGATTCAGCGAATATCTTTCAAAGACCCATACCATAAAAGATTTCGCAGTGTCAAGGTAAAACCGCTTTTTAGCCCTAGATGTGGGATCTCGTATGAAATGGACCACAGCATCGTGTGGGGTAATCGGGTCAATGGCGAGGTAGGCGACTCCGGGGATGTGGAAGTATTCAGCGTCATCAGCATCAAGCCTAAGTGCGTAAGTTTGTAAGGGAAAACGAAGAATCGAGTCATCCATGGAAAGAGGATATTTCCGGAGACAGGCCACGAAATCGGGGAGGTCGGGGAGGGTTAGGGGGAGCCAGGGGTTACTCGACATTCAACATCTCCTCATAAAGTGCCTGTGTCCGCTCGCCCGTATTGTATCTTTGGGCCAATGGATCAAATGTGAATCTAAGGGCCAGCGTTGTGTCGACCCCTGGAGTTCCCTCCATTTCTTGATATTGGTTTCTTGTTTCATCGAAGTGTTTTTTTGCCTTTACCCAATCCCTGCCCATCTCTTCTGGTTTCATTCCTCATCCCCCTCCGTAATTGCGTGAGTTTGTTGGCTAAGTTGCTGATTCCAGTTAATCTTGGCAAACTCAACCGTTCTGGTGTAGTGCCTCATCCGCTCAACCGGCGGGCCTTTTTCAGCCTGGGCGATCTCGTCAGCAACCCGCTGAGTGATCTTGAATTCCAGGTTGTCGCCTTCACCCTCGACGACCCAATCCTTGTTGATTTTATACTGCCCCTCGACCCACCTTCCGAACCAAGTCGTGAAGCTCACATAAGCCTCTGGGATCGCCAGGGATTTGAAGAGGTCTCGGGCGTTTAGCCAGGTTTTGTCCATTTTATCTCACTTGGCGGATAGGCAGGGTAGCCATCGAGCGACCACATTTCTTTGGGACCAGAAAAGGTTGTTACCTTGTCTTTTAATTCTTCCCATGATCCAGATGCTTTACATCCAAAACAATAATACTCCCCGGTTTTGGGGTCAACAGTGAAAGAAGGAGTCTTCTCTTTATGAAACGGACACTTACCTAGGTATTTCTTGCCCACTAACTTTAATTTGGTTTTCATTCCTCTTCCTCCGTAATGGCGTATTTCTGTTGATGCCCATACCACGGCGAATTCATCCGCCGGTCAGTCGCAACCGGTATCCGGTCAGATGCCATGATGCAGAACAGCAGCGAATGGAAATAATGATCAGGCCGACCCATGTTGTTCCAGTAAAAAGACACTGATCCCGAGGCCTTGTCCACCTTCTTGGCCTTAACGATATTGCTCAACTCAAGGGCGAACTCCTCAACCTCGGGGCACCGGCTCGGGAGGATGATCCGCCCCTTCTCCCGGATATTCTGAACCACCATATCGCAGGATTCCGTCCGATTGACCGCCAGGAGCATGTCGTCTTCATACCAACCGGCCGGCTTCTTCCTGGTCCCCTGCTCGTCGCATAACCAGACCGAGGCATCCATTTCAGCCTGGAAACGTCGGGCGGTTCTGGTCTCGGGCTCCAGATCCATGACCACACACCCAGCATTAAATCTAAGGCAGATTTCCCGGACTTGCTCAATCTCGGTCACTCGGGCCATGTAAATAAGCTTCAGGGCTTCCGTATTGGGGCGCACAGCAACCGTAACATGAAATTGCTTACCTACGTCCACCCCAACCGCCGTCGGTCCCTTGTGAGCCCCTTGTAGGCCGTCCCAGGAACAACAGGCATAAACGTCCTCCGTCTCAAGCTTATTCTCGCTGGCAACGTATCCCCGGGCAAGCTCCGAGTTGTAAAGCTCCTGGAGGCCGCCGTCATGCCGGCTCGGATTATTGTAACAGTCCAAGATCATCCTCAGGTCAGCATACCCGGTGTTGAGGCGTGACACCCACCTGGACACAATCTTACGATCCGGATATTGAGCCACCCAATGCCCAGTACGGGGATCAAGGCCATGATCCCGGCAGCCAGGACAGAGGCGGGTGACTATCCCATCCTGGAGTTCAACCAAACAATCCGGGAACGTGAGATCAAGGCAGGTTTCCGTGTTGCATTTCGGGCATTTGATCATCCAAATGTGTTGAGATCCTATCTCATAATCTGCCTCAATTCCCCATCCCGGGATGGAAGGAGTTGAAAGAGCCCGGATATACGATCTCATCTCGACGTTATCAGCCCGGGCATGACCGAGCCGCTTGTGGAACATCGCTACCATGTTGGGTTGCATCTCATCTTTTTCATCGAAGATGAGAGCGTCCGCGCTCCACTGTTTGGCTTGGATGCTCGTTCCCTTGCTCCCTTCGATCTTGTGAGTCTCCCGGGCTCCACGGAAGTTGATGGTCGATCGGCTTATTTTCTTCTGATCGACTGAGTTTTTCGAGATGTATTTCCCGAACGCCTCCCAATTCAGGGAGATCATGGGGTCCCACCGCTCGCTCGAGTATCGGGTTACAGAGTCAGATGTCGGGAATATTACCCCCAGGCCCTGGGGAAATTTACCGTAAAGGCAGCCATGGGCGCCCCACAGGATAGCGACCTCTGTGAATCCCATCTGAGATCCCTTTTTCCAATACTCGATGAGGGCCTTGGAGTTCAAGAGGTCCACCTGATACTCATGGTTTGCCGCTGTCCACTGCCCACTGTGGAGCTGGATCTGGTTGTAATAAGTCCAGGCCCACGCGCTCACCTGGATCAGCTTTTGACGGTCAGGGGTCATTTAGCAGCTGCTCCACTTTTTTATCAGGAAAACGCGTTTTGTGAATTTCCCGGAGTTTCTTCTGAGCTTCAGGAGGAATCCACTCCCAAAGCGAATCCCGAAGACCATCGGGCCAAATCTCCCAATGCTTGACTCTGCTCCACCATTCCTCATCAGCCTTCACCCCTCACACCCAATCTTGGTCCTAAGAGCCATTTCCTTGAACCTCTCCCACCCCTCCGGAGTCAGGATAATGGTCCCCGCCTCTTCATCTCTCTCGTAAATCACCACCTGTACCAGGCGGTCATCGACGTTCTTGATCGCCACGAACTTGATTTCCATCGGTTTTTCCATCGTTTTCTCCTTTCACCAAACCACCTTGATTGTTGTCGGAATTGAAACGCTCTCCCTCTCAAGTGCATCTTTTACGTCCTCTCCCATCTTCTTGCTCGCACCGTAATATGCCAGGCCAGTAAGCCCGGCGCCGATGACCGTGATCCCCAGGTTAATCCAGTTTTGTTTTGCCGTGAACTCCACCTTCTGGGCCTTGCCGCCTCCGGTTGTGGCGCAGCCGAACGATATTAAAACCGCTAGAATCATTAGGTATTTCATCGTTTGATTTTCCTCCATAATTTCAGATTGAATTCCCCAAAGTCATCCCAAGATAAAAAAAGAACGACCCAAACTATCATGGTCAATAGAATTATTCTCATATTATTCCTCACCTCCCTCCGTCAACAACTTTAGCGTTTCCAACGCTGCGATATTCGCTGCCGCCTTCTCAAGCTCCTCACGCTCAATATCACTCAAGGGGACCATGGGAACCGCAATCTTGATCTTGCCATCGACCTGCTTCATGTCCGGCAGCCTCTTTTTCATGACGGCGATTAAAACTCCATCATCGTCAAACGCTCTTTCCGCAAAATGCTGAAAAATAGTCTTCCCTTTAACTTTCTCGACCTTTTTAATCGCTTTCTCGAACTTATCAATCAGCGCCTTCTTTGGCCGCCCTGCTGGATTTCCTGATTCTCCTTTTTGGTAGGTCATACTGTTTTTTTCCTGTAAATCAGCTTTAAAATACAAACCCGAATTCATCATCATATCCGATCTGCGCCCGAGAATGACAAGTTTTACACCGCCACCGATTCGGCCAGCAATTCTTCCCACATACCACGCATTTGCGGTTGTGCCTGGGGTTTGATGGATGCTCGCGGTTTCTTTGGTGTAAAGCTATTCCCTTTGGCCTGCCTTTGCCTCGTTTGGTCAAAACAGCATCTCCTGGGCCAATCGTCTGGCCGCTATTTCGCAATATTTCTCCTCAATTTCTATTCCGATACAATTCCGGCCCAGCTCTTTGGCGGCGACGAGGGTGGTGCCTGAGCCCATGAACGGATCGGCGATGGTGCCATCATCAATAAATCCAATATTCCATTTCATAACATTGATGGGTTTTTGTGTCGGGTGGACCCTTATTCTCTCCATTTCTGGTTTTGGCCGAATCATTCCTTTCCAAGGGTAACAAAAAATACGGGCGGGCCCCTTGTAATTTGTCCATGCAAGCTCAACATCTGCGAACATGTCACTTTTATTATTTACTCTTTTATCCCAAATTAGCCAACAGGTTGCCGCGGGTAAACCAGAAAAGTGATTAGCGCCCCAAATTGAAACCGGGATTTGCCTCGAGGTTAAAAATTCCATATCATATTTAAATTTATCGCCTTTCATTGGAATATAATTATTGCATTTTGCCAAATTTGAACCGCCAACATCCCTACCGTTTCCCACAAAAGAAATCCCATAAGGAGGATCAGTCAAAACCAAATCCACATGCTCAAGCTGTGGCATGATTTCAATGCAATCGCCGTGATAGATCGTGATTCCCTTATGGTCGTAATACGGCTTCACACCCCCACCCCCTCGCCCATCTCCCGGCACTCTCGGTCTGTCATTTCATCCCATTCATAATTTGCTTGAATTCAGACTGTTTCTTGCCGGTCATCCTAATTTTTATCCAAGCATCAATCTCCCTCTCTACCTGTTTGCGTTTACTCCTGGGAATCAGACCGCCATAAATCTCCTTGAAAAACTCAAGGGCTTCATCTTGGGCCTGTTCGAGGCTTATTTTCTCCTTCGGTGCCTCAATTAGGGCTGCCACTTTCTCATTAATATCAGGCAAAAGAACCTGGCCCACTTTATCCACAGCAACCTCGTAATGTTCCTTGAAACGCTTCTCTGTCCATTTCAGTTCATCGAAATCCAAGAGGCTCAGATAGTCCCACCCGCCAAGCGCCCTCACGGCATCCTCTATTTCTGGCTTCCCGGAGGTTATTTTTAACTGGGGGTGATATGCCCTGAGAACCTCCATGACTTCCTGCCAAGCTAAGGCCTGATTATCCTCGGGTGATACTTCCATTAACTCAATCATTTCAGCAGGTTTCGGAAAGAATTTGCAGGTTGAGATTATCCGCTCGAACATTTGGACGCACTCATTATCATCGAATGGGGCGAGGGCTTTCCAGTAAACGCTTGAGAGTGTATCGGTGAGTTTTTTATCAAATATTTCTGCCAATCCTGACATAAACTCTTGAAACTTCTCTTTGTTTTTCATTTTGTATCCTCCGGTGGTTCCCAATTGTTGAACATCTCTATGTTTTGTCGGGTGATATCTGAAAACCGATTATCCTGTGGTTTATATTCGTCTTCCCATCCACCGCTATTTAGCCACCTCTCGGGATAGGGGATAAACTTCCCACTGTCTTTGGTCCAATCATGGGACTTTGAGGCCTCTTCGATTTTGTCAATTATCTGGTTAAATAGATCCCCCTCGGGGCTAATTTTATCAAAAGCTTTTCGAGCTGCAAGCTTACTTTTTTTCTTTGGATATTTTGACCAGAACACCAGAAATCTCCTCTCATGATTATCGTCGGTTTGCGCAATATCTTTAGTCCTTTTCTTTGAAGATGAAGGTGAAGAAGAAGAAGAAGAAGAAGAAGGGACCGTTACCTTTCCGTTACATTTCTGTTTATCCCGGAATCTTTCTTGGCGTATCCTGGTGTTTTCTCTATCTTTTTGCTCCCTAAACATGCGCCTGTTACGGACCGTTACGCCCCCGTTATCCGTAACGGAGATGTCACAGAAACGTAACGCTTGGGCCTCTTGGATAAACTGTGTAAATTCTTGCTCAGTTACCATGCAAAGCCTTGCTAAAGTTTTTCTCCCTCCGGTTAATTCTCCCTTTGATTTTGCCCCCCACATCCGGGATAAACAATTTGCCCACACTCCGATTGTTTGGGCGCTGGCAGATTGTAACTCCACATCGTTGAGCCAGTCATTTGGGTAATACTGGAACGAAGGGGCCTTTCCCATCAGATGATCAAATCTTTCGGATCGAAATCCAGGGCATTGGCTAATTTTTCTATCGTTTTGAGAGTCACACCATTGTATTTTGGGTCCATCAACTGATAAACCCATTGGCGCTTAACCTTCATCTCTTCGCCAAGCCTGTAATATGACCACCCTAACCTTGCGAGTTCTTTATTGATTTTGCCTTTATTTAGTTTCATGGATGAGATAATATCCCGAAAAAAGCCAAATGTCAAGAGTATTCTTAACTGTAAATTATTTTCATTTTATCTTCATTTTTTTCTTGACATCCCAAATCAGGGTGTTATAATTGATTCAAATGGCGCACACAAACAACATCAGGGAGGAGAAAATGAAGAAATTCAGCGAAATTAAAAGTAGCAAAGACTTAAGAGAAAGAGTCAAAAACGGCACATTAAGCGTCGGATGTCATTGGATGAAGATCAAACGCTTTGTATCAGAAAGGCCATTTACGGGAAGTAAAAAAATTGAAGTTGTTTATTCACCCGGCTATGGTGGCGTTGCAAAGATAACGAGATATATCTAACCCCGACCCCGGCGGGCAAACCGGGGGAAAGAGAGGTAAAAATGAGAAGGTTTATCGTCGGTGATGACATTGTCTATTGGGATAAAGACAGTTCTCAGTCGCCGGGAAAGATCCTTGGCATCCACGATATTTGGCCCAGGATACAAGTCTCTATCAACCACCCGGAAGGTGATCGAACTATCTGGGTCAAACCAACTAACTTAACACATCAATGAATAAACATTACTCAGTTAAAATCGACAATGACTTTTCTGGAATGCGACTAAAAATAAAACGCAGCCTATATTTTTCGCAAACAATAGGGATCAATGACCCTGAGCAAGAAATCCCAATTCTGATACGAGTATTACAGAAAGAATACAAAAAACTCCAAACCCAAAAACATCAATAAGCAACCCCCGACCCCGGCGGGCAAACCGGGGGAAAGGAAGGTAAAAGCATGATTCATGCCAAATTTGAGCTTACCGATCATCAGATAGAGCAACTAAAGTCAGCACTAGATGCCGCCAAAAAGGCTCATGACGAAGATGAGACATCCAGGGGCATGGTCTTGTTGCGGCTAGACAATCAGACACCCTCGGAAGCCGTATTTCTGCCTCACAAATATTCTACCAAGATTAGGGAAATTATGGAGGATTTTAAAAAGGAGAGTAAATCATGAAATTCTTCAAAGGCGTGATGTGGGCGATATTATTCTCAATCCCCATCGACGCGGTAATCTTTTGGGGGATATGGAGGTTGGTGTCATGAAAACATGGCCGATAAATTGCTCATGGTGCGGGATTGAAGTGGCTCGGGCAATCATGCCCAACTCCCACGGCATTTGTGGACGTTGCGCGGATCAGCTCATTGAGGATGCGAAGGAGTTGAAGGAATCCAGGCGAAAAAAGAAGGAAAGCAAATGAAAGGAAAACTGACGATAAGTCATGATGAGGTTTTAGAAATGGCCCGGGTCTTCTTAAAAGTCAACGCATTCGGTCATAGTGGAAGCCCCCGAATCGTAAGTATTTCGGCAAAATATTACGGGAGCCTCGAGATCGATGTTGAATTCACTGATGAACCATTGCCTTGTGAGCCTGATCCTGGCGACCAAGGAAAGGAGGAACCTGATGGAGATAAAACTGATAGAACTGATTCCTGAGAATTTCAAGGGCCTCGAGCGGTTTGTTTTCACGCCGAACGGCCAAAACGCTACCATCCGGGGAGCTAATGCCACCTTCAAGACAACCCTGGGGGATTCCTTCCGATGGTTGCTGTTCGGTAAAGACATGGCTGATAACACGGATTTCGCAATCAAGACTATTTCCTCTGACGGCCAGGTGCGTTCAAATATTGAACACTCGGTAAGCGGATCAATGATGCTTGATGCCCAACATTTTGACCTGAAAAAAGTTTACAAAGAGAAGTGGACCAAGAAGAGGGGCGAGGCCCACCGGCAGCTCACCGGGCACACCACGGATCATGTAATCAACGGCGTCCCCGTCCCCCAAAAAGAATGGGATGCAAGACTGAATGGCATGATCGACGAGGAGACCTTCAAGCTCCTCACCCTCCCCGGGTACTTCAATTCCCTTCATTGGGAGAAACGCCGAACTATAGTCATCCTGGTGGCTGGGGATGTCTCTGACGCTGATGTGATCAACTCGGACCCCAAGCTGGTGAGCCTCCCTGAGATCCTGGGGAACCGGAGCATTGAAGACCACCGGGCCACAGTCAAAGCCGAGCAGAAGGCCATAAACGGCAGGCTCAAGGAGATCCCAGCAAGGATCGATGAGCTTTCCCGGACGCTCCCCACGGAAAACCTCAGCCGGAAGGGGATCGAGGCCTTTATTAAGCACCTGGACCACAAGATCGATTCCGCCAAGGATGATAGGGAGCTGGCCGGACATCGGAAGGAGTTGGCAAATGCCGAGGCGAAACTCATCGAAGCCCAAACGGCAGAGAGGAAAAAGGGTCAGGCCGAGGAGGAAGAGGCGGACAAAAAAACGCGTACGCTCAAAAAGCAAATCAGGGAGATTGGAACCAAAATCGATCTCGCCAAAATCTCAATGTCTTCAGCCCACAAGCAGATCCAGGCAAACGACCAGCGCATGGCCGACCTCCGCCAGGAATACACCTTTGTAGCGTCCCAGAAGGCTGAGTATGACGAGATCTGCCCCGTCTGCCACCAATCCCTCCCCGAAGACCAGATCGCCAAGGCGCAGGCCGCTTACGCTAACCAAATGGCCGAGAAGCTTAAAGGCATCAACGGGGAGGGGAAGGGGCTCAAGGCGGAGAATGCAAACCTTGAGGATGAAACCCAACGCTCATGGTCAACCGCTGAGGGATTGAAAGACGACCTCAAGGGCGCCGAAGCCCACCTTCTCCTTGCCGAAACGAAACCCTTGAATTTGCCTAGTTCAGCGATTGTTGACTTAGCGCTTAAAACCGACAAAATCAAGGCCATCATGGCAGTCCGCCCCAAAACCGACACAACCGAGCTCGAGCTCGAGCGTCGCCAGGAAATGGCCAAGCTGGCCGGGTTGGATGCAGCGGAGAGGACCAAGAACAGAATCGCCCGCCTAGAAAAGGAAGAGAAGGCGCTCGCTGGTCAATTTGAGGAACTTGAATCCCAAATCTTCCTCATGGAAAAATTCACCGTGGCGAAGGTTGGACTCCTGGAAGACAAGATCAACAGCAAATTCGAGATCGCCAGGTTCAAGATGTTCGAGACTCAAATAAATGAGGGGATCAAAGAGTGCTGCGAAACCGTTGTGGGCGGTGTGCCCTATGGCCGAGGGCTTAATAAGGGGATGGAGATGAACGCAGACCTTGACATTATCCGGACCCTCTCGAAGCGTTACGACACCACGGCTCCGGTTTGGATTGACAACGCCGAGGCTGTCACGGCCCCCCTGGAAATCCCGAGCCAGACGATTAAACTGATCGTTGATCCTAAATTCAAGGAGATGGAAGTGAGCCAGGAATAATTCAAGGAATAATTTGCACATCAAAAAACAAATGGAGGTAACAACATGAGTAAAAAAGAACAATCGGAAACAAAGGCCCTCACACCCTACGATAGCCTTGTGGGGGCAACCATGGACCGGATCGGAGCCCTTCAGAAAGACGGACAGATCCATTTCCCAAAGGACTATAGTCCACAAAACGCACTACAGTCAGCTTGGCTCATGCTTCAGGAAACCACTAACAAGGACAATCAGCCGGTCCTGGGCAATTGCACAAATGCAAGCATCGCAAGTTCCCTCCTGGACATGGTTATCTCCGGCCTGAGCCCAGCAAAGGATCAAGGGTACTTCATAGCCTACGGCAAGCGATTGGCATGGAGCCGGTCGTATTTCGGGGCCATGGCCCTAGCCAAGAGGGTTGACCCCAGAATTGCGGAGGGTGGAATCATTGCTGAGATCATCTATGAAGATGACGAATTCGAGTATGAGATCGTCAAGGGTCGCCGGATGATATCCAAGCACATCCAGAAATTTGAAAACATGGAGACCGACAGCATCAAGGGCGCTTATTGCATGGTTATCGACACAAATGGCGAGATCATCACAACCGAAGTTATGACCTTTGATGAGATTAAAAAGTCCTGGGCAAGAAGCAAGCAAAAACCTATTGACGGAAATGGGAATGTTAGGCCAGAGTCCAACCATGGCAAACAACCCGTCGAGTTTTGCAAACGGACCATCATCAACCGCACATGCAAGCCCATCATCAACAGTTCCAGCGATAAGGTCCTCCTCGCGTCTGTCAATCGCTCTGAGATTGTCCAGGCCGAAACTGACGCCGCCATGCAAATCGAGGAGAACGCTAACCAAGGGGAGATGATTGATTTGGAAACGCCGGCTGAGGTTTTCTGTGACGAGTGTCAGGTCTATCCTTGCGAATGTGACCCGGAACGCCCAACCCAGACCATCGGGGAGCGCCAGGCAAGCGGTTATCCGACGACGTTCGAGCCGGACGATAAGCCTGATGGTGAGATTGAATTTTGATAGCGCGGGGAAGGTGGGTGAGGTGGAAGGTCAGAACCCATACAGGGCCATCACTATGGGTCCAGGAGCAGGTCATCAAGATGATAAGCCCTAGAATGCAGCCTGTCGTGTAGCCCGCCAACCCCGCAAATTTTAGGAGGAGGAATATGGACTCAGGTGAAGGAAAATTTATAAAATTTGAATATGAAAGAGACCTCGAAACTTTACGGGAAAAGTATCCTAAGTCCAAGGGCGTCTTTACCGTTGGAGAAGAGCTTGAAATCCGGGGGAGCAAGTTTTTGGTCAAAGACATCTCTCCTTATGGGATTAAGTTGAAATTGTTGAAAGCTGAATAACTAGCGGGGAAGGCGGGCCGAGGTTGGTTTAGGGCGGGCCAGGGTAGCTGGCTGCGACGAGTCCGCCAACCCCGCAAATTTTAGGTAACACCCAAAGCGTGAGAAGAGACGATCAAGGTATGTGATGCAAAAATAGAAGCTCTGAGAGCTGGCAAAGGTACGGACCTGGATTATATACGAGATATAGGGACACTTACGCGATTGAGATCTGCGGCAGAAGCCAAGATGGAGAAAGCCATTTAGGGCTATTTCCAGGAGGATTAAAATGTGGGAGCCCGCAGGTGAGTGTATCCATTGTGGATCAAGGGCCTGGTGGAACGAGGAAGAGGGGGAAATCCGGTTTGTTGATCCTGCGCCGGATTGTCTTTGCGAGGTCGAGGAGGAATAAAAAATGTCTAAATGGCTAAACGCTGAAAAACAACATTGGCACGATTGTTACATGGATAGATTACGGGTAATGGGAGCCCTGACAATAGAGCAGGCAGAGGATGCACTTGAGGCTGGCATGGGGGATTACGACTATGACATGAACCCACATGATTCGGCCGATGATGAAATGTCATACTGGAACGATTAATGAACATCCAGACATTTCATAGCTCCTCAAAGGGCAATCTTTATCGCGTCTCAGATGGGCATACCGCACTCCTGATAGATCCCGGCGTTCCCCTCTGGCAGACCAAACGAGACTTGGAATTCAAGTTGTCAGGGGTCCAGGGTTGCCTATGCTCCCATGAGCACAAAGATCATTCCAAGGGCCTCAAGGGCCTTCTCTTGGCAGGAATTGACGCATACGTTTCACGATTCACCAAGGCTGCGCTGGACTTATCCGGGCACAGGGTCCACATCATCGAAGCAGGCAAACAATTCCAGGTCGGCACCTGGACCATTCTACCATTTGACCTACCGCACGATGTCCCGAACTTAGGATTTCTCCTAGTTTCCGGCAGCGAGAAACTGGTTTTCGCCACAGATTGCCAGTATGTCTCACACCTATTCCGGGGGATCACTCACATCATGATTGAAGCAAACTATGCTCTGGACATCCTTAAAGCTAACCTGAAAGCTGGTGTGCTTGGCATTGAGGCTGCCAGGCGCACCATTAAAAATCATATGTCATTGTCCACTTGTATAGAATTTCTGAAAGCAAATGATATGGCTAAGGTTAGTGAAATCTGGCTCCTTCATTTATCCTCGGCAAATAGTGATGCAGAGAGGTTTAAGACTGAGATACAGAAAATGACTAGCCGTCCTACCTACACGGCAAAAGAATAATTTATATTGGAGGGATGAAATGACATTTCAGGATGAGGTTGGAAATTGGGCCGATAAAACCTTCCCAGGCAGCACCGCCAATAGTGTGTTGGCCCATTTCAAGAAAGAAGTCATAGAGCTATGTGAAAGCCAAGAGCCTGAGGAGGCCGCAGATTGCTTTATTCTGCTCCTTCATCATGCCCACAAGTGCGGCTATGATTTAATGATAGAAGCATTTAAGAAGTTTGAAATCGTTAAAACTCGTAAATGGGGCAAGCCTGATAAAGATGGTATTGTCGAACACATAGAGGAGTGAACCATGCAAAAAGGCGACAGAGTAATCGTTCCAAGCTACCCAAGCTGGAATGACAAAGGCGAGCCGATCATGGTGTCGGATGTGAAGCACATGAAGGGCTATATCGGGGAAATGAAGCCCCTCCACACCGGACCCAAGGATATCCCCATGCCCGGCACGGATTATCATTGTTGGGTTATCTTGGATGATCCGATTGGGATTCAGGATGTCATCCAGTGCAAGGCGAGCCAGTTGGTGAAGGAGGAATCATGAGCCAGGTATTCTGCAAATACTGTAGATATGTCAGGGACGCAATGAATTGCTCTATCCCAGAGACAAACTGCTCATATCCTCCAAATGTCATAGGGCAAGCAGACAAAAACCAAGACGATTTTTTTCAACCCAATAGCTTACATCGCCCCCTTTATTTGCGAACTGCAAACGAAATAAATAAAAACAATGGTTGCCCTTGGTATAAATACAGTTTTTGGAAAGGATGGTAAAAATGAGCCAGCTTGTGAAGGAGGAATGAGGGATGGATAAATCACCAGAATACATGGCAATGTGCGACTGGCCTGAAATCCAGGAAAAGTGGATACCGGCGGTTGGGGATTGGACGGATAAAGGGTTAGTACATTCAGTCTACTTTGATAACCAATCAGTTCATGTATCAGAGGATTGTTTCGCACGATTCAAGCCCTTATCAGATTTTATCTGGCTCCCCCTCCAGTGGCAGTTGCAGGAGATGGTGAAAGCTGACGCATATAGACTAGATTTTAAATATAATAAATACACCCTCACTCTATATCCATACAAGTATGACGGACAATTTGTTTTCACCTCACCAACTGCCGAACAGGCCTTATTAAGGGGTTGGTTTTATTGGAGATATGGAAAACGATGGACAGGCAAGAAGTGGAAAAGATAGCTTGTGAAGGAGGAGTCATGAAGATTAAATACATCAGGATTAGCATCTGCGAGGCATGCCTTGATGGGGTAGGTGAGGAATGCCATACCCCTGGATGCGCTCTTTTTATCCATGCCGTAGACCTGCCCATTGATCCAGGCTTATACGAGGTAATTTTAGAGCATGAGGATGAGTTGTGAGAGTACATGACGGGCCACCCGAATTCTATCTTCCAATTTGGATACCCGCTATACTTCTTGTCTTGCTTCTTCTTGGAATCGTGTTCACCATAATGCAGATCCCCGACCAAACACCCGAGGAGGAAGATCACGCATTGATGGAGAAGGCGGCAATCAACCTAGAGCGATGCACAGGAGAGATTATGGAGTGGCGGGAAATTGCCAAAGAATACCGGGGCTTGAAAGGAGGGAGGCAATGCCAAAATGTAAAGGATGCGGCCAAATAATAAAATGGTGCGAAATGGCGTCAGGCAAGAAAATGCCGCTAGACCCTAAGCCGTTATTAATGATTCAGGTCAAGGAAGAGGTCGGAGAAATGATACAGGTTTTTATGCCACACTGGGGTTCGTGTGAAAAAGCCAGTGATTTTAAAAAATGATAAAGCTCATCTTACCCGGTTCAGTGAAATCAAAGAAAAACAGCAAGCGAGTTTTCTGACGCGGAAAGATCCCGGCAGTTCTGCCGAGCAAGGCTTATCTGAAATGGGAGGAGGCTGCGCAATTTGATGTAATGACGCGCATACAACCGTTCCAACCCTTCACTGGCCTCCTTCATGTCAGAGCCCTCATCTACTACAAAGGCCCTATGCCCGACCTCTCCGGTGCCATGGAGAGCGTAGGCGACTGCCTGGAGGGGATAGCGTGGAAGGATGACAGCCAGATCCGATCATGGGATGGTAGCCGGTTGTTTCATGATTTGAAGAATCCACGAACCGAAATTTTTATTGAAACCTTTAACGAGTGAAGGGAGAAAAAATACAATGGAAGGAGAAGGAGAAGCAATGGAGATTTTTGAATTAGTAAAAAGAGGGAATATGCTCCCAACCAAGATTGATGAGCTTGTGCCTTTATCGTTTATCGGCCAAGCGGCGGTTGGGTTTTATCGGCAGAAAATCAAACTTATGGACCAGCTCAAGATGACTGAGAAGCAAAGGAAAGTCACCTTGAGCGACGGCCAGGATGCCGGCGAAATGCTTCTCGACATCGAGGCCAGGATCGGGGAATTGGCGTATGAAGAGGAAAAGGCCGAGTCTCTTCACCCGAAAGGCAAGAGCGGAGGATCAACTCCGTCAGGAGCTAAACCTAAATATGAGCGCATGGGGTTAAAGCGGAATGAAATGTCACGCTCTCAGGCCATCTCTAACAACCCCGCCATAGTAGCCCGAGTCAAGAAGCAGGCCAAGGAGAATGAGGACATCCCAACCAAAGGACAAGTCCTTTCCGAAATCAAGTATGAGAAAGAGAAGAAGCGCAGGAAGGAAGCGGAAGGCAAAAAGGGACCAATCAAGGGTGTGATTGCGATAGACCAATTAAAATACATAAATGCCCTTGATCGGTGCATTTCGATTCTTCCACAAAAGCCTCCAAAAAAATGGAACGAAGAGGCTCTAAGGGAAGCGACCGCAAAGGCTAAAATTATCACTAAAAGATTGGAGGTATTCAATGGAAAATGAAATAAAGGTTACACCCAAGGAAGTGCTGGACGTATTAGAAGAGTATGAGTATGTGACGGTCTCTGAGCTTTCTGCATTATTTGAATGTTCTCCTGATACTATCAGAAGGAAACTGCGAGAACTCAGAAAGTCAGGTGAGCCCATTATCCATAGTCGAAATGGATTGTCCTTGATTGATAAAGAGATTTTGGCAGATCCAGAAAAAGCCGAAGAGCTTGCAGGGTACACGGATTGGATTTTGGCGTCGTTTACCTCTATGGTTAAAAACATCAACAGGGTAAAAAAACTTCTTCCAACTATGAGAAAGACTTTGGCTCAAAATACTTCCAAAGAAGAAAGGCGGGAATTGAAACTTAATTGCGCTAGAGCCTTGACTATGCTTACTTATGTGGAGGCGGAAGAAGAAGAGGAGGCACTTAACCCTTAACGAGTGAAAGGAGAAAGAGAAATGGAAATCATCATCACAGGTATGGCAAAAGGATTTTACTGGAAGTTGTGCAAAGGCAATAATTCCCGCCCGATTGCCGTTTCAGCGATGGCCTTCTCAAGAAGGACCTCAGCGAAAAGGGCTGCGCAGAATTTCCTCCGGGATATGGAGGGTTGGCGCACAGAGATAGAAATAAAATCATAAAAAACCCCCCGCGCCCGGCAAAGCACGGAGGGTCGAGGGGGGTGAGAGCCCCCCATTTCCCGGCGGCTGGACCTTCGATCACCGGCCGGGAACCCTGGTATCACGAAGGTTCGCCAGGGCTGGTTTTCTTTACCGGGGTAGGTTGTCCGGTTGCCGACAGAATGCCGACTGCCAGGATGTCATCAAAAGGATTCGGTGTCTCTTTTGCCTTGTCATACATCGTTTTCCCCGCTTCAGCCAAAACATTGGCCACTATCGGGGATGCCGCTCTCACAGTCATTGTCAGCAACGTCATTGCCAGTTGTGCTAGTAATTGTTGCCACATAGGTTTTACCTCCTTTCTTCTAATTTATCCAGGGCCTTCTCGATCCTGGACAGTTGTTTACGGATCTCGCGTATCAATCCCTTGATCGCAAGGACCGCGTTTCTTACTTCATGCGCTGTTTCGTTTTTCATGGCACATATTTAAAGATAAGGGTGATCACTGAAATTAAGATACCAAACTGCAAGATCAGTATTCCCCATATACGGATATCAAACTTATCTATTTTTTTCCACACCTCTACAAACTCCTTTTCTATCTTTTCGTGGCGCTCGCCGCACCATTCTTTGTTGTAATCATTCATGATGCGCCGTTGCCCTCTGGAGGACTGATATCGAAAACGCCTTCTTTCATGACTTTTGCCTCTTCATCAGTCAATACCATAGCATCGTACAAACCTTGAGCCTGGATTGAAGTGGCTTGTCCGTGATTTATATTCAGGTATAAAAGAAAATCGGCTGCTTTTTCGTGCCACTCGAAATATCTATCCTTTTCATCGGCGATGTCCGGGTAATTCTTCCCGCCGGGATCGATCTCATCTTTCTTGTTGCGATTCCTCATTCCCTTTATATTGGTAGACCCGCTTTTCTTTGATCTAGGGGGGATCACTTCAAGTATAAATTTAATCCATTCGGGCATCTTGCCTCCTATGCTGCATTGTTAATCAAGGTAAGATTTGAAACAACGATATAATAAAGAGAGGCATCCACGCACTGAGGGTCTTGATTAGAAAGACTCATAAAATTAGGAAGGTCAGCATCATTGAAAGTCTCTCCAGTGAAGTCACCGTCCAGGGTTGACTCCATCCTCTTATTGGTTGCAAAGTCAGACCATTTTGTAGGGCGGGTTGCTGTAAATCCTGCCCTTATCTTGTTGACACCGGCATCGGCCCAGGCTGCAACATAGTATTCTGTACTGGTTGCGATGCTGTCTGTAGTCTTACGATTGAAATCTTCCACGGTGTCTTGTTCAACGTTGAGAGTCAGTTTGTCATCAGTTTGAATCGATAGCGCTATTCTTTCATTTGCCTGGGCAGCATCCAGGAATGCAAAGAAATAAGTATTTCCGACATCCTTTGTGATGTCAGTCAACTTCATAATCACTGACCAGGTTTTGTTCGCGTTGGCTATCAGGGCATCGACGGCAGCAATGGTCCAGTTCAACCTATCATTAACGCCATCAAAGACACGCTTTCCGCCTGATGCGCCCGCAACGCTGCCTGACTGAGTTAGTATAAGATCCGCACCAGTGAGGCCACCCCCTTGGCCCGCCTCGTTGCCTCCAGCGCTTGGATTCTCCATGAGGCATACAAAAGTATTATCTGTAGCGAGGCCCAACTCCGAGGACTCGTCCCACTTGGCCCAAGGTACTCCCCGCTGTAGAAATTTACGCCTTCTCGGTAAAAATAGATGACCCATGCTACCACCCCGATGCCTGGTTATCTTTTCGGAACTGAAAGAGCGTATTGGTGATCCACACCGGAGCCGTCGCGTTGTTGTCGTCGCTGTTCTTCCGCGTGAATCGAACGTCAAGACGGTTCAGGGACCCAGGGACCGAAGAGGCTATATTTGCGCTCGCGTCCGTGTCCCATTCAATATTTGTGGCTCCGTTGTCGGAGAGGTCCGTGATGTAGACCGGCGGCGTCGACCAATTCACATCAATAGGGCTCCCATTGTTGTAAGCCTTCGCCTGAAGCCCAAAGGCAACCTCGGACCCGGTGGAGATCCCCTCATCATACCCTGCCATCCATGTGAGTTTGGCCTTCAGGATAGCTTGGTCCCACTGTTCGGGCAACACCAACGTCACATCATAGGCGATAGACTCATTGCCCGATTGAGCGAAGTCACCGAATTCAACAAAATCCCTTGTGGTTGTGGCCTCGTTTGACGTTCCGTTCAGCTTGTACTCCTGTGTATCCTGGGTACCCGCGTTATCTATCGCAGGCCTGAGACTCCCGGCGGGCACCTGGATAGTGTCATACCGAAAGACAGACGCCAAGCCAAACGGCGTCACGGTCTTGGTCTGCTCGTTCCCTTCGGCCACCTCAGCCGATGAGGCGTTCAGGTTGAGGCCAACGACGGTACTTGAGACATTGGCGGTCTGCTCTGCGATAATGGCAGTATGGGCATTCCCGAGAGCCGCTTGGTCATGGGTCGTAAGATTCCCCAGGTTCGTAGGCTCCCCCCACTCGAGACCAGAGCCGGCGTTATTGACCCCCAGGAAGAAACCAACCAGGGAGCTGGATATCTCCGGCAGTTCCACATCCTCCAGGATGGTAGTCTCCGGCCAAAGAACAGCCCGCCCGAATTGCTCCTGAAGCTGTTGAGATAGCCGGACAGATCTATCAAGCGCCTCTTCATGGGACTCAGCCGGAAATTTGTCGCCTGGAACGTAATCGACTTCCTGGGTTTGAGGGAAGTCGGACTTAATAATGATCTCGGAAGTGCTCGTGTAGGTTGCCACAGTTGTCACGTTTCCGGCGCTCGGAAGGTCGCCTGATAGTGACACGGAATAATCGGTTGTCGGTTGGAGGGTCGTTTCTTTCCCCGTCGCCACGGTTCGAAGGATCACCTTGATCTCTGACGTTTTCCATACCAACCACGTAAAGGGAAAGACTACGGTTGACCCATCCCCGGTGAAAGGACTTGTTTTGATTATCGTGCTTGAAACTGTCATGGCTTTCTAGCCTCCCTCTGTAGCTTGAATCTGGCACGATCGACATCTTGCCTGATCTTGCTATTCCTTGAATAAATGCCGAGTGGCCCATTCATCCATTTCTTGGCGCTGGAAATGTCCCGTCTGATAAGGTCGATCTTGTCATCATCGGTTTTTCGGCTTCTGTATGTCGGGTCTTTGGTGACAAGATTATCCAGCGAGTCCTTGAGGTTTCTCCCGGTCCTCGGGAGGGGCAACTCGTTCATCTGGACTAGATATTCGTCGTACTCCTGGGCGGTCATCGGGATATCGACGCCCATGATTTTCTGTGTAGTTTGCGGCATTCTAGCCCCATATTTCAACCGCACAAGTTCGGTATCAATCGGGCTTTTAATCTCGGTCGATTGATAGATCGGGCTCATGATATCAGGCCCCAGGCCACCCTCGAGGACCACAGCCTTACCCCACAGATTCCGGCGAGGAGGAAGGCTTTTACTCCATCCAGGCACCCTTGACTTTATTCCATTATAGGTCTCGAAAAAAAACCCTCCGGGATGATAGATTGATCTTATTGTGGGATCAACTGATTTTTCTATCTGGGCCGCAAGGGTCGGGACGCCTGACTTGATAAAACCTTGGAGGAATCTTTCGCCATATCTCTGGGGATTATCTAACGCTCTCACAGCTTCGCTCACTCCACGCAGCCATGTTTTAGATGTGACGTTTTTTACGAAAGCCATTACTCCAGCCAGAGCTAAGGTTTGCGCGTCCTCTTCTCCCACTTGCCCCATTATTTCGGCTGTATCAGCGGCCACTCCGAAAAGCATCCCAACGGGTTCAAGGCGGTTGTAAGAATAATATGTGTCCCCAACTTTCACGCTGTAAGGTTGCCACCCGGTATTGCGCTTGATCGACCTCAGATTGTGGTCTGTCGGCCCTCCCCCCGTAACCAAACCCGCCGCCGTCATGCTTGCCACGGTCGCCATGATCATGGATCCCATGGAAACCCTGGCGAGGGCCAAGTCACGCTTCGCCCCTCCCGCCGCGATATCGGCCCGGATATTCTTTGACGCAAAAGCCAGCGGCGTCCTCTCCCCGGCGAATTTGACAATATTCACAGGAGTCCTTACAAACGGCACGATCAGCCGGAGACCCGGATTCTTGGTTAGAAATTTCATCCCGGCTCGGCCCCCTTCTCCAAGTTGCTTGGTGAAGGTTTGATAATTTGCGGCATCAACAGAAGCAAGCTTGAGGTCGTCAGGAGGGTTGGAGATTATTTCATAGATGCGGCTTGACAGGGCTTTCCCCTCCAACCCCTCGGAACTCGCCTGCCTGAAAGCCCGCGCCTGCAACTCCATTCTGTATCCCACGCTCTTGAAAAAGGCATCCTCTGCGCCCAGGAACCGGGTGGGTATCCTTATGCCCTCCCCCAAGAGATCGACCGCCCTGGCGGCAATGCTGCCGCTCTCGAGGCCGAAATTCTGTGCGGCAATAGCCCGCCTCTGGGGAAGGTCCATTTTCATGAACATATCCGGTTCATCCCCGCTGATCATGTTTTTAGCGAAAGCGTTAAGGCCATCCTTGAACCCCTGGAGCATCCCGAATGCCTGGTGAACCGCCTCCCTTTCCTGGATCTCTTGCGGCCCGGGCAGGAAACGACCTATCTTGGCCGCCAGGACCCTCTCAGGAACTTGCCAGAGGGCCACCAGGGCATTTGATGTCGTGTTGACTACATGGGTTGCAGGTCCCGAGAGTAAGCCATTTATCCAGGCCTCCAGGACCATATCGAATGTGGTCGCTTTTCTGATCTGCCTGGCGAAGGTGCTGATTCCCTCCACAGTGTCGATGTTTATCAGAAGGTCGGCGACATCCTCCGGCCTGAGTTGCTTGCCGGTGACGGGATCGCGAATAGTCTTGGCCGATATGCCCTTCATGACTGCATCGATTTGTTTCAGCGCCCCGGCTGATTCCTTCGCCTGAATTCTGAAAGACTGAAGCGCCCGGCCCGCCTCGGCGGTCATACCGGAAACTTCGGCTTGGATAGCGTAATGGATAGAGAGTTGCTTCTGAAAGGCGAATTTGTCCAGGTCTGACGCCTCCCTGGATGCTACTTTCTGAGCCAGGTCATTCAACCGGCTGGCCGATGACACCAGGAGTTTCCTGGCAGCCACCGCAGTTTCGGCGTTGAAGGCCGCCCCTTGGCGCCTGGAGAGGAGTTGCTCGACCGACATGCCCATAGTATCGGCCACCTTCTGTGTGAGCTTGTTGGACCTCACACCTCGGCGAGCGCCCTGAATCTCGTCCCCGAAGATCTCAGCGGTCTTGGCGATCACCGCCTTGATATCGTCCTCGGAGTCTATCCGGGCGAAGTTGATATTGATTGCCTTCTCTGGGAGGTCGGAGATGTCGGTGTCGAGGAATTTGGTGACTTTCTCCTGAACGTCCTTGACCTCGATGACCAGCGGGCGCTTGCGCCTCGCAATCAACTTGTCGGCATCTGTGGGGCCAGGAGCCACCTTCTTTGGGGCTGGGGCGAGGTCCTGCACCACGAAATCAAGCTCGGCCTGTGCCGCCTTCGTCGGCTCATCCGTCACTTTTCCGGCCTCCAGGTTCTTCTTGACTGCCTTCACTGTGTCTTTCACCAGAGCCCTAGCCGGTTTTGTCCCTAATTTCTTGAAATATTTAATCACTCCTTTCTCAATGGCATTCTCAGCCGTCGCTCCGGATATCATCCCGACAATCACATTGAAGGGAAGGGCGGCTTTCGGGGCCTTCTTGCCCACCGCCTCAGTAGCGAGCCCGACAGGGATATCAGCGACAGCCCCCACAGTTCCGGCGACCAAAGCCCTGGCGAACGTTGGAAAGAGACTCATGCCCTTCGAGAGACCCACCTTGGCGACTCCACCGAAGCCCCCGGCAAAGGCTGCTGTGGGGTCAATCCAGGGGTCTACAAGGCCTTTTTGCTCCCTCTCCAGCCTTGTGGCCTCCTCAGCCCCGACACGTTTAGCGAACTCCTTTTCGGCTTCCCCTTTCGCCTTTATTTCTGTCTCGCCTGGCGATACAGTTTCTTCACCACCATGCTTCTTCAAGAGCCGGGCCAAGGGAGAATTCAACTCTTCATGAATAACTCGCCTCTCCATATAATCATCGGATATATCATCTTTTGGGCCGCCCAACTCGTTACCT
>SDBU01001130.1_pt1 | contig 38995 bp, 58 predicted proteins | sample 2277071 | NCBI WGS metagenome assembly SDBU01 (sample SAMN10397929, study PRJNA504765) | marine sediment metagenome | isolation source: marine sediment core GS08_GC12, 126 cmbsf | place: Arctic Ocean: Gakkel Ridge, Loki's castle | collected 2008 | reverse complement strand
GTTAAAGCTCAGCAAGGTTGCAAAGGAAGTCGAGGAAATCGAGAAAAAGGATCCTGAAGACAAACCCGCATTCTCTCCAAGAGGAGCTGGAGGTGGCGGCGGCAATCGAGGAGACACGAAATCAAAGTTGACTTCCCTGCAGAAGGAAATCTCCGAGTTAGCAGATGTTGCTGAAACTCGGGGATAGGCAAAAATAAACGAATAGGAGTTTTAAATGTTTGGAAAACAAGACGCAGATCGAAAGGTTGCAGCTCCTGCATTCTTTCTAGCTGCAGATGGCGCAAATGCCGCTGGTGCTGCTGCTGACATAGCTTTGACTATACGAGATCGTGTAGTTCATGTCTATGAGTCGAATGGTGCCACACCCGCAGCCTACGCAATCACGTTGCCACCTGTGGCAGAGTGTGCTGGTCTGATTTTCTCATTCTTGAGTGTTGAAGACCTCACTACCTACAACGTGACGATTCAGGATCAAGATGAAAGCGTCACTTGGGGTGACATTCTTCTGACCTCTTTGTATGAGAGCGTGGTGCTCTTCTCTGATGGTTCGAAGTGGCACAGAATATCAGAAGTTATTGCTACAAATATCGAGGCGATAACCACCTCTGGTGCTGTAACGGCTGGTGTGCAGATCGTAACCCTGAATCACACAACGGACATAGACATAACAATAGCTGACGCTGCCTTTCATAGAGGATTGTTTATGTGTAAGTGCATAACGGCTATACCGACCGACACCCATACCTTGATCCTTACCATAGGTACGTTCGATGGAACTCTTACTACTGCTACTTTTGACGCCATTGGCGATGCGGTAGTTGTCTTCTTTGACGACGACGGCAATGGAACGATTCTTGCCGAGGTTGGTTCAGTGGTAATATCTTAACCTAAGAAAGGAGAACAACCATGAGTTGGAGAGGATTCTTTCTTAGAGCTGGCGTTCTATCGGATGGTAAGAACATTGCCATACAGAGCGGCAATCTGACAGTCCAGGAGGCGATCATCGCTAAGGGCATAGTGCCTGATGAGGTCGTTGCTGCTGCTGCCACGTCTTTCACGATTGCTCAGTTGTTAACTGGCTATATAAAACGTGATCCAGCTGCGGCTAGTCGAGCCGACCCAATGCCAACAGCGGCGTTGATCATCGCAGGAATCAAGAACGTTTTCGTTGGGGCAGTCTTCGACTTTACCATCGAAAATACTGGTTCTGTCACTGAGATCATAACGCTGACGGCGGCTACTGGTACTACTCTGTCTGGTACAATGACCATCGACGGTGGTGATATACGACGGTTCAGAGCTGTAGTAACTGCTGTTACGTCACCTGCTGTGACTATCTATAGTCTTGGTGGGAGTTCTGAAGGTGTTCTAGCTACGACGCTGGAGATCAATACTGCACTGGATGGTATTCTAGCTACGGCTGTTGAGCTCAACGAAGTAGCTCAGATGCTTACACATGTAGTGGCACCAGCCACAGGCAATCTGTCGATAACAGCAGCTTTGCATGGCAATCGTATACTATACTACGATGATGCTGATGGAGACATTGTACTACCAGCGGCTACGGGTACAGGATACACGTACACTATCATCTTCAAGACCGCTTTCACTGGTGGAACTATCAAATGCGCTTCTGCTTCTGATAGTTTCCTGGGTGGATGTACTGGAATTGATAGTGATGCTGATGGTACTGCTATGGCTTGGTTAGCAGCTGCTAATGACGATACCGTGACTCTTAACGGTGTTGCCACTGGTGGTATTGCTGGTGACCATCTCATATTTAGAGATGTGGCATCGGGCTTGTTCCACGTGAGTGGACATCTTACCTTCAGTGGTGGTGGAGAAGCTACTCCATTTAGTGCAACTGTAGCTTAACTTTTAACTTTCTTAACCTTCCATCACGACCGTGACTCGCGGTGTGATGGTCGTATTCAACCAACAGTAACCGGGAGGTTCGAAAATGAGTGTAAATGCCTTCCTGGGACTGAAGAGCACAGGTGACTTCGCAACCGACGAAATGCCAGAGAACTGGCGAGAAGGTGTTGCTCGGTATTACCCAAACGGTGATGCCCCGTTGACGGCTTTAACGGCGGCCATGAAGTCTGAAGGTGCCGATAGTCCCGAGTTGAACTGGTGGGACAAAATGCTTCCTGCACAGTCAGCTGCTTTACGTGGGAACGGCATCAACGATGATGCTGCTCTTGGAACTGCGTATTCAGCTGCATCTGGTGTGTTAGGTACAACGGTTTACGCCAACCTAACGGAAGCAAATGCTGAACAGTTTAGAGCGGGACATCAGGTACAGTTGGTAGACGCCGACGATTATCGGGCAACTACCGTTGGCAAGGTCCTACAGGTTCACAAGAATGGTGATAGTTCTTACCTGGCAGTCCGCTTACAGCAGGCCGATCAGCGAGATCTAGCCACTGTAGACACTGTGATGATCTCTGGCAACGTCAATCCCGAGGGCGGGCCAACACCTGACGCAATCACGTATATTCCGACGAAGTATGAGAACAAGATGCAGATTCTACGGACTCCGCTGGACTTGACTCGTACCGCTAAAAAGACGAAAGTCCGTACGGGCGACGTCTATAAGGAAGGAAAACTGGATACTCTCGAGCTTCACAGCATCGAGTTGGAGAAGGCCTACTTCTGGAGCGTGATGTCGGAAGTTATAGGTGATAACGGCAAACCTGAACGTACTATGGCAGGACTCGTTCCTCTCATTATGCAGTACGCTCCGAACAACGTCAAGGACTACAGACTAGACACTGACTATAGTGGAGACACTTGGCTACAGTCTGGCGAGGACTTCCTTGACAAGATGCTTGAGCTGATCTCTCGCAACGGTAGAGACGAAAAGCTCGCATTTTGTGGTTCGGGCGCACTGCTTGGTATTAACAAGTTGGCCAAAACCTATGGTAACATTCAACTGACACCTCAGACTACCATATACGGTATGCGAATGAAGGCTTGGGAGCACTCGGCGGGAACGCTTTGGTTAAAGCGTCATCCGTTGTTTAGCTACAACGCAATCACTCGCAACAGTATAGTCATCCTTGAACCTGCACGTCTTAAGTACAGGTACATTGATGACACCTTCTACAAGGCGGATGATACTGAGCGTCAGGGTGGCCAGATAGGTATTGACGGTACTTTGGAAGAGTTCCTCACTGAGTGTACTCTCGAGTATCACCTTATGCCTTCCTTTGGTTACTTGAATGGCGTCGGGTTGGACAACAACCTGTAATCTTTAACCCCAGAAGCAGTGGAGGCTGTAGGGTGGCCCCTTGATCCTTTGGGATTGTCTGCCAAGGCCAGCCTATTCACTGCACTTTAACCGCTGTATTGCATTATGGAATACAGCAAAAAATTGAAGATATAAACTAATAGGATGCAAAATGAGTCATCTTAATCTCTCTGTGTCTCTAAACTTCTCCAAGGGTGGAATTGTGATAAACCGGAGTCTTCATGCCAGCGTCACTGTAACTGGAAATGTAGGATACCAGTCTGTCCAGACAGTTCCTACTGCCTCAGAGTTGACGGTAGCTGTTCCTGCTGCTATAGCTACAGACCTCGGATTCATAATTCTGCATAATATGGATAGTACTAACTTTATCAAAGTAGGAACAACTGCAACAGATTATGGCACTAAGCTTCTTCCTGGGGAATTCTGCCTGTTTCGTCTACAGACAGGAAAGTTACTCTACGCTAGGGCAGATACCAGTGACTGTGATATGGAAGTGATCTTAATAGAGTTATAATATGAACCTTCTAGCTCTCAGAACACTATTCACCACGCTTAGTGGACGCTATGATCTTGTAAAGACCGTTGGAGCAAATGCGTTCACCAACAACGGGGCAGATTTCTTCATACAAGGCGGGCAGAAGTTGCTCGAGTCCTTAGTCCTTACTCCAAAGTCTAAGGCCAAGGCACTTAAACTCGTAGAAGCCGCTGATTCTAGGATTACTCTTTCTAACTGTCAATCTGTTCACGAAGTGTGGGCACGAGAAAGAACAGCACTTACGAGTGGCGCTTTAGTAGTTGGACGTAGGTACCAATTAGTCGACTGGATCACGGACGATGATTTCACAAACATTGGTGCAGCAAGTAATGCTGATGGAGTAGAGTTCACCGCAACGGGAACAACTCCCACTAAATGGACGAACTCAAGTATCGTTGTGCGAATTGACTATGACGATGATGAAGATGGCTATCAACTTAACCCCGTCGAGCGAACGGCACTAGAAGCTGAGCTTGTTGAGGATGAGTCACTTGCTGCTCAGGGTGAACCCTCTTACTACTCATTGGATGTAGTTCGAGATACTGATGTAACCGAGACCGATCCAACTGTGCGAGGTATAGTATTTGGCCCTCCGGCTGATACATACTACACATTGTCCGTGTTTGGAATCTTTAGATTCGGACTGCTTAGTAGTGACACGGATACAAATTACTGGACTGACGAGTGGGCGATTCTTTTGCTTTACGCTACACTTTATACACTTGAGTCATTCTACCGCAATACAGCGGGTATGAGGGACTGGATGAATGCTATTACTACTATTCTCTTTGGTATTGAAAGTGATAAGGTCGAAGAGGAATCACATAACATTAATCAGATGAGAGGCTAGATATGAGAGGACATCCCAGACCACCTATTCAACATAAGGAGCCCAAGAGAGCTTACATAATTCCTTTCTTTATTGATAAGGTGAAGTTAGGTAGTGACTTATTCAGATTTGTAGCCCCTATAAGTATGGATTTTAAGTCCGTCAACATTAGAATTGATTCTATGAAAGGCGGTCCGTTTATCCTTGATGGAGGCATTCAATCTAAGGATAGTAAGTTCGCAGTCAGCAGGCCAGTTAGTCTTGGAGCAAATATTTTTGAGTTTGACTATCCTATTAAGAAGAATGATATCTTAATATTGAACTTCAGTGATAGGAAATTGGCAAGTGAAAACATCTCTGGAATAACAATCAGTATCCATGCAGAACGATGAGAGAATTCGAGACTAGAATAGTTGATCATTTAGCTAATGGCCTAAGGCCAAGTTCACGTCTTGGTATAAACGTTTCATATCTTCAAAACTGTGTGAACTTGAAGCCAACAGTGGAAGGCCTCGTATCGTATGAGAAGGTACAAGGGCCGTTTGTGACTGATCCTACGATTGACTTTCCTTTTCCACAACTGTTTAAGGGAAAGAGCGTCACGCTACTTGCTGACAAAACTAAAATCTACGCTGTTACTGAAGCTTCACCTAACTGGACTACAGCAGAGATTACTCTAGTTGGCTCTATCTCAGGTACAGGCGCATGGCATTTTCTAGACCTATTTGACTACTGGCTCTTGTTCAATGGAACAACTTCAATATGGAAATCCAATATCCATGGTCTAGAGGGAGGAGCTGCAACAGTAAACGCAGTTACTACTCCAACAGTGCAGACAGGGTGCTACTTAAATGGTCGGGCTTTCATGGGTGGTTTCACCGCAGGAGCTGGCGTTGGGTCTATATTCAATCATGCTAACTGGATAGCCCTCGTAGCAAGTTGGAATGCCGACCTCCCAGGAAGTATGGCAGATATCGTCACCGATATAGGTCAAAACTTCGTCATGTGGAGTAGCATTGGAGGTGGTGATGCTCTGTGGATTTTCAGGCCAGCTTGGGCTACTACAGTAAGAACTGCTGGGCCAAGAATATTTGAACACCTCAAAAGGAATGAACTAGGCTGGATGCCTATGCCTTGGCAGGGCCAAGTTCAAGTGATGAAGCCTCTTGGCAACGCTGTCGTTGTATATGGAGCAGATGGTATCAGTGCCCTCGTTCAGACGATAGAGCCTATCCCAACGTTCGGACTCAAGCATCTACTTGACATTGGTGTTGCTGGACGTGGGGCAGTAGGGGGTACAGACAGAGAACACGTCTTCATTGATGAGGCTGGTTATCTTTGGAAGATCGGAACAGACCTTGTTCCAAAAAGACTGAACTACCAGGAGTTCCTCAGTCCTCTAACTATTGCAAGTGCTGTGATTAGTCACGACCAGGAGGACGATGAGTACTACATAAGTGACGGAACATATAGCAGGATTCTCACCTCTAAGGGTCTAGGAATTATGGACCAGGTCGTTACCTCTGTCGTGGCTGCAGATGGCGCACTACTTGGCGTTGAAAAGGATTCTCAGCAGAATGTAAATAACTGTATCAATGGTACTCAGGCTTATGACACGCTTGATGGAGCTAGTGCAACTGGATTTCATGCCCTTAAAACAACAACTGAAGCGGGAGCCGCCCAATGTGGTAGTGCTGATGAGATAGCACTGATTGATGGTAGTGAGATAGTTGTTTCTTTTGACTTAGTCTTGGATGACTCTGGTGGAAACGACACTCTACCAACAGTTGACTTAGCCCTCAACGTGAATGTCGCTGCAAGTAGGTCAGATGAAGGAGCTACAGAGACTGTAGAAGGCTCGAATTATATGATCTTTACTGCCAGTGCCACTGCTACAGGATCAGTGAATTTCAAATGTGGTACAGATGATAAGACTGAATTTACTATATCAAACCTAGTAATCGCCATTCCTGATTGTGTGCAAGCTTGGGCAACAACTGATGCTATCGACTTTGGTTTAAGGGCAATAAAAACCTTAACCGCTGTTGAGGTCGGCCTAGACTCCGCCGCTGCGTGTCATGTAGTAGTTGAGTATCGATATGGTAAGACTGGTAATTTCACCGCACTTGCTGCAGTCCCTGTAAACACTGAAGGGGTCGCCTACGTCAATGTGAGTGCTGTTGAGTTTCGTGTTCTGGTACGTGCTAACAGTTTTACTAACACAAAGCCTAAAATTTCTTACATTAATCTCAGATGGAAACTCTCCGATAAGCGACAAATAAGAGGTATCTATGCTACTCCAACTCCTTCCTAGAGATATAACAAAACATTGGGAAGGTATCTCAGAAGCAATCAGTAAAAGCCTTCCACCTATCACTTCCATGTCGAAGGATAGAATGACTATCATTTTGAAGTCCTTGATAGCTGGCACAATGCAGTGCTGGGTACTTCATAAGCCAGACGGAATATATGCAGTCGCTACAACTGAGTTTGCTATAGATCCAGGAAGTAGGACGAAGAACCTACTAATCTTTTCCGTATTTGGCCTACGACAAGTTCCTCAGGAATTATGGGAAGAAGGATATAGAGGGCTTTGTAAGTTTGCCAAGACAAGTGGCTGCGAAAGTATCATAGCATTTACGGATGTTCCAGCCGTTGTAAGTATAGTTGAAAAACTTGGCGGAGACACCAAGACAAGATTACTAATTATAGGAGTTAACAATGTCCAGTAAAGGTGGTGGAGCCGCTGGAGCAGTTTCGTTTCCAGCACATATGACAACAGTTCACACGGATTGGATTGGAACAGGGACTGGCGCTGATCTCATTGATGTTAACGTCGCTGAAGCTATGAATGCAGTTCTTGATCCAGGTAGTCCTGGCCTCAAGGCTTCATGCTCGATAACCAGCATACCGGCGTCTGATATTGACAATAACGAGGGTTTTACTTTATACGTACGTACTGGTCTTTGGTATATATACAAATTTAACAAAGATGGAGGTGGAACTACAGGTGGTCACTACGATGTAGACATTACAGCCGCTATGACCGCCGCTCAAGTATCTACAGCAGTAAGGGAGTCTATCGTGGCTTCTGGCCAATTTACCGCTAACTACTATTCCCCTGCTGTCAGTGTCGTGATCCAACTAGATGAGGGTGTAGCGGGAAATAAGGCAAATGCTGATACAGTAACTGACGTAGATTTTGTAGTAACTAACTTCTCAGGTGGAGTTAATGCGACTACTATCAATCCTTATACCAGTGTTAGTTCGTACGATCCAACATCCGACATTGACGATTACATGACCGATCTAGCAATCTACAAAGCATTTGTAGAAGCCCTTTATCCTGAGGGTGATCTCGGCCGTCATGCAGCTTTAGCTGAAGCTTTATCAGGTGAAACCAACTTCCCTGCTATAGATATATCTACTGTTGTTGCTAGCATTGTATCTACATCTCTCGTTGACGCTTCAAGCGCCGTGCTCAGTGCCAGGCAAACAGCATTAATTGATTCTGCAAGTACAGCTCTAAGTGTCAGGCCAATAGCAGCTATTGATGCTTCAAGCGCAGCACTTCGTGTTCGGGGTGCAGTACTCAGTGACATTACAAGCGTAGCACTGGCTGTAAGAGCAGAGTCTGAAGCAGACCTCTCAAGCGTGGCACTTAGCGTTAGAACTGAGAGCGAAGCTACAGGTGCAAGCGTAGCACTTAGTGTTAGAGAAGTTGGGAAGGCCGACGCCGAAGCCGCTATAACTCACGCTAGGCAGAGAGCAGCTACTGATGCTGCTACTATGATCAACTCCGCAAATGCAGTCGCCACGTCGATTATAGATAGTGCCCCCATTGCAGCTGTAATTGCGCAGTTTGGACAGAGAGCTGAAGTCGCCCACCTCAAGACTATGAACAGATTTGCAGGAGGCATGGCTGAGATCAACGCCGTTCAAGGCTCTGCATTCTTGTTTGGTATGGCTTTGTTGGAAGCAGAGCATACGGAGAAGGTCGATGAGTTCACCGCCCGACTATCTTTGCAGATATACAATAGCATCATTCCTATCTACTTACAGGCTGAGATGGCATATTCGGCAGAGCAATCACGGGCTGAGATAGAATCCATTGCAGGGCACTTGCAAGCTAGAACATCCTTCGTATTAGCTCATCTAGAGACTGAAGCGGCATCTATAGCAGAACATATGAGAGCTGGAACGGCCTATACAGGAACTCAGTCAGAAGTTGAGTCAGGGTTCTCGAGAGATCACATGGGGATTGAGTCATGGTACTCAAAAGATCACCTGCAAACATTTAGAGAACGTGCTCGAGTGGAGATAGCCGCACAAGCAGGATTGACTGCTCAGGTACGAAGTGGTAGAGATACTTTCTTCATGCAGGCGGTCAACGATTTGGCTGGTATGTTGTCTCAGCAAGTTGTAGGCAAGGGGAACGTCGCTAGTATGAGCGCAGAGGCCAACCGACTCAAGTTCGTTGCCTTAGGAGAGCGAGATAAACAGGACCTACTCTATGACGTCGAAGAGTGGCTCTGGCAACTCAAGATATTTCAATATGGTTCCAATGTACTTTCCGGTATTGCGACTGGTGGACAGGTTCTGCCCGAGAGACCAAGCCAGATGAGCACCACACTTGGTGGAGCTTTCGCTGGAGCAGCTCTTGGAACAGCGGCAGCACCAGGAATTGGTACTGCCGTAGGAGCGGTTCTTGGTGGCGTCGGTGGATACTTCGAAGGTGAATATTAGGAGATAAATGATGCCTCAAACGACTAATCCTCTCGATCAAAAGAAATGGCCCACAAAGCCTGCTCCAGATGTAGGTATGATGGGAGCTGCTATGATGGCTGGGGGAGCTATATCTAAAGGAACTCGAGCTAAAGAAGAGCTGGAGGATGAACCTAGCCTTATAAGTAGAATAATGTCTGGCGCTGGTAAGGTAGCTGCTTCTATTGGTAAAGGGCTAGCCGAACCTGGAGTTCCAGAAATGCTTGCAAGAATGGGAGTTGCCTTTGGCACGTCACCTAGTGGTATACCAGGTGCTGGAGCGAGGGTGGGTCAACAGTTTATTGACCTCCAAGAAACTCAACGTCAGGCGGAAACTCAAGCAGCGACTAGAGAGCTTGCTGGAAGACAAGTAACTGTTCAAGAAAAACGTGTTGACATAGCTGCAGAAGCTCTAGAGATCGACCGAATGGTAGCAACAGCCAAGACACAAGGTCAAGTAATCATTGATCCTGTCATTCAGCAGAGAATGTATGAAACTCAGAGGCGTGTAACTAGGGAGCAAGTGTACTCCAGTATGCCAGGAGATTTGATCACCACTACTGATCCTGAAACAGGAGCAAAGCGAACTGAATGGGTTCCCCATGATCCAGTTAAGGCACAAGCTTTAATTGAAGAAGAAATGCTGAAGTTTACAGACAGAATGATTTCCTTGAACGTGTGGCCTAAGGAACATATGTATTCAACACCTGTTCAGGAAGAAGCTCCAGTTGAAGAAGAAGGACCTTCTCCTACCCCTGCTGCTAAGATGGATATAGGTGCCGTCTTTGGTGGACAAGAACAAAGATTGGTTCTAGAACCTGGACCTGTCTCAATAGGACTTGAATTTGCTCCTACAATAACTGCTCCTGCAGGAGCAACAAAGGTTGCACAAAAAGCAATGTTGCCTCCACTTAAGAATCCAGGCCAGAAAAATAGCGAGGGAAATCCCTTCATTATTGGTTCTACAGATAAAGATCTGGCCAATGTATCTAATCTCCAAGCAGGCGATTATGCTCTGTATGAAGGACGATTGTATATAGTGACTGGCCCTGACTCTTGGGAGGTAGTTAAATAATGCCCAGCATTCGAGGAACTATCAAGGCCAGCCCAGCCTTTCAAGTAAGCCCACTTGAGAGTTTCGGCCGGTCTATCTATCACTCTCTCATTACAAGCAACGTTGCCGACTTTGAAAGTCTCTTTGCTTCTTCAGAGGAAGGTAAAACTGTAGCCATTAATCGAATGGCTCAGGCTCAGGAACGTCTGCCTACCACTGGTGGAGTCTCTGAATTTCTCGGTCAGACAATAGGTGGAATCTTACCTACCGCTGCCGCTGTAATTGGCTCAATTGCCTTTCCTCCGGCCGCTCCTGCTTTACTTACAGGCACACTTGCTTACTACGGAGCCCGGGGAGCTGGCGCTGGTAGACGTAGTGTAACTATGTATGAAAGAGAAACTGGAAAGGAAGTTTCTCCTGCAGGCGAAATAGCCGTTGCTGCAGGATATACTTTGGCGACCGTTGTCTTTGAAAGGATGGGAATTAAGGGCATTCGGGAGATTGTCTCCAAGTTGGGTCCTTCTGCGTTCAAAGCTATAGCCAAAACTTACGTGAAGGGAAACGCTAAAGAGACTGCAGCTATTATGGTTAAAGAAGCTACAAAGGTAATGGGAGGTTCGGCGCTTATAGAAGGCCTTGAAGAAGGTGCAGAAGAACTCGCTACAAATGCGATTGATATGTTCTATGACGAACGTGGTCGTTCAATGGAAGGACTTATGGAGGATGTTCCCCGATCAGTGCTAGCTGGAGCATTAGGTGGAGCGATGCTTGGCGGTATGGGTGGAACAATGCAAGGGAAGAAGTCTCTTGGAAATATTATCGAAGATGAGCAGTTTAAGCTCAACTTCAAGAACAGTGCCAGAAAAGCTGCTCCTGATATTACTGAAGAGCAGCTTGACATGACAATGATCCTTATGGAGGGAAATGCTGCTTATCAAGGTAAGAGACTTCAGGAGTATATTGTTGAGGAGATAGGAGATATAGATGTAGAGGAAAGGGCATTTAGTGAGTATGTTGGTAAGGGGCTGAAGGGTCTTATGAGGCCACATAAAGACCCGATTACTGGAGTAACTACAAACAAAATTCTCTTGCGTGATACATCCCAAACTAGTATACTAGCCCACGAACTTGCCCATGTATTTCATCACAATCTCAAACCTGAGCAGCAGGCTGTCGCGGATAAGTGGGTAGAAGCAAAGCCCGGACAAGAATGGAACAGAGCTCAAAGTGAAAAGTTCGCTCGCTCTTTTGAAAAATGGCTCCGTGATGGCAAGATCAAGAATCCTGTTATGGAGGATGTTCTCCTTAACTATCGTAGATGGATGCAGAAGATCTACGAAAAAGTCAAGGGAAGTCCTGTTGACTACAAACTTTCTGGTGAAGTAAAAGAAATGTTCGAGATCATTACTGGCGGAAGTGGACAGGTCAATCCTGACACACAGGTCGAGTGGATGACTAAGATGAAAGACATTTCCGAGCGTTACACTGAAGGTGTAGTCAATACCTTTGCGGTTCAGAACCAGTGGGACAAGCTGGTTGAACAAGTACTTGGTAGAAAGGTCGGTCGGTCTAAGACCGGTATCGCCATCAAGGGTATGTTTGGAGTTCAGAAACTTCATGGAGAACGAGGTTATGAGTTTCTTAGAGTCATTGGGAAGGTTGGACGTAAGTCTGCCAGAGATTTAGGCATTTCCCAACATGAAGCAATGAGACTAATCGAGCATGACTTGCCACTTGTCTATGAAACGCCCTCTATACTCAACAAGTATGATAATCAGAGACGATCATTCCTGGCTCCTCTGAGTAAAGCCCTTGGAGCGTACTTTGATTCTTACAAAGGGGAGTACGAAGTTGCCTTAGAAGATGAAACCTTTGGTCATATAGAAGGAATGCGTGCTCGTCTACAGGAAGAACTTAGCCAGACTGACGCTGAAGGTCAAAGGGAAAAGTATGAGGCTGTCTTGAGGGAAATGGAAAGACTTAAGGATGCTCGGTTCGTGCACATTCCTTACATGATTTGGTTCGAGAAAATGCTTAAGGATGATCCTGTAAGAGGTCTCAAGATTCTCAAGGTTATGGAGGCCCAAAAGAGAAGAACGTTTAAGATTCAAAACCTCTTGGACATTCAGCCTAGTATATTAACTAAAGAAGATATTAGACTCACCGATATTACAGATAGCTATTCCCGACGTGCAGGTAAAGACTTGTCCCTGCTGAATATCATTAACGCTGCAAAGGAAGAAGGTCTCGCCAAGCCCTATAAGAAATCTAAAGGTTATGACAAGAACTTTAGACCTGCTCCTACAACTGCTCCAGTCCTTAAAGGTTATCAGATTCATCAAACACTGGCAGATTGGATAGCTGATACAACTAGACATTCCAACAGGCTCGGAGTCTTTGCAAGGGGTCTCAATATTGCAAAGATGGCGGCCTTTGCTAATCCATTGTTCCTTCCTATGTACGATTTAATCCAGGCAACAATGCTAGGAACAACTCTCAGCATCAAGTCTCCAGGTTACTTTATAAAGGCTGCAAAGGACTATTATAAATTCAGCAAGGATTGGCAAGAGGCCAATCATTCAGGACTAACTTCTACGCCCTACAACAATCCTCTTGGTAGTCATAAGGCCATGATAAATTCTGCCCTCAAGTCAGGTGGCGAATGGGCACTCCATTTGAAAGGACTCTTCACTCCTCAAATACTGAAACATGCATATAACCTTTCATGGAAAGCTGCATGGACATTGGACAACATCGTTCGGATGGCTAGTTACAATTACCTTCGAGATAAAGGATTCTCGAGAATTGAGGCTGCCCAGAAAGCCGCACTGTATCATGGAGACTATGCAGGAGTACCTGCGAATACCAGAAGGACTCTCAACAAAATCTTTTTCACTCCTACCTTCAAGATCGCCATGGGCAAGCTTTATGGCACTATGATTAAAGATGCAGGCAAAATGATTATGCACCCAGGACAAAAAAATGCTGACGTAAGACAGAATGCATTCGCTCTTGCTCGAACGTTCGCAATCGTAGGCGCCTGGCATGGCCTGATGTTAGCACTAGGTTTTGAGGACGATGAATTTGGTAGAAGGTATTTCAAGAAAGTCGGTACACCTGAAGGGCCAAAAGAACTCGTGCTGACTTGGAGTGGTCCTCATAATATGTTTCTCAAGTACATTTACAGAGCACGGACAGCTTTAGGCCCTGAGAAGAAAAATCCTATGTTGACGTTCTTTGTTTCTAACAAGTGGGAAGTTCACCCTCTGTGGCGAACCCTTGCAGGAATAGTACAAAATGAAAGGCAGACTGGTGAGAGGATCTATAACACCTCAGATAGCCCCTATCATAAGTCACTGAAAGCCACAGGATATTTCACCACAGAAATCGTTTCGATGGTTCGTTACGCTGCTCAGTTGGCTGCGGGTGAAGAGCTTGGAATGAAGCAGGACCGGGAGGTTCTTGCCTCTGAAATAGGTAAAGGCTTTGATATGTTAGCCAGACCATTCACATTCTCTTACACCCGCCAGCCAAAAGAGCAGAGGATCGCACGACAGGCAAAGATGCTTCTGTCAGATTTGAAGGCAGAAATATCTCGAGCAGCCCTCGAAGGGAAAGTCATCGATCAGGATAACGTTGATCGGATGATTAGGAGAATCCAAGCAATCCTTGAAAGTTAGCCCACCCTCCACCCCAAACCTCACAATGTCAAAGATCAGGTTTGCTACATTACATTATGGAATGCAGCAATTAACTTTTCTTGACCTTTACCACTTGGAGTTTAGAAGGCTGTGCGGGTTGTGCAGGCTGAGTTTCGAACTTTACACCGAGGAATTCACAAAGAAGCTCGATTTGTCTTCCTCTATATCCCACAGTGCTTTGTAGAAGGTCTATTCTGTGATACCTTTTAGGGAGACGTTCTAGATACTCGAGTCTGCTCCAAGTCTCTCCTACTCTTCTCTCTATTCTCCCCATTTCTTGAATAAGGTCTCCATTCTCTCTTTGAAGATGGCAGACTTCCCGTTCGAGTTCCTTGATTCTAGCTTTCTTAGACATCTTCCTTTTCCTTTCATGTTTGATTATTTGTGCAACTTTCGTTATTGCAGGATCCATCCCAAAGAACATCTTGAACTCAGGATCACCAGTTGAAATTGGACTCATTTCCTTTGTCAATTTCGTGAGGGGTGAACTACCGTAGAGATAAGCCCTATGTATTCTCCTCTCCTGCGCATCCCAACTTGCTTTCAGCCAATTCTTGGCCATCTCTGAAGTGAGAATGTTCTTCCCAGGAATGGCAAGTTTCTTTACTAACTCAATCTTTGTATCATAATTCATTGCATTAATAGGAGGTTTGTACACCATCCAATCTCTAAAGAAATTAAGGAAGGGCACTCCCGAGACTACTCCAGCGCCTATATATGTCATGATGTTTCCTCCGAGAATTCATGTTTAATGTGATACTTTCTGTCATAAAATCCGATAAACTCTGCTCTCAATCGGCAAACTGATCCATCCGGTCGTTGCTTGAACTGAATAATCCACCCTCCAACGTGAGCTTCAATGCTCTTACCTCGCATGAAGGTCGATTGATCCTGACAACAGCCAGCTTGAATGATGTGTATGTTTCGATAGTGAGGCATATACTCCGCTTTATGGAAGTGACCAACCAGAAGTATGTCAGGCTTCTCACCACCTTGGTAGCTTTCTACAATCTTTTGAGAGCTGTAGGAAATTGCGTAGGCTGTCCCTCTTTTAGGATGAAAGAGTCTGACTATAGTATTTCCTTCTGGCGTCAAATACGAGACATCCGATTCCAAATATCCAAGGTAAATGAGATCATCTCGATCCATATCCTTTGCCATATACTCTAAGTGCCTACCAGGTATTATACCTTCCCTTTTGAAGTACCACCCCTCATGCTCATCAGCATCTATAAAGTAAGTCTTAATACCAGGTTTATAGGGAAACTTTTCAAAAAAGTAATCCATCTGCTTGTCAAAGCCTACAGGCGTTTTAAGCTCAAACATATTAAAGGTAGTTACTCCATCAATATAGTTTCCAGGCAGGTAAACTATATCTATACCTTCAGCCTCAAATAGGTCGTACATTGCATGTACTACATCAAGCCGTTCATAATTACTACACAGGTGGGTATCAGATACAAGTCCAAACTTCTGCCACTCTCCTTCAACATAGTTGTTTATATCGAGTTTTCTAAAGGGCTCAGGAGAAGGTTGAATCTTCTCTAGCTTGACATTCTCTTCACCTACGGGAACGTCAACGCTGTAACCCTTATTTTGCAAGCTCGCGATGGTTTCAGTAATAACTCGAGGGCCTACATTCAGAGTGTTGGCTATATCTACAAGTGAGCGTGCTTTGCCTGCTTTGAGACATTCGAGAACTTGCCCTTCAACAATAGATATATTCTCAGACTTAGTTTCCCTTGGATGCTCTTTTCTATAAGTCCATATAAATTGGTTAAGTGCATCAAGCCCAGGGGAGACTCCAAAGTTTGCTGTACAATACGTACGAGCCAACTCTTTGAGTTCAGGGTTTTCTACTTGAGGATCAGCTTTGATCTGCTCATCAATGTAATCCCTAAGCTTTTGATATTGAATTTTCTTTAGTGCTCTCGCCATTAGTTTCCTCTTTCTTTGGTGTGTAAACAATTCTTGGATCAGATGCATCAGTTCTGTCTCTTCTGCAGTACTTTATAGACTCAAGTGTACTGATAATCCCCAGCATCGTATCTTTGTTAGCATCTCTCTTAAACTTGTCCATCAATATTGAGAATGGTATACCTTTCTCGCCAGCTAATCCTACAATTCTCATAACTTCAGTCATCACCTTAGCATCTCGGTTTTCTCCATAGCCACTGAATACGTTGAGCATGTTCCTCTCAACTCGAGACAAAATCTTAGTTGCCCTTCCAAGTGTCCTCTCGTTGATTTCCATACTATCACTCTCGGAAGCGCTTACTACCATGCAAAGCTTCAAAATATGGGCGGGTCGTTTCTCAACGTAACCAGATAACTTGGGGTCTTGAAATGGAGGATTCTTCTCTTGATCGAAGCGCCAGTCGACCCAACTGTCTATAAACCCTTTAGTATACTTGAATTCTCCACTTAACAGATATATACGTTCGTAGTCAGCAAAGAGGTCTTCCCTAGTCCTTTGAGCTTCTTTACTAATGAAAGGGACTGGAACAACCTTTCCCTTTTTGTATGCGTGAACGAAGACAACTCTACTGGTAAATCCGAGTCCAATTGACTCAGAAGGAAGCGCGGTTTGAAGTATCTCCGGTGTAGTGGCACCTATCATATTCACCCATACGGCGGGGATGTAGTCTCTCAACTCCGCGTCCTTCGTGTCGTATTCCCAAGGATCTTGGCAATCCCACCAATTGTTCAAGTACGTCATCAACTGAAGATTGTCATACCCAATAAATACAGTAAGTTCAGGGCTGAAAATCGTGAGCGACGCATGACCCACTGTTTCCCCAGTTGCAAGACTAGAAACTGATGTGCTCGAAAGTTTAAGTGATCTTACCAAAGCTTCCTTTGTAGTGGCATCGGCACTTAATTTTATACCCTTCTGTGATAAGATTCCTCTAGCTGGCTCCATAGCGGTGCTTTTTCTAGCTCCAGGAGGGCCAATCAATACTATATACATATTAGGGTAAAGAACTAGGTGTCCAAGGTTAATACAACACTTCCGTTGCAAAGCGGAAGCAATAGTCGAAATGGCAACCCATTCCTTGTAACAGATTGGTGGTTCCGTATTATCTACAAACTCCAACCAGCCCGTTATCCAATCATCTAATTTGCGCATCTAAGTTGTTCATAAAGTGCCTTAAGTTTAATTGACAGAAGTGTAGCACTATTAGTCCTCCAAATGTCAATCTTGTGTAAACCCTTCTCGTTTCTTTTGACTTCATTTTTCGTCTCTGGGTCTACCTCTATATAAGTTTCCTGTAAATTAAGTCCCATCGAGGCCCCTACGGGGAGACAGATTTCCAATGCCCTCCATATAATAGGTCTCGCCAGGGAGTCCTTCAAACGTAATAGAGCCTCAGCGTGTTTTATCCAAGGTCGGGAGAGGTCTAGTTGCATGGTTATAGAATCATGCATCTGGTTGATCATTTCGACTCCAGAAAACCACTGTTGGTTATAGTAGATCAACTCTATACCATCCCGGTCAATTTTGTCCGCGACCGTACTCTGAGGATAGAAGTTATACGCTTGGCGTTTCATATGATCGGAGAAACGATCACGGAAACTTCTTCTACGACCATAGGGATTGATCAAAGTGCGATTGTTTCTGTTGAGTTCGTTCTCAACCCATGTATGAAACATTCGGATTCCAGGATAGATATTGAGATACTTATTCCTAAGACGTTTTCCTTCACTCATTTCAATCTCGCAATCAATAGCAAACTGGAACGGGCCTCTTCCATAGTTAAAGGCGTGATTGCACTGCTTGCCCCAGTATCTCCAGGTGTGAAGTTCATCTCCAATGGGAGCAAAGAGGCCAAGTTTATTCTGACGAATGACTTCTTCATAAGGAACTCCGCTTAGTAAGCTCCCTGTTAAAGCGTGAATATCCATATTAGCATTAAAGGCATTCATCATAGTTGGCTCCGGTGCAATATAGGCCACTATGCGATTCTCTGCCTGTTCTAGATCAACGTCAATAATGACAGAATCTTCATCAGCTAGCATATAACGCCGAACGGGCATAGGGGGAGTTTGAAGATTAAAGCCCTCATCCGTGATAAGTGTCTTGCTTATACTCCAACGCCCGGTTGTCGTACCAACTACGTTTATAGATCCCCTTAATCTTCCATCAGTGCCAATATTGATGTCCAGGAACTTACTACATCTGTTAAGTTTCCTTCGAGCTTCAAGAGCAACTCGAGCCTCGATATGGCCTCGACCAGCAATCTTCTTAAGGGCCTTTTCATCCATAGTTGGCTTGCCCTTCTTAAGTATAGGAGGAATCCTCTTGATTCCATAGAAATATGAACAGAGCTGTTGGGAGCTTCGAGAGTTAGCTACATGGCCTTGAGTTAATTTGCTCAGTTCCCCCTCAAGCTCTGCAGCTTCCTGTTTCGATTGAGCACTTTCCTCCTGCATTCCAGCGTAGTCATTGTTGAAACCTCTACACATCATATAGATAGCGGGCTCCAACATTCGACACTGATGAATGTACGTCTGATAATTGCCTGTCTTTTGAAGGTCAAATTCAATCCTGGGGAGAATGTCGTGAATGACTACTGAGTCTTTGGCGTTGTAAAGCCAGAATGTTTCATCAGTTCCTCCACCTGTTTTGAATCTAATTGAACCTTCGTCTTTGTAGTAGGGCTCAAACGAATAAAGTGAAGTGAGAAAGCCCAGGTCTTTTGGAAAGTCAGGAGCTAATACACCATGAGCTACCATTGTGTCTCGGAGGTTGACAGAAGCAATTCCAGTACGTTGATACACAAAGGTAGCATCGAAGCCAATGTTCTGATTCGCCTTTAGAATACTCTCATCTTCAAGAATAGCGGCGATAGCTTTCCAGATGGCTAGCTCCTGGTGTGGTGAGAAATAGTCCCGCCCTCCAGAACTGAAGGGAATACTTATAGCTGAGTCACTTCCTGTTGAGAAAGAGATGCAACTTATTTCCTGGTTGTAGGAAGAAACCTCGATGTCGTAGGAGACCATCTTAGCCTTCCGGCAGTTGTCTAGATATTCAAGCGTCTCGTAAAAGGAGGGCTGAATGATGTAATTACGTTCTGGCAAAGGACTTTCAGGAAATGCGCTCTGTTCTTTTACTCGTTGGAAGTCCATTCCTGTAATCTGGTCAGTCAATGGATCGTTTATCCGTTCGAGGTAGCTTGGATGTAGACAGGCGATAATCTTTTTGCCTTTGATGCGTTCGTCGTCTACCCAATATATAGACCCTCGACGCTTAGTGATTTTTCCTTGTAATCGAGTCAGGGCATACAAAGGGATATTTCCTAGAGCCACAAGGACATCAGCCTCAAGAGAGGCTATCTCCTCGTAGAGTTCCTTTTCGTATTCAAGATAAGCATCAGTGACTGAGACAGATGTACTCGTGAGATTAATGAACTGCTTGATGTCGTTACCAGAAGGACGTTCCTTTATGACGTTGGAAATATAAAGCTCCGAGCGTGTGAGTGCAGCATTCTCTAGAATTCGGTCTAGACGCTTTCCGGCCTTCCCTACGAAGGGTTCACCTCGGCGCTCTTCTTCAGTGCCTAGGGCCTCTCCAAAGAGAGCAATCTTAGCAGACTTAGAGCCTATGCCATTGACTCTAATCAACTGAGGCTCCTTCTTTATCAGGTGGTCTATCGTCTTGACCTGTTTCCTCAAACTGATACTCCCTTAGTGCAAATGCACAGAAAGCAACAGAATCTAAGTGGTGCCAACCTTCTGGATCATAGTCTTCTCCACCCCAAAAGGCCAATATATGTCTCAAAAGGGCAGCATATAGACGACTGTATTTCATTCCCTTTTCCCAATTACGATCAGCGTATTTAGCTGCTCCTCGTCTGTAGAGTTCAGCAAGAGCCAACAGTGGTCGAACTGGAATAAGATCAGTCCGGGGCTTGCCAGCGTCAGACTTAGTTCCACTGGTCTTGTCCTCTGACCCACCTCGAAGAGGCAAGTTAGGATAAATATAAACAGGAATTCCCAGTGAATTGGCATGGTCTCGTTCTTGTCTTGCTCCGGAGCTTTCTTCCCATCCAGGAAGCATTACTATTGCATGACAAGAAGCAACAATTTCGAGGTCTCCATCGATGTAACCTTGAGCAGGAATATCAATGAGCTTCTCGAAGTTAGCCGTATTTGCGTGAGGACAAATTGCTGCCATTCCAAGATTCCAAATCTCTGCAGCAACCTTCTTTGCAGCCAGAATGTTCGTGGTTATTTCATCCTCCTGCTCTTGGGTCAAGTTATCGAGATTCTCATGTGTAACCCCTTTGGGGCGATAAGGCCCAGCTATGTAGACGATCATTTGTAACTCCTATAGTCTGGTGGTTTACTCGCATGAGTCTTAATAACAAAGTCATTTCGATACTCCTCAGTAAGCTCGTATCCAAAGGCAGACATTCCTAAATTAGCTGCAGCTAGTAGGGTGTTTCCACTTCCTAGGAATGGAACAAGAATACGATCTCCTGCTACTCCAAAGGTATTCAGAATCTCTTGCATCAGTTCTATGGGCTTCTCAGTAGGATGAGTTTTCAGCTGAGGAGTTACGGGCTTGAAGTCAAAGATATTGATTCGGCCTTCTTTGTTAATAGTAGCATTGCCCTTTCGAGCGTAGATAAATGATTCGTAGGCACTAGCTAAGTGAAGCTTCGGACGCTGAGTCTGGCCAGCCTTCTTAGTCCATATAGCAGAAGTTGCTCGAAAGTCAAACCCAGCAAGGTCTAGGCACTCCATTACTGTAGAGAACCAAGGATAGGGGGCAAACCATACTAACAACCAACCTCCATCTTTGAGAACTCGATAACTCTGGGTAAACGTCTGTACAAGAAATTCTCGATAGATAGCCGCCTCAATTTCATTGTATCCACGTACAGCAACAGAAGCTGGAGTACTCTCCACTCTTTTAAGCTTAGTGAAATCGATAGCGTAGGGAGGATCAATTTCTACTATACTAATTATATTTGGCTGAAGTTTAGGGGCGGCCTCAAAGAATCCAGTTTCAAGAGGATCTTCTCGAGTAGGCATTAGAATGTAGTTATCTGTAATGTTCTTGTGAAGGTCAGAGACATTAGTAGCAGCTTGCTTCTTGGTAATGACTTCCACCTTCTTTTTCTTGATGATATCAGTACCTACCTTCTTCATCATTTTAGATGCCTCAGCCTTGTCCTTGGCCTGACTAAGGGCAGGTACAATGACAAGGGTCTCAGCGAGCCTCAAATCACGGCTGAGGTTAGCAGGAGATTCACCTAGCAGCTCAGCAGTTTGGGCTTGAGACCAGCCAGGAGAATTTGGATCACGGGATACCTTTTCTCCATGGATGGATACCTGAAGATCGTGGATTCGCTTTTTCAGGAGAACACTTTCTGACCAGGTCAGGTCTTCTCGATGGAGATTCTCAGAAAGCTCAATAGCGAACATCTCGGTTTCATCAAGCTCGTGGTCATAGATATGAGCAGGAATAGTGGTCAGTTGTAGTTGTTCACAAGCCTTCAAACGACGACCTCCAGCAAGTAGCCGATAGCGAGGGGCTCCTTCTTCTCCCAAGTCATGTACTGCAATTGGGCAGATAATGCCTCGTCTCTTGACATTGTCAATGAACGTTGCCATGTTCTCGTAAAGTTTTCTGGCTCGGTCTCCGTATTCGATATGTTCAAGTGGAATGTATTCAAGTTTCATGATTCTAGAAACTCCTTCACTAATGCTTTTCTTTCCTCCCTCGTTAATCTTGCAACGAGGCCTTTTTGCTCTTTTTTCTTAGTGGCCTTTGTCCCCTTACGAGTCTTCTTCGGCTCTGTCTTCTGAGTATGTCGAGAATTCCGAATATTCATAATAAGGACGAGACCCTCGTTGTCGTCCATTTGGGAGATGCTCTTTCCAAGAGTTTGAAGGTTCACTTTGTTCTTCTATCCTCTAGAATGCGGCGGTTTGAGTATCGACTGTCAAAAGTTTCTCCTCTAGGGAGTCCAAAGTGCCTCCTATCAGATATTCGAGTCCTACGCCCTGACCCTTCCCGTCGTTCTCCCCCACTTCGCTCATCAAGAACCGCTATCATTGGATTTCCGCTTAGGTATCTAACATAATGCGTCATGCCCTTGAAATCTTGAGTTGGACAGGATAGAGAATAAACTTCTTCATCCCCATCCTTTATAGTGATTTTTCTTCTGTGCTTTTCAGTCTTCACAGACCAAGTAATATCTCCCCTCATCAGTGGGGCGATGTCACTGTAAAGGTTTTCCGAATCCTTTATGCCTGGTGGCTTCCATTCAGAAGAACCTTGACCTCGCTTAAATTCTAGCAAAAGAACCCTATCAAATATCCCTATCACTTCCTGCTTGTGATCTTTCATCGTTCTTCCCTTCATTGATTTATTCTATCCAGCACTCGATTGAGCCGATGAATGTCTCCACTAATGGAATCAATACTACCATCTATATCTAAGTCGAACTGTTGAGCGTAAGATTCACCAGTATTTTCATCTATCCATATAAAGACATATGGAAACCTCGAACGGGATACCCCTTCATCGTTCTCCGAAGGCTTTCCAACTAGGTAAATAAGCCGCACATCTACGTGACCATTAAGATCAAGGTCAACGGAGTATTCAAGACAGTCTATCTTTTGATATTGACGAAGACGAGTATTTGTAACCTGGGCCATTCTAGGATAACGAGTTGCTTGTTCAAAGGCATTTGTTCCAGTAGACAACATGAACGAGGCACAGTTAGAGAACAATAGAAGTAGGACTATTCCGAAGGCTTTCATTCTTGCCTCCTATCAGGAAGAACACGATAGTCTTTTAACCAGGGAGTGCCCCTACCATTATCATGGAGATTCATGATTCTAACCCGAGCGTGAAGACCTGGACGATAAGGAGATAGATAAGTGGCCAATTCCTCTTTACCCTTCCGCCGGTTTATCCCACTTCGTTGATCTCTCCATTGTAAGAGAAGACGATCGTAGAAGTTCTTGAGAGCAAGCCCACCAGGAAGGAGTTCGCCATTATCTGATTTTCTCCATTCCTCAAGGAATACCAAGCGGAATTGCTTGAAGTCAGTTACCTTTAGTTCCGTAAAACCCTTTATCAATAAAACAAGGGAGTCGTACAAACTATAGGCGCTGTTTCCTGAAGCCCTCCAAGATTCGATCGTGTCAAGGACTTTTCGTTTTTGTAGTCCAGTCATGATTTCTCCTTTAATAGGCATTTTGTTTGTATTCATCTATGATGAAAAAAGTTTTACGTAAAATCTTGTACACAAGAACATGGTATTGAAGTCTACCATATTTGTCGTGATTTGTAGTTAATGTAAACTGTTTACGCTTGAACAAAAGAAGGAACCTTTGCCATTTAGACAAGACAGAAAAGTCCTTTACGTCTTTTTGTATGTCAAGCATCGGTGGCCTCCACTATTCTTTGTTTAACTTCGGCATTTCTTAAGCGTATTTGTTGTTTACCGGATTCGTCTAATTCTCCTACTCTTTTACAATCTGGGCACGCCCTAGCGGCTCTATAGCGCCAAGCATGGCCACTGTGAGTAAGATAATATTTTTTGCAATGTTTACAGTATCGTCTCATCATTCGGCCTCCAGTTCTTTGATGGCGGTTTTCCACTCGATCCTTGCTTCTCTTAATCCGCAGTCACAGAACTCAGTCATATGTATCCCGCAATGGTCGGGGTGGCTCATGTATTCATTTACTTTTTTGCTGCTGATAATCACCTTCTCCACCCTCTCCCGCTGCTGGGCTTTGATCTGCTTGACAGCGTTGGTGATGTCGGTTTTGGTGTCTCCAGATATCAACATTTCCATAAGATTATCGGGAGGCGTATATCCCTCAACACTAATTATTACATCCCTTGCCAGTTCCGTCAGGATTTCTTGTATGCTAGGCATCATTCTCCTTTGCTGTTAGCCAGCATTCTGAAAGGGCACGGGGGAAAGGCTTTCCGTGGCAGAATGCTCCACCAAAAGCACAATTCCATCCAGTAGAATCCTTCCATATATCCACTTCATCGTATTCATCCAGCAACCCCAGCGCCGCCGAATTGTCACCGGGCCGGTTGGGGAGTGCTGTTCTGCAAATGCTGGACCCGTCATCGTCTGGCTTTTTGAACCATCCCCCATAGCCATCGTCATCGTCTTTATACCCTAACTTCTCCACAATCGCCAGCCAGAGTTCGGCATCTGTCATTTCTGATGGGGTTGTCATGTTAAGTCTCCCTGATAATTTATAGCTTCCATAAACGCAACCTTTTTCCTAATTTCCTCAGCATATTTCGGAGAGCCTTTGGCTCCTCCATTGTAATAGGACCAGACTCCAAGCCAGTCTTGGCTTCTAAATCGTCTACCAAGAAGTACGTAGGTCTCGAGCTCGGTAATGAAGTGCCCCTCAGCGAGTGTCCGTAGTGCATGGTACACATCAAACGAAAAGTCAGTTTTGAGCCGCCTCCTAACGTAGCCTCGCTGTGTTGAGGAAGGCATAACATACTGTACGTGTGATGTGGCATCCACAATTCCATTAGACGTAGATACTTCCTGACCCAATCTAAAATGTCTTCTTGCAACGGTGACATAACTATTACCGAATACCCCGCCAGAAGGGTCTTTAGGGTTTTCCATCTTGCTGGGAAGCCCAAACGAGGATTCTTGCCAGGCGATTGCTGTAAGTGTCTTTGGGTAACGTGGAAGTCCTGATACATAAGATCTATCTCTTACTTCCTTTTGTTTTTCAGTGAGAATTTTCCACTGGTACTTTAAAGAATAGTTTTTCCTTTGCCCGAATAGTACATAAGGCATCACCATGACCCCAAGTGAGGCCACTAAGAATTGACTTCTTTGCATACAAAGTCACGAACTCAAGTTCTGAATGAGTTTCTTGAAGGATATCTTGGGAACTTTGACCCAAACTTCTAGGTCAATGTCTCTAGTAGCCATTCCTCCGAGAAAGAGTTGTTTATGCTCTCCTTCGAGAATCTCGATGAGGTCATCTATAATAAATCCAAATATTCGCTTCTTCATCCCATGAGGTATGAGTCTCCTCAAGTTGTCAATCTGATCGACTCGAAGATCAAGTGTGAGCCGAGGAAGATAATCTGGATGTTTATGAAGTTCAGCCATAATTCTCCTTGTGAACAGGGGCCTCAATGAAGAGGCCCCCATCACTTTTGTTACTCCGCCTGAGACACCGAATAGCGTCGCACGGTGTTCCGTTGACCAGTGTCAGTATCTTCCACACCCAAGATACAGAACCCACCTCGACCCACAAGGCTGTCTAAGTCGATTGTATCATCAGGATCAAGGCCAATGCCTTGTTTGAACATCCGAATACGCCGAATCATGTTGTCGGCCTTCCTGGGTTCGTCTCCATCTAGAAGTCCCATGACTCGTGTATAGATCAGGCCCGCGTTTGGGTTATCAGGAAGCTCCAAGGTTAGGTTGAAGAACTCCCTGCCAGTCTCTTTGCCAACTTCCAATGAAGCTTCGATGATTCCGAACCGAACTTCGGTTCCTGCATCAAGTATCTCGAGGTCGGCAACATGGCTGGTTTTTTGATCGAGTAAGCCCATAAACTTATTCTCCTCTTTGGTTATTGCTATATTACATTATGGAACATAGCAGGGTTCGTTACGTTATATTCTCAAGAATTAAGGACTCGATGCCGAAAGTGCCTTCCTGGAGGTGATCTAATTCATCGAACCATTGACAATGACAGTAATCAAAGCCCTCACGATCGATAATATCTGAAACGGTCATCCTTGTAGGGGAGGATGTAAGTCTAACTACATCTCCCACCTTAAATATATATGCCACCTTTTCTCCTTTATTTGATTAGAGGTTTATCTTCTGCATTAAAGCCAGCCTTTTTTATAAGGGCACGAATATCTGCAGGTTCTTTCGTGTTGAACTTCCTACTTCCAATCCGAGTTCTCGCTCGGAGCTTGCCAGTATTTCGTGTCAACAGCGTATGCTTAAGACCATCTTTTGTTTCTTCTACTTCAAGGATGTAGATTTCGTCTGCGTGGATAGGTACCTTTACAGCGGCCTTACCTGGAAGCATTAAACTACTGATAATTCCTCCTGTCACGTCATCTTTCAGAGTACTGATATGACCACTGAGAACAGTATAGCAGGGAAGTGACCAGATCATTTTGATTGCGTCCCTAATAATGATATGGTGTTGAGGATAGTCTTTGTAGTAGTCTGGCTCCTTACCTGCCCTACCAGCCTTTTTCAGTACAGATGCCATGATAGCGTCTGAGAGACTGGTCATGCTGTCCACTGCGTAGGTACCAACTCTTTCAAAAAAGTTCGATCGCATTAGTCGGGTGAAATTATCGTCCCAACCTTTATACGCAGTAGGATTCATTGTCTCGTCGACTTCCCATCGGTGGTCAACAGCAATGCGGTGTTCAGCTATCATGTCGTCTAGAACACCCCGCGTTCCACCTTTGTCGAATGAATCGACGTACACTGGTTGAGGGCAGGTTCTAAGCAAATGAGTCTTGCCTACACCACTATAACCAATTATGATGAAGTCGGCTTTCTGGGCTCGGTTCTTTTCGTAGTTTGCCTCTACTTTGGCCCATTCTTGTTCAACATTGAGGGTTGTCATTTCGACTCCTGATTCTCACCTTTCGGATGGAGATAACTTGGCTGGTTGGAATTATAGTTACATCACCAAACTTAGCGCTCGAGAACTTGTCGGAGGAACGTCGCTCCGAGGCAACACGGACAATATCTCCCTCCTCAATAAGGTAGCCAACAGTTTCGATTTCTGCCAACTCAAGATCAAGGCATTCTTCTTCGGTATAGCCAGTACTAGTAGTGAACTGCCTGGCATCTTTCCATCTTACTATCACTAATGTTAGGGTTTTCATTTGGACTCCTTACGTTTAGGATTCTAAGGTCTAAACAGCTGACTAGACATATTCATGAATTCTGCGTCATTCTTGGATATTCCCAATGGCTCCACGAAATCTTGAGGAAAATTGGGATAATGCTTGAGTTCCCATTTAAGACTTCTTACTCTGCGCCACCTTAGCACGCGCTCTATCAAGTGCCGAAACAGCGGCTTCTTCAGTCTTACTGACATCGACGACCGTTGGAGATTCCACAATTTGACTTTCATTTTCTTCCTTTTCAATCGAAATAATTTTTCCCCTTGGATCAAGAGTGGCCTTACTCTCTTCCTTCCGAGGATCCCACCAATCGACTTCATAGCCAGGCGGAGGTTCGGGAAGTTGAAGGGGATTCGTCCTAGCATGGCAAATGTCGTAATACTTGCACGGGCCATACTTAGAACACGACTCCGTGTTCTTTGGAAAGGCCATCATTACGTCATCGTTTTCGCTGCACTCGTTCAGCTCAGCGAAATCCCACTCAAGACGATCGCACCAATGTTGCACTGTCCAAAGCCACTCAAGCATACCCTGAGGAGTACGTTTTGCCGGGATACGCTGGAAGTCTCTTTCCCTCTTGAGGAATACTGCCCCGTTGATTTCTACTCCAAAGACTTCTTCTTTAGGAAAAGAGCAATACAACGCGTGAGTGTAGGTGCCACTTTGTATATCTTTGGTGTATTTTTCAAAGTATCCACGACGCTTAGAGGTTTTGTGCTCTGGAGCAACAATCTGACCATGCCTGTCGTGGTCTCTTACAATCAAATCAATGCGAAGATGCAAGAACCGTTTATCATCTATAGGAACAGTTCCACCGATCTCGCTAAATAGTACCTCAAAGTTGTCTGACTTGTACCTAGCCACGTACTCTGCAAGTGCAATAGGGAGAATGCCAGGTATCTTTGGCTCGTTAAGAGCATCTGTGATTGGAGGAAAGAATCTTCTAAAGTATTCTTCTCCAAGGGCCGCAGCTTCTTGGATAGCTTCTAAAGTATAGCCTTTTACATGGATGTGTTCCATGCAGATATGCCAGGTCTTGCCAAAGACTAGGTTAATGTTTGGTCCTTCAAGAATCCAGCCAAGGACTCGACAGAAAAAGTAGTATCGAGCGCAGCTCGCATACTCCTGAAGTTTTGTGGAGTCAACTACCTCCCATGTAGGATGAGGCTGAAGGTCATTTTTGTCCATGAGATTCCTTGTATTTTTTGTAGGTCTTCTTTAGAATACTTATCAAGTGGTCCATATGACTAGGATGGGGCGATTCGGGGAGACCTAATTTAAACGCGATATGGTTACGTAATCGCCAAGCATCCTGAATAGCGCAGTCCGCACCTTTAAGTCTCATAATCATGAAGTTGACTTGTCTGGAAATTCGTTGAAGTTCACTTTCTGGCATTATACTCTTACCGACCTTTCTATAGGTTTTAGTCATCGTTACTTAGGACAACCTCATCAGTGTAGGGTAAGAAAGAACTTTCTACCCAAAGGTCTGAATAATAGCCTAATCTATCCGCCCCTCGAGCAATTACATTCACAACTATTCCTTCATGGGGAGCAGTGAAAAGGACGACCTTTACCCTGGGGAGTATCTTCAAGCAAGGATACTCTTTCACTTTAATTTCGCCCCTTACTTTTAAAGTAGACTTCATCTTTATACTCCTTCCTTTTGCTCAAGAACATAATGGCAGTGTTCAATCCACATCTTGAAATCGTCAAACTTCTCCTTGGTGCTAGTGATTTCTCTAATACTAATATTGCTTACTATGATGTCATAGGGTCGCCTTCTGTTATGAAGTGTTCCCATAACATACTCTCCAGCATTAACGAGCATTATCCAGCTATTCTTTATTTGGAGCCTTCTAATCATTTTATACTCCTCATGAAACCCAAATGGCGTGTATTATGAAACCTGTTAAGAAGCTTGCAACGCACCAGAATATCAGCTCAGAAATCTTATATCTCGAACTAATGTGTCTGTTAATCCAACTGTTAACCAAAGGAGCTCCTCTTCCTTCAAAGTAAAGGTCTTCCCCTTCTTCACGAACGAGTATAGGTTGCCAGTCTTTAGTGAAATTCATCTAGTGTGCCTCTCTTTTACTTCTTCTATAAATTCCTGTGGACTTACTATCTTTTCAATTGTACTAATCCTGTGCCCCGTAAGGTCTGCAAGTTTTTTAAGGGCTTCTTCAGGATCACGGCTTAGGATAGTAACCTTGCAACAAGGGCAGACTGCCTCTTCAGATACAGCGCCTTCCTTCACTGCGGCAATATGACCACGAAGGCCCGTGCCGTAGCACCCAAATTTGCATCTACTTTTTGGCTCTAGAACTGCGACGAATTGCATTACTCCTCCTTTTGAGGCTTGGCAAGTTTCCAAAGGAGCTTTCCATAGCCCATTAAATACAGCGCGTTGGCAAGCGCAGCGATCAGTCCCTCGTTATGCTCCCCTCGATGATTGGTGTGGAACATTATGATATGGACTACTTCGTGTATAAGGACTTCTTCCTGCAACGAGCGAGGCGCATGAGGATGAATGTGGATAGTCCTCGTTCTATAATCCACGTGGCCCCAAAAGAAGTCATCCTCTTCTCGCTTCTTACCTTCTACAAAGCCAATTACAACTTTGTACTCGTGGCCACAAATCTGCATTATTTGATCTCCTCCAAAACGCCATGAATAGGAATACCCCCGTCTGAAAGGTTCTGATATTTAACAAGAGCTCTTTTACCTACAAGAGTATGACGTGACTCCCAGAGTAGGGATCGACTCAAGTCCGTAAGTGCTTGGCCGCTGCCAACGTAGAACTCTTTCCCCTCAAGTGTTTTACATTTAAGAGCACCTAGTGTGTCAAGAGGTATTTCAACTAAATTAATTTCAGAATCAGGAGAAACTGGACAAATACAACGTGAAGGGGTTTTTCTACAATTTATGCAAACTTTTGTGAGTTCTTTCTTGTACCCTATGATTTTGAACGTATCAAACTTCATTGGCTTCAACTTGAGAAGGCTACTTGTTCTCTTGCGAATGTAAAGAGCTAATGGACTTCTTATAATAATGCCCTCATAACCCTTCTCCATAAAGGTAGCTAGCCAAGCCATTACGTCTTTTATATTAGCTGCAAAGTAGGTCTCAAGGATCATTATGTGGGGAACTCCCTGTGCCTGAATAAGTCCACTGAGCTGTCGCAGTACAGGTAGTCGATTGACTTGAGTAATCTTTTCGTCTATCCCATCGAAAATGTGGTAGCCAATTTGTTCGTGTTCTTCTCCCATTGTTACAGTACGTCGGACGATTCCATTGATCTTCTGATGAGACCACCCATGATGATATAACTCGCCGTCGAGTTCAAGGTTCTGAATAGGTAAAGACTCCAATTGCTTGACAATATGAGGCATACTCACGATTGGAGCCCCACTACTACTTAAAAGCGTGACTTTGTTCTCAGCATTGAATAGTGATCGACACCTGTTACCATTTAGCTTAGGCTGAACTAGAACAGGTTTAGGCATTTTGTCAAATCTAGCCTGCGTCATTGGGTAGGCAAGCATTATATCTTTACGTTTAGCCATTAAAGTCCCCTAGGAGCGATTAGTTCAAGTTCTTCTTTGATGAGTTCAATGTTTCTAGCGACAGATTCCAGTTCAAAAGCCCTGAGAAGGATAACTGGAATTAGTTTGTCAAATTCCTCCGGCCCGACACATTCCATTGCCTCTTCTGGATCATATGTGAATCCTATCTTGTTTCCGGGGAGAAACTCTGCTAGTTTAAGTGCAGACATCACAAACCCTGAATTTCAGAGAAGTGTTTCCAACCACGAACAGTAAATCTACTTGAAGGAATGTCCTTGAGAATCTCGATGATTTTCTCGATAGCATTTGCTCTTGCAAAGCGAGTAGGTTCGCTTGTGTCCATTTCTACTATGAGAAGTTTCAGCGTTGGGCTTAGACTAATATCACAACTGCCAAGGGAATTACGATTGGGGGCTTTTGCGTTTGGACAACCCAAACAACTCAAACAACCACCAGATTTATGAACTTTGCACAGTGGACAGTAGACTACATTACCGAAGAGATGGTGAGGTGGAGGGTCTCTGTATATAGAAATCAACTTCCTATATGCCTCAATTGTTCTTTCTTTTTTATTAATCGGCATTTTTCTTCTCCAACTTAAAGTTCCTCCCCACCAGCGTCGCCTTCACGTTGATGCTGTCGCACAATTTCACGAGCTCGGAGAATTGCTTCGGTAGGGGAAGACTCGGCCATGTTAGGTCCAAGTTCGTCGCTGTTATCAGTATGTATGGCTTCAGATCGAGGAGAAGCCTCAGGTCGCCCTTGAATTTCTCGACCGGAGTCGTTTTCCTTGGTTGTGGAGTTGTCATTAGAAACTTCCTTCCTCGTGTTCTTGTCTTTTAGTCCATGAGGTTCTTTGGTTACTAAAGTTCCTTGTTTCTTAGCCATGTTAAGGGCTTTAGGTTCACTATTTCTCGCGATACAGTCAATCTTTTCGGCCCAGTAAAAGGGCATTTCATAAGTATAGGCAATGCCCCGAACGGAGAATTTGACGAGGTAGCCGAACTCGTCTTTCTCGTAGCCTATGTAAGTGATACCAAATTTAGTCATTTATATTCGTCTTCGTATAAGGGAATTTGAAAACTACACTCGACTCCGTTGGTTACTGGCGGATCGAGTGATCCTGAGACCTGCCCACCCTCAAACTCGAAGTCCTTAAAGTTCTGGTTAAGTTGAGGGCGGGCCATGTACCTTTGGCAGGTTTCCTTTATAGGACAGTCCATGCTTGAGCACATGATTTCTGGGGAGGAGTCGTTCATTCGTGGGTTGATCTTTCCTGAGTAGGTTCCTCATCATCCTGTTCTTCAGGTGAATCAGGTGGATTCTCAGATGCCAGTTCAGGTCCGTCCTCGTCTGGCATGTAAGTTCCCTGATTGAGAGCAAAAGCGGCGTATCCTTTTTCAACTCCTTTTGGATCGTCAATGTAACGACCTATTTCACGAAGCATCACTTCCTTGTGCACTGACACTAGAGTTGCACAACCGACCTTTATGATCCAGCCATTCAGGGCAGGTTGTATCTGAATGTTGCTCATCTGGTTTGTACTCATTGTTTTCTCCTTTTTTTGAATAGTTTTGGCAGAGGACAGGATTTGATACCTGCACGCCCTACATCCGTTGAGCATTCAAATAGGTCTGCTGATGATTCTTCGGACTTCACAGCCTAACTATCCTGCATGTGTCTTCTTTCCACCGCATCCTTCATGTCCTGCCGGACTACAAGGCCATACGGCGCTTTCACCACCTCTGCCAATTTCAAAGACGCCGGGGAGAGCGTTGCAACCCGTAGGACTCACACTCGCATGTGTTAGAGCGACCCAGGCACTCTCCCCTTAAGCCCATCTTCCAATTGTAAGGTCGATGGACAGTATTACTCCTCCGATATAATGGAGGGAGCAATTTCAAATTTTGTGCCAAGTTTCTGTGCTATCTGGATTAACACGAAGTTCATATTCTACTTTGCCAGTCAAGGCATCAATTTGTCCTTGGCGATATCTAAGGTCAAGGTTAGTGTTAATGTTGGAGTGTATAACGAATCCTGCAGCACCAACAAAAAGGATAAAGACAATCAGAGAGGTAATTTCAACAACTTTGTCCACGTCCATCTTCTTTTCCCGAGTTTTCCTTAATTGTATTGTTAAACATTGTAAACGAACAAGAAAATGAGGGAGAGCCCTTGAAAGAGAACTCTCCCTTATTTCTTTAAGCAGAGTGGCTCTAGTCGCCCTCACCCATTATTTCGGCAAGAAGGTCTGCCTTACCTTGCTCATCCGCGTTTGCATACTGGGTCTTGAGTGCACTAACGGGGTCAACCGTTGCACGTCCCATACGTATGCCGGGCTTGTAAGCAGCCAATCGAGAGGCAATCTCGCTGGCAGCAACCCCGGCTTCGCCTTGAGCTCTGATGGCTCCCTGGAGCTGAACTCTGGCGTTTGCAACGTACAGGGTAAAGACTGGTTCTTCACCATACTGAGCAACGGCGTCGGCGAGGTTTTCTCCAAAGTCAAAATCTATGACTGCGGACTCATAGACTGCAACCTCTTCACCTTCCTTGTTTGTTTCCGTTCGGCCAGTATTCCACTTTGCTTCAACAGGTGTTTTGGACATTCCTTTTTTCCTTCCTGTTTCACGTTCACTCTACAATCGCCATGTCTTGGCTTGGTAGAGTCTGATTACTGCATTACATTATGTAATGTAGCAAATTTTGGCAGTGAGGTAGCCTCTTGATAGCGGTCTAGTCATCAACTAGAGGTCTGGAGATACATTATGGAGCCACCTCACTGCTTTGTGCATGTTTTCTAATTGCTTCATCAATTAGTTCAGAAGTCAACTCAGGTATTTCTTGAATTTCGCTTAAACCTTGGAGAGAACGCTCGCTATTAATCTGCAACGCTAACGTCCGAAGGTTTCGCTTTGATAGTTCGGTGAATCTAATCCCGACACTATTAAGAATCTGTAGTGCCTCTGTAGTAGACTCTACCCAGGGAACTACTTTATTATCTACAAGGGAGTCGCAGAAGGTTTCTACTGCAAGTGAGATGAGTTGGCTCCTCGAAGTGATAGGTATGTTGTTCTTCGAAAATGCGGAGGCGACGGTAGCCAAGCTACGTGGGTCTACTCGTGCCTCAACTGTGATCTTTCTACCCTTATGAAGTGTCAAGATAGATGTCCTCGATTATATATGGAATTTACAGACGTTTTGGGCATTATGCAACCAATTAATGAATTCAGATGGAGTATAAAGATCTTTCGTCCTACCTATTTCTCCTTCTTGATTTGTCGTTCTCGTGGTTCGTCAAATTCTCTCGGTGGTTTCTTCGTGCCTTGTTTACTAATGGCAAGAATTCTCCGCTGTCTACCTTTGGCACGGTTCTTTCCACCTCCGACTTGCTCTACACTGTAGTAGCGATTCTTGTACCTCATTTCTTGTTCTCCTCTTCCTCACAAGATTGGAGAAACCTATCGAGTTGCTCCAGTGTTAAATGCCTGTCATCAATTAATGCAGTCATGTAGATCTTCGAGAGACTAGTATCACCCAAGGCGACTGCGTTCTTCAGAAGCGCAAGTAACAAGGACTTAGGACTTGACCTGACGGTTGGACGTTCAACTGGTTCTTCTTTACCGTAGGTGATTTTCATAAGCTAGTCGCCTAGATTGGCTGTTACGCTCCCCTTGTAATGTGAAAGGTGTTATCCTCGTCTTTCCCTATAGTATTCACTTTCATATCGTTCATCTTGGCTATGGCGAAGGTACGAGAACGTATACGAAGAATCTGTTTAAACGTGAGGTCTCTAAGAATTAATGTCTCGCCAACCTTAAGCAGTTTCACGGCTTCGACCAATCCATCAGGTATTCTGTGATCTCGTGGAGGTCGCCCTTTGGTTATCTCAAATTCCATTTTTAGGTTGCCAGTATCTGCTGACGCATGGTCGCCTGCTCTTCTTCGTTGCTGTTGGCATACTTCATCTTTAGGTCGGCCAGCACACGATCTTGCTCCTTCTTGGTATGAGGCTTCTGCTTAGGTATTTTATCAATGTACACGCTACCCCAACTTTCAAGAGCTATCAAAAATCTAGGTGTAGGGTACATTGTTCCTGCTTTCCCTTTTAAGTACCTTTTGTACTTATTGGCTTTTTCCTTCGTGTCAAAGTCGGCTATGACTTTGAGTACGAAGTATTTCCTTCCTGTCATTCTTATCTCCTTCTACAGTTTGATCGGTTAAAGTTAATAGCCCAGCTTTGCCAGTTCAGCTTCGGTGATTCCAAACATTTGTCTGGCTTCTTTCACTGAGCGTGGAGGGCGAATTAACCTAGGCTCTTGATCTGCCTTGGACTTCTTCCGACTTGCAGGGTTGAAAACTCCATAGTCCGTAGCCATGCGGATGAACTTGGCTTTCATTAACGAGGCGGGGCCTCGATTGTTGGGTTGTCCAGTTAGGGATTTCATTTACTCCTCTTTAGGATACTCTTGTTTTTCGTGAATGTTAATACGATGGCATTCCATTCTACCCATAACATGGCCACAAGGATAGATGAAAGCACTAGGCTCGTCTTCAGTATCCCTTATGTCTGGGTTTATTGAAACTAGTATTCCTTCATCTGTGTTGCCACACTTAGGGCAGGGTGGAACAGGAGTGGCTACGGCCACCTTGATGTGTAGGTAGTCTGCCTCTCGATTATATAGAACGACTGTTGCAGATGATGTTATTTTCATCTTTGTTACTCCTTATTTTAAGGGCGTCAATTCGATGTGATCAAACTCGCCTGGGTTATGTTTCAATGAACGTGACTCTTCGTAGGCATCGAGTGCAAGAGAAATGGCACAGTCGAAGTTTCCGTCCCAGCCTTCAAAAGTATAGAAGTAAACATCTCCCGCCATTGGAGGAACTATGATAACCTCCAATTTGCTATGGTCACTCCACTCGATTCCCTTGGTGGGTGCAAAAGGTCTATTCTTGCGACTTGTCATGTTCTATCCTTAGTTAGAGGGAATTGACGAGTTCTTCCAACTGTTTGAAGACTCGGTCGTCCCCTATAAATTGGAATAGATGAACTAAGTCTATTATGGATGAACTTGAACCGCCATCTGTATAGTAAGATATGAACGGGAAGTCATTATCCCTGTGTTGAATACCTATTCCCATATCACCTATCTTGACAAGTTTGTGGTTGTGGATGAATTCCTGAGGACTCATATTGTCTCCTTAGTTAAAGTGGTTCAATAACTATCTCTGGCAGTTTCTCAACCTCGACGATCTTGTAGTCTAATTCAAACTTTATCGCTGTAAAGCCTGGATTGTCTATAAGTGCTGAGATCTCAGGCCAGTTTCTGCAAACTTGTGCAAATGACATTGTAATGTGAATAGGAGAAGTACCTTCTGTATATGTAACTCCATAAGTTCTGGGAAAAATGGCATACTCATTGGGCTCCTTGCCTGGATAGTAGGTATCCCTCATAATGGAGAGAAACTTCTCCATATACTTGAGCGTGATTGTAATTTTCTTGCTGGATAAAAGAGCAAGCCCTTCGTTATACATCTGATTGAATTCTTCCATGAATCCCCAACGGGCTCGGAAGTATCCATGAAACAGTTCCTTCTGATGCTTGTTCTTGAGATCAAGCACGTCAGAGGACTTCAGCATAGTAGGTGGACGTTCGGTCATTTCTTTAAAATGCTCGGAGTCCTTTTTAGGTGGTCTTTGAGTTTCAGTCATTAGTTTCCTCTATTGGTCTTTCGATTGCGAGTATATAAGGATTCCGTTCGTCATTTCCGTCTTCAACTATATACTTAACTTCAAAGAATTCGCCCTTCGTGACGTCTCCAAGTGCTATTACTTCACTATCGCCATAAGTTTCAATCAAGATGGCAAGTCGTTTGATTAATACAGACGCATACATTAGTTGTCCTTTCGTGGCAATGCTCTGAGGCTTTCACGACACCAATGGAGTGTATGATCCTCAGTAGTACCATCTGGGTGAATTACTATTGGCATAGTTGGGTGATCTGTTACAGCAGTTACTGTAGCGAACTTGCCAATGCAGTATTCACCACTACTATAAGGTGAGTCGGTGAGCCAAGGCCCAATGATCCTAACACGATCGCCTTTTATTAGTTCTCTCATGTTTGATTTTACCTATGCTTTGACAGAGGAACATTCCTCTTAATTGGTTTACCTTTATCATCCTTTCGGCCTGTGAAGATCCTTTTCTTCGCACGTTCTGCAAGCAATGCTTGCTTCTTCCAACGCTTGACTCCAAGGAACTCCGTGATTGACATGCCTTTGGTGAGTGTTCCTATGTGAGGTATCATGATTTCTCCTCGTTGAAGTGATCTCTCATCCACAGGATACAGTAGAGGAATCCGAGTATAATTGCTGCGAATCCTGCTACGAAGAGTAGCATTCCTATTGGTTCAGGCATTGTTACCTCGTTCTATTTTGCCTAGTCCGCTTGAGTTCTTCAAGCAAGGCCTTACGCTCGTGGGACTTTAACCTCTTGAGGTACTTTCTTGGTGCCGCCGTGATTTTCCTAAATCGCCTGTATTTCCTGAGTTGTTGAACTATTCTCATGAAGTTCCTCGCTGTCGTTTTTATTGGAATTCTCCATAATTCGGTTATGCCGGAATTTACAACATTTATCTGTAGAAGTCAACACGGTATTTCATTTCATCTAACCTGTCACCTAACCCTAATTGCTATATCCCATAATGGAATGTAGCAAATTAAGCATAAGTTGTTGGCCGTGTATTCTCTGATGTCTAACCTTTGTTCCCTGAAAACGTAATTAATGTATGTCATGTACGCCGTGTAATTGATGTAATCTCCGTACGCCTCGTACGCTCGTAAGCCGTGTCATACATACATTCCATACCCGTTCCCGTATTTTGGCATTCCGTACACAGCAAGCAATCCTCCCTAATAGTGGTCGTCTATTTACTCTTCTTCATTCTTTCTTCTTTTTTTTTTTTTTTTTTTTTAAGAAGAGAACTAAGAGCAAACCAGAACAGACTCAAGAAGACTTCGATCTAAAGAGTCTGCTACGTACAGGATGTGAAAAATGGGGATATGGTATGGAATGTAAACATGACGTTCCGTACTTCACTTACATGACGTACGTTGCATACATGACATACATGACATGCAATAAATACACTTTCTCTAGGCTTTCATAGTTATGGACACATTGAGGAGAAAGTTCAATATAAAGAAAAGTCCACCCAGGCTTTCCCAGGTGGACATTCCTCTTTCCATGCTGGTTAACTTACGCCAGTGACTTCTGCAATGATTTCATTGCGTCTATCTTCGTCAGCTCCAGCGTATTCAGCTTTCAGGGCTGCCACATGGTCGACCTGTTTCTGACCTGCCGCTTTCACCATTATCACAAGTTCTTGTCCTTCGGTGAACTTGTCATAATCATTTCGATTGGCGTGTTGCCAGTTGATTGCAGCTTGCCGAACGGCCTTTTCAAGACCATCCTTAATGGTCAAGCCATCAAAGCAGAAGGTCGCTTTGATAACTTTGCTGATGCCAGCCTTTTTGTCCTCCCCGTTCTTTGAGAACTTGAAAGCATGAAAAATGTTGACATCCTTCAGGATTTGTGTGAGATCCATTGTTACGTTTGGCCTTTCATATCAGGCAAAGCTGGCATTGTGGCTAGGCTAGAATTGAACTAGCCCAGCTATCATTCAGGAGCTTTCGTCTGGCTTTTTGGAATAGGTAATGGCTGGTTGATCATCATATTCCAAAATGGTCAGTTCAAACCATACCTTTGTATCCATGCTGTAATCATGGAGTATGTCCAGTAGCTCCTCAATTGTGGATGGTTTTGTTTCCTTATCCATGTAGCTGACTTCCTTATAGCCTGTCCGGCTTAATTGCCGAACAATGGGATTGCCAGCTTTACCTTGAACGTGAGGTTATGTTTACCCAGCAGCTTTACCTAATGTAGCTGGGAGCATTGGGCAGAGGTAGCTAAGGACTGACGTTGTTCCAATCGAGTGGCGTGAATCCCGTTTCGCTCTGCCAGCTATCCCTATCAGCTCCGGGCTGAGCTTCAAAGGCCATGTCAAAAAAAATCGTGTACCCTGTCCAGCCAGCACGTTACAGCCGTCAACACATGTGTTGCAAGCTAAATCTTTAGCTATACAATAATGTGTGACATTCATCACATTAATCTGGCATGGTTGTTATAACCTGAAGCTGACTTGGAGCTTCCCTTGTCCAGCTCCTACAACTACCATGCCAGGCTGTAATGTAAAGCTCAACCTTCCAGTTGAAGGGGCCTCTAGGGGGGCAAGTGGTCGAGTGTGGTGGTGGTAGGTCAATTCACATCTCTGAACGTCAAACAATAACCTTGGTTTTACAATTGTTGAATCCTCTAA
>SDBU01001129.1_pt1 | contig 39063 bp, 59 predicted proteins | sample 2277071 | NCBI WGS metagenome assembly SDBU01 (sample SAMN10397929, study PRJNA504765) | marine sediment metagenome | isolation source: marine sediment core GS08_GC12, 126 cmbsf | place: Arctic Ocean: Gakkel Ridge, Loki's castle | collected 2008 | reverse complement strand
GGGTATCTTCTTTGGCGAGTTCAAGAAGAGAGTCCACGTTAACACCTTTTGCAACGGATACCTCAGAGGCCAGTTTGGTTCTGTTAAAAATCCTTATGGTCTCTATGTCAGTTGCGACTTTTGATGTATGCTTATCCTCGCCCTCTTTTAGTACGCGACCCCGGTCATCAAGTTTAGCTTTCTCGTCCCTCTGTCTCTGCTTTGTCTCAAGTGATTTCAAGGCATCAGGGTCGTCCTTGACAGCATCCCTAGCCGCCTCGTCCCTGTCCTTCTGCCATTGCTCCTGTTCTGTCCGTAAACCAGTCTCAACCTTCTTGGCTTTCTCCAGGATTTGTTCTGCCTCAGCCGTCTTGTCAGTTATAGACTTGGCATCTCTGCCGGCAGCGGATAGGGCATCACTTATCGCCTTTGCTTCTGTTTCCTTGGTAAAAGTTTGGGGTCCCTTTGAAGTTACCGCTGGTGTGCCAGAAGGGTCCCCAGTTTGGGAAGGGTCCTGTACTACCTTTGGATCGTCCAATGTATTGTCCTCCTATTATTTTAGTTTCCTTATTTCTTCCTCAATATCTTGAAGTGTCTTAGTTAGTTGTTCTTGCCTGGATAAATCAGCTTCCTCATCCCCCCTGCCTTCCAGTGGCTTAAGGTCGAACTTCAGTATCAGCCAGTCATTCAGGTCGGGGTTTTGTGCTCGGTAATCTAACCTGGACTGACCTAGTGGAAGCCCGGTGTAAGTCTGGTAAAGTGTAAATACTTCTCTGGTTGGTACCTTGGTGAAGTCTCTGCGTTCTTTGAATACACCCGTATCAAGCATTGCCCTATAGAAGTCCATATTCTCCATCAAGAACCAGTCATCTTCAAAGTCCTTTCTTGGAGTTGTGTACCAGTCCACATAGTTATCTATCTGGTTTTCAGGGAAGTCTGCTATGGAATAGGCATCACGCTTACGCCTGTCTATGGCATATTCAGGGTTTTCAATAAGATATGCTTGTCTATCTTCTGTGGTTTCAAGGGATTCATAAACGTCATCCTCTTTATGCCACTGAGTATTGATTCTTAATACTGGCTCATTCCAGTCGCCCCCGTCATCAGCGAGCAGTCCCTGTTCTAATGCCCACTTATGTGTTTCGGGATTCTCAACAAGCCACAATTTAGCCTGAGAACTACCACCACCAAACTCATCTACTGTCTTCCCTCGTTCAACCCATGACTCGATGATTATATCAGAGGCTTCATGTTCAATCGCCTCTACCCGCCTCATATCTGCTACCCATTCCGGGTTATCGGCTTTGAGTGTTTCCCTCTCTTCGTCTGTCTCAAGGGTATCGTATAAGTCAGATAGTTCACGGTGTTTAATCTTTAACTCAAGAGATCTCACGGGGGTTTCTATCGGTTCCCTTTCCAGGAAAATTCTCAGGTCATCATCTTGGGCTACAATGAGTTGAGCTTCCCAACTGTTAGCACTAAACTCATCTACCGCATCATTGTACTTAAAGTAATTTTCCACTGAGCCTTCAGGTGGTAGGGTAAATTCAGGGATTCCATCGTCAGGGATGTCTAACTCTTTTACTAGCCTCTGTGCTTCAGTGTAGGCTTTCTGAGACAGTATCTTAGCTTGCCCTCCAAGAGCTAGATAAGCATTATCAGTTGGGTTAGCCTTCAGCCATTCGTTGCGCACTATCTCTCTTAACTCGGGATGTTTCTCAAGGAACGTATCTTTATCCTCAGCATCAAGGTATTTCAACATAAGAGAATACTGCTGGCGTGATATGTTGCCTAGGTGTGCCTTTGGATATAACTTGTCGTACTCCCTCAATTCATCAAGGCTTTCTATTCTCTCCCTGGCCTTCCACTGCTCGTAATAGTTGATTATAGTATCATCATTGTCTTCGGTGTTAATCTTGGAGAGTGCAACATTGGGGAGTATGTCAGCCTTTGACCTGGCTATCTCGTAATTTGCCCATGCTTTACTTTCCTTTGAAGCGTTGGGGTCATCGAGTACATCCTGTGGTAGTACATTCTTATAGACTTGGCCTATATCCCTGAACCAATCCTGAGTAGTGTAAATAGGTATCGGTTTTTCGGTTAGAGGCTTATCCTCTGCTCCCTCTTCCGGTTCACCTAGTAGTAAATTTAAGTCCTCAACCTTTTCCTCTGCATTCTTAGCCGGTGGCTGTAATGCCCATCCGCTAAAGAGAAAGTCTTTTATATTAATATCCTCATCTTCTGCCAGCTTCTTGCGTACTTGCTTCTCAACTTGCACGAAGTAAGGGGTCGGAAGTCCTGTCACTTGACCTACAGCCTTGGCTAGATATTCTAACAAGGCAGCTACATCATCAACACTAATATCTTTGTAGGGGTCTTGCCCCTCCCTAATCATCTTCCTGACCTTGAGAAAGGCTTTCTGCACCTCATCTACTGTTGAGAGTACCGGGGATACCTGCCAATCAAATGGTATATCTGTCAGCCAGCCCCACGCTGCTTGGACTATCTGTCCACCAATCAGGATAAAGTTTAGCGGTCCTAGTATAGCAGCCCTGGCCTGTCTCTCCGGCTTCCACTGGAAAGCGTCTGCAATAAACTGGAACATCATCGGCAATAGCACCCAGGCAAGTACTATATTTGACGCTGCTTTGGAACGACTACCCCTCTTATACTTGAAGTTCCTCAGATTATTACCCATCAGCCTGTAATACTTATTAGGCTGGTTCTGAAACATGACCATTAACTTAAACCATGACCCGCTGTTTTGGATAGCTGATAGTGTGTCGATACCGAATGAAGGCTGAGTCCTATTGGTAGTATCTTCCGCAGCAGCTATTGCATCTGCTTGGGAGAGCCCGGCCTTCAGCCCTGCCTTGTACTTTGCCCACATTCCCTGTGTGACAGCGAATGTATCAGCTAGTCTAATCTGTAAAAGAAACCAGTCAACAAAACCACCACGACCTGATATTTTATTAACTCCGTGTTTGGCTGTAGCTGCCCGAATATCTCGCTCAAAGCCCTGTGAGACCCTGGCCCTGTACCCTTCGGAGTTTGCAAACAGGAACTTGAAGTTCTTTATCGGAGCTGACCAATAGTCGGCTATGCCGGTGAAGAACTCACCGGCATTCATTTCTGATATGTAGGCAAACAGTGATGGTATCTGTTTTAGCCCGACAACCGGCTTGATAGCCAGAATAGACTTGGTGAAATTCCTCCTGAGAGTATCGGCAACCCGGTTGGTAGCTGCTGTTTCTACCCCATCCTTGGCCATCTGATTGAAAAACCTGTCAAGTAGTTTATTGATACCGATACCATGGTACTGCTCGATAGCTTGGCGTATTTCCTTATTAGCGAACACTCTCCGGAAATCTCGCATAAGTAGAGCCCATGCTTTGAAGTGCTCCATCTGGTCAATGTGATTAGATAGGATACTCAAAGCACCGTTGAACTTGAGTGGCCTGATATTCTTCTGCCTGGCCTTTATACTCTGTGCCGTAACTCCGGCATAACCTTGTGCATCATTGAAGGTAAGTACATTCTCGGCTATATCTCCTTCCAAGTCTCTCCTGATAGGAGAATACCGGAGGTTGTGTGGCAAGTCCACGTTATAGAGTTCATTATAGATTTTGTTCGTATCAGTCCAGTATTCCTGATAGAACTGGAACAAAGCATCAGCCAGTTGTTTTTCCTCAACAGTAAGATTAGTCTCGACTGCCTCCCGTACATTCTTCGACCAGCCCATGCCGGTAGTGAATGTATTGTCTAGTGTCGGGTCCTGCATCTGCATGTACTTGGCTATCATTTGGTCCCGGGTCATCTTGATAGTAACTTCCGTAGCCTCTGGATTATTAGCCTTGTACTCTTCAGTTAATTCAAATGTACCCAGATTAACTTCTTCATCAAGCCCTTTTAGAACCTGGTTGACATCGTGGTTACCCTTGACCTTGTAGACTTTCTCGACTATTTCCTTAACATCATTATACACATCTCTAGTGCCTATAGCCTGCCTCGAAGTTGACCTATGGGCTCGAGCGATGAACTTACTTAGCTCACTCTGAAAGGGTTTTGACGTTGGTTCAAGTTTGCTTAACTTGTCAGCCAAGTCATCTAAACTATACTGCCAGTTCTGAAAGTCATCTAGCCAACCCGGTTTAGCAGCTAGTTGCACTCTGGGTACTGCACCTACACCGACCTTTAATCCTCTACCACCGGTAAGGATGTTTGAAATATCATCTCTTATAACCTTGAGGCGTTCAGTATTACTTTCCTGCTTGACCTGCCTCTCCGACCGGCCTATCACTTCGAGTATCTTTATATACTCTAATGTGCCGAACAGTTCTTCTGAAGACATACCATCAATGCCAGCGAAGTTCAAAGCCTCGTTAGCTTTAATCATCTCTTCATAGCTGAGAGTCCCATCTTCATAGCTCTGGATATTGGCAGTCATCTTGTCACGAGCTACATCCCGGTCAAGCTCAAGGTTGTGGTCGATAACATCCAGCCTCTGTTGTACTTCAGGAGTGTACTTGCCCCTCAGGATATTTTCTTTTATCTTGGGCCGGACCTTCTTGATTTCCTTTCGTATTGCTACCTTTAAGACCTTCTGTACATTTGCTTCAGCTACCGCCCTGACCTTAGCCATCTGTTCTTGGAGCTGGGCATCAGTCTTAGCCTTGGCAACTGAGGTAATAAACTTACCCCTGACATTAGTCGGTAGATTATTCCTGACGAACTTAGCGAGTGCTACCTTTGTTTCCTCAGATGTCTTTAGCTTCGCCCTCCAGATGTCGGACATCTTTTGCAGTTCGTCTAACTGGCGTCTTACCTCAACATCTGCCTCAGGGACTACTTCTGGTTCAATAGGTGGAGCTACCTCTACCGGAGCAACCTCTTCTATGAGTGGCTCTACTGTAGGAGTTACAGGTTCTACTGCTGGGGGTTTGAGAAACCTAGTCGCCACTGATGGTTGAGCAGGGACTATTACTTCAGGAAAGTATTTCTTGATAAATCCTTCCGTCTTCGCACCAACAGATTCGCCCTTCATATACCTAGCAAGGATTGTATGGAATTGCTCCATGTGGTCAACCCCAAAATCTTTTAATGGTATTGCTCCAGTCTTACGCAAATCATCCATAAATGGCTTAGTAACTGTATCAAAATCTGCTTTAATATATTTCTCGGTTAAGACATGGGCAATTTCATGATTCATTACAGTGGTATTTTCTAGTGCAAAGTTATCCCTTACTTCTATTGTCTTGTTACCAGGATTGAATCTGGCATCCATATCTAACTGCCGATTCATTACTATCTTCCAATCGTCAGGGAGTAAATCAAGACGAGTTTCCTTTGTAACAACCTCACCCACTACTTCAGGCACAACAGGAAGGGCCTTGGTTCTTGCAGCCTCAACCCCTATCTTCTGCTGTAAGTCCTTTATCCTGAAAGAGATAGTTGATAACTCCTCTTCTACCTCTGTCCTAGCTTTACCGGTTAAACCAGAAAGCTCCTTCTCCTTATCAGTCCTGAACTTCTCCCAACTTGCTAGTTCACTTTGTAAGGTAGGTCCCGCAGGTACCTCACCCGCCTCAATCTTCTTGGTTACTTCCCTGATAGCCTTCTGACCTTCCGGGGTTCGGGCTGCTTCATTCATAGCACTGAGTTTAGCCTGGTCATCTGTTTGACCGGCTTCTTTAGCCTCGGCTACATCCTCATTGAAGGAGTCTATAATCTTCTCAGGTTTGTACCATTCACCTGTATTGTTGTCCTGCTTCCAGCCTTCAGCCTTCTTCTGCTCTGGAGGTACGGTAGCCGCTTCCTGTGGGGTGACGTTACGTAATGACACGGCACCACCGAATATCGCTAAAGGAGCAGTGGCTATCAGGGTTTGAATGATTGTCTCGTCTATCTTCTCGAATACGTCCCGTTCTGTATCGTAGGTTTTAACAGTGACATCCTGGATAATACCTTGAACTATCTCTTCAAGTACCTCACTGACCTCAAGCATGGTGAAGTTCTTACCGAATCTCTTTATCAACTCCAGCACAGTTCCCCGGGCCACTTCTTTCTCTATATTTCCACCTAACTTCTTAAAGAAGGGCGATGCGATCTTCAGAATCGGGAAGTTACCCACCATCTCGACTGAGGCTATAATAACACCTATCGGAACAGCTAACTCGGCAGCCACATCTTCAGGTGCTCCGAATTGTATCAGCTCATCTCTGAGGTCTTGCGATTGAAGGGGTGTGGCAAATGCGGTAGCAGCAAGTCCAGCTAGGGCAGGATTCCTGGTAAGCCATAATGTTCCAATGGAAGTTGCTAAAATGCCTACTGAAAACGGTAAAGCCGTACCGATTACATTCCCCATATAGGCAGGGTCTTTTATTAACTCCCAGTTTTTTGTAATATCTTTCTTGGCTTGAGGGGGAGGCTGGAACTCAGGATGTTTCTCTACCCACTCCTCATGCTTAACCTGATTGCGAGTGAAGACGGGTCTATATATATCCCGCATCTTTTTGTTGAACTGGTTGTTTTGTGCTGCCTTCTCTGCTGTCCAGACCTCACTAAAGGGTATATCGCTTATTGGGTCTCCTACTTTGACATCTTTGAAAATCGTATCAGGTAAGGTCGATACAAAGAATTGAGTAGTCTGGTGAAGAGCACGCTTGGTCTCACGGTTAATCGCATTCCAAGCTGATTGCCAAAAGCTCTGCTCTACAACCTCCCTCTCTGCTGTTACCGCAGGGAGTGCAATTATTTCTTCAGCAGGCGCAGGTTCCGGGGGAGTAAACAACTCGGTCATCTGCTGTTCGGTTATCTCTGGGAATATAGTCTGAAGTAAATCCTCAGTGTCTTCAGTCCGACCGAAGTCAGCGATATTACCCACGAACGTAATAGACCTCTCTGTTTTAACTTCCTCCGTCTCACCTTCGGCCTGCAACCAGGTTAAGAACTGGGGGAAATCACTAGCTTGAGATGGTCCGAATACCCTGCGTGCTAAATCCTCAAATGCAGTAGGAGCAGGAATAATAGGAGGCGTAATCCCTTCAGGAACGAAGGGTTCAGGGGCAAGTATATCCGCCGGGGCAAGTGGTTCACGCCGAGCAATCGGAGCTACGGGAGGTATAATAGGAGGAGGGGCTACCAGTTTACGCTCACGCAGTATCCGAGCAAAGGTTTGAGCCGAACTCTCCCCCAGGTCACGACCTCTCCTCGTTTCACCGGGACTAAGAGCAGGGCGGAAGAAGAGATCGCCATCCTGAATAACAGACTCAGGGTGCTGTCTGGCAAATACAGGGCTTACCGATACAAAACCTTTAGGCATTTTTATTCCTTCCTATATTCCCAGAATCTTAAAGACAAAATAAATACAAAGGGCAAGTATAATGCCCTATACTAATTCTTCCAACTTGTTTACTACTTCCTCTGCCGACTCATATAATTCTGCTGATGTGAGAAACCGCCTTCGCCCATTCTGCTCCACTCTGCCTATCAATAAATGTAAAGCCTCATGTTTAGCACTCAGCCTAATATCCTTATGAGGTATATTTATAGCTGGCAGTTTACTATTCAACCTTACAGTGGCTACCATATCGGCTAGGTTTATATCTATATCAGCAAAGGTATTCTCTAAAGGCTCATGCTTGAAATAAACCTTATACCCAGTAAGACCAAATTGCTTCTGGTATCCCTTAAAGTATCTTTGAAACTTCTCGAAATCCTGGTCTTTCTTCATTAGTCTCCATCATCTTAGATTTTCCTTACCAAATAAGATATACCACGCCAATCTCCATCTATCACTCATAATCTCGGCAACTTTGGTAGCTTGGGCAACCTTGCCTTAGCTCGGTTAAGTATCGCCTCTATGTTATTAGCCTGAACGGGCTGCGTTCTTATCTCTTCAAGCCTCTTATCCACTTCTTCCATTGTGAGTTTTGCCATTTATTTCTCCCCCTTCTTTGGGTCAGTTCTCTCTAATTTCAACAGAACACCATTGTCCCCGTAAGTTGCAGTATGTGCTATCTGTAGAATAGGTATCTCCTTCCATTCAATAACCTCTGGTAAGTCAGGGTGTTCTATGAGGATTTCTAAAACATTAAACCGATCTACCCTTGCGCTCCATATCACAGCATCTTCAAAATCAAGTATGCGACCTAGTGCCTTACTGTCTATCTGAATATATCCTGCGTGTTTCATTTTTGCTCCTCAGTTCTTGCTTGCGGCGCACCACTCTGCCCACCAAACAGACTTAATACCTGTGTCGGCTCATCTTCTTTCAGAGGCTTTACCTCGGCTGCTTCACCGGCTAGTAGCTGCTTCAGGGAAACACCCATAGCATCCAGTATAAGTTTGGCTTCCTCTTCCTCACCCATTTCTATAAGGGATTTAATTATCCTGCGTTGCTCAACGATAGGATTGATTCGCCCTGCCTTCTCCCAATCCTTCTGCCTTTGGTCACCATCCGGGTCCTCTAGTTGTAATATATGAGTTGCTTTATACTTTTCCGATACCATATTCCCCGCAGCAGCAGCTAGAGAGTAACGGCCCGCATCTGTTATCGGGGACTGAGCCGTGTATTTATAGGTGGTTTCGTACTCACCGTCTATCTTACTCACCTGGAAGGTTCTCTTGTGACCGGGTGTACCAAGTTCTACACTCCCACCGATTTGAATAACCTGCTTGGTAAACATCCACGTTAAACTTTCATTGAGTAAAGCCTTTGCCTCTAGCCTCGGCTGGATTATCTGGTCTCTATTCTCCCCTGCTATGATAGCTCGTATACCTGATGCAGGTGGTGAACCTATCCTTCCCAGGTCAGCAGATGATAAACTCCCCTCTCCAATGGCATCATCAAGTAATCCCAGCGCCAATGTAGCCGACCTTTGAGCGTCACCGAAGCTGATAGGAGAAATAGAATCTGCTGGCTCCATTGCTGTATTTGACCCTATCCCCATTACATCTTCGTACTTTTTAGCTTTTGCCTTACCGGCTATCTTCTGTGCTACAGGTGGCCTGACTGACTTCAAGTTCATGGTTTGCATTATACTAGCCAGCCTATTCAACTCAGGGATAACACCACGGATGAGAAAGAATATTGATTCCCCCTCATTTTTAATCCTGTCTTTACCTAATAGGATTGTCCCGTATCCTAGAGGCACAGTCTCAATAGCTACTGGGGTGAAACCAAACGCATGCTCTTCTTCATGTACCTTTTTACCAGCTACCCAGACCTCATGGCCTTCTGTATGCCATGCGTCCAGAATCTCAGCTCCATGAGTGGCAATAGTAAAATCCTTATCTTTCGCCCATGACTGGCCTGCTATATCATCCTTGGCCATCATCACCTTATACCCAGCCCAGTCAATCCCATCAATACCGATTTCATAGGTGACAAATCGTTTATCCCAGGGGACTATATCGGCAATAAGTTCATCGTCTACCATCTGGAAGACACACAGAGCAGCGGCCCCGCCTCTTATACATAGCTGAGTATCGGTGAAAGGATTGATTTGTGTCTTGCCCTGTCGTCTCAGTCTGTAGTTGGCGGTAGTAAACGCATAGTTCTGAAAGGCCTCTACCTCAGTCGTGTCCAAGTTCTTGTCATCTGTCTCGACCATCCTCTGCTCACTGGTCGAACCCATTGCAGCTATGATATTGGCAGCGTATACGGCAGGTCGGTTTAACGTGACATTGATAATATCAGGGACTCTGCGGAGGTTGGTATCTCTCATTACATATTCAAAGAGGTATACCAGGTTTTCGTCATTATCCATGCGAGAAGTTAATGAGCTGTTAAGTTTCTCCTGTTCCAACACCTTAGCTTTAAAATCCGGCATAAGTGTCTCCTAAAATATGTTTGTTCTTACTGAATCAGGCACGTCACCCGACACCACTGTCTCAGGGGTGAAGTCACTTAAAAGATAACGCTCACATGACATCAGGTGGAACTTGGCTTCATCCTTAATCTTGGCAGTGGGATGATTCTCCGCATCCAGCTCCCTGGCAAATGCTCTCTTCTCATCCAGGTAGTGAACCATATCTCTAAAGACCATAACCTTGTTTAACTTGTGCATCCCTGTGACTTTATCAATCTGTGGCTCAACGTGGCCTATCTTTGGCTTAGATATAACCCAGCCATGAGCATTGTATGCCTGCCTGTTTTCTTCTTCCTGAGGAGAGCCACCAACACGCTTGAGGACATTGTATCCGTTTGTAATCTTCTTAAATGCTTCAACCCTTTCATGCACTGAGACCCCAGGCCCCGGTACATACTCGGCAAATAAATAAAATTGCCCGGTGTCCGGGTCCTGAGCATAGAACAATGCCGCTGGATTATCGGGGCCGAAGTCATGCCCCGTATATATCAGCCACTTATCTGGTATAGGGAACCGGTCTATAACGCATACATTCTCATCAAAGCTGGAATAGATTAACCCTTCCGGCCTCTCGAATTGTGCATCATATAGCATAGCAAAGCGCCATGCCGGTAGGTCTCTCTTCTCCCTCTCATAACTCTCCCTCGGATAACCTGGCCTGTCTATACTTCGCCATGTCTCAACGTGGATACCATCGCCAGCCCTGTTCTTAACCTCTGTGAGTAGCCATCCGAGGTTATAGGGAGTAGTAGTTAATAGTTCCTGACCTGATAACATACTGCACCGCTGCTTTGCCGTCTGGTGAGCTAACAATGCCATCTGCCCTGCTTCGTCCAGCCAGTAACCTTTGACCGCAGCTCCCTGCATACTGTCAGGTCTGTCTGCACTCCCCAGGTATATCTTCCCGAAGTCAGTGTATAGTATCTTATCAACTGCATGGTAATCGGGGTGATGACCTACTAACTTGAAGTAATTAAAAAGTGACGGTCTGCCTGGGTCAGAGCTTTCAAGGATTATCTTACTCAGCATATTATATGTCGGCTCTGCCATACCCCACGTATTCCCAGGGTATGCCTCCATCCTCGAATGCAACCACCAGTAGCCGGTCATCGTCTTGCCACCACCGGTACCGGCTATAGCAGCCAGTACGCTGGATTTGAAGTCAGTTAATAATGCAGCTTGACCGGGGAGTAAGTGAACCTCTTTCTCAATCGTGGTTGTCGTCATCAACTTCCTTTAATTGCTTCGGGCTTACCTTCTCTCCATTGGGCAGGACGAATGTAAAACTGTTTACTATAGTCGTCCCGGTAGGAGTCTTGTCATCATATATGTGATCCATCTTGTTGAGCAGGTCGATGGCCGATATAGGATTATGTAATTTAAGTTTGGTCACCACTGCAACACCGGCTCCGTCATCATCGAACTCGGTACGGCTGGTAATCTCCTGGAATGCTGCTGTATTGGGCGACTCAGGTCCGACACTTACCAAGTCCCGGTCAGGTCCACAGGCGACGTAATCAGTTAGCCTGGCACGACCTATTTCAGATAAGATTTCTTTCCGTTCTATCGCAGTGAGAACTAGAGCACTTTTAGCAGCCTGCCGTAACTCTTCTAGTCTTGTTTTAATCTTGTTTGTGTTCGCCATCCTGCAAGCATTCTCATCTATTATCTTCATAGCATACTTAGAAGAGTAACCTGCCTGAATCCAAGCCTCACGCTGAGTCATACCCTGGAAGAGATTATTAACGAAGTTCTCCATTTTCTGTGTTAGCATATAGTACAACCTTAATATTATTTTTAATGTCACCGGACAAAACCGTGTAAAACCCCCTTGACAAGAGGCCAAAGCATAGATTATACTCATAGTGTAGACTAATAAATAGGAGGTTAGGAAAATGATTCAATGGACTGTAGACAAAGAGGCAATACAGACTATACCTAAAATTGCCAAGCGTGCCGTGGTTATGGCAAAGAAGCATGGCGTAAGCTACGACCATCTCGATGCAGTAATGGATATAGACGCTTGTCATAACAACGGCAACTCACTCAAACTTGCCGAGCTTCTAGCGGCAGATGATTTCAACTTTGCTCATGATGTATTTGGCATAAGAGCCAACATTGACCGCACCACCGGAAAGCTGGCTAACTGCTTTGTACCCAGGTATTCAAGCTAAAGCCGAAACCCTGGCCTAGTGCCGGGGTCGCCAGCCTTGAGCAAGTTGGCCTGATGATGGTAGCTTAATAAAATAAGGGAGTAAAGGATATGAAGGAACTTATAGGAACCTGTGTTAATAATCCTTTTCGTACACTGGATAGGCTTAATTCAGTCATAGATAAATCCATTCCTATAACTAGGGGTTGCTTTCTGAATAGGTGTAATGTTGAAACTGAAACCAAAACACTAATGAAGCAATACCCTAATGACTTTGAATATTACCATAGCACAAATGGTATAGCATTTTATGTTTGGAGTACAATAGAACATTTTTATAAATAGATGGCACCTAAGTAATAAGGAGGCTTGAAAGATGAAATCAACCCGATTACCTCTATTAAAATGCCTTAGATGCGGTCATGTATGGGTCCCCCGTAAACCTAGACAGGTTCAATGCCCCAAGTGTAAGTCACCCTACTGGGATATCCCCCGGAAGTAAGGACAGACCACTAGGCCGGTCGATGAAAACCCAGTGGCCTGAATAAAAGTAGCCCGCTTTGAACGGGCTACTCGCCTAAAATCAGTTAGCGGGCATAGAATCAGCCCTACTTTTTATAATATACGAGACTGAAAGATTTGTCAACCCCCATCTCAAGTTACGTTTTCGTAACTTTGTTTTCATACCGCCGCTTGCGAATCCACGCCTTATAGCTCATTCTCTTCCGCCGCATACCCTTCATGTACATCAAGGCTGACCGAGCTTCGGGGTCGAGGTCATTATACTCAACACCGCGTAAAACCTGCTCTCTGAGTAGCTTACCATCGACCCCAGTTCTCGCCAACCGATAGTTTACTTCGGCTATTATCTCCACCGTCTTGCAGTAGTATGCTTCACTTCCAAAGCCTGTTTTAATATTAGGGTCTATATAACTGGACCCGTCTGGATTAATGGGCCAGTCACCACGTTCTAATGACTCCTCGTTTTCGATGATAAACAAGATTTGAAAGAGGCAAAATCTAATCTCGCCATAGTGGTACCATGGCTTTCCCTCACCATAAGGACAATTCCTATAGTCCTGACACTTCAGGCAGGGGTTTTTATCAGTCAAGCCCTTTGCCCCCGGGTCGTATCTTCATCAGCCTTTCAAGCTCTTCCCGGTCCTCTACCTCGCCGGTGACCTTGATAACATCATCCTTCTGGGCCTGTAGAGATTCCAACAAGGCTTTACCATAGCCATGATTCTCCTGCTGATACTGAATCAGTTGAACCAGTTGTCCGGGCTTGAGCTTTCTCCAGAGTTTAATCATTGTCTATATCACTTTCAACTCAATTCTAATCGCTCTGGGCAGTCGCCATCCGTGTGGTTCTGCTCTCAAATCTTCCCTATCTTTAATATAACCATATTTCTCTTTTATATATTCTCTACATTCTCTGCGAGTTCGAAATAAGGCTGGTAAACAATTATCATAGAGTATATGCTTTGTAACACCGTCTAATCTGTTATGGCTATACCATTGACCTGCCCATAAGTTTTCCATCCCCTTCTCCTTTCAGCGTATATTACCTGTACTTCTTCATCCCATCTCCTCGCATTTCTGCCTATAGTATATCATAAGTAAATTCTGGTCAGGCTTGGGGCGTGTCTGCCTCATCCTGGATTGGAGTAGGTCGAACTCAACCTCGCCTATATACTGCTTGAACCATTCTACGTGCTCCAGGGGATGAGCTGTGAGGTACATATGACATCCGGGACATAAGCCCGCGGCATTTGACTCATCCCACCGGACTGAACGGCGCGCTCGCCCGTGGAAGTGGCTGCATTGAAGCTGTTTATATGATGTTTTACCGGTAAGGCACCGCTCGCAGCCCCCGACTCTCTGTATAGCCCGCCGCCGGATGAACTCGGAGAATAGCTTATCAAGTGGGTCTAGTTTCACTTCTCCTCCTCTATCAATGGCATCGTTGCTACATAGCCCATATCCTTAAAGTCTTTGAAAATATGGAATGTACTTTCTGAAGAAACTAAAGCCCTACCCTTCCCCCACGCAAAGTATTTTGGTGACTCAAAAGCAGTCTGAGCCAAATCATCGCTTATTTCCCACACCTTTATCACTACCCCTAATTCGTGAAGTTTTATTATCGCCTCATATTCCGTCAATTCACCAAGACTAACACTTTGCAGAATTAAAATAACCCCTTCAATTATCTCTTCCTGCTTAGTCATTTTCTTTACCTCCCTAATCTATTTCACTTGGCTCTTACTTTCCTGTATTCCTCACACTCAAGGGCTACCAGTTTGCTGCCCTCCATGCGTTTTAACCGACTCTCAATTCTGCCTTCATCGTCCCCGGGTAATTCATCCAGTGGTTTGTTTATGGTGACGATAAGGGGCAGCCCGTTTATGTATCTGTAATCAATTAAGGTCTGAAGTCGCTCGTTGGCCCACGCGGTAGGAGCTTGGACGCCAAGGTCATCCATTACCAAAAGTGGCACGTCTTTGAAGTGGTTGAAGCGCTGCTCAAAACTCCTGTCTTTATCATCAAAGCCATTCCGTAATTCATCCAGGAGCAAAGGCACATGGACATACCTAGCCACCTTCCCACTTTCAAGCCACCGGCGGCAAACAGCTATTGCCAGGTGCGTCTTGCCACGATCTCGGCCTCCATTTAAGATTAGCCAGGTTAGTCTCTCTTCCGCCACATCCAGGGCTGCCTGATATGCCTCTCTGCTTCCGAGGTCGATATTATAACTCTCGAAAGTGTAGCCTATACTACCGAGTGGAAGCTGGCAGTATTGCAGCATACGTTTCGCCTTTTCCTGCCGGTCATTCTCCTTGCGACAAGGACACCGCATACTCCGGCCAAACAATATATGACCGCTTGGGACATTGTGATATACCCACCCGACATCTCGGCAAATATCGCAGGTGTATATACTCGTATCAGGCAAGTCCTCGGCGTCTGTCTGCATCGGTCGTTCTATCCGGGGTAGGATTCCCTTTATTCGTTCCACTTTGGCCTCCCTTTGCCTTGAAGTTTGATTTAGCTACTTCTAAATCCAAGAACCGTTCAATATTGTTGCTATTCCGCCGGCTCAAAAAGTCTACCAATGTATACTTATAAGTCCAAAGGTATTCATTTCCTTTGAGAATGAGAGCATAGTTCCTTATAGCCTGCTCAATTTCTTCTGGGCTATAATCCTTCAGGGTATTATCAATAGCTCGTTTCATATCATTAGTAAGATTTCTATGAGAAGTTATTTTTAATTCATTCCATATATTAAAGAGGTCAATATATTTATTATTATCTACTTTGTTTTCTTTTACTTTACTTTGTGTACTACCACCTGTAGTTATGGCTTTCTTGTCTGTAGTTATTCCATTATGGTTTGTATTTAACGGCTTTTGTGGTATTTCACGCCGCCGGTTTTTATAGACATCCGAGATGTTTTCCACCAGTTTTTGACACCATATTACCTTTGAGTCCCACAGGTCTTTATCTATGGCCTGCATTTCTACAAGTAATTTCATTATTTCTACACCGGTTAATTCGTTAACGCCCATTTTAGCTAACAAGAGATGCCACTTTGTCGGGTTGCTAACATCAAGGGAATGACCATCTGTTAAAGCTAATTTCTCTAATAACTTGAACCAGAAAGCATAACCATCATTCCCGAACCTGCTTTGTAGTACAGTCAGTGTATCACTAGTACAGGCATTGGCGTCATGAGGGAAATAACTAACTGTGTCCTTTTGAACCCTGGCCATCTTTGTACCTCTTTAATATTTGATATACCCTGACATGGCTAATACCGAATACTTGGCCAATTTCCTTGAGGCTTAATCCGGGATTCTCCTCTCGGTACTTGACGATCTGCTGGTTGCGTGCTATTTTCCTGAGTGAATCGTATCTCATTACTGTTAAAACCTTTATTACTAACTATCTTAAACTGATCACTAACCAATGTCAACCCCTAATACTCTTTCTCTGGCTCCGGGTGACATCGGCCACAGACATAACTTGGCGAGCCACAGACCGTCCTCAGCCACCACTTCATTGATCCGCAGATATGGCAGGGTTCAGTCGGTTCCGGTGGTGCTTCCATTCACCTAATCCTTTTTACATTTGGGCCAGCTTGTCAACTACTTGTTGTTGTGGTATACTTACCTTATTTATTTACCCTGTAGAATCGCCAAAATTGTAGGCGATGGCCCTTTGAGTGGTTCTTTGGTATCGACTTCTAAAAATCTTGTTCGCCCTGCAGGACGGAGTTCAGCCCCGGCTTCCAATAATAAGTTGATATAAGATTGTGCTGGTATTAGTAAAACAGTCGAATTTCCTTTTGCTTGCTCGGATATGGCTTTGCGTACAAATGCGGTTGGTCCGTGGGTGTTGCCATCTGTTTTACGAAATGGCGGATTACAATAATTCATCCGGCCCCATGGTATTATCAGGCTGTTATATCCTTCGGGTCGAGGATTAGGGCAAGGGTCAAAGTCAAAATGAAATTCCCTATCAAGTTCCTTATATAATACTGGCGGCGTTATCCAGTATCTTGCCATAGCTAATCTCCTTTATACGTTTCCCTCCAGTATGTATGATTACTTATTAGCCTCATAGAAAGCTCGGGCAAAGCCAAGCGGTGTTATACTCCGAAGCATTGACCTGTCAAGAGATGGCGGCATCCTATGGATTTTACCACCATCGAGTGGTAATACGAGCCTCTTAATAGGAATATTGAAATCCCCCCATAATACTGTTTTCTTGGTGTAAGTATCACCATATTCATTAGGCTGGAAATACATGGTGGGCTTACCGAGATACCGCACCAACCGCCCGACAGGGTTTTCTAAAGCCCAGAATGTAGGCTTTGTAGCATAAATAAATCGGAGACAAGCATCTACAACTGCCAATGCCTCGATTAAAGCCACCTGCCCTTTGCCTGCCCACCACCTGGCACCACTCCCTGACAAGTGAGTGCATGGCGGAGCCGCTAGCACACCATAAACAAGCTCAGTGGGAGCTTCGAGTAGCCTCACGTCAGTATCTGGTAATGTTACTATACGGCAATCATAACCAGCCCGGGCATAAGGCTCTGACCAAGCTCCAGTACCACCACAAAGGTCATATATTATTTTCTCTTCGTTCTTCATTTCTTTCATACATTTGTATATGATATGTGTAATTACTTTGTCTCGCCTGGGAGTATATACTCCTTAGCCATACCTATAACTCTCTACTCCGTTGCTGATATTTGAGCCTGTGTATTGCCCGTTAATTCGCATTGTTTCCAGTGGTCACACATGAGGGTATCTTCCTCAAAATTATGGCAACAGTCGTCAATATCGCCGTTGCAGTAACACATCTGACCACATTCAGGACATTCATGAGCCATCTCCTACCTCCTTCATACCAGCCTCTATGGGGTCTCCTGTCTTAATTGATAACCGCCTTTTTCAATATCACGTTCAATTAATGCTCCCACACCGACATTGGCAAATCCCTTTTCATTAAGGAATAATGGCTTTAAATTATCCTTTAGAAACACCTTCACCCCAGCCTTATCCGCAGCCTCAACAATCTCCTGGACCCACTCTATCTTTGGGGGCTTGTAGGGCTTAGTCTGGGCACCGATAATTACCCATGATACACCCGAATAATACAAAGCATAATCCAGTGAGTATGTCAGCCTTTCTTGTAACGGCTCTAATGAAAGATACTTAATCGTTGCTTGAATATCCTCTAATTTATCCACAGCTGCATCTAACATTTTGTCATTGCAAACCGTAACCCCCACATAACAGTTCTCCGGAAACGGACTGAATTTAATCAGGTTTTGAGGCTGCTTGGTCAGGAGATAGAAGCGGTGTAATACCATATCCCTGCATCTATCAAGAACTCGGTGTGTCCAATCTTCGGGGATACCAATGCCAAATAAGTCGCTCATATCACAGACAAATATCCCCTTTGGTGACTTACCCATAACCATTCCTGTCCTGTTGCACCTGTCTGGCCAGAAGCGGGGATAGAAGGGGTCAAGCACATTAACAGCTTCGATGCCTGCTATCCTATGGGAAGCAACATTGGGATTGCTCATATACCTTGAGAATAGTCTGGTATTAGCCAGCCGGTAGGCATAGCAAGGAAAGTTACCCCCTTTGCACATTCCGTTGACATGATTGAGACAGCCAGTGATGGGGTTGAATGTAAATCCAGGGCTACCATCGGGGTTTCGTACCCATTCTATAGATGTATGCTGCATAAATGCCTCCAGTGATGCCCCTTCACGGCACCCAAAACGGTCGTGTGTGACACGCCATAAGTCCTTGCAAGTTGGCGTGAGGACTCCTGACCAAATCTACGTCTGATTTCTAATACCTCGACTTCAGTCAGTTTGTGACTACTGCAAGCCTCGCCTCTTGGGTAACGGCCATGCATCATCCGGTCATTAGCATTGTCTTGCCGAGTTCCCCATGCCAAGTTTTCTAATCTGTTTTCACTGGGTTGCCCATTAAGGTGACGGCTCTCCTCATTCTCCATAGGTTGGCGATTGAAGGTGATAAGTATTAACCTATGAATCCACTGTTTGAGCATCCGACCATCACGATAAAGGAATACATATTGATGACCATCCTTTGCTGTGATAGGAGATAAAATCTTCAGTGTTCCGCGTTTAATAGAGGCTACTAAGCCTTCCTTACAAGCAAAGTAGCCCTCATATTCGGGTATTGGATTCCAGGTATACCCCTGTGTCCCGTCTGGATTCTTTATCGTCTCAATACGCGTCTTGTTCATTTAGGTGTCTCCTTATAATGCTTTGCTATTCGTTTGCTCTTATTTTGTAAAATACTATGGGTTTAGGAAGCTACCCCTTGGGGCTTTCTCTGCACTTTTTATAAGCCGCTCAAATTTAGCTAGCTCCATAATCCTGCTCTGTATGTCATTTGAAAGCGAAGGGTTTTCACCCTTGACTGCTTCGGCAAAGGCTAGAGCGCCAGCCCTGCAAGCATCAACATATTGACCACCATCAATACGAAGTACAATACCTTCCCAGCCCTCTGCTAATGGCTTACCGCTTGTCTTGGTTACTATGTATTTTTGATATAACCCTTTCATCGCTGCACCTCCTTATAATGCTTCTCAATATATTCCCAGTCTGCGTCTAGTTGGGCTTTTCTATCTGCTTCTTGTAGATAGGGTTCAACTTGTGGTGGGGATGAAATATCTGGACTATGTATCCACGTATCCATATCCCTTTTGTAATCTAGCATGGCATTACATCTTGATAAATGACACTCCTCATCGCTCAACACTGGCGGTTTCTCCGGTAGCTCATGTAGGGCTAGGAGTTGGTCAGCTAAGTCCTTTGCGTCATCATCGCCCATCTGTCCTCTTAGTTCCTTCCATACATCCTTGGTTTCGCTATAAATAGTAATATCCTTCAGGCATAGCAGATTGATTATCCTCTCCCTCTCCTGAGATACAGCTTCCTTAATCTTGGCTTCATAGTGAGTCTGGTCTTTGGCTAGTTGGGCTTTACGGTTACAATCATCTCTAGATTCTCCACCTAAAGGGAAAGATAAATAACTTCCTGTACGCTCTTTTTCTCTCTCGATGTAATCCATTTGAGCACCAACAAATTCCTCTGGCGTCAACAACAACTCATCTGCCATCTTGTCCTCCTTCCTCCAATGCTTCTGCTAGGGGGATTACCGGAAGCCAATATTCCCTTCGCATTTGATTATAGCAATGAAAGTATCCATTGTTACGGTGTCTCCCTGCTTCCTCAATTTGCATGGACTGTATAACAGTTTGTGGCTGGGGATTCTCCCAATTTGGCAACGGTATCTTCTCTACTGCTACCCTATCTATCAGGGCAAGGTCAGGGTGGGAGAGGATTTGCTTGGCTTTCTTTAACCAATAATTAGTCTCCCGTTCATTTAGTTTAGCCCATTTGTATTCATACTCAATCTGTGATGTGGGGTGTAAGTCATCCTTAAACAGTCTCTTTGCCACCCACTCCACCAGTTCCTCAACTTTCTTGTTCATCGTATCTCCTTTCTAATCGGTTCTCAGGGGTGGGGCTGGTCGGGCTACCCTTCACCATTTACTCAATCAGTCGCCTTTTGAACCCCACCCCTTTGAACCTTTGCCAGCTAGTAGAACTGTCTTGCCCAAACTCTTTCTGCTTTACACGTGACCATCGCCTCACGGTTAGATGGTAGCTGGCAACTTGCTGGCTCGGTCTAATAAACACTTTTGTGGTCTTCCCACACTGCAGTTTCTACCTGTTCATACAGCACATGACCGATATACAGGACACCAGCAAGCCTATTCAGTTAGTCTCCTCCTACTGTTTTATAATCAAGTGTTCCATTAAGCTCGCACCTTGCTCGTAATTCATTTATTAACTCAGATGTTGTGGCATTACCAAGCCAAGGTTTACTCCAAATGTCATCAATAATGTTAGCAAATGCCCCAGCTAATTCGGGTATCATTGTTATTTTTTCTGTTTTAGGTGTACACCAAGCCTGTGCAGCTCTCTCCATCGCTAATGATAGTGACATATTCTACCTCCTTTCTCTTTTTATTCCTCTACAACATCTCCAGCGTGTCCTGGATGCGTTTTACAAGATGGGCCGCGCGCCCTTTATCCAGGAGCTTCACGGCCTCAAGCACAGTCCCGGCCTCTACCTCGTAGGTCATTTTCAAGTAGCTCAATATATTAGGATCGGTCCAGGCTTCCAGTTTCTTAGCTCGTATGCTAGCCAGTGAATCCTCCAGCCAGACCATATCAATGCCGTTATCTGCTGGCTCTACGGTCTCTGAGATGGTTTCCGGTGTGGCATCAGTAGGCGCTTTGGCCTTTGGTTCTGTCTTTGCTGGTTTCTCTTTCTTCTTGCTCTCATTGCACCAGCCACCTTCAGGATGCTTATGTGCATAGAACGGTCCGAACTTCCCTTGCTTTAAGTCGTAACCGCAACTGTGCTCTTCGCACCAGTGTTTCTCTTCGGCATCCGGGACTTCCCTAAATGCACCCTCAATTATCTCGCCGGTTGTTTTGTCTATAGCTTTCTCGGCACGTTGCTCCTCATATTCCTCCCAGCTCTGGAAAGGTACAGGCATGCTAAAGGCCTTACGAAGCCCCATTGCCTCGGCTCTCTTCTCTGCCATTCTATCAGCATCTTTAACAATCGGTAGGTGTTCACTCCCCTTTCTTTCTGCTCCCCTTACTCTACCCCAGCCAACAAAAGGATGAGAGGCATTAGTGCGCCATACCTCTGCACAATATAAGATGTCAAATTCCCTACAGTTCCTTGCCTTGCGTTCCTCCGGAGTAGCTGGCCTAGTGTTGATGCCATCGAACTTGCCTGTCTCCTGTGCCTTGCGGTATCGGGCATTGATAGTTGGGTATGGATTTCCCTGATATATCATAAGCTCATTCAAAATTGGGTCGAGCCCATAGCTTATTGATACTTGGGCCATCAGTTTTTTATCCTCTGTTGATAAATCTGATGGAAACTTGGCTTGTCCGATCCTAGCAAGCATTGTAGGCTGGTCCATCTTCATAAGTGCTACTGTGTCCATTCCGTGTAACCTCCTAAATAGTTTATTTCCCTCTTCATAATCCTTAGATGGTTTTTTATAGTCAGTGAGTAAGTCATGTTCTATGTCTTGACCGCAGCGTAAGATATACCCATTATATCCAAATGAACCACCCCACGCTACATTGAGTTGAGCATTACAGACTCCACACTTGTGGGTATTGGCTCTCTTCTTCATAGTCTCTACTGGCATGTCAGTTTCGTAGATTGGCATTTACTTCTTCTTCCTTCAAATATTCCTGGTAGATTTTACAGGGGTAACCATGCTCCTCGTTGCAAAAATCTGTGGTTAATTCGCATACATCGTAGCTCTCATCGCCTGCCCTTTTTCTCTGGATATAGGGACATCCCTCTATCAGTACAAATTCACCGTGCTTCTCACAAGTTCCTTTATCACTCAATCTTCTATCCCCCATTCTTTTATTTTGGCTTGCCACTCCTCACTTCTGAAATCAAAGGCACAAAGACAATCCATACACAAAGATTTTTCGTGAGCTTCTATCCACTCCACCACTTCCTTTAAGGCTTGCTCACGAGTCCGTTCAATGATTTGTTTGGTAAAATTATCCCTAGTCTTTTCAGGGTCGGTCTTTAGTAGCCAGCTAACCCTTTCTGCTTGCTGCCCTGCCTTGAAGGATATTTCAGCTTGGGCTTCTTTCACCCTTTCTAAAAATTCCCATAAGACAGGAGTAATAATAGAACCTTCTTCTGATAATTCAATAGTCTGATTCTTCCCTATAACTGTATCTTTAGCTTCCAATATCTTCCCCCTCAATTACTTTGTCAGCCGCTTCCTGGATATAGAGGATAGCGACTATGGTGCTGGCCCAGGTGTTCAGAATCTTATCCCCTCGTTTCAGGTGAAGGAAAACTCCATCTTCCTCAAGGTATAATCCTGCCGCCCTGTGTGCCGGTCTCAAGACGCATCGTAATACTTCAGCTAACATTATTTACCTCCGGCTTTGGTTAGAGCTTTTAATCCTGCATCTTTCGCAAATTCAGTCCACTGTTTTAATTCAGGACAGAGTTTAATCCAGGGTTCTAATTGGTTGATAAAGAATGATAGTGCCTCATACATATCAGGGGCAGCAGCTATAAGGTGGGCGTTGGCTTTACCCCTATCATCATCTAATATACACCCGATATAGATATGAGTTCCCTTAGTTTCTATGTGTAGTAATCCTGAATCATTTGTGGTTACTTCCCATTCCCCTTTAGTGTAATCCATTCTCTACCTCCCGCACAATACGTCTGAGGTTGTACTTGGCCGACTGTAAAAGTTGTATCCTAGCTAGAAGCGACCCGGCATGCCCAGCGGACTGTGGTGGGCATGCCCTGAGTTCACTTTGCCTGCCCTCTACCCACTGGTTGAACCGGCTAAGTATCTCCTCGGCCTGTTTAGCTTTGGTTACCATGGTTAGAATCCTCACTTTTCATTTCTAGGGCATCGTCTATGATTTTCCAGACCTCTTCTAGTGTGGTCTCATAAACAGTGATAGATTTTGCCCTGCCTTTAATTGCTTTGTACGTTTTATCATTCCCCAGTTCATGTACCCGGATTTGAACCCGTGTTGGTGGATTCAGTTTCATTTCTACCTCCAGTGTGATGATAGCCATCCCTCAGGCTGGCAGTGTTAGCTTGCTTCTTCTCGACCACGTGGCCGCACTGTATGCACTGCCACTTTCTTTCCCAGTTCGGTGCTAAGTCCCCACCGATACACCGGGGACACGCCTTGAAAGCTATGAGGTTTCTTTCCTGTTTTAATTCGAGAGCCATTGACTTTACCCCCTTGTGAGGATTAACTTGCCTCACTCACCTTTATCAGTCCTCTTACTACTGCTCCCTAGCCTCTCAAATAATAATAAAGGGTGCTCTAGGGAGCAGTAGTAAAGTGGCTAACTTATTTCAACTACAAATCTCCTTTCCTTAGACTAAGTTGTGATTTGCTTGCTTCAACAGATATTCTTCAGCTAACTCAAGCAGCACTAATCTGCTCAGGATATGGTCTCCAGGTGGGCATGCCACTGAGGGATGTACACAGAGCCTATCTATTACGTTGCCATCCTTGTCTAACACATCAATCATGTTCATATGTTCTTGGGGAACTCTATACTTCCTGCCTTGATACTTCTGGCTGTCAAGTTCAATATATCCCACCTTATGCAACTCGCTGAAGGCTTCAACTCCTATGTGGTCTTTAAGTAATTCCTCAGCACACTTAATGGCTGCTTCCTTTTCCTTGCGGAGTTGCTCTGCCCTGTCCCTGGATTCCTGTTCACACCTTAATCTATCCGATTTCTGCTTCTTCGTTTCAGGGGTTGGTTTATAGGGTTGATAGGAGTCATTTCCGTAGGTCCGTGAAACAGCAGCAGTAATTGTAATCGTAGAATAATAGCCAGTAAATGCTCCTGATGCTGTCGTGCTATTTGAGCTAGTAACCCAACAATAACCAGACATTCCTACCCCCCTCTCATTGCCGGAACAAACAGAATCTTCTCGGCGAACTTATCAAACTTCTCTATCTCGCTGCCCTGCTGACCATCGTCCCACATCCTGAAGGCTTTATATCCTTTCTTAGTGTTCTCCTTGAAAGCCTTTTCTGCCATCTCAACTTCATCGGCACTCTCAGGATTCCACTCCACCTTGACATCGCCTTCCGTACCCATAATGCTTAATGTACCCATTCGGTCCTCCTTTCTATATTATTTCCCTTGCTTCAAATACTAGGCTTTAATAATCTTTGCTAGTAATCCCCTTACCTTAGACCTGAAACCACCTGTACGGCTATCCTGTGGGCTGTAGGTAGGTACTGGGGATAGTCCCTCGTAGTTATTCCAGTTAGAGCAAATGGCGGATATTCTCTGTGGGGTCAGGTTGTAGTCCAGGGCTAATTGTTTCTGAGGTACACCATCAAGGTTCTTCAGGATTATTTCCTGGTTTCTCTTTAGGGTGCCGTATGCTTTGAATTGGCTGATTGTGTTTTTATTCATTTTATAGCCTCATCAGAGTAATCTAGGGAGCAGGGGGTAAAGTGGCTACTCCTCATTAGTGACTATCTTCTCTAAAAAGGACTGTGGTATTCTCCAGTGACCTGAGACAGAGTAGGTAGGTTGACCATCAACCCCTTCATCATCCCAAACCTCTCCCCCTGGGGTAGTGTCAGTGATATTTAGCTCTTCAGACATAAGGCTTGCAATATTTTCCTCATCAAAAATCCTAAGTCTAGTCAAGTCTGCCTCAGGTTTGATTCTTACCTTGTCTCCTAACTTGAATTTATACCTTTCCATATCTACCCTCCTATTTACTCTCAATAACAATAACCTACACTATTAGATTACCACGCTATCAATACCCTGTCAATACCCCACGCAACTATTTTCAGGTTATTGTTCAAAATAATTTAGGACAAAAAGAAAAGCCCCTCTTTCTCTGTTAGAGAAAGAGGGGTATCTATGTATCACCTGTCGATTAAAACCACCCAGATTTTGATGTGGTGGCTTGTCAGCTACTTCTTGGCGGCTGGTGTACCGGCGATGGGCTTACTGGTTACAAACCGCAATATGGCATTGAGGATAGCCAATATCAATACCTGATATTCAGGATTGAACCACGGCTCCTGCTGAAGTGCCTGCACTATTACGATTATCAGTGCTAGTGCATTCAGCCAGAAAGTCTTTGATTCCCACCATTTCTTAGTCATTTTTCCACCTTACTTAAAGCGTTAGAATCCTTATTATAATATAGCCTACTATCCCAATAAAAACAGAACTAGCGAAGAACCAGAGCGGTTTTGAGATAGAGCTTATCAAGTGATTATATAAGAGGCCAAAACAGGCGAGGAAGAGTGTATTGGTATCTGTTTCCTTCCACCCCTTATCACCACTGGCTAATTCATCTATTGCTTCTTTATACATCCGTTTGAAGAAATCGTTACTGCCATTCATAGCCAACCTCCTAGTGGATTATGATACCAATAGTTCTTCTTTAGGAACCTCAAACCAATGGAAGCCACTGGTATAAGTGTTACCGGTTGTACTCGCAACTACATGAATGGATAGGCCGCCACCCGGAGGTACTATGATACGACCTCCAACATTAGCCTCAAGCTGACCACCAGGGACAGTACCATCAAGGCTAGTCCACTCTGACGTCCCCCAAGGGAACCAGCCGTTATCACTGACCGATTCAGCAGTATCCACAACTGTCGCTGAACCTCCAGCAGCCTGACCGTTGGTGCTATTCCTTACAGTAATGTTATTACCAGTTGGAGCAGTCATTCCAATAGGATGAGAGCACAACCAGAGACCCCCATTCTCCTCAATAGCGGTTACCAGGTTATGGGCAAAGGCCCGCTCTATGACAAGATGCTTACTATTACTTGACGGGTTATAGATGGTAAGCATAGAGGTTGTGGAAGGTCTCACCACCAATGCTGCAATAGCCGAAGTAGCCATCGCCTGCTTACCATAACCTTTTGCTGTCCATATTACATAATATGGTATGTTGTGTAGTATCCCCCCTTCCGTTGCCTTAACCGCGACATCAGCCCCGATTGAGTTTTGTGCCTTTATTTCCGCGTCACTCATAGTATTCCTCCTTTATTTTATTCTCCTTACGTTGCCACACATATTCCGTGTGCGATTAGCGCATCTCTAATAGCGTCTATGACACCATCGGTAGTCGCATCTCCGCTGTTTATAGCGTCATCAATCCTTGCATCTACTACCCTTGTTCCCACTACTTGAGCACTATTAACATCAAGAATAGAACCCACATTATCTATGTCTTGGGAGTTGGCATCTAAGGCACCACTCAGCACTATCCCTGTATGAGTACTATTTACCCATGCCCATACTGCAGTATCAACACCGCCGCTCAAGCCTAATCTTGCTCTATGGATATCGCCGGCGTCCCTTGACTTAATGAGAAAAGCTGTGCCAGCATTTGCAGCGGTCAACATAGCCCAGATGGTACCCATGGCAGACTCAGCACCAAGGTCTAAATCCAAGACATTGATTAAAGCTTTGGAGGCAAAATCAACCGCAGCCCCGCTTGGGGTTATGGTCAAAACGCCATTAGTATCTACTGCAAAAATAACATTATCTGTTCCATTAAAAGATAGTTTTAATTGGTCACCTGCTTTCAATATCTCAAGTTTTGCTCCAGGATTATTCGTTCCAATGCCAACATTCCCCGTAGATTTAACCCTCATAACATTTTGAGATGATGATGAACCACTCCCTGCTCTTATATCAAAATTATCCCCACTAAAAGAAAAGACTGTATTACCAGCCTGACCTGTAAGGAATTTCCCTGTTTCTCCACCACCTGATGATATGAGCGAACCTGGTGTTGTTAAATCACCTGTAAGAGTTACTGTTTCAAATGTTGGATTAGAGGAAGGTGGATTATAAGTTCCCATTAGTCAGCTACTCCTAATATCGTAATCTTACCATTGTTACCAGCCCCAGCGTTCTTAAAATACAAGGTACTTATATCCACCTTAGCCCATCCAATAGTACCATCAGCGGCAACGGGGAAAACCTCTGTACCTGATAGACCGAGTAACATTGGGTTTGTCTCCACAATAATAATGACATCCCTGAGAGTCTTCTTGCTAGATTCAAATCTAGTGGCGTTATTATCACTCATTGTCATCGTCTTGCTATAGACATCTCCACCTGCTTTATGGGGGCATCCAGTCCCCCATTGATAGCAACCTTGGACACCTCCCGAATCGTCATTTTGCTCAGGGCACATTCCTGACATAGGACAAAAAGGCATTAACTTCTCCCATAATTATTTTTCATTCTCGTACCAGCCTTCAATATGACCAGCAGTTTCCATCGCGGCGCTAGATTTTACTGTTACTTTAACGTCAGCCTTTGCAGGTATCTTTAGTGGTAAGTCGAAGGTTGTTTCTATTGATCCGCTTGTTAAATGTGAAATATCCTTAACATTAAAAATCCCAGGTAAAAAGACTCCATGAAAGCTGGATGTTGCCCTTAAAAAGAACTCAGCAGTTCGGTTTGCATTAGTGGCTATTGCAGATGTTTCCCATTGAGTTATGTATAAAGTTTTACCAGCCGGTACTGTCCACACCCCGGTTAAAGATGTGTTGAGACCTGTCCTGATTCTAGTGTATTCTACTGCGCTAGTTGTATCCTCAAGGGTAATCTCCGCGGCTGCTACTCCACCACCACCAACCCTGGAAGAGTGCATATTTTGGATCCGAAGAATATCAGTAGCAACTGTATTCACAGGAGTTGCCCCATTCATTTCAACAAACTCAAACCTCTCAACATAGCCAGCGTCAAGGTAGTGTATCATTACCTGTTGAACACCAGAGCCAGCAGCAGTATCATTGGCAGCACCCGCCCCAGTGCTTACAACCTCCATCTGGATACCACCAGCAGCAGGGAACACATATAAACCCCCAGATTCCCACAAATCTTCAAATGATGTGCTGGTGTCATCATTGTTACCAAGGATATGAATAGCGACCTTGCCCGGTATATCCTCTCTTGCTATCTCCCATGCTTCAGGGGTAGCTAATACATTAAGCTCATTCAACGTATGACTTACGCCAAATTCTGCTCCATCTTCATCTATTAGTCTTACACGCTGAATTTTCTTATCCAGAAGTTTCCTGTGTAATAGTAGTTCAGCATATATATCTTCTAAGGCTTTTTGTATAGGCTTATCAGACACACGTAGCTTTGGTAGCCCGTCAGTAGTGAACTCCGAGTCTAATGAGGTCTTCGTTAGTAACCGCCCTAGCTTATCAAATAGCTTCATGCGTTCTCAACCCCCGAAATAGTGAAATCAACTGTGCTACCGAATGTGGCATCACCCTCTATTATGTCCGCAGCTTCTAGGGTTTGCTCATCATCCACCACTGCTAAGCCATTGCCTTCAATCTCTAGGTCCTTCGGTGTAATTCTTCTTGAAGTTCCGCCACTGGCCTTGAAATATAGATTGACATTCACGGGGCTCGAGCTGGTATTAACCAGTGTTACTCTTTTGACAATGGTCTGTGTCGCTGCCGGAGCAGTATATAATGTAGCCTTCGTTATTCCCAGTTGCCCATCAGCTAAAGATTTTATTGCGATTGTCATTTCATAATCCTAAGTGTGCCAGAATATCTTGGTCATTTGGTATAGATGTACCTTTTACTTTCTGCTCAACTCCCCATTCACTCCACCAGTGAAACTCGTCCCTCTCTACCCACCAATATCTTTTACCAATAGTTGAGCCGCTTCCGATTGTAACGTCTGAACCATAGCCAGTGCCTTGGCTATTTGTGGCATAGGCTCTCACATAATACGTTGTGTTAGGTAGTAATCCAGTTATTGCAGATTGGAACTGACCGAGATTAGGGGCGGTTCCTTCAGAAGTCGGGTTATCAAGAATAATGGGATTAGGGGAGGTTGACCAAGTATGCCCATGTTGTGTAATGTCACTATCGCCCTTATCAGTTATAGTTCCATGACCTGTTGTTTTCTCTGCTATTGTATCCGTGCACTCCTGAGTAGTAACAGTTGGAACACCCACTGCCGGTACATCAGGAGGGTCTATAAAATTCACGAGGTCTTGAAGATAAGGATAGCCACCATTCTTATCTGTGGCAAGTGCCCATATAGTAGAGAAGTTCCAATCAGCATCAGTAAATGTAGATTGAGTCTTCATCAGAGTGGTGGTCTTTCCAGTTCCCCCCTGATTTGCCTCACTCGCACCTACTCCTGAAGTCTGTGTATCCCAAAAGGAATCACGAATGTTCGATGAAAAGTTATCTTTTATAAGACCATATTCACTTCCAAATGGTGAGCTTACAGCTCCAGTTGAATAACAGTTATCTAAAGAGCCTGAAGCAGTAAGAGAAGTTGCTAAACCACCAATAATATAACCTGAAGCACCTTGTACACTAGACCTTGAATAGCAATCCTGAAGATTACTAACTACTGTTGAACAAAAACCTCCGGCCTGTTTATTAGTAGAGCCGCCAGTTGCAATAACAGCAGTCTTTGTATAGCATTTGCTAGACTTACCCAGGAGACCTCCAAAGCCACCTACCCTTGATTTGCCGATTATAGTTCCACCATCTACAGCACAAAACTGAAACATTAGGTTTGTTCCAGCATACCACCCCACCATAGCCCCAACTGCATCAGCCCCACTTATAATTGGGTTTGTTAGAAGAACATTGGTTATAGCCAAGCTGGAGGTAACATAACCGAATAGTCCTACATTGTCAGTTGATGAGCGACTTATATGCAGGTCAGAGATTGTATAATCTTTACCATCAAAGTTACCTGTAAACGGGCTACCTGAAGTTCCTATAGGTACAAAGCCAGCACCGCTATTCCATGTTGATGTAGCCGAAGCATCTATGTCATTACCAAGTTCATAGTATGCACTTAGGTCATCATTCATAGCTTGAAGGTCATCTACATCACCAATAATAAATGGGTCGCCTTCTGTTCCGCTACCTGTCATTAATAACTCCTAGTTATGTTTATCTGAACCCATTGGGCCTTCAAATCTCTCTTCTGCTGATAAGTAGATAAATTCTGCCCGATTTCTTAGTTCTGTTAATAGTTTTAATATATAAAGTTGAGTAGCAGCAAGTTGGTTTATAGCATCCCATAGTGCGTTTATCTGAGCTTGTAAGCCGGCAAGGGACGGTGCGGTTGTTATGCTGGGGGGGAGAGTCCCCGCCAGACCTGGCATAAATAGACTACCAAACCTGAACTCGAACTCAAAAGTTCCAGGTCTGTAGTTCTCTACTATAACCCCTATATTGCCTACTCTGGTATCACCGGCTGCTGAGTCGGTAATATTTACATAGTCAAAAAGTTCCTGCCCTACATTCATAGGAGCAAGGCCACTTCCCCTCTCGGCAGCTAATTGATACCCTTGAAGTACCGCAGTAGCAATCCGGGTACATTCTGCATCACTGTCTGCCCTGACATAAATGGTCTCCGTGTAGTATTGATTGCCAAGAGCAGCGTAGGAGGCAGCATCAGTATCCTCACCTGTGAAAGAATCATCGTGAGCAGGGCTGTTCTGTACTACGACTTTATTCGGTAAGACTAATCGTTTCCGCACACTCTTGTTGAAGAAGTTATGGTTAGCTGCGTCCAGGGCGTCATTAAATTCGTAATCATAACTAGCGCCCGTAGTTGTTGGCTGGAAGATATGTATCGTGGCCGTGCCGGCATCATTCTCTATTCTGGCTTTAACTTTAAGATAGGACATCGCCTTCTTAAAAGCTGATAATCTACTCTCACCCTTTATTATGATAAAAGCATCCTTTGGAGTGAAAGCATTGATAATGCTGTCATCATAACCAGCATCGTAGATAATTGTATGCGCCGGGAAAGTGTTAAAAGTAGTCAAGGTCGCCCCGGCTATTGCATCAAGGATTGTCTTGACTGTATCGGTATTGATTCTATCAGGATAATATTCTTCTGAGGCTTTCTGCTCCGCCCAAAGATTAAACAATCCTGCTAAACTAAGGGTAGTGAGTAAGTCACCATTCGGCCTGAATATTGTGTCCGCATTCTGGGCGATAACAGTCATTGGGGCTTGTGCTTGGTATTCGGCACCAGCACTTGTTCTATACCCAAGAGAAAGGACAGCAGAGTATCCTTCCAGGTCTAAAGCAGTTAGGTTGGTGTCTCGGTTATCTACTAAGATTTGAAGGGTTTGGCTCCACTCCTGCCTGTTACGAGTCAGGCCCAGGATTCTGTTTGTTGTCGAATCGTTATCGTAGGTGTAAGAGCCGGCCCCACCTTGCTGAGAAAGGACGAGTTTTACTAAAACATCGCCCATTATTTTCTGTGCGGCTTCGAGTGTACTCGCTAGGCTCTGCATAACTTAATCCTCTATAAGCCAATACTCAACATTGCAATCACCAGTATCGGCTCTGGCGTAAATAGTTGCGCTTTCATGCCGATAAAGAGCGACTTCGCCTGGCTTTATTTTAATGGTATACACCCCAGTTGTAGCCCCAATCTTCACAAAGTTTGTGGCATCAAGGTTTTTGAGAAATAGATAACCCGGAGTGCCCAGCAAAGTACCTTGAGCCAACTCTACCTCTGAACCAAATGTAACCAGTTGCACTTCATGGCTAAAAGTATCGCCGGTAACATCTACCGATATGCTTTCAGCCCTCTGGGCAATCGCACCACCCTTACTGAATGACATACTTACCACTATTGCGATTTCGTTAGCCATAAGTTACCTCCTTATTTATCTTTAGGCCAAGTTCGTTGAGTCGCTGGTTCCTCTTGACTTTGTAAAGTCTCTAGTTCATTCAATACAAAAGCCAGTCGCCTTTCCCCCCACTCTTGATAAAGCCTGAAAGAAGATGCCACATTCAAACGGCTGGTTAGTTCCCTGATATAACCACCAGCCTGATTGAGATAAGAAGTAGCGGCACTAAGTTCTCTAGCTCCCATCCCCGAGTAAGAGCTTGCGATGGATTCCTCTTGGGTGGCTTGGCCGAAGTAACCCTGTGCCTCAGTTAAATAACCCCTTGCTGTTGCCAAAACCCCTTGCGCTTGGGTAGTATAAGTTCTAGTTAGAGATTCATCAGCAGTAGCTTGATTCAGATAACCTCTCGCCTGGCCAATATAAGCACTGGCATTTGCCAAACCAGTTTGTGCCAGCCGAGAATATGATGATGCTATGGATTCATCTTTAGTAGCTTGGTTAAAGTATCCTTGCGCCTCGCTAAGATAGCCATTAGCATTTGCCAAGTCAGTACGAGCATAATTAGCGTTGTCGCTAGGAACCCCAGCTCCACCTTTATTTATTTCATTAATAAGGGAACGCCCGGCATGTAAGTCGGTTATAGCTTGACCGATTTGATTATTGACTTTACCAATAGCTGTAGCAGCGCTATCAACGATTGTTGGGGTTTTATCTACTTCAGTTCTCGCAGAAGCTAAATCAACTATTGCTTTAGCCACTTCAACATCTACCTTGCCAAGTGCTATCGCAGCACTGGAAATAACAGTGGCTACTTTTTCTACCTCAGTTCGTCCACTGTCCAAATCAGATATGGCCTGGCTTACTTCATCATCTATCTTTCCAATAGCCGTAGCAGCACTTGCGACAATGGCGGGTGTTTTATCAACCTCAGTTCGACCGGAGCTAATATCATTTATAGACTGTGTTATCCTAGCCGACATAGTATCCACTGTGCTGTTTATCGTTGTTAAAAGTGTAATAGCCGAGTTAACCTGAGAAATGGGCACCATCCCCTTACTGATTGAAGCCCTGGCAGCCGTTAATTTAACAACTAACCTCTCCAGACTTCTACTAAGCGTAGAACCGATAAAGGCTACGACAGCACCATTTGCAGGAGCACTTTCCAGCCCTGGCCAGAAGATTATCACACCCCCACCACTTGACAAGGTAAGGTCATACTTTATCTTATACGTTCCCCTGACTCCAGCAACAGTAAATAAGGTATCCTCTGCTATTACATCACTACCACTTCCCACAGCTGCAATAGTAAAAGTTGTAGCACCAGCAACAGGAGTTCCGTTTACTGTTCCAGCCAAGTCTGCTAGTTGTGAAACACGCTGTCTCGTTTCAAACCAGACAAAAACCTCAACATCAGCATCACTAGCAGAACTATCAGGAGGGTTGAAGTCAATATCTATAGTGAGAATATCACCTGTAACATCAACATTTCTTTTCTCGCCAATAGGATATTCGGGTGAATGTTCCGTATCCTGCAATACCCCGTGGTCTTCTCCCAAATAATCGGTTACATCCTCAATGTTTATCTGCTTATTGTTCCAGCACCCCTTGTTAAACATCTTGTAAGCCTCATCCCCATCTTCCATTATGTCCTTGGAGAGTTTCAACTGGGTAGTGCTGTTAGACCCGTCTGCTATAACCACAGCCCAAGTCTTATCATCTGTGTTATAGATTACCTTGCCTATATCATTGGCAATAATAAACTGGGCACTGGAATCAACAAGAGTATCATCCATATCTGTAGTTGCTGAACCAGTCCTAGACTCTAATTTGAACGAGTGCATCATAACATGAGATTTATAATCGGAAACCTCTCTGATAGCATCCTCTAATTGGATAGCAAGTTCGGTAGCATCCCAGGTTGCATTACTGTTATCCTGCAATTCTTGTTCAATTTCATCTATAAGCGTAGCAAAAAATTTACTCAATGTCCTTACCCCTTTTTAACCGGAGACCCACATAGTTCAACTAATTGTTCTTCCGACATTTGGTCAGCCATATCATCAGCAGGAGTTCCGGGTGTCTTTTTAAGGTCGCCTCTTTTCATGGCGAGAGCCATACACGCCGCGGTTCTTTGTGCTTCAGTTTCTGCTGGCATAGTTCCCTCCTACTTCTTCTTTTTCTTATGCTTGCTGGGCAGTTAGAAAAGTTGATGATACTGACCTCACTATACCTCTCCCTATACATCAAAGCCTTCGTCTTTTAACTTTTGCTGATGTCTCTTCCAACCCATACTGTTGTTGCCCCCAATATTGCTCTTGATTAAAGCAATCAGGGGCATATTCCTTAGACCTGAAGGGAAGTTCCCAGTTGCTTCCATTTCTAGCAGAGAATCCTCGGAAAAAATCCCATTAACCTTCTTATGTAACTTCTCAACTTCTATACTTTGAAAGCCGCCGTATCCGTCTTCTTCTAGTATTACTACTTCTTTACCAGCTACAATTTTTCTCATCTTATTCTCCTTAACTCCACGTAAACCCATAAAGACCAATAGCCCTCGCCAACCCTGCGTCATTGATTACCCTATACCTCTGATTTGCCCCCTGATATAGTTGATATATTGCATCGGATGACGTGCAAGCAGCCACCCAACCAGTATTTATAGCATCGTACCATTCTACATTTACATTAGCAGAACTAATACTTTCAGCACGCCAACCCCAGAAAGTTGATGCTGGCGGAGTATAGGTAGCTGCTGAGGCTAAATCTGCCTCATATATAAAGTCTGTGTATGAAAGCCCACCGCCTGTTTTTACTCCATTTATTAATACTGCCATATTAACTCCATGTCACTCCGTAAAATCCTATAGCCTTTGCCGACCCTGAATCATTGATTACTCTCCATCTTTGAGTGGCTTCTTGATATAGTCGATACATTGAGGTGGCTAGTACAATAGCCGCAGTCCAACTAGAGTTAACATCATCGTACCACTCTATATTGATATTAGTAGAGTTAAAAAATTCACCAAATCCTGCCCACAAGGTTGAAGCAGGAGGAGTATAAGTTACACCCGCTCCTAAGTCTGCTTCGTACTCATAGTCGGTATATGCAAGCCCTCCTGCCTCCTCTACTCCATTTACATATACGCTCATGCCAGATTACCTCCAGCTACCACTGCTCGGCACTTAGCTACTACCTGGCAAGTGTAGGTGCTACCATGAGCACCCCCAGCAATCGTTAACCGAATCTTTGTACCTACAGTTATATACATTGACCCAGTCCACGAAAGTTCAGCTTCTGATGTTAGGTTAGCTACAGCACCATTAGTAGAGTCAATTATTACTCCAGGAGTGGCGTCATCTGTCTGGATAGAGATGCTAGTTAAAGACCCGCCAGCAGCTCCAGTTGGCATTTTGATATTAAGGCTCTCAAGTATAACCGCCTGAGTAGTGCCAGTGAAGAGGTCATAGCTAGCGGCACCTTGGTTCAGGTCTATAGTAGTAGCCGCTATCTGAGCTACACCTATGGAAGTAGCAACCAGAGGAGATGCAAGTGCAGCGATAGCATCTGCAATAGCCTCTAGTGAATCGCTAGTGTTTTCAAAGGTATAGTTACCATCCTTGTGGAGAATATCATGGAGACTCTTTGCTGTGGGAGGTTCCCGAACAGCTGCCTCAACCAGATTGGCCATAGCATCAAGGGCAGCCTCAAGAGTTGTCTGGCTCGCCCCAGCAACAGAAGTGCTAAAGGTGTTAGCAGCCTCGTGACCTATAACCTTTGCTAATGCCTGTATAGCCTCATCAAGTGAAGCGATAGCAGCACCAGACAGATTAGTCCAGCCTCCATCAGTACCAAGTAGCTCATTGAGCATCTGCTTGATATATTGCATGGCGGTATCCACTGTGGTTACAGCCCCAGAAGCTGCGGCATCTGCCAATGCCCCTAACACCGAAGAGAGAGCTAGTGTGGATATGTCAGTTTTACTAAAAAAACTACCCATGTTTACACCTCCACTCCGATTATGTGCACTACCCCATTCTCGCCACCAGTATCGTTCTTGAAGTACAATGTACTTATGTCTACCTTGGTAAAGCCCATTCCCTCACCAGCGTCTACGGGGAAAGTCTGACCGGAGCTATCACCGAAAAATTGGCCAAAGGTCTTTACCAAAATCACAACATCAGATAAATACTTCTCCGTAGTCTCAAACCTGCGGGCTGTATCACCAGTTGCCGTGTCTTTACCTATATAAATTTTGCCCGCCGTCCCTTGCAACTGTCTCCCAATATCATCTTTTGCCATATTATCCTCCTTACCAATCTTTTTCTGGAATTTGAATAGTTCCCTTTCTATGCTCCCACTTTGAGTCGCCTGTCCATAAAAGCTCAGCAGGATATAAAACCCTGTGAACTGAACCCCCACATTGAGGGCAAGATGTTAAAGCATTATCAAGGATGCTTTCTCTTCTCTCAAACAGCCCGCATTTGGGGCAATCATACTCGTATAGAATCATTATTCCTTACCTAGGGCGGCATTCATCTGGCCACATAATCCTTGAATCTGAAACCTCTTTTCGGCTGATGCAGGCACAACAACTATTGCCACGAACTCACCTTTATCATCAACTAGATTAAATGAACCACCTTGTCTCAGGTCTTCGGCAGTTACCTTTTTGAAATGAAGATTGGTGCCGAATTTAGTTAGTGAGATGTCTTTCATTAGTCCTCCTCCAACTCTACTATAAGACCGTTCCTGACTTTCATATTCTTAACCTCTACACTGCCCTCCCCACTCGTATTTGCTCCAGCAACAGGAGAGTCAGTCCTTAGAAGTCTCCACTGGTCAGTAAGTTCCCACCATTGGGTAGTTCCATCTGCTTGTGGAATCCCACAAACACTCTTACTTGCTGGGTCTGCCATACTTCACCCCTTTGGGGGAGGAGCTATTAACCCCTCCCCCTCAATTCTACTCCCGTTTTGCTTTCTGCTCGGTCAACCACTTATTTAGTAATGGTCGGTTCTCCTTGGTTAGAGATTCCTTTTCCACTCCTAGTTCAGTTGCAGCCTTTGCTAAAGTTTTCTTGTCCATCTCTCTCCTTACTGGTCTAGTTGCAGCATAAGCATGCTATCCCCATAACCACTGGAAGTGCCATACATGATGTAACCAACCCTCTGATAGAGGTAAGTGGTGGCAGTTACACCCTCGATAGAACCGTCCTGGTGAACATGAATATCCCTCTGGTAGGCGGTCTTACCTGCCCAAGTGCTATTGGTAGCAGGGAAGATGGGGCCGGCAGTTTTCATCCAGAAGTAGTAACCACTGGTGATGGTAAATCCTGCATAGCCCATCGCTGTGTAAAAACCGGAACCTAGCGCATTGGTTAGGCCGATATAAGGGTTCAGGTAGACCGTGATACCAACACTGGTGCTGTGGGCTACCTTGAATCCCGGCGCACCGATATAGAGTTTCGTGGTGGTGCCGTTACTGACATCGTTACCGATTATCCTGTAGATGTCGAAGTTTACTGCACCAAACGCCTGAAGTATCGCACCTTCGTATTCGTTCTTGAGTGCAGCCGTATCGGCAATGGTGAAGGTTGTATCGTTCGCAGCTATATTAGCGGCTGGAGCACCCTCAAACCCAACATTGGCACTATTGCCTCCGAGACCAGGGGCTTGGAATGAGTTGAAGTGAAGCCTCCCCCTGGTAAGGGCAGCGACACACTTGCTATATCGGTACATCCACCCGTCTTTCTTTAGCTGGGAGGCGATGGGATAGAGTTGTGTTGCTGACTCCGTAAAGAGATCTTGCTCATCTGGAATTGATGTACCCAGCCGGTCACTTATTGCCCACTCAGGCAACTGAAGCATACCACCCTTGCCAAAGACGGTACTAGTACCTATTTTGATTATCTCTTGGTCTAATGTTGCCACTGTATGTTCTCCTTATTTTATTTAGTTTCCCTTTCGACCTTTAGACTGCCACCGTACCGTCAGCATCAATTCCAGTTACCTTAGTGCATGAGATGATTTGCTGAAGCATGACGGATGGATACCACTTTATCCTGACTCTTTCGGCATCCTTACCCTCCAGGGCACCCAGTTTTTCAACCTGAATCATGCCACCAGACTGAAGACCAGTGAACTGTTGTGGCCCGAATCTAATGACAAAGATTGAGGTTCCCCCATCATCATCAGTTCCATCGGCATCGGCATAGTTATGCCCGTAGACAGCAGTACCCGATTCATTTGTGCCATACTGAAGGTCGGCACTCTCGTTATCCCGAATCCAATCAGTGACAGCAATCGGCACGTCATTTATGGACTGTACCGTCTTCCCCTCGGATTCCATCTTTGTGATACCCCCAACACCTCGGAGGTATTTGTTGATAGAACGCCTCATCGTCTTAGACATCAGGGTTAAGTCAGGTAGGCCATCGCCCCGGGATAGGTCAATCGCTGCCTCTACCCTTTCCATAGACAAGAGTAGGGACGTGCCGGAAGCAGTAGCCACAGCAACGGTGTTGTTCTGCCCTGCTGTAGAGCTGCGAATCAGGAAATGCAAGCCGTCAAATTCCTTCGAGTTGCCGGTGTTGTAGCCGTAAATCATGCTCTCAAGGAATGTTCTCCTGATAGCCTTGGTCTTGGATTCTATCTGCTCCTGCATTAAATCCTGAAGGTTGCTCCGAGTGGTTTTTAGGAAGTTGTCCACATCAGCATCGCCACCCAGAATCCTGGTAACAGCTGTAGTTTGGGCAACAGTAGAAGTTGACTCAACCCAAGGGTCGCCCACAGCATAGTATTGAGCACCTGATAGAGTTGTTTCCACGTTATAGGTCAGCCCATTACCCACAATATCCATAAATTGGAGTCTTTGAAGAACTGGGTCATCCTTGACGAATAACTCAATTACACCAACCTGAAGAACATCATTGGAATATTTGGCTGCCTCTGCTAAAGTAAGCGCCATTAGTTTTCTCCTTTTATAGATTTACTCCGCAAGGCCTTTAAGCACCTTGTCGGCTGGCGATAAATCACGCCAGTCTCCACCCCCCATTACCTTACCAGTAACAGTTTTCAAAGGCGTTGTCACCTTAGCTTTGATCAAGAGGTCGGCTGTAGCTTCCATCGACTCACGGGTATCTTCTTTGGCGAGTTCAAGAAGAGAGTCCACGTTAACACCTTTTGCAACGGATACCTCAGAGGCCAGTTTGGTTCTGTTAAAAATCCTTATGG
>SDBU01001128.1_pt1 | contig 39063 bp, 32 predicted proteins | sample 2277071 | NCBI WGS metagenome assembly SDBU01 (sample SAMN10397929, study PRJNA504765) | marine sediment metagenome | isolation source: marine sediment core GS08_GC12, 126 cmbsf | place: Arctic Ocean: Gakkel Ridge, Loki's castle | collected 2008 | reverse complement strand
ACGTTTTCCGTTTTCCGTTTTCCGATTTAATTTCTGTTCCGTTCAGAGCTTTGTCCAACAGCGTTACACATCCTCTTATTGTCCTTTTCCAATAGCACAGCGAAATCCGACAACATAAGAGATATGGTCTTCTGTACCTCTATCTCGAGATGCGCAACGGGCGCCAATTGGTCCAAGGCTGTCGTAGTGATACCACGAACCGCCGCGTGCGACACGAAATTTTTGCCCAAATTCGGGGCTGGTGTAGACGTTGCCGGGATAAGCGTCATACCAACTATCTGTCCACTCCCAGACATTCCCCGCCATATCGTAGATGCCATATGGACTTACGCCTTGAGGGTAACTGCCCACCGGTTTCGGACCCGAGCCTTCCCATGATTCGACATTGCATTTCTTTATGTCAAATTCATTCCCCCAAGGCCAAATACGGGCATCGGTGCCGCGAGCAGCTTTTTCCCATTCTTCCTCAATGGGGAGCCGTTTGCCTATCCATCGACAATAAGCGGCGGCGTCCTTCCAACTTACGTATACAACAGGCAGATTATCTTCTTCTACTGGATACGTATTATTTTCCCAATGCCGAGGCGGGCGATGTCCTGTAGCATCAATAAACATCTGGTATTGAGCGTTAGTTACCTCGTATTTGTCGATATAGAAAGCATCGACAAATACTTCCCGTTGCGGTTTTTCTGCTTGGAACCACTGAATATCTTCTGTTACTTCCCGGCTTTGTGGCGATGAATTGGCCTTATATGTAATATCTTCTAGTATTTCTGCGCCGCCTAATTGACGAATCACTTGCTGAGCTTCCTCATCGCTAGAGCCCATGAGAAAGGGGCCCGCAGGAATGAAAACCATGTCTGACAAATCAATTGGCGTCAGGTGAAAACCCGGAAGCGCAGTATTGCGGTCACCTTTAAACGTGGATGTCGCCGCCTGATAACCCAATTTGCTGATAATAACATGGTACGATATGGCTTTTTCTAAACGCCCGTGAAACGGTGTAACGCCCACTTCGACGCCATCAATCCAAACAGTTGCGCCAGACGGCTCAGAAGTAATCGTTACCGATATATCTTTGCCACACCCGACTGCTATCATAACAGCAGCAATTATGAAAAACGAGAGGTGAATGGTGAAAAAAAAGCGGCTCATACCGTGCTCCTTATAATCTGCTCATCATAAGTTGCAGAGACAATTTCTCCCGGCTGGACAACAAGAAAATCCCGTTCATCCCAATCTCTGTCTAACCAACGTTGCAACAAACTCAAATCGCCGTCGATTTCATCGTATTCCCATCCGCGCTGACGACAGATATTCTGAACCTGTTCACGGTAATTATCGAGATGTTTCAGAAAATCGAAGTTAATAAAGGCACCGTGCGTGTAATTCTGGGTCCAGTTGCCCAGAACTTCCATCACGTATTTGGCGTTTTCTTCGCCATATTCCTCGACCAATTCCTGATAACTCTTCATCCTGCCGCGTCCTGCGCCTTGGGTGCTTTCAGGAGATTCCTGAGATTGGGGCTGAAGTTGTGGATTCTCTTGCATTGCGGATGGATTTGTCGATTTTGCTCCGGATGTATCGCTTCTGAGAGTGGGATTTGCACCATAGCCGACTGCCGGAACACGCTCACTGCGACGCTTGCTATATTCCAACCATCCAGAGCTATAATAGTAAGTGCCCGGACGCGCCGCATGATATTCAGCGTACCGTTCTTTCGACCCGAAGAAAAAGGTGATACAGTCGTGTGCCCGCGGGATGACAAGCGGCGTATGCCGCGCCGTTAATCCTACAAGCATGTTGCTACACAGCGCGTATCCCAGTAGAATCGCGTCAAATTTACCATCCTCTACTGCATCGATTTTTTCTTGAATCAAAGCGCGCCCGATGTCAGGGTTATCGTGATAACCCTGTGTCAGAAATTCAAAATCTACTAAGTTCGTCGAACGCGCGGCAGCTATACAAAGTTCCCGAAAAGATATTTCGCATGCAATAATTTTTAATAACATTTCTTTACTCCGTATCAAATTTTTTGTAATTCCGCGATGATAGTGTCACTATACACAATTCCTGTACCATCATCGACGTGTTTCCATCGGATAACACCCTGCGTATCGATAATAAACACCGAGGGAATAACATTGTCGCCCTTTGTATTCAGCACATTATATTGCGGAATTACCTGTTTGTCAACATCGCATAAGATAGGATATTCCAGATTAAAAGTGTTAACGAGGTTCTTGGCAGTCTTGGGTTCTTTCACACTAATGGATAATATTTGTGCGTTGTGTTGTTGTATATCATCGTAATGCTCTTGTATTTCGCGCAACTGCGCGGCGCAAGAGCCTCACGTTGAACCTGCATGAAAAATCAGAACGATATTGTTCTTCCCTCTGTAATCACTCAGTGCGACTGTATCGTTCAATTCATTCGGCAGTGAGAAATCGGGCGCTTGATTACCAACCTCACTGCTAACACCTGGTAATTCAGGATTGATGGGGTTGTTTATGATGTCTTCACAACCGGAGCCCCACATCAAGATGCATGCGCAGATTAAGCAGATTTCCCAATGAAATACGCGTCTCATTTTCTGTTTCTCCTTCTATTGAAAATTTAATCCTATATTCTACACCCTTAGTTTTGATTGTTGAATTTTTATAGCCTAGCCCCATACTTAAGTGTGGGGCTAGCGATTGTATGTAGAGCGTGAAACGTAAAACGTGAAACGTGATTATGGCTTCGCGTAGTTTACTTCGTAAACCATTGAGCCGTTGCGAGGAACGAAGCAATCTCATCGGGATAAACTCCGCGAACCGTAAGACGAAGTTGTTGGTGAACGAAACCATTGCATGAGCAATGTGAGCCGTGAGGCGAAGCCGTCGGTGAGCGAAGCTAACAGTTTATCCCGATGACTCTTTCTTTCGTGGTTGCAATCGGGGCACCTGACTTCGGCGAGTGACGAATAACGCGGACAGCCAAAGTCCCCTTTCACGCTTTACATTTCACGTTTCATGCTTAAGTATGTAAAAATGCCCCAAGGCGTCGTCGAACAGTGTTGATTACTCCTTGGAATAGCTTGTCCGAGCGAGTCCTTCGGGCTTTGATGGCTGAATAGATAGGACACTGCATGCGACAGTCTGTTATTGAAAAACAGAACCGCGCTCTATATTTGGGCGTGGGAATCGGAGCGGTCACTGTGCCGTCCGTACAAAACCCACAATTCGCTTGTGATTTAGGCTGCCGGTAGTAAGGGCATGGCATATTAGCATTCTCCTTCGTATTCTCGTAATGTATCCCATATTGCAAGGATATTCTCAGGTGGCACATCAGCTTGAATATTATGCACTGTATTCAATACAAACCCGCCTCCGGGGGCGAGGTCATCAATGCGTCGCTTTACCTCATCCCGGACTTCCTTCTGTGTACCATGCGGCAAAATGCGTTGAGTATCTATGCCGCCCCAGAATACAATATCCTTACCGAATTCCTTTTTTAGATGTTTAGTGTCCATATTCGCCGCATTAACCTGCACGGGATTCAGTATATCCACGCCGACTTCGATTAAATCCGGAATGACGTCATATACGCTCCCGCATGTGTGAAAGAAGGTATAAACAGGGGCCTGCTGTTTAATAAAGGCAAACAGTTCTCGTTGACGCGGCTTGATGAGCGTCCGATAGACATCTGGTGACACCATCAGACTATTCTGTATGCCCAGGTCATCGCCCTCCATAGCGATGTCCATTACATCTTTCAGTTTAGGAAGCACTTTTTCCCAATAACACAACTTCATTTCTAAAATTTTATCCAACATAGCTTCCGCTACTGGTCGATTGACAAGCATGTCCATGAAAAAATTCTCGAATCCTCGCATCCACAGACTCATTTCCAACATTCCCGCGCAGACACCGCCAACAATAACGGCGGCACCCGTCTCTCTCATTCTTTGGGCTTCCGCCTTCATTCCTTCAAACCGCGCTGGGTCAACTGGATTCGGCCATGGATATTTAGCAATATCCGCAGGCGTTTTCGCCATTGCCAACGGATGGCTGAAGAGGTCGAAATATTTGCCGTTATCTTTCGGCATTCGACGCGTCATGCCCCATTCATCCGTGTAATATGTGTAATATTTATCCTCAGTTGTTTCAAATTGCCACGTAGAGGACGACTTCGGCAGCACACCACGCACATCAACACTTAACTCGTTAATCACATCATCTTCGACCAGCGCCAGTTGCTGATTGGTGTCGTAGATAATCGGTTCGCGTTCCTCTAAACCGAGCGCGGGACGTAATTTCTGATATGCAACCTTATGAATCCCGGTCACCTTCGTCGAGCCTAAATCAAACGGTATGCGGTCTGGCTCTTTATGTTGTAATGTCGTTAATACGCGTTCTCGTGCGGTCATAGTGTCTCTCCTGATGATTCAATATTCCATTACAAAATAATTCCATTTTTCTATATCCAGAGTTTTGAATGTTCTGAACAAGCCAAAGCAAGATTATAGAATTTTGTAATTCCTCCCGATAATTGTGGTTTTATATGTTCGCTTCACTCACCGCCTGCCCTTGAGCGTAGCGAAGGGACGCACCCGGCTTACGGCTCAATTTCAAAGGATGATGGTGAGAATTCTTCTGGATAGTGGTAATATTCACAACGAAAAAATGCTCTTTCTGCTACAAGCTCTAGCATGAAGCATTCTCCCCCGCGGTGATACCAAAGACAAGGTAAATTTGCAGATAGTTGTTTCAAAAGGTTCTCCTTTTGGAACACATGGCGATACTACAAAGAAAATCAAGTACCATCGGCATTTGTTGTGTTTTATAGACCCTTTCCGAACAAAGACATTAAGAAAGCCCGCGAAAGACAAATGTCCACCAGGGGCTATCAGAATATGTAGTGAGCCTGATTACTTCATTTTATCCTAATGTTTTTTGAGACATCCCTAAGTCGTGTTTTGGAGAAAAGGATTTGGCTTGATTGAGGATGGTGAGAGACTAGTACTAGGATTTTTTGTTGTAGCATATCCTATTCCTCTCCAGTTGCCAACACCATTGATGCCGACATACCACATCTGATACTCCCTACCATTAGAGAGGACGGTAAGCCAACCAACGGCGAGAGTGTCCCACGTCCCAGGTGCTCCAACATCGAGGACGGGATTTTCAGGATGTTTCTCCCACTTGATACCATCAGTGCTTGTGGCATATTACCTTTTCAAGCTCTGGTTTCACAATATTCTCATAGCAGTCAGGGCAAATGCTATGGCTGAATACGGCTTCCGAATGCTCGGTGATGTAGGATTCTATCTATTGCCAATAGTTTTGGTCATTGCGAATTTTCTTGCAGTAGGAGCAAATGGGCAGGAACCCTTGGAGTTGCTTTACATGTTCCAGTGCGTCTTCGAGTTCTTTTACACGCTCGGCCAGGCTCCTCTGTAATTCCACTATGCGTACCCCAACTTGCACACGCGCGCGCAATTCTTCGTTGTCAAAGGGTTTGGTGACGTAATCGTCAGCCCCAGCCTGCAGACCCGTAACGATGTCTTCCTTGTGGTCCTTAGTCGTGAGGATAATAATGTAGATTGGTTCGGGCTTCTCTTCTTCGCGAATCTTCAGGCAGACCTCAATGCCGTCCATACCAGGCATCATCCAGTCGAGGATAGCCAATTTTGGGGTATCCTCACATTGAAGCGCCTGCCACGCCTCTGCGCCAGCGGAGCAAGTGACAACGTCGTATCCCCATCTGACTAGTGTGGCTTCAAGCATGCGGCGTGAGACAAGTTCATCTTCAGCAATTAAGATTTTCACAATACACCATCCTTACTTTAGTGATTCCAGCGCCGGCTTGAGGCGCTCGAACTCTTTTTCCAGGGCCGCGTATGCTTCCTCGGCGTGAGATAAATCCTCATTGCGGCCCATATTTTCCAGCTTCAGCGCAGCTTTGAAGACGGCTTTAGCGTCAAAATTCCCTACCGAACCTTTGAGGGTATGAGCGGTACTTTCCAGTGCTTTGCTATCGCCGCGTGTGACCGCTTCTCGTATCTCAGACAAAAGCCTCGGATAATCTTCTATAAACATTTCCACCAGTTCCCTCAGAAACTCTACATCACCATCGACGCTAGCTATGACCGCAGCCCTGTCGAGAACTTCGTCATCTTGTTGGGGCGCGGATGCGCCCGTCCCGGGTTCAGTGGAAATGTCCACCAAACTCTCGATAGCATCGAAGAGTTCTTGTGACTTAATCGGCTTTGAGATGTAGCCGTCCATGCCCGCTTCGAGACAGCGCTCGCGGTCACCCTTCATGGCGTAGGCGGTCATGGCGACAATCGGGATGTGTGTCCCGGTCGCCTTCTCCTTCTCTCTGATGGCGGCGGTCGCCTCGAATCCGTCCATTTCAGGCATCTGCACATCCATCAACACTACATCGAACTGCTGCTGTTCCAAAGCGGCAAGCGCCTTCCTGCCGTCTAAAGCTACCACGACCGTGTGTCCACGCTTCTCAAGTATTCGGGTTGCCATCTTTTGGTTGACAGCGTTATCCTCGGCAAGAAGGATGTGGAGGCGTCGCTCGCCTTCACGCAACGTCTGACGGGTGACCGAGGGAGCCTTCTCTTCGTCCTCTGTCGGTATGCCGAGGGCTATCATGATAGCGTCCAACAGGTTGGACTGCTTGATGGGCTTCATCACAGGTAAGCTGCGATACCCAACTCTCGGCAACGAGCGGTGTCACCAGACTGAACGGCGGATGACAACATCATGATAGTGGCTGAAGTGAATTCCGGAGTTTGCTTAATCTGTTCAGCTACGGCAAATCCGTCCATCCCCGGCATTTGGGCATCCAGAAGCACCAGTGTGCAAGGCTCACTTAATGCCACCGCTTGCTTCATTTCAGCTATCGCTGCTTGTCCGCTGTCCACCACCGTAGGTTTCATTTGCCAGCTAGTGAGCATCTCTTCGAGGATACATCGGTTTGTCGCATTGTCGTCAACCACCAACACGGGCAGATTGTCCAAATCCTCTGCCACACGCAATGGCTTTGACGCCACACCTTTTTGCAACCCAAAGCGCGCGGTGAAGTGGAATGTACTGCCTTTGTCAACTTCGCTCTCGACCCAGATGCGCCCACCCATCATTCCGATTAGTTGAGCCGAAATCGGCAAGCCCAGTCCGGTACCGCCGTGCCTGCGAGTTGTGGAGCTGTCCGCCTGTGTGAAGGGCTCGAAAATTAATTGTTGCTTCTCCGCAGAGATACCTATCCCGGTGTCGGTGATGGCAAAGTGCAAACAAATTTCATCCTCTGTCTGTTCCTCCGTTTCGACTAAAACTACTACCTCTCCCTGCTCGGTGAACTTGATGGCGTTGCCGACCAGGTTGACGATGATTTGACGCAAGCGTCCAGGGTCGCCCACCAACGCGTCCGGAGCATTAGGGCGGATATGGAGAGCTAGTTCCAGTTCTTTCTCGTAAGCCCGCGAGGCAAGCGTGTCTATGGTATCGCCGAGATAGTCGCGCAGATTAAAATCGCTCGATTCGAGGTCAAGCATTCTCGCATTGATTTTGGAAAGGTCGAGGATGTCGTTAATGACAGTCAACAGGGAATCCGCTGACGTCTTCACCATGCCCAAATATTCTCGCTGTTCGGACGTAAGCTCTGTATCAAGTGCAAGTTCTGTCATGCCGATGATGCCGTTCATGGGCGTGCGAATCTCGTGACTCATATTGGCAAGAAACTCGCTCTTGGCCATGTTGGCAACGTCAGCTTTTTCTTTCGCATGGGCTAATTCTTTTGTTCTCTCAGCAACTTGAATCTCAAGATTATGTCTTTGAGCTTTAATTAACCTGAATCGCCAAATAATCATACCAAGTACACTGCCAAGCACTATAACAACCATCAACCCTCTGAACCACCAGGTTTTCCAAAGTGGTGGTACAACTGTCACTTTGATAGAGACTCCCTCCTCATTCCATATTCTGTCATTATTTGAACCCTTGATTTTCAAGGTATACACTCCAGGTGGAATACCAACATACCTGCCAAATCGCTTTGTGCCAGCTTGATACCAATCCTTATCAAGCCCCTCAAGCATATAGGCATATTGATTATTCTCTGCTCTTGTATAGTTAAGAGCAACATATTCAAACTCAAAGAAGTTGTTTAACCCAAATAGCTCAATTTTAGCAACTTTTTCCGGTGCCATACTAACCATTTTCTCACCACCCTGAGTAATAGATGTTAAATAAACAGGTGGAATATAAGGATTATCTTGTACTTTATCAGGATCAAATCTGATAACTCCAAGATTACTGGAAAACCACATTTCTCCCTCACCTGTTTTCAAAACACTCAATGGGGAAAAATTAAATTTGCGACCTCCTTCCTCATATATTCTTACAACCTTTTCTGTCTCCGTATCAAATTTGAGTAATCCGGAATCTGAGCTAATCCAGAGATAGCCTTTGTCATCTTCAAGTATTCCTCTAATATTGGTAGTAAAACCGCTTTTCTCTCCATATCTTTCAAAAGTTTCAGCATTTTTATCGAATTTGTTTAATCCATTTTGCGTGCTTACCCAAATCGTTCCATCCTTACTAACAAAGAAAAAGTTAAGATTATTGCTACTAATACTTTTAGGATCCTTCGCATCGTGATGGTATGTTGTAAAGTTATCTGTTTTCCTATTATATTTAGTAAGTCCGTTACTCTCACTGGTAAACCAGAGAATGTTCTCATTGTCCGTATGTACACCAAGGATATGCAATAATGGTTCATTGTGGTCGTCAAATTTATAATCCGCAAATGTTTCGGTTTTTTTGTTGAACTTATGGATACCGTTATTTTCTGTGCCAAACCACAGAATATCAGAATTTTGGGAATCTTCTATAATGCTCCACACCTCAATCAAACCGGGATAATCATAACGCCTGATAAATTTTGCCGTCTCTCTGTTAAATAGCCCTAACATACCATTGTTGGTAGTAATCCAAAAGTTATTTGAGCTATCTTCATAAATTGAAGTCAAGTTCTTATCATCCGGGTAATCAGGCTCAGGAAGATATACTGTAAAATTGTCTTTTTCTCTATTGTACTTTGCAAGACCCTCCGTTCCGGAACCTAACCAGATATCCTGGTTGCTGTCTTCAATTATCGCGATTACATTTTTTATTACGCTATTGTTATCATTGGGATTCGATTGGTATAGATTGAATTTACGGGCTTGTTTGTCATATGTACTAATTGTACTCAAATTCTCACCTATCCACAATATGTCTGAATTATCCTCAAAGACAACCTGCACTCTATCGGAAATTGTGGTCTCCGGATTATTTGAATCGTGTTTATATTGAACAAATTTTCCTGTATCCCTGTCAAAACGTTCGATTCCAACATCCACCCAGTATGGATGGCAAATCCACAGATAGCCATCCTTATCGGGAACAATTACCCTGACATTGTTCTTGGCTAAACTATCAGGATTATTTGGATCATGTTTATAATGAGTGAATGTTTCGGTGTCTTTATCAAATTTCTTCAAACCACTTTCAGATGTGCCAATCCAAAGGAATCCATCAGCGTCTTCGGTAATTGCAGCCACTTCTCCAGGCCCTATATCCCCAGGGCTATCCGGGTTATCCGGGTTATGCCTGTAATGAGTGAATTTTTCTGTTTTTCTGTCGAATTTGTTCAGCACCTTTCCTTTTGTGCCAATCCAAATAAACCCATCTTTATCAACAAAGACCGATAAAATACCATTATCACTAAGACTATTCTGATTATTGGGATCATGCGTGTAGCGGGTGAACAATTTGGTCTTTTTGTTAAAGCTGTTCAGCCCATTTGCTGTACCAAACCACAGAAGCCCATCTTTACTCTCCGCAATTAAGTTTGGTGACCCATTAAAAACACCGCTACTTATGCTGTTTGGATTATCAGGTTCATTTATGTATGTGGTAAAAGCATTTATGCTCTTATCATACATGGCAAGACCACCAAATGTCGCGAACCAAACCAGACCATCTGAGTCCACAAAGACTGTCCTAACGGAATTTGATGGAAAGGTATTTGGTCCAGCAGCATAACTCTTCACTTCGTATCCGTTGTATACCCTTACACCACTAATAGTACCAACCCAAATAAAACCATCTTTATCTTGAGTAATATCGAAATTATAACCACCAGTTTCAAATATGTGATTAAACATAATATAATCAAGTTCCTGGGGCTTTGCTATTGGCACTGTTAATGAATAAGAGCAACAGCACTATTGTGAATATAATAATTACTTTTTTGTTTTTAGATAGTTTCATTGCTAAAACTTTCTTTAATTCGGTAATCTCATCTAAGAGTTGTTCCCTGAATTCCCTGCCAGCGAAAAGTTTATTGAACCGTTCCAATTCTTTGTTTTTTTCTTCCAGTTCTTCGTTCTTGACTCATGTCAAAAATAAGTGCAAGATAGCCACCATAAACCGAGTTTCTCCGAGAAGAAGGCCATAACTCTTTCTTTCGTGACTAAACTTTCGTGGCCTCTCGAAAGGTCACTCGGTTTATTTGCACGATTTCTTAACATGAGCCTCATTCTTTTGTTTTAGCCTCATCCTTCATTTCATATCCTCCAATGATTGGATAAAAACCACTTCCTTTTTGACCGATAATATTCTACCAAAAGAATATAGATTTTGTAAGCGTTTTTTCAGCCTGAGAAATGACCCCTTTTTGACCAATTCTATTTGAGTTTGTTAAGCAAGTTTTAGAAAACATTGTAAACTTTTGGGCGGCACGAATACGCCCTGACACAGGAATGAATGTTGACAAACATTTCTAAAACTTGCTTAGATGCTTTATTATCAATAAATAATCCTACGATATCAATCTTTCGGTAACAACTGTTTCTCCAACACCTCAAGATTCCTAATCTGTAATGATTGCTTTTCAGCGAGGCGCGCTTAGCCAATCTACTGTATAGTTCATCAAGCAAAGCGAGAGTCAACTGATTCGTATTTGATACCTCTATCTTTCCAAAGTTTGAATGTGATATTAGGATAACATCCGTGATTATTTTGTCAACATCTTTTTCCATAAACCTTTCCGCGACCCATTTTTGTGGGGAAGGATGGTATGAAATGTCATATTGTGTGACAATTTCTCTCACATCATCATAATACCTCCAGCCGAATCAGATTCCTGCGCGCTGTCAATGGTTGAAAATAATTCATGCAGAGCGCCTCCACTGTTGCTCTGCCGATGGGAGTCAACCCCTCTATTTTCCCTGTTGTTCGGTCAAGAATAAAATTTGTTGACCAACTATTGGTACGTGGATTGAAAAGTCTAACTGTCTTTTCTGTTACAGGGTCAATGCCTTTTTGTTTTTTAGCCTTGTGTGCGTTGCAATGTGAACAAGCCAAAACAAGATTCGAAAGTTTTGTAGACCCGCCTACTGATTGTGGCCTTATATGTTCAACTTCAAAGGATGATGGTGAAAACTCTTCTGGGTAATGGCAATATTCACAACGAAAAGATGCTCTTTCTGCCACAAGCTCTCACATTTGTTTTGAGCGCTGAAGCGGAATTGCGATCAAAACATAGAGCGGGTCGCTTATACGCATAAGGCGTTCTCCTTATCAATCCCTCGGTAGCAACCTTTTTTCCAAATCTTCAAGATTCTTAATTTGTAATGATTGCTCTTCAGCAAGGAGATTTTCCATTTCTCCTTGTTCATCCTCTGTAAGAATACCCTCCCGATTTTCAGCCAATAATTCTGCTAAACGCTCCTGTTTTTCTAAGGGAAAGATATGAAATCCCAAGCTTCGATGTCCCTTTTTAATCATCTCTACGATATCTCTTTCTATATTCAATACTTTTCCAGTCTTTGCATTTACCACAACTTGCCCAACGAAAGTCGCTTCACATTTATCAACATTGGTGATAACAGGTACTAGCCAAACAGGTGTATCCGTTTCTTCCAATATAGGTTCCCTAATAGTGAGACACCTTCCAACTCGTCTACGTAGGAAAGCGATTGCTTGCTTTTTGGCTATTTGGCTATCTAAAAAACCTTCACCAAACTCACGGCACAGACGTTCTAACGCTACCTCTTCTGGTGTCTTTTCTTCAACTGAGGCGCGTTGAGCCAATCTGATGTAGAGTTCATCAGGTAAAGTAAGGGTTAATTGATTCATATTCAATACCTCATTGTTTAAATTGATGTTAGGATAGCATCCGTGATTATTTTGTCAACATCTTTTTCCATAACCCTTTCCACGACCCATTTTTGTGGGAGGTGTCCCGCTACCTCAGATATTACCCGATTCTTACAATTGCTCTATAACTTTTTGTCGTTCTTCTTTTGACATCTGGCTAAGAACATCTCTGATAGTCTCTTGTTTTTGTTCGATAGGCATTTCGCTTAGAATACTTTTCAAAATATCAGGAGACACTGCCTTTTGTTGCTGTTCAAGTGGCATCTCTCTGAGAATTTTTCTTAGAATCTCGTAAGCCATTTTTTCAGAACCCTCCTTTTCGAGTTCGGTTATCAACTCAAGGTAGATTTGACATCTTTCGTCCTCCCTAATCTCTTGAGCTAATTTTTCTTTATATTTTTCATACTGTTTGCCTTCTGAGAAAATGAGCCAGGCATAATATTCCCTCTCGATTGGAAACTCATTTATCACGAATATATGGAGTTCAACGCCCATCACATTGCATTGATAATGTCCGCCGCCATGTCGGATAAACTGTCTGTCAAGAAGCTCATCCAACTCGTTAATGACATTCCGCGGTCGCCCGACAGTTACTATGTTTAATGTTACCTCATCCCCTCTAATATCAACGCTTTTGTTCTCTTTGGCATCCTGCCTTTTGGCATACAACCACCAAAATACCTGTCCTATGTATTTCGTTAGAAGAACAGGAGTGAGCAGGTCATTGTAGGATTTGAATTCGAGAATATTGTAATGCTTGAAATGTGAAAAAATGCCAATAATTGGAATTGTGGCACAAATTTTTTGCAGGACAAAATCAATGCGAAATTCTCGCTGAAGCACAAGATCTTCTTCACCTACCAACGTAATATTATCCGTCATTCCAAAAAGCCATCGATAATGTTTCTGCTCTAACTTTGTGCGAATGTATTTTTGATATTCAACTCGTTTTCGTTTCAATTTTTTCCCAGTAATCTCCCATGATTCTTGACAAATACCGCAAATTCCTCTAGAGTTTTGAAATCAGGAAGTTTTTTATTCATTGTCATTTGGAGTAGACTGTCCTTGCAATTGCGCAGACACCGTCTGCGCAATTGCATAAGTCTGATAAAAACACAAAGATTTGGCAATCAGTGATTGCCAAATGACTTAAAAAATCAACAACCGTCTCCGAGAAACGCGGTCATCCAATCGTGTCAATCCTGCGTCCAACGCGGTCTGGACGGCATCTTGATATTCCTGGTTTGTCGGACGGCGGTTGATGTCAGGATGTTCGTGCGCGTGATAACAGGGGTGATACTGCGCCATTACGTTCACATAAGTATTTTTCGAAATTTCCTCCGCGAGAAAGCGCATAGCCTCCGGTGTGCCGGCGAGTCCATTGGGCAATACGAGATGCCGTATGAGCAAACCGCGCTGCGCGATACCGTCATCATCCCATACGAGGTCGCCAACTTGGCGGTGCATCTCTTTCAACGCAGCCTTTGCCACCGAAGGGTAGTCCTTCGCTTTCGACAGACGTTCACCAGCCTCTGAGTCGGTGTATTTAAAATCGGGCATGTAGATATCGACGACACCATCAAGTATTTTGAGCATCTCTAAAGATTCGTAGCCGCCACAGTTATATACCAACGGCACGCGCAAGCCGTGTGTTGCAGCAATTTGTAGGGCTGATAACATCTGCGGCACGACATGGGTCGGCGTGACGATATTGATGTTATGACAGCCCCGCTCTTGTCGCCCCAAGGTTATCATCATACTGGCAAATTGTTCGTGAGTGACTACGCTTCCATGTTTGAGATGGCTGATGTCATAGTTTTGACAGAACACACATTTCAAATTGCAACTCGTGATAAAAATCGTCCCTGACCCATGTCGACCCACCAACGGCGATTCCTCGCCAAAGTGAGGGGAGAAGCTCGACACCATCACATCCTTGCCCAGACCACAGACGCCGACTTCGCCTTCTAGTCGATTTATTCCGCACTCTCGCGGACACACCCGGCATTCACGTAATAATTCATAAGCTTGGGCAATACGATTTTGTAATTCACCACTCTCATGTAGTTTTTTATATGCAGGCGTACACATTGTGTATTTATCAACTCCTGAATTGAAAAAAGTTTTGTGGGATATATACCTTTCCATTAGAAACCAAGTTTTTTGTATGGATACTGTAACGCGTGTTAGGGAGAATATGACAACGAATAAAGAGGATTAAAACGAATTACGAATTACGAATTACGAGTTACGAATTAAATTGGTGGGGGATTTAATTATTCTATTTTCCCAACTCTGCATCTGCGGCAACGAGAATACGCTCCAATTCTTTTTGTTGCGCATCATTTAGTGGACAAAGGTTTGGCGCGGTATCAATTAAATGCAAAGCTTTCTGCCGCGCGCGGTCGAGCATGGTGCGTGGCTCCAAAGCATAAGCACCCGTCACGCGCCGGTCAAACAATTCGGGGAACCACTGTGCGTCGCGAAAATGTGCAAACGTATGTTCACAATCCAAAAACTGCGCGCCTTGTGGGGCAATTTCTTTGATGACGTCTTCCGCAAGTTGTTCTTCATCTACATCAAAACCCGCCGCTAGTTTTTCGACAGCATACATCAATTCCATATCGAGCATCAATTGCACCGCGCTGCCGACATCGGAGAATGCTAACGTGGTCAAGCCGCCAAAACTCCGAATCCCTGCTAAAAATGCCATCCCCACACCGAAAGAGCGTTCCGTCATGCTCTGCGCCCCAGGCACTTTTGCCGCCGTCGATGTCGTTGCAAAAAGGTCGGGTACCCCTCCGAAGAGATACGATGCAATATGCCGACACGCCGTGCCGATTAAAATTGTCTCTGGTCCCCACTGGTTATGCACGCCGGTTTTCATATCAAAGCTCAAGGGGCCAGCCACCCATCCGCAGAGCCGGTCATCTGTCGCTAAACTGATGGCATTAATGCCTAAAACTTCGGCGGTGATAAGCGCAAGAGCGCCGGCTGCGGTGACCGGCGTGGCAATACCGGCGACGGGCATACTGCCATACACTAACGGCGCGCCGGTCAAACGTCGTAACTCCATCGCCGCTTCGATACATTCGCGGCTAATCATGAATGGTGTGTTGACCCATATCTTACAGGGCAATAGGAGATTATTGATGGCTTGCTCTCGCGTGCCATAATAGACTGTCAACGCTTCAACGAAATATTTGACGATTTCCGGAGAATAGGCGGATACACGGTACGGCCGGTCGCTATTGAGAATGATGGTGATAAGTGCATGCAATTCACGAGTGCGCACCGGCGCGTCCTGTGGAATAAATGTCGGATGACTTCGTTCCAGTCCGTCAAAAGAGTTGATGACGCGGCACAAATCCGCTAGGTCTTTCTTGGTCGCCGCGCGCAGTTCATCCGTCCGCGGGTCACAACACCAGAGCGCCTGCCCTGAAGTACTATAGCTAACAGCGCGCGGTGCGGGACAGGGTTCGTAGGATGACGCGCCTTTCATCGGAATGCGCTCCAAAGTTTTATCGACAACCTTGTCGGTGATACGTATCTTTTTCCCATCCACCCTACACCCGAAGTTTCTTAAATAATCCATAAATTCGTCTGTACCGTCAATCGTCCAGGGCACAGAGCGCAAGATACGAATGCCCGCGTTGACAATCTGCTCAATGTCGTCTATATCAAATTGAGAACAAAATGGAACTATCCATTGGAATGACATTGATAACCTCTTTTCAATCTTAATCTATATTTCGCATCCATCGCTTCGGTAGTTTTAAAACGTGAAGCGTGAAACGTGATGCGTGTTGTGTGTTGCGTGTTGCGTGTTGCGTGATACGTGCTTTTTGCCCTCTTACCCTCTAGCCTTCTAGCCCTCTTGCCCCCTTGCCATTTTGCCCTAAGTTACTCCATTCGCGTAATTTGCAAGCGATTCAATGTCCTCAGAACGCCTTCGCCGAATTCCAGCGCAGATTCAGATTCGAGCTTGCCTCCGGCGAGTTGGATGTGCGTGGCATCGGCTTGTACCTGTCCCAGGGTGGGTTCCATTGATATCCATTTCCCGACGTATACTTCCGGCCAAAAATGATAGTAAAACGCATCGCGGTGATATACGAGTCCAGCACAGATGCGAGAAGGGATGCTTACGGCGCGGGCTAAAGCAATGAATAGTACAGTATGTTCGGTGCAGTCGCCTTCCAGCGATTCGAGTGTCTGTTTAGCAGAACCGAATCCGACCTTTAGGCTCTTATTCCAAATTTTATTATAAACCCATCTACAGATGAGTTGCGCTGCTTGCCAGGAATTTGTCTCCGTTCCAATTATTTCTGCCGCTTGCTGTTTAATGGATTCGTCACCTGCCTGAACATACACTGTCGATTTGAGAAATTCCGCAAAGTCGTTATCCGTTATCGGCAATGCCAGTGTTTCTTGTCCTTCAATATCCAGAGTGCGGATTTCCAGGATACCGCTACGAGGGCTTTCTTCGATGATGATGCGTTGTCGCTGCGTCTGCATAAGTGCTTTCGACAAATCGTCTTCATTGCCCTCGCTAAGATATACTCGCGCTTTAAAATAGGAACAACCAAATTGAGGAGGTTCCCCTTGTGGAAAGATTTTAGTCTGGATGATGACATCGACCTCGCCGATTTCTCCCAGCGCAGTTTTCTTGTCCGTCCGTACCAACTCCATTTTCATGCCCATCGCGCCCATCTCGCTTTTATAGGTCGTTCCATCCGCGCTCAACCATTCGCTGCTGGTGATACCGCCCATGAGGTCGAGCGTATAATTAAGCACGAATACGCTTTTCTCTTCGCCTTGATATGTTATCGTATCTTCACGAGCAACCTCAACTGTGGTTTTGACGGGTTGGAGAAGGTCTGTATTAAAAATATCAAGGGTATATTGGTCGCCGACCTTCAAGCCCCTTTGGAGAGCGATGAATCCCAGCATCTCTTCAAATATGACATCGTTGGGAATCGGTTTGCTTTTTTCAGTCGTATCACCGCTCAAAGTTGTCCTTATTGTAATAATGCCGTCATTAATGGTTCCTTCCACTAATTTTTCTTCACCGGTCTCGTTGGAGGTGGATACTAAGTAACGCGGCGAGAAATCCATGTCCAAATACGATTCTTTTGTCCTCATGAAATCCAACGGCAAACCAACACGTTTTAACATCATTCGCATCTCCGAACGAATCTTTATCATCTCTTCGCCGGCATATTCGACTTTATCCATATAGATATGGGCATAGCCAACTTTTGTCCCCATCAGTATGAGGTTCATCCAATCTTCCTGCGGTAATTTTATCATCTTTTCTATCTCCAAATCTGCTCTCACTTCTCGACAAACTATCATAGGTGTTATCGTAAATATGATAATTATTAGTGTTATGAATGTAGGAAACATTGAAATTCTCCTTGTAAGGGCAAGAGGGCAAGGGGGTAAGAGGGTAAAGGGCTAGAGGGCTAAGGGGCAAGAGGGTACAAGAATGAGGGCAAAATGGAAATTGGGAACGATGGCGATTATGTAATTTCTAAATTTCCGAGTTCCCAAATTACCAAACTTCCTTTTGTCCTTAACCCTTTTGCCATCTTGCCCCTTTGCCCTCTAGCCCTTTACCCCTTTTTATTCCGCCAATTCGATTCCCAAAGTAATAGATGATTTATTCAATTCCTCCGCTGTGATTTGATGATTCACCGTCGCCAATTGTGTGCCATTTTTTTCCACGCGGAGTTCTAATGTATCACCTTGTGTTGTCCCCAAACCTAAAAGTTCCCAAAAAGCGAATTGATATTTTCCATCTGCATCTGTTGTCACACTCTCAATTTTGCCCTTTGCAGGGTTTGTGATAGTGACAGTGGCGGCAGGTACGGGCAGTCCATCAGATGTTGTAACAGTACCAGTAACCCTAAGTACGACAATAGAAACAAAAATAACGCCGATGCAAATCACCAACGCGCCCATGATGCGTACATATGGAATATGTTCTTTGAATAACAACCATGAAAAAATGATGGCTAATATGTAACTCATGCTGAGCATCGGATAGGCGAGACTGAGCTTTACCCGCGACAATACCACCAACCAAAGCCCTGACGTCATCACGAATGTACAGATTCCGATGATAACAAAAGGATTGCCAATAGCTCGAAGGGCGATAGACGGTAACATGCTAATAGAATCTACACGCCCAACTTGAGTCATACCGTGTTTTAACAACATATGCCCCACGACGGTAAAAAGCACATTTACAAAAATCAACAAAAAGTCTTTCATGTAATTTCCTCCACAGAAGTCCATTTTTGCAGAACGTAGATGTAGCCAGGAGGCGAGGGGGCAAGGGGGCAAGAGGGCTAGAGGGTAAAATGGCAAGAGGTATTTTCTGAGTGAGCGAGTATGTGAATTGCAAACACACACTCACCCACCTACTTAACCATTCACCCCGATTGTTTATTACCTCTTTGCTTTCTTGCCCTTTAGCCCTCTCGCCTCTTAGCCCTTTTTTAATCCCCTTCCAATTTTAAAATAAACCTTTGTTTAGAATAAACTATCTTTTGCCGGCTTTCTGGCTTTCCGGCTTTTAATCATCGCCCATGTGATACTTAGTTTCTTTTGAGTGTCTACTACGGCAAGCCCTGTAGACTCAAAGTTTTGTTGAACTTCTCCCGCTGTTAGGGCACGGTTATAGATACGAACCTCGTCCATCGCGCCTATGAGATATCCATTGTTATTTCCATCCTGCGCCAAATACCAATTTGTTTTATCGCCCCCGATATCTCCAGGCATAGCAGCATCCTCTTTTACGAAAACTCCATCGACATAAACTTTTCCTTTATCTCCGTCACGAACCGCCACCACATGATGCCATTGGTCATCCGCGTAGTCTTCATCGGTAACGAACACTGTATTTGCCTCATTCTCATGTTCCGTATAGAATCTAACCTGCCCCGTGTTCTGATTTAAACCGAGCCTGAAGAAATTGTTATGAAAGTCGTTCTTATTTACCATAAGATACTGCCAATCGGTTGTATTAGTTTTCTTGAACCAGGTTTCATAGGTGACAGGATTATTCCCAATTGTAAAGACCATGGGAAGTTCCACACAATCGGGATTGCCAGCAAATTCCAATCCCTCGTCCAGATGTCCGGCAACTGATGTTGGAGTACCTATTATAGTTCCATCGTTTTTACCAAAAAAATCCTTGACAGTTTTACCGTCAATATCCTTCTTGTCTAAGGTGTAGTAACTTACCAAACCATCAGTGACGATTTGACCCATCAAAATGGAAGCCGATGTAAATAATACCATTAGACAGCAGATAAACAAAGTTAATCTCATTTTAATCTCCTTCTCGGTTTTAAAGTTTAAATGTTAGCGTCAAAAATTTATTGGCGCGTACAAACGATAGCTGTTCACCATTGCCTGGAAGTAAAGCTCCGGGCTGAGAGAGCAAAGTCCTGCGGGCTAAAATCCAGCCCTGAGATTGCTTCAATTCACTCGCAATGACATTATTTTCTGGAAGTCTGGCTTTCCGGCTTCCCAGATTTTTGACCTTTTCAGACACGTTCTTAACCCTTTTGCCCCTTTGCCCTCTTGCCCTTTAGCCCTTCTATATTTCCTTCTCTAATCCTCGCCCAAGTAGTGGCAAGACAACCAGCAGGACGGACAGGCAGAAACAACTCAGGGTCGGAGAAAATCTCTATTTCCCAGAGACTTGGCTCGTCCGATGCTCCAGTTGCCTTAGTAACATGATACCTAAGTATAGTTGTTTCTACGGTATCAAAAGTTAATATATGGTTTGGAATCTCCACCGGTTCTTTCTGATTGCCCGGATGATTTTCCTGCGCATCATCCGGATTCTCAGGTTCCAGTTTTAGGTTATTATTCTCACCCCATTCGATGGTGTGCCCGGAAACTCTGTGACGAAACTCAGTGACGTGAACACGGTTTATTTTCTGGGATTCATTCCAGGTGAATTGTATCCATGTGTCCACATCATCGTTTTTGGCATTCCATCGTGTGGTGAAATCTCCGTCATTAACGTTTTCGACGGGAATATCAGAACCCTCTGTTTCCACAGTCGCCTTGAGCGCGAGATTTTCCAGGTCTTTATAGCCCTGACTATAGGCTGGCAATGTCCAAAAGAGAATCAGAAGCCCAAGCAATACTGAAAAGACTTTCATGATAACACCTCCTTCCTCGGAATTCGGAATCCGGAATTAAAAGGCAAGAGTGGACGGTCAGTGAAAACGTGAAACGTCTTTGCCCCCTTGCCCTCTTGCCCCCTTGCCCCTTTGCCCCTTTGCCTTTTGCGTTATATTTCCAGTTTTGCCCCACGCGATTCAACAGTCTTGCGTACCTCTGAAAAATCTAAATCGCGTGGCTCACATTTCTTTTTCACACTCATGGCAGCCGCGATGCCTGCCGCCTGACCCAGCATCGAACCGGTGGTCATTACCCGCGCTGAGGACAACGCCAACTGGTCAGCCGAAAAACATCGCCCTGCTGCCAACAGATTTTTACCTTTTTTGGGAATTAAGCTGCGAAACGGAATCTGATAGGGTGGAACCTGCCGTTCAGTTTCGCTCAAGATGTAGGTTCTCTTCTCGTCGTCGGGTTTGTGAGCGTCGAGATAAAATACTCCGCGAGCGATGGCATCGTCGAACTTTTTCCCTGCACGACAATCATCAACGGTCAATATGTAGTCTCCCACAATCCGCCGTCCCTCGCGAATCCCAATTTGTGGCGAACAGCCATCGAAACGCCAGCCCTTGTTCTCCACTCTCTGATAATAGTCCAGTACTTCCATCATTCGCTGGCGCGCACGGATTTCGGCGGCTGTAATGCTCTCAGTGTCGGTGGAATCAAACATGGGAATTTTTATTTTCAGTGCTTTGCCACCGGGGCCATTCGGCCAAACGCTTACCATAGGCAAGTCTTTCTCATCACGGATTGCCTCGAACCAGCCTTCGGGAATTTGGATTTCCGGTTTATTAACTTCTCGCACAAAACCCATCATGGACATCGGCAATTGGTGGTCATCCTCCGGTCTGCCTTTCATCGTTTCAAGTCCCGCCGCGTGAACCACTTCCGCTTCGCCGGTGCAATCGACGAACACTTTGGCGCGTAGAGCCTCTGGTCCCGACTTGCCACAAACGATACATTCGGAAACCCTACCTGCTTTTTTACAGACATCCACGAATCGTGTATGCAGCAGGAGTTTCACGCCGCGATGCAGCAAAATCTCCTGAAGTACAATTGCAAGAATGTGATGGTCGAATACGCGGGCATGCTGATTGCTATTCGGCTTGTAGGGTACAATAGCCTTCCATTTCTCAAGGTCTGCAATGATTGTGTCAAACACCTCGCCTTGTCCTGCTGTCTCACCACAGAAAGCTGCTACGCCGCCGGTTGTAGCGTTGCCACCCGTAACAGCGAAACGCTCCACCAATATCACTTTTGCACCTGATTTAGCCGCCGCGCAAGCCGCCGACACACCGGCGATACCTCCACCGATTACGGCAACATCCGCTTCGTAGCACATTGGGACTGAGCGACTCCAATAGATTTGAGGCATATTACCTACCTCCCTTGGCCTGCCAACTTAATCTTTCCCCAAGTTGTGGTGACTTTATTTACTCTCCTGACAGCAGCCGAACCGGTCGAATAGACTTCTATTTCGGCTAATCTAACGATATTGCCCCATGTTTTGTCGTAACTGCTGCCATCAGTACAGTAAAATCTCAACCGCTGTGCGCCGGCGGGAGAAATCTCAAATTCCTTCGTTATTTCATCCCGTTTGCCATCTTTGACCTGGGTTTCGGGAATATCCACCCACTCGCCTCGCTTCTCATACTGAGTAACATATTCTACTGGAGCCCAATCTAGATAGGAATAAAGGTGTACTCCAACAATTGTCATTGGCTTGCCAAAATCCAGTATTAGCCAATGTGGTGGGTCGCTTTCATTTCCTGGCGCGTCCTGTTTGCCAGATAGCCACCTGGTGTCTGGGGTGTTCTGGTCATTATTGCCATCAATGGCGTTTTCTCCAACATAAGTGTCATTGTAAGTTGAGCTTACTTCTACCTTAGCTTTTAAGGCGATGTTTTCTTCTGCGCCGTAAACGTAGGTGACAGTTATCAAAAATAAATTGACTATCAAAAGTCTAAGCAATACTGAATAAACTTTATACATGATGAATCTCCTTGTCTGATAGAGTTTCTAAAGTATAGTTATCTAACGCAGTTTCACAGAAATCATATTACTTTTTATTTGCCACTGAACCGGACTGCAAAAAACAACAAAGTTACGGAATTCGAAATTCCATCAGTAAGCTGAATGTCAATTTTCTTTTCCACATTCTTACATTCACAAATGAAATCCCCTAGAGTCGATAAGAGAGGATGAGTGCTATTTTTATTCTGCACAAGTAGGTCAATTTCACCTTTTTCAGTGCGGAATCTTGATTTGACACTCAATCCCACGCAGCTTTCCAGCAACAGCTTCGCCAGTTTCTCTAAAGCCTTCCCTTTAGCGTCACTTTCCTTTCTGCTGTATTCCTTTTTGACTTCAGCCAGGCATTCATTGTAAGCTTTTAAATCAAGGTTAAAAGTCAAATCTTCTGCCTCTCCGGAAAAGCGCGCCCTGAACCATTCGGCGAACAAACCAAGGATTGCACGGTAACTATCCGCCGCTGGTCTATGCAGCAGCCCATAGTAAAACAGCTTGTCCAAACAATCAGAAAGTGATTCGCTGGGAAACATTGAGCGAAGAACTGGAAAGGAGAAACTGGCGGAATATTCATCTTCGTGCTTGGCAAAGGTGTAGTATACCTGTTTGTCCAAATCATCAAAATGTTTCAGCCAATGGTGAAAAATACGTTTCTTTTGGAGAAAATCGGCGCAGGCGCTCCGAAGGTCAATTGCTTTAGTCTTTGCAAGGTCAGATTCGGCAAGCCGATACATCAAATGTTGAATGATACAAGGATGGCCGTTTGATAATCGCACGATGTCTTGCGCCAGGTTTTGCTCTAATCTATCGCCAGTAGGCTTATGGATGAGTTCAAGGCTTTCTTGCTCATTAAATGCACTCAACTGCAACGTTCTGATAACGTTTTCCAGCGGCGAGCCTTTAATGTCAGCGATTTCGTAGAGGTATCTATCCCCAAACATCACAAACGATATGTTTTCCCGCACTGGATGATTACTGATGATGTAGCGCAAATTGCTTATCAGGTCATCGGCGAACGGTTTATTCATCAGGTATTCGACTTCGTCAATGAGGAAAACAATCCTGATGTCACCCAACCCCGCCATGCCTCGTTGGATTAGAGCCACCAGCAGTTCTAACACAACGTCTAAATCGAAATCATCTTCGCTGACACTGGGTAACGTAAACTCTTTAGGCGAAAGCCCTAAATTGTGCTGAGTATTCAAACAGCGGACTAGCTTTCTTATCAGCGCGTTAAAGAATGCCCTCCGACTGTGTGGCGTTGTCCCGTGCAAACTCATGTCCACGGGAATGAGCGTTAAGTCGGAAGAGGATTGATTTTCCAACTCAATCTTCCGCACGAGATAATTTAGCAGACTGGTTTTGCCGATGCGCCTCCCGCCAATCACCGCATAGGAGACAGGCGTTCGGATGCCGGACAAGATTTCCTGGATATATTCGGCTCTCCCAACGAACTTTTCCATCTCCGTTACAGGCCTATCAGGGTTAAAAGGATTCTCCATTTGTACCTCCTATCCATTTTAAATCAAACCCATTCCCACAAGATACTTCTCAAAAATGGGCGGAAGAATGCGGTATCCCTCCTCTTTCGATTCGAGATAACCGAGTCGGATGAGCTTATTAACCGCTTCTTTTAAACTTTCTTTCTCGTCGTTTGCGGATAAAAACGCTTCCAGTTCATTCGTCTTCGCTTTTCTTACAATTTCTTTCTCCACGTCCGATAAGTAATTCCACAGCCAGCGTAGGTGGCGAACACCTTCTGTGAAAACCGGCGATGACAGCAAAAATTTTAGTCCCCGACGCGCTTCGTTGATTGTGATTTTTGGTTTATTCTCTCTGATTTTCATTATAGCGCTGCACAACAGCCGAGACAGATAGGGATGTCCACAAGTCTGCTCATATACAAAATTCAGGGCGGCTTCAGTAAAAGCGATTCCAAGTTGGGAGGCGATTCGCTCAATCATCTCATCCATTTCCTGTTGCTCGAAGTAGGAGAGATAAACCTCTTTAAAAAAATTATATGTGGGATTTTCAACTGAGCCAGCACCAGGGAGAAGAGCAAGATTGATTGTGGGTTCCACTCCAGAGGCGACGCACACGAAGAAGCCGTAGTTTTGAGAAAGCCCTCTGATGGCAGCCAAAAATGAACTGTACTCGCTGAATCCTGAGGCATTACTGTATTCGCTGGGGAATAATCTGTCAACCTCATCAATAAACAAGATGAACTTAGCGTTCTCACTTTCACCTTCGACCCGGTCGCGGAGTTTGACGATGGCATCGGTAAACTCTGAAATTATGCCGTCCGATGTTTTTTTACACGTTTCCCCGAGTTTGGGCAATTCAATGTTGGGGAATTTGAGTTTAATATCTCTTTCAAATCCATCTAAAACTTTTGAAAAGAGCGCGCTAACATTAGGTGAAACGGCTTGTAAATCGACATAAGCATGGACATCATTTTCCAACTTACGCGTGAGCTGATACAGCAGGGACGTTTTCCCCACCTTTCTAACGCCCCAAATGCCCACAAACTGTAGACTTTGAATATACTCCTGAATTTCGTCCATGACCTTCTCTCTGCCAACAAACCACAATGGGTCTCTTATGGGAGTGCTAAGTCCAAAAAGGTCAGCTTCACCCTTCCAGAGCTTTATCGTATCGAATACCTCTTTGAGGCATCTATTTTCATACAGAGGTTGCTCTATGGCATAAATCGTAAACGGCACGATGGTAAATCCACTTTCTGACCGATGCACGAACATCTGCATGGCAACTGCCGTATCAAGCTGCGGCGGGACTGTGATAAAACCCAAACCATTTTCGGCAACACCGTTGGACTTGCAATCGCTATAGAACTCCCTGATTGATTCTGATGTCGGCTTATCATGATGTAGAATCCTCACAGGAATCGCGCCATATCGTTTTAACGCTGGGTTGTCGGAACTGACTGAAAACTGAAGCGCATTCATTTTCCCGTCTATGGAGAATCCTGCTTTTTGGAAGAACTCCCTGACTTTCTGGCCGTCCTCTTGATTTTCATGAATCGTTTCCTTAATGATTGCATCAATTTGAAACGTTAAAGTTCGTTTATACCTAGCAAACCCTTCTAAGGGATTGGGCAACACACTCAGAAACTCGCTGCCTGGATCTGGACGACGCAGTTTCGGCAGGTACCGAGCGTTATCCACATAATAAATGTCTGCACCAAGTACAACACCTGCCATAGCAGCACCGGTGACCATAGCCTTTTTGCCACCTGTGATGTCTATGGCAATATCGGATCGCTTGCCCCACTTCTCATACAGATGCATGATTGCATCGTAGATATCAGTTACGTTAGAGCTACTAATTTCTCTTTTCTCAGTCTGATTCACACTTAATCCCGTTTCATCTATGATTCTATCCAGATACTGCTCGGTATCCGCTGTGTAGAGAAAGGCAACCCTTTCCGGCTTCAGTGCAAGAATTGAAAGAATCAATGGCTCGGGCGACATCCCCACCGACAGAATAAGCCCGTAGTAATTCCGTTTCGGATGGTTTTGTGGATTGTTCAGAAAATGCTCTTTGATTAACGGAAAGAGTACTCTATCGTAAAACTCAGCAGCAGCAAGTCGTCCCTCCTGGCTTTCGTGATCCATATTCTTCCACTGTTGAACCAGTCTGTTGAATTCCCCGCACATCTGTGGATTTCTACTTGTAAAACCATCTTCGCTGGCGTATTCCTCTAAAGTCCAATATATCCGATACTTTTCTGCTAATTGAAGAATCTTTTCGCCATCCAGCAACCTTACATCATAATGATGCTCCGAACTAAAACGTTGAATCGCCTGAACCACTTCATCGTCTATCTGTCCCGATGTCGCTATGACACATTCTTTTGGCTTAATCTCGACGCCATTTTTATCGGCAAAAGTCCGTTCAAAGTTCGCCAGAATCTCATTTTGTATATCCAGGTTATCGGATGATAACGCTGGCAATTTTGCATGCAGAAATGCGTCGATAATTTCTCCAAAGCTATCTTCATAACGAAGCATCGCATCCAGATTCTTGCCATCGGGATGTCGATATGCAATCTTCTCATATCCCATTCGCTTAAAAAGCGGGAGAAGGACTTGTTCTAATAATTCATCATGATTCAGACTCTGTAACAACTCTAATTTTTGTGGTTTAGATTTATCTACCATTTTAGCACCTCTTTTGGAATAACATAAACGCGAAGCGTAAAACGTGAAACGTAAAAACTGGCTTTCTGGCTTTCTTTGATTCCACAACTTCTCGATAATCCGAAAATGTGACGTTTAGTTCTGAAAATTATTTACGTCAAGGGCGCAGCCGGTGGCGGCGTCTTGAGCCATGCCAGATTAAAAGCATAGTGCTGTCGGCTGCTGATGAGATGGATAATTCCGTCGGCGGCCTGACTGACGGACATATAGCCGCCAGGTTCGGCACTGCTGAAGCCCATGGTGAAGGGGCGTCCGTCCATCGTTTCTACTTGTCTTCCGGGACCGTCGTCGCTGATTAGGCGAATGCAGGGCCACGTCTCACCGTCGTCGAACGACAACGCTCCGAACAGACCAGTAACTAAACGCTCCACCCCCGAGGCATCGGTGATTGGCATAGGCTCTGGCTCCCTGCGGCTACCAATAAAGGAGGCGAAGAATATCGGACCTTCCTGGAGCCGTAGCAGGACTAAGCGCTGTCCGCCGCTTATCGGAGGAAAGGTGCTCGCGCTGTAGGTCCAGGTCTTACCCATATCGGTAGAGATACTCTTGGGCATCATGCCATCAATGTTGTCGCCGCGTCCGAACGCCATCAGCCGGCTGTCCCTGAGTTGTACGACGCCTGCATGAATTCCTGCAATCGTACCCACCCCCGGCCCCTCCCAAGAGGGGAGTAGACCGCCGGCATCGTGCCAGGTCTCACCTTCGTCGCGGCTCACCCAGAGCGCTGTGCCGCCACTTCCGCCAGTGACCGCGTCACACGGCAGGATGATAGAGCCATCTTGTGCTCGGAATACCGATTCCACCGGCATGTGCCGTATTCCGTGTTCAGGAATAATCAGGCGCGCTTTCGACCAGGTGGCACCGTTGTCCTTCGATGTGCGCATAATAGTCGCCAGATTCCCCCAAGTCGCTGCTACCGAAAGACCGGTGAAGTGATAGATTTTGTCTTTGCCATCGAACCATAGAGATGGAGCGTGGTTGTTGCGGTCAGGCGCGCCCCAGAACGGCGAAGCCGGCTCCCATTTCTCCTGACCATATCGCAAGCGGCTCGCCAGCAGAGTGAGTTCTCGACCTCTCTCTTCAACGCAGGTGTACCAGACCGCCAGCAGGTCGCCGTTCGGACACGCGACGAGGGCTGGGTCATGATTATGACGCGAGAACATCGGCCCGTTGGAGTCCGGTGGGATTTTTACATACTTGCGCGGGCCCTTGAAATAGGGCTTGGTTGGGTCAGACATCTCTGCTATATCGGGCGGAATTTCTTGTTTGACGTCACATTGATGCAGTTCTGGTGGAGGCACTGGCAGCGGTTTGGTTTTCGGCAACTCGCCGAGAACCACCCGGAATCCTATCAACCAGCTTTTGTCTTCCGGCAGCGCGCCCATGCGGTTTGCCGAACGGAGGTAGTAAATCTCGGTGCTGTGGCTGCCTCCGCGCGTAACTTTGAAATTCCCGTCAGCCCTACCCATTGGGTCAATTTCCTCGCTATCTTCGTAAGGGCCGTACCAGTCGTAACACCACTCTTCGACATTGCCATGCATATCGTACAAACCCCAGGCATTGGGCGGTGTCTGACCGACCACAAGGGGCACCACTTCATCCTCGCCACCTCGCGCAGGGTCAGGATACCAACTTTGCCCGACGTTTTTGTGGAACACTTCAGGCAATGTGTCACCGGTGTGAAAGTGAGTAGTCGTCCCCGCGCGGCAGGCGTATTCCCATTCGGCCTCTGTTGGCAGACGATAGTAGGGGTATGCCCTTGTGGTATACCCTTCTTTCTTTGACAGCCATTCACAGAAGCGCATCGCATCATGCCAACTCACGAACACAACCGCCTCGTCATCGTTTTTGGAGAAACCGAGTTTTCCGCGAAGCTTGCGGTGCTCCGGGTCGAATTGCTCGTATTGAGCGTTAGTCATCTCGTAAACGCCCATGTAGAAGAGGTTGGTAATCTTGACTTTATGCATCGGCTGTTCGTCGAAGTCTCCATTGAGACGGTGAGGCTTGCCTGCTACTTCATCGGGAAGCGGCGTTTTGCCGACGCCCATGTCAAAAGTTCCAGGCTCAATACGCGCCAACTGCATCCCGATGGAGTTGGTATATTCTTTGCCCTTTGGCATTTCCACCGTAAACGCAGTCAGTGAAAATCTGTAAATAAATTCCATGCTGACCATCTATATCTCCTTTTTCTAATATTACAACGAGATTTTCTCAAGTTGATTTCGATACGCTTCGCTACTCAATCCGGCGGATGCGGGAAGTCGAATAAAGCAAAGGAAAAAGCGTGTTACGTGTTACGTGTTGCGTGTAAATGAGAATATAATCATATTTCATCTCAAAGCTAATCTAACTCTGCGTTTTTTTGCAAGCAAAACAAAGTCTAACAAGAGACCTGTCCTTGAGCGAAGCTACGGAAACACGCAATACGCAACACGTTTCACGTTTCCGTAGCACCCACCTTTTGCTCAATGATTTCCCTAATAACATAAATAGGTTTTTTCTGCGATTCATGGTAGGTACGTACAATTAATTCCCCCAGCAAACCCATTGTAATAAACTGTACGCCAAGAACGATAAGTAGGATACCGAGCATCAACATTGGCATACGCGCCAGTAATGAAGTTTGCTCTGAGGGAAAGAAGAGTTTTGCCATGGAAAGGTAGCTGCAAATCGCAAAGCCCGCGAGACCAGAAATTAATCCCATCAACCCAAAAACCTGTATGGGGCGCGTGGAGAAAGTCATGAGAAATTTCACTGTGATAAGGTCTAAAATAACGCGGATTGTCCGGGAGATGCCGTACTTGGATTTGCCGCGTGTGCGGGGATGATGAGTGACTTCAATCTCCGCGATGTTTGCCCCGACCCACTTCGCCAGAGCAGGGATAAAACGGTGCATTTCGCCGTAAAGATTAATATGCTGAATGACCTCTCTGCGGTAGGCTTTCAGGGAACAACCGAAGTCATGAATTTTCACGCCCGTCATTTTGACGATGAGCCGATTCGCCAGCAACGATGGCAGACGGCGAAGCAGAAAACCATCGTGACGTTTTAGACGCCAACCGCTGACTAAATCATATCCTTCGGCTAATTTATCCAACAATCGTTTGATGTCAACTGGGTCATTTTGTAAATCAGCGTCCATTGTAATAATGACATCACCCTGTGCGTGGTCGAAACCTGCGCTCATCGCGGCTGTCTGTCCGAAATTACGGCGAAAACTTATCACTTTTACCGTCGGGTCAACACTTGTTATGTCCCTGAGCACTTCCAGACTTTTGTCTGTGCTGCCGTCATCCACCATGATAATTTCGTAGGACATTGAGAGTCTGGACAATTCCTGCGTCAGTCGAGAATGCAAATCTCTGAGATTTTCCTCTTCATTCAATACGGGAATAACAATGGAAAGTTCGATGTTTGGGATGTTTATACACCTCCCGCAAAAGGAAGTCGGAAAGCGGAAGTCGGAAGTCAGAAGACAGAAGACAGAAGATGGATGTTGGAATACGGAAGTCCGTTTTCCGCTCTCCGTTTTCCATTCTCCGTTTTCCACTTTCCGTTCTCCGTTTACCGTTTAATGATGTCGCGCGCTTGCTGAAGTACCTCTTGAGCTTCGGATACGCTGGGTTGATATTGGGCAAATTTCACAAAGTCACATGAGCGAAGAAACTCACCAATTTGGTCGATATGTTCTTTCGGCAGTTGCTGTGCCGCAAGGATTTCCAGTAATTTTCCCGTCGTTAATTCTAGCGCTGCTACTTCATAACGCTCTTCAATGTACGCTCTTATTACGTCTGAAACACGAGTATAATATTCTTTCATCTCGCCTTTGGCGACCAAATCCATCTGTTCGATTTTTCGTAATTCGTCGTAAGCGACTTCATGCGGCAGACGTTGCATTGTGACTTCTGGTGCCGTCTCGACTGGGTGTTTAAGTTTTCGCGCGTAGAGGTAGACAGCAACCACCATTCCTGCTACGAATAGCCCGCTGAATAACAGATATGGCAAAAGACTGCGAGGCACAGGCATTGGATTTTTAATGTCGCGGATATCTGACGCGCCGTGAGGCTTGATACCACGCACCGTAAATTTCACCGGCTGGGACGCGATGTAATATTCCTGTCCCTCTGCATCCAACCCCTTGATAATTATGGGTGGAATCTCATGTTCACCCGGTTCAAAAGCGATAAATTTGTATTCAAGCTGAGTCACAATTTGACTACGGCGTGTAGTTTTGTCCTTCCTACTTGTAATTTTCGGACTGTATGCTTCCAGATATTCAGATTCTATCGAAATAGGTCGGGGGAAAAGCTGTATATCTTTATGATGCTCCACAACTAAAGTTAATATCATGGGCGTCCCAACCGTAATTTGTCTCCGACGAACGATATTCTGTTTAAGGAGTTGCATGCGTGTATCCTGGGAAAAAGTGAAACACGCGAGAATATCCATAATAAATATAACAGATGGAATGAGCTTCTGTGACATCTTTTGGAAATAGTGTTTTTAACTCCTCATAATAATTCACTGAAGCGTGAAACGTGATGCGTAAAACGTGAAAAGTGAATTACATCATCACGTTTCACGTTTTACGTTTTACGAGGTGATTTATGTCAAGTTGTCCGGAAAACTATAAACGAGTGCCGTCAGTGCGAAATATGCAGAACATGCCCTGTCTGATTGCGCGCTCGCGCTCGAAAGAAATCCGCGAGCGGTTCGCTATACGATTTCATATCCATTTTCGAACCCATACCCGCGTCTCGTCGCAGAATAATGTCTATGGAATTGATATCTGCTAGCATCGCGCGCCGTTGGATATGTTGTTGTAGAACAAGTTCTTTGAACTGCTTGCGTATTCTGGGATGATGGGTGTCCACAATTATTCGCTCGCCGGTTTCTAGGTCCTCTAATTCCATTAGCCCGACATCTGGAATGTCACCCTTTTTAGTACATTCCCATTCGTCGATGATTGTTATTGCAATGAGGTCATGGTGTTTACCGGCGATGCGAAGCGCGAATTCGTATCCGCGGCCGCGAAAATCGGATAGGAGAAAAACTATACTCCGCTTTTTAATGGCCCGATTCAGATATTCTAGCGCATGTGTGATATCCGTGCGCCGGTGTTGGGGTTGGAACGCGAGCAATTCGCGTATTAGTGAAAGCGAATGTTTTCTGCCTTTGCGTGGTGGAATAGAATGTTCAATGGTATCGGTAAAAATAATCAATCCAATCTTATCATTGCTTTTGAGAGCCGTGAATGCTAACAACGCGCAAATACGCGTTGCAATTTCTTTTTTAGTGAACGTAACGGTTCCGAAATCCATTGACGCACTAGCATCGACGAGCAACATCACCGTCAATTCCCGCTCTTCTACGAATTTTTTTACATACGGATGTCCGGCCCGCGCGGTGACATTCCAATCTATCATACGGATGTCATCGCCCGGCTGATATTCGCGTATCTCATCAAATTCCATGCCTCTGCCTTTGAATGCGCTTTCGTATTCGCCGGCGAAAACATCGTTCACGATATTGCTGGTGAGAATTTCAATACGTCGAACTTCTTTGAGGATTTCTTTTAGTTCAAGTTGTTCTGGCATATTGTGTGTTATCACATATTGTTTGATTGCGCGCTGTTTTTTTAATCCTCAATGTGTGAAGTTGCTTCATCCTCACTCATCCGCTTGAGTAAAGCTCGGAATTTCTCGTTGCGGAGTTCTCCAAATTTTCTTTCACTCATTATTCAAGCCTTCTTGTCTTGCCTGTCGTTGTTTTACTTTTTCTTTCCATGAACTTGTGTCCAATCAACACATTATATCCTTCTTTTTCAAGAGGCTGGTAGATGTTTAAGAGCTTTGCGCCGAGTTCATTCAAAGGGATTCTCTTTCGTAAAATCAGATCTACATCTAAATCTTCCTCTTCAAAGGGACCCGAAAATCGGATATCCTTCAGCAAATCCTCGAACTGTTCTTGAGCCAAGTTCGTAATATGTTGTTTGAGAGCTTTCCGTTCTGAGGCTTTCATGCAACCACCTCCAGTAATCGTCTACACTCACGAAGATAAGCATCGAACATCTCGAACATGTCTTCAACATCACCTTCGTTGATAGTTGTGCGTAACTGATAATCCGCGTTGACCCGATGACGTCGCATATTTCTCAATAGTGGAATCATCTGAGCGTCCATCAGGTTTGTCGCCACAAACCGTTTCTGAATTTCATCAATAACTCTTTGATGTACATTCCTTCGCCAGGTGTCCGGCCGCAATCCCACCCGTCTCATCAGATACCGGCTCAGATGATGTGCACTATAATAGATTCTCGAAATGATTGTCCTGCGAATCACCTCGTGGTTCCCAGCCAAACCATAAAGATTCTTCATTCGAGCGATTGTTTCTTCTACAAAGCCAAGTTCATCCATTCAAATTCTGACCTTCCTTATTACTCATCACTCCACTAACATTTTCTTCTCCAATACAATCTGCGCTTTATCTTCCCGCGCGATAGTTTCCAAAAATTGCTTTAATTCATGATACTGTTGCGAGGGCACAATAGGCTTTTGTATTGTGAATGTTGTATCATATTTAACCATGCTGCCGTCAAATGTATAGCCACGTGTGAACCTGCCAAAATCGTATATTAGTTCGATATTCGGTGGTAATGAAGGTATTGTATATTCTTTAGGAATGGAGATGGTAACGCGCTTTTCTATTTGCATCGGATATCCGAGATTCAAATCATATTTACGTTCAGGCGGCCCGACAAGCGTTGCATAAGTGGCAAAATTGTCGCTGGGGATATGCAACAGCAATTTGTCCACCAAAGGCATCCCGTATTCGGGTGCAGAAAATTCGATAGTAGTTTCGACAGGCATACTGAGGTCATTGAGGTTGGAGATACGGACATCTTCAATGGTGACGCCCGGATATTGGTGATTAAGGGCAGCGGCAAAAAAGGTGCGTATTTCACTTTTTTTCAGGGATTTGTACAGCAACCGTTGTTCGAGATTATGCTGACCGCTGGCGCGTGTTTGTTCGCGCCCATGAATAGACCCGTCCGCATTGACGGTAATTTCGCTAGAAAGACTGAGGGTATTGGCTTGAGGTGGAGCGGTTGGTGTATCCACGAATATGCCGCCGTCGTTAGTAATCACAAATGCCTTGCGACCCTGGTCGCTCGCGGGCAAATCTATGTGGCTACAGGTTTCTGATGTTGGGTCGAGCCAGCGGAAGTTTTTGGATTGATGATTGATAACTGATGATTGTTGATTGAAAAACTCTATGGTTTCGCTTTTTCCAATCGTCAATCGACAATCGTCAATCGACAATCCAGGGTTCTCCGTTCTCCGTTCTCCGTTTTCCGTTGGTAATGCGGCAATAACATGGTTGAATTGTCCGGGCGAAGGCAATTCCACATCGACATGACTATATGGCGCGGGATTAATCATAGCTGGAAACGCTTCCACACCGACCAGACGAAGCATGGCAATCATCAATGTGACTTTGTCTTTACAGTCGCCATATCGGTTTTTGAGGACATCCTGCGCGCTTCTAGGCTGGTAGGCACCTTTGCCATATTCGATGCCGACATATCGAATTTGTGATGCGACGAAGTAATAGATAGCTTCGATTTTCTCTTCTTTTGAAGTCAGGCCGGCTGTTAATTCTGTAACCTTTGATTCGATGGCATCATCGATATCGTATCGTTCTCGAGCCAATTCATCATACCACTGGGCGACTTCATCCCACGATTCCACCGATGAATAACTTAGCCGCGGGACAATATCAGAGATGGAAGCCATTCCCAATTCGAGTTGTATTGCCGGTGTTTCTCCATACGACCAGAGATATGTTGTCGTCGCGTCATTATTATGCAGTATGAGTGGTTGCAACGTGCAATTATATGTTTTCCATTTGAACGTAACATCTTTTTTAGCACGCAGCGCATATCTAGATATCAATATCGGGTCAGTAGTTTGAAATGCCATACCGCCCCAAAACCATCGCTTGCCGCCGGTTACTGTTTCCTTAGCGTCCTCTACCGTCGCTTGATATTCAATAATTACATTCTCTTTAAGCGCGGGCAACGCCACAATCTTCCACATGACATCGGAAAATAGATTGTACGCTAACAAGCCCGGCGGAGTAACATCGTGGAAGGCGTCATCGGATGCTGTAATTTCAACGCCATCGGGCAGAATAGTTCTAGCTATGTTGAACTCGATATTCTGTGTGCGAGTATTAAATGGAATTGCCACTTCGCCGTAACTGTCAATGCCGCGTTCTGTGAAGATTTTGACTATTTGATGTGTGGTATAACGTGACCGGCCGTCTTCCAGTACTTCATGGCTAAATTTATTGAGCAGAATAAGCGCATCCGCATCCGGATATTCACTAACATCCGGCGCACGCGCTATCACCGCTTCAATATCATCCCCGACAATATCCACCGGCTCAACATGAGTTACCGCCACACGCCCGGTCATGAGTTCTTCGAGAGCATTCAACCTGGAACGCGCCAGCAAATTTTCCTGGTCTATTTTCAGAATTTCGAGGTATTCGATTTGAGCTTCATAATACCGACCCTGGTTTTCTAACAAAATCGCCAACTGCTTCCGCGCCCAAATATCATTGGGAAACAATCGTATCGACTCGCGATATTCCGTTATTGCCGTGTTAATTTCGCCCTTGTCCTCGTAGACCATACCGAGATAGTTATGCACATTTTCGCTCTCCGGTTCTTGGCATTCCGGGTCAATCTCCAAAACTTTGCGAAGAATGGTTTCTGCCTCATTCGGCTGTTTTAATTGCCGGTATGCTAACCCGAGATGGTTTAGGGCATATAGATTTTTTGGGTCGTATTTTAGGACTGTTTTGAACTGCTCTGCCGCTTGCTGGTATTGTTTTAGTATTTCGTGTAGATATCCAAGATAGTTGCGCGCGGGGATGTTTCCCGGGTCCAGTTGTAAACCCTCTCGGAATTCCTTTTGCGCTAGTTCGTATTCTTCCTGCTTGGCGTAGGTCTGCGCCAATTTTATATGGGCGATGCTACTCTTAGGTTTTATTGTTATTGCGGCTTTATATTCTGTAATCGCCTTTGCCAGGTCATTACCGCTAATGGCTGCGTCACCTGCATCAATGTGTTGCTTGAAGAGATTGTTAGATTCGACCAGTTTATCCACAATCTCTTTACGCGGTCCGCTTGGGTTTATGACAGCACAGCCGGCTATCAAAAGTGCAAGGAATCCGATTATTATAATTGCTGTAAGTTGTTGTTTTTTCATTTTAACTTAGTATAAGTTTTACCCAATTTTGAACGCGAATACGTGAAGAGTAAAGGAAAACGTTTCACATTTTTAACTGTTTTCGTCGCAGAAGCCCCCTGTAGGAAGTGGGAAGTCGGAAGGAAATATCCTCAATCCTTCCGACTTCCGATGGAGTCACACGGCTTCGCCGAGGCGAAGCCTGTGTGTTCCACCGCCTTCCACCTTCCGTTTCCCCTTCCAATTTAAGCCACGAAAGAAAGCTTTAATTCGTAATTCGTAATTCGTAATTCGTAATTCGTTTTAACTCACCATATCCTTCTAATAATGCTTTCTTGTTTAATTCAATTAGTTCGTCTGATGCCTTTGGAAGAACTTTCTTCAACATTTTAAGGCTGGTTTCTAATTTCAATATATTTTTATCTTTTAAATAAATCCCAACCATTATAATATTGGCAACCTTCTTATTCCCTAATTCTTCAGCAATCTTTGTCGCTTCTACCTCAATAACCTTAACATCTTTTCTAGAGACCTTTTTTTTGCATTCTGAGGTATTTAAAATGACTAAACCATTTTCTTCAACAGCCTCTTCGAATCTTTCCAAGGACTCTTGGTTCATGATTATTACAGTTGTTGGGTTAACAACGACAGGGCTACCAATCTTTTTACTTGATACAATAACAGTAGCGTTTGCAGTTCCACCTCTCATCTCTACTCCATAGGAAACGGTACCGCATGTTTCTAAACCTTCTTCCATGGCAGAATTAGCAATCAAGCTGCCTGCTACAACTACTCCTTGTCCGCCATAGCCTGCGATTAGTAGTTCCTCTCTCATCTTTTACTCCTTATATCTTTATAAACACCAAGAGGGAAATATTCTTTCATTCTATCAACGAACTTGAGTGAATCTTTTAAATCTGTTTTCCAGTTTGTTGGACACATTGCGAGAATTTCTACAAGAGAATATCCTTTGCCATCAAGCTGGCACTGGAATGCTTTTTTTAATGCCTCTTTTGTTTTTTTAATATCTTCTGCTTTATTTACTGCAACCCTTTCAATATAAGCAGGACCATCCATCGTAGCTAGCAGCTCGCACATTCTAATTGGATAGCCTTCATAGTTTTCTCCCCTGCCTTTAGGTGTTGTTGTAGTAATTTGGCCGGGTAAAGTTGTAGGCGCCATCTGTCCTCCAGTCATGCCATAGATTGCATTGTTAATAAAAACAACAGTTATGTTTTCACCTCTGTTTGCAGTATGTAATGTTTCATTCGTGCCAATGGATGCTAAATCACCGTCTCCTTGGTAAGCAAGAACAAACCTGTCAGGCAGGCATCTTTTTATTGCAGTCATAACAGAGGGAGCTCTTCCATGGGCGCATTCAATGATATCTATGTTCATATAATTATAAATTAGAACAGAACAACCAACTGGTGCAGCGGCTATAGTCTTTTCTCTAATATTCAGTTCATCAATCAACTGAGCAATTAACCTATGGATAGTAGTATGGCCACAGCCAATACAATAATGCATCTTTACATCTTTCTTAAGTGTTTTTTTTGTGCTCATTTTTTATCTCCCTCAATTTTTGAACAACCTGTTTGGTATCAGGGTACCAACCTCCTCCATAGCCAAGAAAATGAAATGTGCCATCACATTCTAAGTTTAACTTTACATCCTCAATAAATTGACCATTGCTCATCTCCACAACCAGGAATTCTTTTCCTTTGTGTTTTTTGAAAAAATTGTTAGGAAATGGCCATAAGGTTATTGGTTGTATTAGTCCTGCTTTTATTCCATTTTCTCTTGCTATATCAACAGTTTCCCTGCTGACTCTAGCAGAGATTCCATAAGCAGCTATTATTATTTCTGCATCTTCAGTTTTATATTCTTCACATAAGCTTAACTCTTTCTCTATTTTCTCATATTTTCGCTGTAAATGAATGTTATGTTTAACTAATGAATCAGTAGGTTCTAATAATAAAGTTTTAATGACATGTGGTTCTCTGTCTTTGCATCCATCTAATACCCAGCTTTTTTTCGAAGGCAATTCCAATATTGGATGATATTCCTTCAGTTCGACAGGCTCTACCAACTGGCCCAGTATGCCATCGCTTAATATCAGAACAGGGATTCTGTAGTAGTCAGCATAATCAAAAGCGTTCATTGTTAAATCATATAATTCTTGTAGTGTAGAAGGTGAAAGAACTATTAGCTTATAATCTCCATGGCCCCCTCCTTTAACAGCTTGAAAATAATCTGCTTGTGAGGCTCTTATATTTCCTAGGCCAGGGCCACCTCTGACTATATTGACAATAACACAGGGCAATTCAGCCGCAGCAATATAGCTTATGCCTTCTTGTTTTAGAGAAATACCTGGTGAAGATGACGATGTCATGCATCTAACCCCTGTTGCAGAGGCCCCAAAAAGCATGTTTATAGCTGAAAGTTCAGCCTCTGCCTGTATGAAGATTGCATTGAAATCCGCTGCTCTTTTTGACATATATTCACAAGCTTCATTTTGTGGGGTTATAGGATAGCCTGCATAGAATTTGCAGCCAGCTTGTAAAGCAGCTTCTACGAAAACTTCGTTTCCTTCCATTAATTGTTTTTTTGGCATTTTATTTAACCTATCATAAATAAGTGGTAATTTGGTAACTTGGAAATTAGGTGATTTCCGTTTTTCCTAACTTGACTATTATACCATACGTTTCAAATAGATGCAAACCAACGAAACGTGAAACGTAGAATGCCTCTTGTCCTCGGAATTCGTAGTCCTTGCCTTCTCGCCCCCTTGCCCTCTAACCCTCTTGCCCCCTTACACCTTTGCCTTCTGCCAAGCCACGTTCTAACATTTCCTGTGCATGCGCTAGGGTAATTTCAGTATCCTGTCCTCCTAACATTCGCGCAACTTCGTGGATGCGTTCTTCAGTGTTGAGCCGTCTTGCTTCAATCCGAGTGTGGCCGCCATATACATTTTTCTCGACAAGAACGTGTGCGTCAGCCATACATGCAATCTGCGGTAAATGAGTTATGCAGAGCACTTGCCGAACTTTTGCAATCTGTTTGAGCTTTTGCCCGATAATATGCGCGGTGCGTCCACCGATGCCGGCGTCAATTTCATCAAAAATCATAGTGGGCATTTCGTCAATTTCTGCG
>SDBU01001127.1_pt1 | contig 39101 bp, 34 predicted proteins | sample 2277071 | NCBI WGS metagenome assembly SDBU01 (sample SAMN10397929, study PRJNA504765) | marine sediment metagenome | isolation source: marine sediment core GS08_GC12, 126 cmbsf | place: Arctic Ocean: Gakkel Ridge, Loki's castle | collected 2008 | reverse complement strand
TTGATGTCATGTTTTTTTCTAAATGATTCTGAAAGACATTGATGTTTTGAAACCCTATCACAATCCAAATCTAAGCCTGGATAAGGAAAACTATGAAATCAACAAAACCACTTCCTTATCAAGATAAATTAAAAAAATACGGACAAAAAGGCAAACTTTTGCACAGAGAAGATATTTACGGTAGCGGTCCACCCTCAAGTCTGGTTTCTGAAGAAATGCTTGAATACATAATTAAGCATTCAGGCAATGATGTTTTAGATATTGGTTGTGGAATTGGGGCTTATTGTCAAAGATTACAAAACATTGGTTTTAATTGTATAGGAATTGAAAATAATCCGGAGTATGTAAAATTAACAAATAAAAATGGGGTCAAAGCAATGCACATGAATGCCAAAAACCTTAAATTTGACCATAATTCTTTTGATACAGTCATCATGGTAGAAGTTTTAGAACATATTTATCAAATACATAAAGTTTTGGATGAAGTAAAAAAAGTTATCAAAAAAAACCTTATCATTTCATGCCCAAATATCGGTATATTACCCTATCTTTCAAACTACTTAGTAGTTCCATGGCACATCCTAGAAGCAACTCATGTCAACTTTTTCACAAAAGAAATATTATACAAAGTCTTAAAAAAACATTTTAAAAAAGTTGTGGTAGAAGAATATGGTCAATTTGCCAATTGGGTAACAGAAAAACCTCTTTACTATCAACTAAAAGCCAGAGCCTTAATTTAACTTTACAACTGAACTTAGCTACAACAAGAACAAGCAACATGAAACCAATTTTATCTAAAACTAAAAACTCTACCAAACTAATTATCTTTCTATCTGGTTTATTTTATCTAATATTCTTCACTTGGTACTTTTCCAACTTCAAAATCACCACCTGGGGGAAAATAGACATCACCAGCTCAAGCATCGTTGAATCGTACTTTTGGACCAAAAGAGAAATGTTTTGGTCCAAAACATTAGACCGCATCAAACAAATAGGTCATCACCAAACCAAAACCCTCCTGTTAGAAAAATACACCCAAATAATCCCTGTCAACCAACCCTGGGCCCCTTTAAGAAAATATAAAGTAAATAGCCTCTACGCCCTGTTTGATTCATACTATCAAGATGAAGATTGGACATCTCTTCACAAATTTTCCCAAGAATTCATAAAAATTTATCCCACCAAAGCCAATAGCTGGTATCACCTGGGAAACTCTCTAAAACAACTCGGTCAAAACCAATCCGCCGCCAAGGCTTATTACCAAGCCCTAACTATTGATAACACTCACCTGGCCACTATTAAGAATCTTAGCAACCTACTTTTGGATCAAGGCCAATACTACCAGGCTTATAAAGTCCTTTTACCTTATCTAAATAAAATCCCCACTCACGGCTCCCTCTGTTTTTACTGGGGTGAAAAAAAATTTACCCTAAACAATCGTTTCTGCACTGCCAAAATCAACCAAAAAGAATATGCCATGCCCATCAACACCGACAACCCAAATCATATTATGGTTAGACTCGACCCTCCCTTAGGAAGCTTTCTCTTAAAAAAAATTGCCTTGGTCTCTTTTGATGGCCAAAACACCATCATTAACAACTTTGATGACTGGATACTATCAAAAGATCTAATAAGAGACCAAGACAATCATTTCCACAACAGCGGAAACGACCCCTACCTTTATACCACCCTGCCCGACTCAATCAAATTACTTGATTACAACCAACTTATTGTCTCTCTAGAAACCAAAAAGTCCAGTGATCCCCAAATAAACAAACTCTTATCCAAACTCGAACAAAAAATACCCCTCCTATGAAAATAAAAACAACCAACATCAAAAAACCATCTCCAAAAACTCTCCTCTTTATCATCCCCGCTATTGTCTTAATGCTGTCATTGCTTATCGCCTTCAATCAAACCGTTGCTAACCACCGAAACTATCCAACCGAAGACTCCTGGAAGTTCTATGATGTCAGCAACACCAAGCGCTTTTTTAAAGAATTCTTTTTCACTGCCTCAGTCAACCTACAAAAATTACTAATAGATAATCAAACCATCAAAAAAACCCTCCAAGACAACCATATTGATTATCTTGAAATTAGCACTTCCGCCACCAATCTACTCAAACTTAACTCCGACCTTCCCAAAACCGGCCAAAAATACGTTAAAGCCACTCTAATAGCTGCCGACCAAAAAGACAACCAAAACATAAGACTAAAATACCGAGGCGACAACTACTATCACTGGGGCTTTACGAAAAAATCAATCAAGATAAAATACGATGACGATCAAATTATTAACCTGGTCAACCCCAAAGAAATAGACTTTCTGGCTGACAAAATTGCCTTTGATCTGGCCAAGTACTTAAAAATACCTACCCCCAAAACAAAACTCACCGGCCTTTTTATTAACAACGACTTTAAAGGCATCTACCTTGAAACCCAGGAAGTTGACAGTCTGTTTGCCAGCCAACAAAATCCTCCCTTTGAGGCCATTTTCCAAGGAGAAAACGTTGGTTCATCAAAAAAATCCGGCCCTGGTCTATTTCATAATGAAGACAAATGGCAAGTTAACGGCGGTCACTCATCCAAAGACAATCTAAAAACCTTCATCTCAGCCCTTAACAATGACGACTTTGACCAACTAAAACAGCTTCTAGACTTCAACCACTGGGCTAACTTTTACTCCTTTATTTCCATCGTTCATGGCAGCCATCTTGACAATACTCACAATTGGTTTTTAGGCTCCTACAACCAAAAATTCTACCCCATTGTCTGGGATCCTGTTGGTTGGGTAATGAGCTACAAATACGGCAACGGCATCGAAGAATTGAAATCAGAAGTCAGCCAAACTCTCAGACGGAACGTCTTTTTCAATCAAAAATTTATCAACACTCTTTGGTCAACCATCAACCAACAAAACACCCCAGAATGGCTCGATCAAACCATCGATCAACAACAAATTACCCTAGCCAACATCTTAGATTACGATTTTTTCAAAGGCGGTGTTTTCAAAAACCCCAAAGGGGTACGCGCTCCCCAGTCAAGCCAAAACATCCAACAAGAAATCGACTTACTCCAACAAAGAATTAAGCAAAGGTTTGAATTCATTAATGATTCTATTAGTACCGCCTCAGCCAAATATTACATCGATCAAGACACCCAGTATCTTCACATCCAATACACCGGAATTGCCTCTGCCACCATCACCACTCCCCAAAACCAACCCATAGAAGTCCTAAACCTTGGCTCTTTTCTGCCTTTACCCAGCTCTCTTAAGCAAACTCTGGTCTCTGGCAGAACCACCAGTCAAGGAGTCCATCCCTACGCCATAATTTGCCCCATGACCTACCGCATCAAAACCAACCAAAGCTCAGAAAATAGCCATCTTAACCTACTTAACCAACTTACCGGTAAAAGCATAAAAGTTGAAAAGGTTGACCACTTCAAACCCAGTGACTGTGAAATGGACTTCACCAACCCTGATACATCAACCGACACTCCCAACCAAAACCCCATCAGCATCAATAATAATGAAAACCAATTTGAAATTAAATTCTCCACCATCAATCCCAATATATATTTCTCTCACCAAGAAAAGGCCAAAGATAATATCACTCTATCTACCCCAACCTTCAGCTATCAGAACGTCGACTTTGATAAAAAGATATTCAGCCAAAAAATCAATCTCACTTTCAAAAATACCCCCTACTTTGGTCAAAAAAGAATCGACTTATACCCCCTGGACAGACAATACTCCAACCTACCTTTATCAATTGATATTGCCAAACTGGTTAGCCTGCCTTTTCCTAAAACCGAATTAGTCAACTTGTCAGCTAACAATTTCTATATCGACCAATTCCTGTTGGTCGAAGATCTCAAAAACAAATCATTTTTTGAAACCAACCAATTAACCTACGATACTGATATTTATAAATTTAAAAAAGGCAACAGCAGTAAAATCGAAAACTGGGAAAAAATAAGCAGCGACCCTCGAATCAAAAATAAAAACATCGACACCTTAAAGGACCTGTTCAACTCGATTGAAAAACCAGATCAGTTAGTTAATCTTATAGACTGGCAAAACTTGGCCCACTTTTATACCTATCTCGAACTTACCGGTGACCAATTCCCCGAATACTTCCTCTATTTTGACAACACTCAAGCCAAATTTAAATTTATCCCCCAAAAACAATCTCTTTACAAAACCGACCCCAACTCCTCTAACTTCAATAACCTTGATCCGCTCCTAACCGCCATCACCAAACACCCTAAAACCAGAAACCTTCTCTTGTCCAAAATCAAACAAGTCACCATCAACCCTTCTCTGCTCGAAAATCAACCAAATTACCCCGAATCCTTCTGGTCTATCTATCAACTCAATCTCCAGCATTTCCAAACCCTTCAAGACCAAATAACTGTTGATCCGATTAAAACAGAAATTGACAGAGACCTTTTTGTTCAAAGCCAAAAAATATTCAACCCCGGAGAGGACCACAACTCAATTATCATCAGAGCAGGGGACTATAACATCACCAAAAATATTATCATCCCTGCCGGCCTAAAAGTTACCATCCACCCCGGTACCACTCTAAATATTAACCCCAAAGTCTCAATCATCTCCTACTCTCAAGTCATCGCCCTTGGCACCAAACAAAAACCCATAAAAATAATTCCCAGAAAGGATAAAGCCTGGGGCGTCTTCGCCCTCATAGGGGAAAATACCAACCAATCTGTTTTTGAATTCGTCACCATCGATGGCGGCTCCGAAGCTTTCATCAACCGCACCTATCTCTCCGGCCAATTTTCTGCCTATCACAGCAACATTACTATAAAAGATAGTACCTTTATAAACTCTCAATCAGACGACGGTCTCAACCTCAAATACTCCGACAGTCTCATCCAAAACTCTCATTTTGCCAACAACTCAGCCGATGCCATTGATCTGGATTATGTCACCGGCATTGTCGAAAACAATACCTTTGACAACAACGGCAACGATTCCATCGATATCTCCGGATCAACCGTATCCATCAAAAACAACCACATCAAAAACTCTGGCGATAAATGCATCAGTATTGGCGAACAAAGCCAACCCCAAATCGAAAACAACTTTCTTGATGGCTGTAACATCGGTATAGAAATAAAAGACCAATCAACCGCCGATATTCACCAAAACACTATTCAAAATAATAATATTGGCATCAATGCCTACCAAAAAAAGGACTTCTTCTCTGGCGGTACTATCAACTCCTACACCACCACCTTTTTCAATAACACCGCCGACACAGACTACCAAAATACCTTCACCGGTACTAAACTTAACACTGATAATTCTAAAATAACTATCTACTAAATGAAAACCCAAAAACCAATTCTCAACTTTCGCCGTTTCGAATTCAAATACATCATGCCTACCAAGCTATCAGACCTTATCATTGGCTCTATTTCAAAGTTTGTTATCCCTGACCCCTATGCCAACCCAAATGATCACTATTCCGTCAACAGTATCTATCTGGACAGTCCCCAATTCATCTGTTATCGACAAAAACAAAATGGTCAAAAAAACAGAAAAAAATATCGCCTAAGATATTACGGCGATAACCCTACCATTCTCACCCCACCCCTCTTTTTTGAAATCAAAAGAAAAAATGACTCTGTTATTTTCAAAGACCGGATTATAATTGACTCTCCAAAACTAGACAACATTTCTCTTAATAATTGGAAACAAATCTCCAAAGATCACCCATCCTTCTTTTCAGAATTCTACACCGATTACAAAAGACTAAAACTGCAACCAAAACTAATTGTTCAATACAAAAGGAAACCATTCTATTCAAAATTCAATCAAAACTTTCGCATTACTTTTGATTATGATCTAAAAAGCGCCAAGATAAACGATTTCGATCCCGAAAACATTTATCTTAAAAACACCATGCCCCATCTTGCTGTTATGGAAGTCAAATTTAACGGTACCATTCCGCCCTGGTTTTCCTATATAATAAAAAGCAACAATTTAAACCGCAGTTCATTTTCAAAATACTGCCATGCTGTAGAAAAAATTTATAAATTAATCGTCTAAAACCCAACATCACATGAACACCAAAGATCTCATCAAAACCTTTAGTAACCCTCTAAACGTCCTTTATTACCTTGGTATTTCCTTAGCACTATCTCTCCTAATTGCCACCACCTATAGAAAAACCCATAAAAGCGTTTCTTATTCTCAAAGCTTTGTTACCAGTCTGGTAATGCTTCTACCTCTGGTCAGCCTTATCATCACCATCGTCAACAACAATGTCGCCAGAGCCATCGGTGTCTTTGGCGCCTTCTCCATTACTCGTTTTCGAACCCCCCTCAAAGATTCTCGCGATATGATGTACATCTTCTGGTCACTAGCCATTGGCCTGGCTATTGGTTCCGGAGAAATAAGCATCGGCATCACTGCCACCATCATGTTGTCCATCACTGCCTATATTCTTTACCTAACCAACTACGGCCTGGTTAATAATTTTGACTTTTTACTAATCTACAATCTCAAAACCCAAAAAAATCAAATTGAAAAAATAAACACCCAAATCGACACCCTCACCAAAGCCAAAGAAATATTAAACATTCAATCCGACAAAAAAGGAGAAAACATAGAAGTTAGCATGAATATCAAAACCAACAAAGGCGTCAACCCCGATCATATTATCAGCCAACTTCAAAAAAACCCCGGAGTCTTTGAAATCAGCATCACTCCTACTCAAAACAACGCCGAATTCTAAACCAAGCTCAATCCTTGTAAAGCAATCTAAAAATTATATCCATAGTGGTCTTTTTCCCATCCACTATTAATTCACCCCCATCATATTTCCCCCGATATGGATCCCTAAAAGTTTTGGCCACATAAAAACTAACCGGATATAACGGTTCATCATTCTCAGAAATAAAAGAAAAACAATACTTTTTACTCCTAGAATCACCCACCGGATCAAAAAACACATCAACAAAATAACCAGCAGACATTAATCTTTTATCAACATTCACCATCCTCACTAAACCGAAACAATCTTCATCATACAAAGCTAATTGATAAGAAGAAATATCTCTTTTTCGCCCATAACTATTAATCATAACTCCCACTCCCATTAAATTATCTCTGCTGGCAGTAAACGTTTGAGAAAATTTCCTTTCTTTTTTGATCTCCCCCAAATCTTCCTTATCTTGTTGTAAATCCAATTCTTCAACAAGATATTCCCTTGGCTTCAACAACCTGACAAAAAGCTCATCACTATTTCCCACCACACTCAAAAAACTAGTCTCATTATCCTTATAGTACGGCTCCAACACCAAACAAATCTCGTCAACCTCAAATTTTCTAACAGAACCAAACCAATAACGATAAACGCCTTTCTTGGCTTCTAACCGCTTTTGATTCAAAAAACCCTCCATCAGGTTTTTTTGACAATCTTTGTCCCGAATATAAAATCGGTAAGGAACATTAATTGGAGCATCACTCGAACTAAATACAAACTCAAACCCCGAAACTTTGCCATCAGCTTCCTTGTTAGAAAAATTATAAGTAAACCTCTCATCAACCTTGTAAAGACTTTCATCACGCAACTCATCTGGAGTATCAAAATGCCTAATCGCCTTAATCCTTAAGTGATTATCCGCCTCAACCCAACCGGAATAATCATAATACCTCTTTCTAACTGCCCTGAAAATATTCATCAACACCAAAAACACCACCAACCCCGGCACCAACCATCCCCAACCTTTTTTTTTCAATTTTTGCCAAATTCCAACCAATAAATATGCCAAAAAAGGCAACAAAAATAAAAAATACCGCCCTTGGACTAAAATAATCTTCTCTCCGGGCAAACCTTCATAAAGATACATTCCAGAAAAAATACCCAACACACAAACAACTATCATAAAAAACAATCCCAACAAAGACTTCCAACTCATTTCAATTCTAACTCGGTTAACAACCAATCTCAATACCACTCCAAACAACCCCAAATAAACCAAATACGCTCCAAAACCCAAACCATAATCCAACCAACCAAAACGTCCAACTATACTTTCAAAATATATCCGACCATTTTTTGCAAAAGAATTAATAACCATAGTTAAAAAATTCAAAGGAAGTCTAAAAAGAATATCCGATTGAAAACCATAAAAATTACCAGAAACAGGCATCCCCAATAATCCTATCTGCTGCCAAAATGAAACACCCTTAATAACCACTATTAAAACAAATACCCCAAAAATCAGCAACAATGCATAATAAATACTTTTTGTCACTTTTTTCTTCGGAACTAAAACCGTCAAAAAAATTAAAAACCAATTCCCATATTTAATAAAAGCCAACATTGTCACCAACAATACAAAAAACAGATAATCTCTCACCCCAACCTTTTCCTCTTTCCAAATCTTTAACCACCAAGCAAACACCACCATCACTAACCCTAAACCAATCGCATCGTGACTCACTGAACTTGCCTGATGTAGCACCATCGGCAAAACAGCAAACAACAAAATTATTGGCTTATAACCCATCGGAATAATTCGAATTGCTACCACAAAACAGACCAAGAAAAAACAAAAATTAAACAAACGCCCTAAATACAAAGCTACCAAGGGATTAGCCGAAAAAGAACCAACCCAAGCTCCAAAAGCCGAAAATACATAAGCCAATGGATTCGATTGCCAACTAAAATCAGCCTCATAAAACATTACCGACCTATCCTTATCTTCAAAGAAAAGCAACCTATAATCAAACTTCTTCGAATACCTCAGTAACTGAGTCCTCGCCTGAGTTCTAGCCGGCAAATCGTAAAACCTTTTTTCAACACACATTCCTTCCAAAGGACAATTACGTAAATTCAACAAACCCGCACTCTTATAAAAATGATCTATCTCATCAGGTTTTTGAAACGGCGGTACCCCAAAAGTAAATACCAACCCCACCACTATCACAAACAAAAACACAATTTTTTCTAATCTTTCTTCAAGCACATTTTAATTATACACAATCAATATAAAATGATATAAAATAGCCACATGGCTTACTTTAAGACTATCGGCGTCATCGGCCATCTCGGTATGGTTGGTGGCACTGTCTTTCGCTATTTCAAAGACAAAGGCCATAAAGTTTATGGCTACGATCTAAGACAACCCAAACACAAAAAACAAGCCTTTGCTGCCCAGCTCATTTTTGTCTGCGTTCCCACCCCTTTTGATTGGACCACCCAAAAACACGACAACTCTATTGTTGATAAAATTTTTTCCCAAATCCCAAAAGGTAAAGTCGTCGTTCTCAAAAGTACCGTTACTATCGGCACCACTGATAAACTTCAAAAAAAACACTCCCATCTCAAAATTCTCTTCAATCCCGAATTCTTATCCGAAGTCAGTTGTGATGCCGATTTTAGAAGCCCGGACCGCCAATACCTCGGCTACACCAATAAATCCCTCACTGTTGCCACCAAAGTCCTCCACACCTTACCTCAAGCCCCTTACGAAATATCTCTACCTGCCAAAGAAGCCGAACTTCTAAAATACATCCACAACCTCCACGGCATCATTCAAGTCATGCTCTCCAACCACTTTTACGAAGTCTGTCAAAAAGAAAAACTTGATTACCAACGGGTTATTGACTCCGCCATCGCCGGCAAATGGTTTTGTCGCCAATATCGGGTTATCCATCATAAGGGTTATCGCGGCATCGGCGGCAAATGTTTCCCCAAGGATCTTTCTACCTGGATCGAATATTGCCAGCAAAAAGGCATTGATGTCACTCTTCTCAAAGCCGCTCGTCGCATGAATAAACGCATCCTCAAAGAACAAAAACTAACCGAACGCAAAGTCGAAAAACTATAGCATATCCAACTTTCACTTTTTAAAAACATATCTATTAAAAGCAAAATACTTTACCAGCATTACTGTCAACACCGAAAACACCGATGCTAAAAGATAATGAACACCCACCCCTTCCTTCAAAAATTTTAACAAAAAAGAAGACAAATAAATACAAACCAACACTATTGATGTATACCAAAACAAGTTAACCTCTCTTGGATTTTTCTTAAAAACAATCTTGCTTGTCAAAAAAAAATTTAATACAAAGTTAACTATATTTGTAAACAAATAACTAAACCGATAGTTAAAACCCAAAATTTCAACTAATAGCCAAATAAAAAGCAATACCAACAAAAATGAAAAACCCCTTAAGGCCACAAATCTAACCAAAGCAGAACTCTTTAACCAAGTCTTCACTTTATTTTTTTATCAAACGAACCACCAAGCGATACCCCAGCAACGGGGGAATCAACACTACCTTATCTACCTCAAACAGATCGCCTGCCTGCTCTTTAAGCCAATCCACATCAGACTCATGCAAATGCCAATCATAAGTTTCCTGCTTCCTGGCTGCCTTCATATACTTATCAAGTCTAAACAATTTTATAAAGCGTACAATTTTCTGAATCACTTTTTCATTTGGCACACTTACCACCAAAACCCCATCCTTTTTCAATATCCTATGAATTTCTTTCATCACCTTCTTTGGTCTGGGTACATGTTCCAACATCTCTGAAGTGGTAACCTTATCAAAATATTCACTATTAACATTTCTCAAATCCCCTGCATCGCCAAACATTATCTTCACTTTTCTTTTACTCTTATTTATCCTCCTAGCTCTCTTTAAAGCAATCTTTGAAATATCAATACCCCAAATTTCCTTCGGCTTGATAATCATTTTTAAGTAAAAACCTTCACCACAACCCAAATCCAAAACAACATCATCTTTCTTATAATCAGCCAACTTCCAAACAGTCCTCAACCTCCAAATCTCAATATTTCTTGTAATCGGATTCCTGCTTTCAAATAAAGTGCCTGAAGAATGATATTTCTTTACCATCTCATCATTCCATTTTGCCAAATCCTTAACCTTTCTTGTGCTCATACTACCCTACCTCCAAAGTAATTGGCTTAAACCAGCAGAAAACAGATGACCAATATCACCAACATTTTTAATAGAACCCAAAATTCTCCAAACCGCCACCGGTCTTAAATAAAACTCCCTATAGGCACTCTTAATCCCAACCATTATTTCATCCCCCGACAAACCCGGATAATCAACCGGAGACAGATTTCCTTGGTCAGAACTCTCCCAACCTTCATCGGTCAAAAAACCCTTCTCTTTAACCTGCTTATAAAAAACAGTGCCCGGATAAGGAGAGGCAACATGAAAGATAGCAAAAGTCACCGGCAGCTCTTTTGCCAATTCGACAGTCTGTCGAATAGTTTTTTTTGTTTCTCCCAATAACCCAATAATAAAATAGCCATAAACCTTTATACCCACATCATCAAGCATCTTAACCGCCTCTTTGTTTTGTTTAACAGTCGCCGACTTTTTGGCCAACTTAAGAATCTTGTCCGACCCGGACTCCAAACCCAAAGCCACCATCCAACAACCCGCCTCCTTCATGGCCTCGGCCATTTCTCGATCAATGGTATCAACTCTGCTATTACACGCCCATCTAATATCACTTAATCCCTCCTTAATCATTAAATCACAAAACTTCATTACAATACCTTTATCAACAGTAAAAGTATCTGTAGAAAACAAAAATTCTTTAATACCCAACTTCTTCAATAGTCTTATCTCTTTTATTAAACTCTCGGGAGACCTGGACCTAACTTGACCTTTCCACATTATCGGCTGACGACAAAAAGTACAAGGAAATGGACACCCTCTCGAACCAATAACAAAAGTAAAACCCCCAGACATAAACGGAAACAAATATTTTTCAATTGGCAACAAGTCATGTCTTGGTAATGGTAAAGTGTCTAAATCTTTTATAAATTTCCTGTCTTTGTTTATCCTTATCTTTCCGCCAGTTCTATATGCCAAACCATCAATACTAGACAAAAATACCCTTTTGCCAAAAATTCGCTTAACCAAAGCCTCAAAGGTCAATTCGGGCTCACCCCTGATAATATAATCCAGCCCCCCGCACTCGCCAAAAGTTTCTTTAACCAACTCAGTAGAATGAGGCCCAAAAGTAACTGTTTTAATTCTCTTATTTAATCTCTTTACAACCCCAAAAGTTTTTAAATCATTATGTGCCGTCGAGGTAATCACATGAGCACCTACCAATTTGGGCTTTTCTCTCTTGACAACATCTTTCAGTTCCTCCCAACCCATATCTTCAGCAATACAATCAATAATCTTTACCGAAACCTTCTTTGGCAACATGGCCGCCAAATATGCCAAACTAGTCTGAGGCCAAATAATTTTCTCTTTGCTCGTTCTACCAGAACGATTCAAATCTCTTATAATATACCTTCCTTTTTGAGGGGTAGGGGGGTTAATCAATAGAACGCCTGTCATTACCGCTATTCCTATTTTTAACCAATAAATCAGCAATCAAACCAAAAAACATAAACTGCATACCAAAAAACAACAATAACAAACCAGTATCAGTAATATTTTTAAACATTAGTGCAGTATAAACCATATAGCAAAACGAAAAAAGTGAAAAAAACAATCCAGGAAAAAAGAAAAAATTCAACGGTTTAAAATACACCACCAACCTTACAATCACTCCCAAAAAATAAAAAAAATCAACTGACTTAATAGAAGACTTACCCACCCTTTTATGATAATCAATTGGCACAAACTCAACACGATACCCAGACAATAAACCAGCTATAGTAATTGTTGTTGTAAAAGAAAATTTGTCGGGAAACAAATGCCAAAACTCTCGAACCAAGCTTTTCCTAAAGATTCTCATCCCGGAATTAATATCAGCAATTTTTTCTCCTGTAAGTAACTCCGCAAACCACACCACCATCTTTTTGGGCAAAACTCTAATTGGTTCAATTTTTACCCCTTTTTTGGTTCTTGCACCCACCACCATATCACTCCCCGTCTCGGTCATCCGGCCAATCAACTCCAGTACTTGATCCACCGGATAAGTTCCATCAGCATCAATAATCAGCACCCAATCATATTTCGAATTACGAATCCCGGTTTTTAGAGCAGCACCGTAACCTTTGTTTTGCCTATGATTAAAAAAACGAAAATTCGTTTTTTTAATTCTCTTCAGCTGATCCAAACTTTTATCTTTCGACCCATCATTCACCGCCACGATTTCAAACCGATTCACCTTTTTGTTTTTCGATAAAGTTTTGTGTATCAAATTTACAATCTCATAAACCTTCTTCTCCTCGTTATATACCGGCACAACAACCGAAATTTTCATAGCAAATTATACACAAAACAAACAATTAAACCACCAGCTCCCTCTCAAAACCATCATGCTATACTGAAAAAAGTGAAAAACATTATCCACAAAATCACAAAATTATACAAACAAAAACCAATCCTCCTTGTATCTCTTAGTTGTTTGGTACTCCTAGCCTCTTATAGTACTTACTACCTAAACAAGATTAAATTTGACGACACCGCTTATTTTGGGGGAGACACCTGGGAATATCACTCTATGGCTGTCAATTTTGCCAAAGGACACGGCCTTAAGTTCGGCGCCATAGAAAAATACGAAACCTATAAATTTGCGCCAAGAGAAGGTGTTGCCCTCAAAACAAACTATGAATATTTCCTAAAAACTGGAAAAGAAGGAGGTGAGAATAAATTCTTAAGAACACCCGGGTACCCTCTCTTTTTAGGGAAAATATACGAAATTTTCGGAATATTCCCCAAAATTGCCAAACAAATCCAGCTAATTTTACTTATAATCGTCGCCTCCTTTTTACCACTTATTGGTTACTATCACTGGAAAAAAACCGGCCTTATCGCTGGTTTCATTTCCAGCTACTTATTTCTTAACCAATATACCCCAACACTCCCCCAACACCTTCTAACAGAACCACTCCTTATTTTTACTATATTTCTCACCATCATCTTCTACCAACTTTGGCGCCATAAAAAAGGCTCCGTATTCACATCTTTTCTCTTTGGTCTCATATTGGCCTTTAGTCTTTTAGTAAAAGGCATCCAAATTTTTATACCCCCGCTCTTCTTCCTTCACACCCTCTATCTGATCAAAACTAAAAAGGTCCACGTCAGGTCTCTTCTGTTTCTTATTATCGGTTTTCTGCTTCTCATTTCGCCTTGGTCCATATACGCCAGTCGTCAATCGGGAAAATTCATTTTTCTTTCTACTCAAGGATCAAGTTTGCTACTAAGAACCAATAATGAATTATCAATCGACGGAAAACATGACCAAACTAGCTATTCAGGAAAAACACACATCTTCTACAATAAGGCAGAAATCAAAAAATTACCCACACCAATCAAAATTTTTGCTTTTTACAAACAACACTCATATATGATTCCAACAATATTCATAAACAAAATAAAAGTTGGATTTACCCCATTCCCTTACCTCAGAGTTGCACTCGCTCTTATCTCCTACCAACTACTTATAAACATCGCTAAACGCTTTAAAAAACTTCTCCTAACAACCCCCTTCGTCGCCAGTAGTATATATATTATTTTTTCTCCCTCTTTTCCAATACCTGGACATAAACTCATAAATAACCCCAATCTAATTTTGCTACTTTTTACTCTCCTAATTATTTCTCTTACAACCACCAAAAAACTACCCATCAACATACCTTTTCCTATTGCTGCCATGTTTCTAAACTACCTTCTAATTACTCTTATTTTCTTCGGACAACCACGATACATCTCGGTTCTCGACTTTATTTTTATGCTAGCAGCCATAAACTACACTCTCTCCACCCTTGTTCTCTCATACAAACTAACCATTTCCTCCACCTCCAAGTCCTAAGTTTTATGTCTGCAAATATATTTAATCTTAAAACATTGAAAGACGAAAATACGCCAAACACATCCTACTTTTTTTCTTTAAATAATATACTTAACCGAACAATTATGTCACACATCCTGAAATATAAAGCATATTACCTTGTCTTCCTCATTTCCCTAGGAATAAATCTACTTTCTCTCAACTACAAACAATTACCCATAACTTTTCCAGACAGCGAATCTTACATCTCCATATCTAAACAAATAAACCAAGGCAAATGGCCCAACTTCTCTAGCCGAACCCCAACTTACCCGCTTTACTTATCCCTCTTTACCACACCAAACAAACTCTCTTCTTCTATTGCTTACAGTACCATCATCGGCGCTATCGGCGCTATATTTCTACTATGGATAATTAAATTATTTATCTCCAAACAAATTCTGGCATCTGCCTTAACGATTTTTATTATGTCTGATTTTGGCATCATCAATTATCAATCTACCATACTAACCGAATCAATTGCTCCAACCCTAATGTTGTTTTCTTTATTCGCCAATTTAATCCTAATTAAAAACAAAAAAACAAAGCTTCTCGACTTCATTATCATCAGCCTGGCCGATTTCATGTTCATGTTCATAAAACCAACATTCGTCATCCTGCCTTTATCCCTCAAACTAATTTATTTATTGACTGTAATTTTCTTTCCCAAAATTATCCCCAAAAAGAAAAATAAGCCAATAGTTGTCTCTTGTCTTATCAATATCGTTTTTATCATTACCTTTTTGGGTTACAACTACCATGGTCTCGGTAAAATACAAATTTCGAGTATAAGGGAAATAAACACTTTCGGTAAAATAATATCCTATGGTTACCTAAATTCTCCCAAACAATACTCGGATGCCCCACCAAATGTGCTAAAAATAATCGAGGTCTACAACAAAAACAATCGACCTCAATCACCATATACTTTATCCAGACTAATTCAAAAAGAAAAAATTCGTTACGAAAAAGCTAAAGTCAATAGATACATCCTATCAAAAAATAAAACAAACTTCGTCACCAGCACCATAAAGCTTATACCGTCGAATTTCAACAGGCAGCCAGCATATTATTCAAAGACTCACGATCAGTTCAGCAATAACTCTGTTTTCATCAATGTTCCCAACTTTCTCCGTACCACCTTTGAGAGCGCAAAAGTGTATAGTTTTACCATCAACCTCTATATCTTGATTTACTACTTAATCAAACAAAAACAAAAAGCTTTTTATCTTGGAGCCATCTTGTTTTTTGTCTTCTCTACTATCTGTGTCATTTCCACATTCAGTTACGCTGAATTTTCTCGCCTTCGCCAACCTATCGACCCTCTCTTAAATCTACTTTTATTTTTCCCTTTCATCTTTATCTACATCGAGCCAAGAAAACATTTCTAATATCACTCTATTAAATAGACTTTTTTAATCACTTCTGACATTCTTAAAAAACTTTGCCCCTTCTGAGTCAATTGAACACAACTATCACTCTCCACAAGAAAGCCTATAGCTGACTGTTCAGAAATACGCCGTCTAACCGCATGATTGTCTTTTACATATTCATCAATAAAATATTGCTCCAATTTTTCCTCCGGCAAACCCGAACATATTCGATCAACCCGTTTCTCCTGTAAAGTCGACAACAAATACATCGTCACCGACCGATCAAATGTCACTGGGAAAATAACAAAAAAACACAAATTCAGGGAAACAGTTACTAAAAGCGCCGCTATCACTGATCCCAACCCCAATCTAAAACAAAAACGGTCCAACAAAACTAGAATAATACCAACAAAAACAACAGTCACTACCATTAATGCCAATCCTCTATAAAACAAAACATCTTGATTAACAAACAAAGGAGTATGAAATAACAAAATAAAGAAAAAGGTAAACACAGAAAAAACCAAAAGATACAAAACTATCAACCTCCAAAACCTGCGACCTTTAACTCGAATCATATTTTCACTCTGATATTACTCTAATCATTACAATCATACCATCAATCTATTACCACGTAATCAAAAAACGATTGTCTTAAATCCCGTCTATTAGAAAACTCCGATTCACCCAAAACATAGCTAGCCGTTTTAGCTCCAATATCAAAACAATCTATCATACCTACATAATTAAACCCGCCTTGCCTCCCCACCGAATAAAAATTGTCTATCCCATCCAAATCTTTAAAAATCCTAAAAAGTTTCTTTCTAAACCCAATCTCATAAATTGGATAAGCCCTCTCCATTCTTTTTGTAAAAACTGTTGCCACTTGCCCCGACCTAATCAAATCACATTCCTCTAGTTGACCCACCACTTTTTTTAGCGTCTCCTTATCATCCTTCACATCCCAAATTGGATCTTTAGCATCACAGGTAATCTCACAACACAACACCGTCTTACCAGATGGAATCATAAACTTAGAAAAACTTTTCTGTTCAAAAACTCTATTAAAAATATATTTAGATTCAGGGAAAAAATACCAATTCTGTCTCGAAATCATATTCTTCTTTAGCACCACAAAAGCCAAAATCATGTTTTTATACTTCAATTTCTTAGCCTTGTCAGTTACGTTCTCTAACGGCATAGTCGAAATCAACACCTCATTCTTAGCCAACTTAATCAAGCGTCCACTAACTCTAAAAGAGACTACTTTTTTATTTTTTACTTTTATATCAGACACTCCTGACCTTAGCCTGACTTGACCACCATTTTTCCTAATCTCTGTCACCAACCTATCACAAAACACTCCCGACCCCCTTTGGGGATAATAAAAACTATCAGCCGAAATCACCTTGTCAGACTTAACTTTAAACACCATTTGTTTGACTAGCTCCAGCAAACTTGGTGCCACTACCCGAGTCGCTGCCAGCTCCTTATCAAGACCAGAGGGCTCTGCCCAAATCTTTTTAGCATAAGGCCCGAAAGTCAAATCATAAGTCACCCGGCCAAACCGATTAACCAAATAATCTTGATAAGATCGCTCCTTTTTCTTACCCCCCAAACTTGCCAACCCGAAACTCAAGCCCATTTTTAATCCCAACCAAAGATTTATCTTTAAGACATCAACTGGCCCGACTGGAAAATCAACAAATTGATTTAAAAGTCTAATTTTGCTCTGCTTCTTTATTTTCAACACCCCAGACCCCAGCACAACCAACACTTCCTTTTGCCTCTTTAAAAGATTGGAAAATAACTTATGCGGTCCCAAATCAAGCAATAAACCTCCTCTCTTAAAAGTCAAAGCCATCCCCCCTGCTCTTGCCTCTTTCTCCAACACCACCACCTGATACTGTCCACTCTTGGCCAAAAAATAAGCCGTCGACAAACCTGTCACCCCAGCCCCTATTACATATACTTTAGGCCTTTTCTTTAAAACAGACAACATTAGTTTGACTGGCATAATATTTAACCTTTAGCTTATCCAACCCTAGCAATCCAAAAACCTTACCCAAAAAATTTGAAATCGGTTTATTGTACAAAGCCACCATTTTAGCCAAATGCCCCAAACTCAACGCCTGCCAATAAGGCTTAAACTTAATATTAGAAAAACTGGTTTTCTTCAATAACTTGGTCAAGGAATTCCTATCAAAATAGAACAGGTGAACCGACAACAAAAACCACCACTTGCTCCCCGCTAATTGAGCCATTGACGTCCCGAAATCAGGATAGTTTATTACCAAAAGACCACCGGGTTTTAAAATCCGATAAATCTCTCTTAACTCAGCCGTTGGATCAGGCACATGCTCCAACACATCCCACATGGTCACTACATCAAAAAAGTTATCAGAAAACTTAGCCTCCTCTAACACCCCTTGCTTCACATTCACCTTATAGTTTTCATTTGCAAACTTAGCCGACCATTTACTTGGCTCCACTCCCCACACCTTCCAGCCCTTATCTTTGGCCACCTTAAGAAAAAAACCAGCCGCCGCCCCTACATCCAATATCCTACCCTTTTTGGGACTATATTTTTCTACAAAGGACAAAGAGTCTTCAAAGGTACTCATCCTTACCTCTGCCTGACTAGCATAAAGCGAGTCATCCGCCTCCGAATAAGACTTCACCACCAACCCCGGCTTAACTCGCGGATTAACATAGGCCAAACCACATTCCTTACATCTAACCACCCTTTGAGTCCCCATCACTCCACCCGAAGCTGACAATATCTTTCCCGGATCAATCATCTTTTTTTCCGGCTTTATCAAGACTTCATATCTTTCCGACCCGCAAATATTACATTTAATTTTTTGATAAATATCTTTTATTTTCATTTAAATTTCAAATCTAAATTTTATTAAACTCCAAATCGCATTAAAGCCATCATGAAAGTTTATTTTTTTACCCTCATTAAACTTTCTTGGAGTAAATCTAATTGGCACACTCCTAATAGAATAACCCAACTTCCTCAACTTTGCCAAGGTCTCAGGACAGATCTCAAAACCATCACTTTGAAGGTTCAATGATTTATACAAGCTTGTAGTCATTACTTTATAACCACAAGCCTCATCTTTAATATCTGCCCCATACAACCAATTAGCCAAAAGCGTCACCATCAAATTAGCCGCTTTACTATGTACAGGAATCGCCGTCCGCCACCAACTTCGATAACCAAACACCACCTCAGTTTCTCCATCCACAATCGGTCGAATTAACTTAGCATAACTGGTCGGACCTAACTCCAAATCAGCATCCTGTGGAATTATAATTGACCCCGTCGCCTTTTTAATTCCCAATCTCAAAGCACTACCCTTACCACCATTCTTCTTCTTAAACACTCTTAAATTATTGTGCTTCTTCTTCAATCGAGTCAACACCTCTTCTGTTCCATCCCTTGACCCATCATTAACCACTATTATCTCCTTTTTTAAACCCAAGACCGATGCCTTAATGACCGCCTCCACCACCCGTTCAATCGTCCGCTCTTCGTTAAAGACCGGTATCACCACCGACACTTTTCCAAAACCCCTTCTTCTTTTCATTATTTTTCAACAATAGCAAATTAAATCTCATAATTCTATAGGGCAACATCTCCATCTTAGTCTCAAACCTACCCCCAACCAAATTAGTCACCTGTTTTAACACTTTTATCGGCTGGTATAGAAGCTTGTTGAAAACAAATTTTTGGTACCAACCCAGCCTTACCTTTCTAGTCATAGCATAATTTTTTCTCCACCTGGGCGAAAAGGTTAAATCAGACCAATTCTTGTAGCCCTTTACTTTCTTAAATAATTGAGAACCCGGTAGGGGACTGGCAATAAAAACAGCCACCTCGTCTACTCCCAATTTAGTAATTTTTTTTATATAATCTCTCGTCTTCAAAAGATCACTCTTTCTTTCTCCTGGAAAACCCAACACAAAACAAGCCTGTATCTTAATCCCCAGCTGATTACAAGCTTTTATTATCCTGTCAGCATGATCATAATCAAAAGTTTTATTCATTAGCCTTAAAACTCTTTTCGAACCCGTCTCGGGTGAAATCGAAACATAAACACAACCTGCCCTCTTCATCAAAATCAAAGTTTCTTCATCCAAAGTTTCAGCCTTAGTCCCCGACACCAACTTCCATATGACCTCTAGCCTCTGTTTTACAATCAAGCCACATATTTGCTGAATTCTCTTTTTGTCTACTGTCGGATTTAAGTCTTCGATATGAAACTCAGCTACTCCAAACCTCTTTTTCAAGTAGTTCATCTCTTCTACTACCAACTCTGCTTTCTTTGCCTGCCACCGACTCTTATTTATCGACGGGTTAACGCAAAATCGACACCGATATGGACAACCATATGAAGTCAAAATCGGCAAAAATTTTCCCGTCACCGGACCGTGAGAATAACCCAGCTTCCAATAATTTTTTATAGGAAACTCTTCCCAAGCCGGCAAAATTAACTTTTTAGTCTGACCCAACTCCTGACTCATTGGCCTAGTCACCAATCTGCTCTTACTCTTATAAATCACATTCTTTAAGCCTTGATATGAAAAATTATTTTCAATCAAAGCCAAAACCGTCTCTTCTATATTGTTGTAGACAATCGTCTCCACCCCTGCTTCAAGCAATTCTTTAGCCACTACTCCAATGTCAAACGAGGTCACCGCCTGACTGTTAGCCAAAACTATAATCCGCATCTTTTTGTACTCCTTCTTCAAGCTCCTTACCAATTCCACATTAAAATCAAAATTGGTAATTGATGAAGCATAAACAAAAACAGCTTTAGCCCGACCAACTTTGAAAACAATCTTAGAAACAGAAATTCCTTGCCAGTAAAAATCTCCTTCTTTTTTCTCAATCCTAAACGGATCTAAGCCAAACCCATCTACCACCTTGACCTTAAAACCAGCCTTTTTGACCAAACCAACCGTATAAGCCAACATGTGCGGCACATAAGGACTGCCACTACCCAAAAAATCACCCTTCTGACATACCAAAACCGGATTAATAAAAACTAGGTTGACCATACTGGCTATAATATACTAAACCAAGAAATGACCCAAGCAAAACTAAAACAAGTCAAACTCTTCTATCTACTCCTTATAATCTTGTGGTTTACCTGCTGGTTATATTGGCTAGTTAACTCCAACTTACCCTTAACCCATGACCAACTCCAAAAAGATGCTCAATTCTATATGAGGGTGGCAAAAAATCTTTATTCAAAAGGAATAATCGGTGGTGGTACCCAAAAAACCGCCTGGATTATACCCGCCTACCCTATTTTCCTTAATCTAGTCTTTAGATTAGCTGGTTCATTCTCACCCCTCCCCATAAGAATCGCCCAACTTGGACTAGTTGGACTCAATCTAGTTCTAGTCAAACAAATATCAAAGCTTTATTTTTCCAAAAAAGTAACTACCACCATAATATTACTAACCCTGCTCTATATTCCCTTCTCCTGGAACAGCAGTCTAATTCTAACCAAAGGTATCTTTGCCACCCTACTACTAATCTGGTGGTGGCTCTGGGAAAGAATTATCATTTCAAAAAAACAATCACCTTGGCATCTTTTTTTAGCCGGCCTAACCTTTGCTATTACTCTTTACGCCAAACCCATCCTTTTCCTCTGGCCCATCTTCTTAATTACCTCACTCATCTTGGCCAAAAAAAAGCACCTAATTAAAAGCATCATTATCACCACCATCATTGGCATTTGTTTAATGTTTCCTTGGTGGCGAAGAAACTACAAAATATTTAATCATTTTATCCCCTTCTCGTTACAAGGGGGAGAGGTCCTTCTCGGCGGAACCTATCAAAACTACGACTTTGACCCAAAAACCTGGCCCGGTGGCCAAAATGAATATCAAGTCGATCAGGCTAGACGAAAACTGGCCCTAAAACGAATTTCCGACCAGTTTAAAAACAACCCCGTCAAACTCCTCAGTTAGTATGGCATCAAAAAAATATGGTTTTGCTGGGCTGCACCCTATTACCGAGCTGACCAAAGCCTACCTAACTACCTACTAGTCTTCGGCTACCACTGGCTATTGCTAATTTCAGCCCTAACTGGAGGATTGATCACTCTCCTTACCAAAAGAAAAAAATATCAACAACTTCTACTCCTATTAATCTACACCACCTTCTTTCACATCATCCTAATATCCCTAGACTGATACTCCCTCCCTTTCATGTACTTTGTTATCCTGCTCGCCGGAGTACCACTCCAAGAACTAAAAAACTTAAAAGTTAAATACCTATCTAGATTCCTACCTACCAATCAAACTCGATAACTTAGTAAACTCAAACTCCTCCAACATTGCTCTTAGCTTAGCCAACACTGACTCATCTTTACCATACTGAATTATCCTTCTCAACGGATGCTTTATCACTTTTGGATATCTAGTCTCGATTTCCCAAGAATGCAAATATATAATCACTCCCTCCCCCCTCCTCCTCTTTGATTCCAACATTCGCCCATACAACCACCACGGCATCATTCTAATATAGAAACCACCACTGATTGGCACCTTCTTTCCCAAAACAGAATAACAAGAAAGTGGTATTTCAAAAAAACCTGGTACTACCTCACAAACCTTCTCCGAAAAACCCGCCTGTCCACTAAAAACTCCAAAGGTAGTTGGATAAACACTCGAATCATATTTAAACCCATTCTTTTTTAAGGTCTTAAAATAAAAATCTAAGTCTCGATAAGGAGCATTTACTGAGGCCCTAAAACCTTCCACTTTTTTCCCCAAAACCCTAACCAAACTTTCCTGCGATAAAGCAATCTCTTTTTCCAGCTCTCGCTTCGAACAATCCCTTATCAAACTATGACCATATCCATGACTAGCCACTTCATGCCCTTTTTTTGCCAACTCCTTAATTAAATCTGAATGTTTTTTTGCCATCTTACCTGTCACAAAAAACGTTGCCTTCACTTTTTGCTCATCCAATAATTTAATTATTTTAATCAGAAATCTTGGCACCACAGTATTTTTTTCCAAATCAATCCCAACTAATTTACTCCTATCCAACAAAGTCACATCAAACCATTCTTCTACATCAAAAGATAAACCATTCTTAGCCTTCATCATTAGCCAACATCATAATCTAACATGGTCAAAAACCAATTACTCGCCTTCATAAAACCTACCGGTTTCTTAGACCCATGCCACCTCAGCATCGCTCTCATCGACTGAGGTTTCAAAAAAACCGGACAAGGCCAAAAACCACTTCGTCTCAAGCTTTTATACTCCTTCGTCCCCGACACCATCAAACAACCTATCAAATCAACTGACTTTTCCGAAAAATAATCCATTGTTCTTTTCAATAAGTCCCTGGCCATCTCATCAGCACCTACTGGAAACCACATATCCGAAATAAAACCACTTCTAACCCCATCAACCTCCATTGTCCTCAACACCACATAAGCCTCATTTTGCACCATCACTATACAATCTCGAACCGGCCAATTTGTCCTCCAATCCAAAAACCTAACATCTCTTCTGCTAGTATTCATACCCTTCCTAACTACTTTTGGCCAAGAAACTCTTTCCGGCTTAGATATTTCAGGTTCGATCGTCACCTTTATCTTCTGGACAGAAAACAAACCCAACTTTTTAGAAACCAATCGCCAACAGTTTAAGGGCCTAATCAATAGTGGCACCTCCATCAATTCCTCAAAACCCAAACGACCAGCATAACCCGGATAAGAATTGGGGTTAGGAAAACCCAAAGTAAACTTTACACCTTTTTTCAAACAGTCATTATAACAATCCATTGCTAAGCCAGAAAATATGCCCATTCTCCGATAATCCTCATCTACCAACGTATTCAAAGAGATTGAGCCCAACATCGCCTTATTATTAATCACAAACCACCAAGGCAACACACAATAAAAACCAACTATCTTGCCCTTCTCATTTTTAGCCAATCTAATCACTGCCTTACCGGCTGGGTTCTTCTCATACTGCCATCGCAAAAAATCAGCTTTAGCCACCTCCATTCCCACATAATGTTTCTTAAACAAAGCCAACACCCCTGAAAAATCAGCTTTTTCATAAACCACTGACCGCCAACCTTTTTTTTCTTCCATCAGTCTTTCTCCAGTGCCTCCGACACCAACTCTATAATTTGTTCCAATATTGGAGGACAGCCAACTAACTTATCCGAACAAGCATAACCAGTCAGCTTTTTACCCCGCTTGCCTCGTAGCTTACTTAAAGCCAACCAAACATTATTCAAACAGCCAGAACAAGGTTTACCATCAATCAAGTCAACGTCCTGATGTGGGCTTAAGGCCTCATCCGCCCTCAAAAACCCCTTTCTCACCGCCTTCAAATCCCTCTCGCCCACTAACTCTATCCTCAACTTGGCTGACCTACCCAAACCCAATCTGGCTGCTAACTTACTATGCCTTGGCCACTTAAGACCAGTCACCAAAGACACCACCTTTTCAGCCGCCACCACGTCCTCGCTAGCAATCACCAGACCCAAATTAGCCGGCCTTCCCAACATGGCTGGCCCCATTCCTTCCAAACCCACACTACCATCTAGCACTGTCAAATATTTAGGTAACACCTTATTCAAAAGAGCCACCTGCAAATGCAAATCCTCCATATGCATATTCTTTCTGGTAGCAAAATCAACCACTCCCTTCATATTCTTTAAAGCCAAACTCCAATCCGTCTGAAAATGAGTCTTGATAACCGGCACATTAATCACCAAATCTACTTCATATATCTTTTTTGCCACTCCAAACTTATAAATTTTACCCTCATAATCCACCTTTTTGTTTACATACTCAGCCTCTGACAAGTTCAAAAACTTGACCCTATATTCATTACAAACCTCACTCAAACCAGACTTTTTACAGGCCGCCTCAGTGCTAAAACCCAATACACTAGACTCCGCCACCACAATATTTTTAGCCAATATGCCCCGCTTATTAATTAAATATTCCAACACTCCAGCCACCACTCGCGGATTGGTCACAATCCCGCTATCGCCCTCTCTGACTAAAGCCAAGTTTGGTTTAACCAACACTGTTTCTATCGAATCTAAAATATCGTCAGAAATCAAACTCATCGCCCCCACCGTTGCCACCATCGGATCATATTTTGTCTTTACCACCGCCACCCGAGAGCATTTGCCCTCACCTTTCTCCTTAACCTCACAGTTCCCGTTCTCTTCAGAAAATGTCTTTCTAAAAAAACGATGTCCCTCATTTTCAAACAACTGTGTCGAGTACGGCACCTCCTTATGATCAGGTGACGGCACATAAACCTTGGTCTGACCACTAAACTTGGCATCGTCAACCATCTCAGGCCGTACCTTACCTCCACAAAAAATACAAACAGTTAGCGGATAAATCCAGCTTTTTTTACACTTTTTACATCTATAATAGTACATCAGTTTTTAGCTAAAATATGAATAACACAGGTTCCCCCCGTCCCCCCAACATTATGTGTTAATCCAACCCTTGCTTTTTTGACCTGCCTTTTGCCAGCTTCACCCCGAAGTTGATTAACCACCTCGATAACCTGACTCACTCCCGTCGCTCCCAAAGGATGACCACCACCTTTTAATCCTCCACCTGTATTTATCGGCAATGATCCCGATAGTTTAGTCTCGCCCTTTCTGATCAGCTCCTTGGCCTCACCTGGTTCATAAAAACCCAAATCTTCCATCGCTAAAAGCTCTGCAATAGTAAAACAATCATGAACCTCGGCCAAATCCACCTTTTTTGGCCCTATACCGGCTTGCTTATAGGCCTGCTTAGCCACCAACCTAGTACTTTCAATTGATACCAAGCTCTTGGCCTGGCTTAACGATAAATAGCTGGCCACCAAACTCGAAGCCAAAATTTTTACTGATCTTTTTCCCTCCCTCTCCAAAGACAACACCACCGCCGCCGCCCCATCAGAAATAGGACTACAATCAAACAAGCGCAATGGTGAAGCCACCACCACCGATGATTTAATCATCTCCATATTCACCTTCTTTTCGTAAAAATGGGCCTTAGGATTTAAATTAGCATTTTTATGATTCTTCAAAGACACTCTGGCCAAGTCATCCAAGCTACTACCATACTTTTTCATATGAGCCTGAGCCATCAAAGCATAAGCCGCTGGAAACAACAATCCTTCACCATAATCATACAAATAGTCACCCGCCAAAGAAATACTTTTACTATTTTCAAAAGAAGAACTCTGATTCATTTTCTCCAAACCCAGTACCAACACCTTCTTATACTTCTTCAAAGCCATCACCCCGGAAAACAGCGCCGCACCTCCTGAAGCACAAGCCGCCTCCATCCTAATTACTGGTATGGTCATTCCCGGTAACAAACTGGCCACCATCGCCCCCAAATGCAATTGACCATTAAATAAACCCGCCCCAAAATTACCCACAAAAATTGCTCCCACCTCCTCAACCGAAATCCCAGCATCAGTCACCGTCGCCACCATCGCCTCATAAGCCAACTCAGGCAAACTCTTATTTATCTTGCCAAACTTAGTTTTACCAACCCCAATTACATAACTCACTTTTTAAAAATTAACAAATTTTTTATCTCCACCAAAAATGACATCAACAATTTTATCTCGACTAAAACACAAACAAAACACTCGTTTCAATTTCATCCTAATTAACCATCCTGCCTGTTATATAATCTAGTGTAACATCATGGATTCAAAACAACTCCAAAAAAACAGCCTAATTTTCATAAACCAACTTCATCTCAAAATTTTTGGCCACCAAATGGGGCCCACCACTAACCGCTTCCTAAAAGGTCTGGCCTGGCTTAGTTGGGGCTCTCTTATTAGCATTGGCCTCCTCTTTATCACCAACCTAATGGCTGGTCGCTGGCTTGGCCCCACCCAATATGGCAAATACTCCCTGGTCATCAGTCTCAACCCTCTCTTAATCACTACCATGATGCTTGGTTTTAACACCGCCGCCATCAAATACATCTCCGTTGCCAAATCAAAAAAACAACAAAGGAAAATTACCACCACGTTTCTGTTATCCATCGGCATCTTCACCCTCATCACCACTATTTTGCTCTTCGTCTTCAAAACCCCTCTCGGCCAACTCCTCAAAGTCAGTCAAGCCGTCCTTATATTTGCTATCTTATACACCGTCTCCTTAGTCGCCCAACAAGCCACCGAATCCATCTTCAAGGCCAAACAAAAATTTAAACTCCTCTCAAAATTAACCATCTCCAGCGCCATCGTCATCACCATCATCTTCTTCTCCGCCTTTTTTCTTCTCAAAAACACCACTTTCACTTCCTACGCTCTAGCCAGCATTGGCGGTTGCCTTGTTTACTTAGTTGCCCTCCTTTTCAAACAAAAGGTAAAAATCAGCTCCTTTTCTGCTTCTAAATTTATGACCCTCCTAAATTATGGCAAATACGCCACTCTCGGTAATATCAATGGTTTTGTTCTTAATAACCTTAATCGCCTAATCTTAAACAAATTCTTGGGCCCTAGTTCAGTCGGCCTCTTTACTGCTTACACTAACGCCTCTCTTCTGATTCTAGGACAACTTACTATTATCTTTCTTAATGTCTTCTTCCCCACCGCCGCCAAACATCAAAACCCCACTGCCATTGTCAATAAAATTAACCGACTTTTCAAACTATCATTCATCCCTTTTACTCTCATAAATATTCTAGTCATTGTCTTCGTCCTCAAACTCTATGGTTCCCAATACCAACTTAAGCTCAGTTACGCCATCCTTTTTTCTATCAACGCCATGGCCTACTCAGCCGCTCAAATTCTTCTATGGCTCAACAATTCCCTTGGTGTTTCCGGCATCAAAAGTACCGTTATTGCCTCCTCTGTTTTTTCCTTAATCTCCTTACCCCTCAACATTGGCCTCATCAGCCAATTTGGTATTTATGGAGCCGTTACTACTTCCACTATCCTCAGTCTCAGTTTCTACTTCCTCTTCAAAAATAAGCTCCAAAATCAAAATAACAAATGAAAGTCTGCTTTATCTCCGTCTACGCCTACTCACTTTTTAACCCTAAATGTTCTGCTCCATTTGGCGGATCTGAAGTCCAACTTTACCAAATAGCCAACAAACTAGCCGAAGATAAAAATAATCAAATCTCATTTCTAGTAGGAGACTTTGGTCAAAAATCAACAGAAGTCTATCATTCGATCAGGGTTATCAAAACGTTAAAACCAACCAAAAGCTCAATTAAATACCTAACTGGCATTTATCATCAAATAAAATTTATAATTCAACTCAAAAGAACCGCCGCCGATACCTTTATCCAACGAGCCGCTGGACTAGAAACCGGCACCATCGCTTTCTTCTGTAAACTTTTTAAAAAAAAATTTATTTATATGACCGCCAGCTCCATCGACATCAACGGTCAATACAAAAAAATGAAACCTCTCGAAGGTTTCTTTTTCGAACTAGGCTTAAAAAACACCGCCGCCATCGTTACCCAAAACCAAGAACACCGACAAGCTCTCAAAAAAAATTATAATCTCGACTCAACCATCATTAAAAACTCTTATCCACTCCCACCAAAAATCCCCAACCTGAAACAAAAAAAACATATCCTCTGGGTTGGTTCCTCTCAACCTCTCAAACAACCCCAAATATTCCTAAATTTAGCCAAATCTATACCGCAACAAAAATTTATCATCATCATGCCAAAACACAATCAACATCTCTGGGCACAAATCAAAAAACAAGCCAAGCAAATCAAAAACCTTCACTTTATCGAAAAAGTTCCCTTTACCAAAATCAACCAATTTTTCAAACAAGCCCTTCTCTTCATTAACACCTCCACTTACGAAGGCTTCCCCAATACCTTCGTCCAAGCCACCATGTACGCCACCCCTATCATCTCCTTAAATGTTAATCCAGACAACTTTCTCAACCATCAACACTGCGGCTACTTTGCTCAAGGCAACACTAAAAAATTGTTTGACCTTACCAAAAAAACTCTCAAAAACCAAAATAACTGGACCAAACTATGCCAAAACGCCTATAGCTATTCTCAGAAAAATCATGATATAAACAGGAACATAATAAAATTAACCAAAATCGTTGACAGCAAAAATTAAAAAATTCATCACCAATAATTGGCACATCCTCCTCCCCGGCCTAGTTTTTCTAGTATTTCAAACTTATATCAATTTCTTACTTTGGGACCGGCAAGGCAACATCCCCCCCAGCTTTGGTGACTCTCTAGGCTACATTTTTGGCATCAAAAAAATCATCAAATATCATCATATCTTTCCCCAAATTCCCTACTTTGCTCCCAGCGCCCACTTTACCTACCTTGGCTACAACCTCCTTCTAGCCACCTTCGGCGTTATTCTCAACATATCCGCCCAACAAATCTTCTACTATTCATTCTTTGCCGGCAAAATATTCCTACTAGCATCCTGCATCTTCATGCTCAAAAGAATATTCCATCAACAAAAAAGCAAAATTGCCCTCTCTCTCTTAATGCTCGGCCTCTTCGTCGGAGACGGCAGCATCCACGGTTTTTTTTGGGTAGTTCCATCTTTTTTCCTTTTAATTACCTTCTTCACTCTCATCGGTATAGCCCTCTCAAAAGGAAAGATAAACAAATTTCTTCTTTTCTTTTTTTCCATCTTTTACATCTCAATTCACCCCATGGCCCCATTCACCACCCCCATCTTCATCAGCATGGCTATCCTCAATCATTTCTTCGATAAAAAACTATCAAAAAAATTTGCCACCATCTCTATAATCCTTGCCATCAGCACTATCGTTTGGGAAATCCTCATCCTTCAAGCACCCAAATTCAGTCAACAAAAAATTGTTTACTCTACTGCTCAAGAAAGTATAAACCGTGTCATCGAAAGCCTTACTCTAAACCAAAAAGCCATTATAATTGGCCCTGACGAATCAACCCCGCAAATCATCAACACCACACCCAATATCTCCGTCACCTACTTCGATACAATTTTAAAAAAACACCAACAACAAATCCATAAAAAACTTCCATCTTTTATTATCTCTTGGAATAGTTTCTTTTCTTGGTTTTTCAGATTTCCACCACTCTCACTCATTTCACTTTTCGGCCTTTATATCCACCTCAAAAAGAAAAAATACATCCTTCTCAGTCTCTTCCTCACCAGCCTAGCCGCCAGCCTGGCGTCACTTAAACACCCTGTCGGCTTTAGAAGTCTCATCCTTCTTTTCCCCATCACTATAATTTTTCTGTCATCCTCCTGCATCGAGTTTTACAAAATCATCAGTGGAATCAAACCAAAAATAAAACCCATCATCAACGCTACCTTCACTCTAATTATCAGTATTGGATTAATTGCCCTAGGCAGCTACGGAATAATCTCGGTCAAGTATTATTCCACTATTGCCGATTACCAAGTCGACCACTCAACATGCCTCAACTTCATCAAAGATCTCCCTCCCGAAAAAACCCATCTAGTCTTCACCAGTGTAGAAGGCATTTCCTACTTTTTAAACCTTGACTTAGAAAAATACTTGATAATGGGTATCAACAACTTCAAAGGTCACTACTACAAAAAAAATCTCATCCTTGTCACCGAAAATTACGAACAACTAAATCCAGATGATATCGACATGCCCTTAGAAAAAATCAACGACAGTCTTGAAAAAATCATGAAAACTTCAAAAGAAGTTAACAAATACGACTGTGGTATCTTTCAACTCATTCACAGTATCCCTGGCACCCTAGATTCAAACACTCCCTAAAAAACCAGTCAATTCCCTAGCTACCAATTCAATATCAAATCGTTGTCTTATCTGTCCAGATGCCACCCCACCCAAACTCACCCTCAAAGATTCACTCCTCAGCAATTGCATCAATGCCTCATAAATTCCCTTTGTACTTCCGGGCTTAACCAACAAAGCACTTTTTTTGTCAAACAAAAGCTCCTTATTTTCTGCAATATTAGTTGTCACAATTGCCAAACCACTAGCCATTGCCTCTAAAACAGCATTGCTCATCCCTTCAAAAAAAGTAGCCAAAGCAAAAATATCACTGGCCGTCAAAATCGCCGGCACATCTTTCCTTTTACCCAAAAAGACTATTTTTTCTTTTGATTCAAAATCTTTCACCAATTCCTCCATTTTCCGTCTATCCTCTCCATCACCAACTAAAAATAATTTTATTTTTTTATTCTTTTTACAAACCTGCTCAAAAGCTTTTAATAAATACACATGCCCCTTGTTGGGATGAAAATTAGCCACACAACAAATTACCACCTCTTTACCAACCACCCCCAAACTCCGCCTCGTCTTTTGCCGTTCTCTCCTGGCCTTTTCAAAAACCCTCACATCCAAACCGTTGGTTACCACCTTTATCCTCCCGGACTCCACCCCCAAATTTTCTAAATATTCTTTCACCGACTCCGAATTAACCAAATAATCATCAACCATAAAATGGGTCAACCTTTCAAACAATCTCGGCAACCAGTATCGAGAATAATTGTAATTAGTCCGCAAAAAAGGGACTACCTTATACCCCGTTAAAGGTTTCACCAATAACCTACCAGCCACATCTGCCCTGAACAAATATGTTATCACCACATCCGGATCAAAACCTTTAATTTTTTTTAACAAACCAAACCAATTAGTTTCATCCACCCCCACTCCCACTTTTTCAAAATCCTCTGCCAACTCTCCTCTACCTGTTAAGGTCAAAATCCTATGTTCAAAAGTCTTACTCATTCTCGGTAACACTCTTAACAAAAAACTCTCACAACCGCCTTGATTAACCGCCTCAATCAAATGCAATATTTTTCTCTTTCCCCTCCCTTTCTTACCTCTTCTATCCTTCATCTCCTTTCACCCACACATGTAATCCCTGCTTCCGGATGCTCATACGACTTTATCTTTAAAAGTTTTGCCTCCCTAAACCAATCCCTAATTTCCTCCACATAATAAAGATTACTCTTTGGCGTAGCTAGCACATCAAAAGTATCATTTAACTTCATATTAAAAGGAAAATTAGCATAATAAAAAAATGGTACTTTCTTGGCTATCTCTTTTGCCCCCAAAAAATTCAAGGCCTTGGTTAGATAATTAAAACCATGAACTACTCCAGCCGGACCAAAACACAAACCATAAAGCAATTTTTTCGGCAACCGTCTGGTTATCATTCTTAATGGCTCATAAAGATATATTGCTCGATTGTTATTTCGTCGGTTATAAACCCAGATCAGTATTTTAGCTTTCTTCTTCAAAAACTGAGTTAATCCCAAAAACCCTTCTTTGGGTTCCGGTAAATGGTGTAACACTCCAATCGAATAAACCAAATCAAAATTATTAAAAACCGACATCTGATAAATATCACCCTGGATTATACAAACATTTTTAAACTTCCTATTAAGCTTAAAAGCCAATTCCACACTCTCACCCAAATCCACCCCTATCACCATCTTTGCCCCAAGCTTAGTCGCTTGTTTACAAAACCGACCTGAACCACAACCAGCATCCAATATTATTTTCCCTTTCAAATCCACCTCTTTAACAAAGGGGGATAAAAAATGTAAGAAATTATTTTTCTCAAAATCATTCTCCTGATAAATCTTGTTCCATTCAAAAGCAAAACTATCGGCCGTCTTTTTTTGATGACTAGAAAATTTATCAAAATCCTCAATCTTATCCAACTCATCCTGCCATTCCCTGACTACTTTGTTAGGTAATCTTTTCTTAAATTTTTTCATAAAACTAAATTGTCTTCTTAACATTTCGTTCTTCAACTCGGCCGTCAAAATCCTTGGTACCCCGGAAATCACCGGATACCAGCTCTCACCTGCCACCAATAAACCTGACATTACCTGGTCACCTTGTTTGACAAAACTGTGCAATCTAAATCCCTTCTTGTTTACCGGATCAACCAAATACTTGATGTCTGTCTTTCTCATTTTTAGTCAAAATACTCTCTAAACCACAACTCTAATGTTAACAAAGCCCATATCTGAGCTGACAAGTTAACCTGACTAGTCATATGTCTTTTCAAAAGACCTTTTACGTATTCTTTTTTAAACATACCTCTCTTCTCCATTCTATCCGACAATAAAATACTTTCCGCATATTTTCTAAGACTACCTCTAAACCAAAATTCCAACGGTACCCCAAAGCCCTTTTTCGGTCGATACAAAATCTCATTTGGAATAAAACCCTCTAGAGCTTTTTTAAGAATATATTTTTTATCATTACCACCTTTAAGTTTTAAGTTAAACGGAATTTTAGCCGTCAACTCCAAAAATTCCTGATCCAAAAACGGCGACCTACCTTCCAAAGCCACCAACATAGTTGCCATGTCCACTTTAACCATCAAATCATCCGGTAAATAACTAGTAAAATCAACATACAGAGTTTGATCCATTTTATCAGCCGTCCCCGCCTGATCAAATTTTTTAGCAATTAAATCATATGTGTTTTTACCCCATACTCGACCCTTAAACTCATCAGTATATAAATTGGCCTTACTCTCATTGTCAAAGTAGCATACATAATTTAAATAACGAAACCGGTAATCCTGGGCCATCGACCTAGCAAACCGTTCAACCCGATCAAAAAAAATATTACCAATATTTTTGGCCAACATCTTACTAACCGGCACTGCCAGACCTCGATTTAGCCAACCCAAATAGTCATACCACAAGGAAAACTTTTGCACGCTATAACGACCATAACCAGCAAAGTTTTCATCACCCCCATCCCCATTTAACGCCACCGTCACATGATCCCGAGTCAATTTACTCACATAATAAGTCGGAATGGCACTACTATCAGCATACGGCTCCTCATATTGTTTAACCAACATGGGCAGTACTTCAATGGCATCTGGTTTAACCACAAATTCAGCGTGATCGGTTTTAAATTTTTTGGCTATCATCTTGGCAAATTTAAGCTCATTGTATTTTTCCTCGGCAAATCCAATGGAGAAAGTCTTAATCGGTTTCTGACTCAACCTGCTCATCAAGCCCACCACTGCGCTACTATCAATTCCACCCGATAAAAATGCTCCCAAGGGCACATCTGAAATCAACCGATACTTTACTGCCTCTGTCAATTTATCCATAATCCTCTTCTGCCACTCCGTCTCAGATAACTCAAGCTTCTTGCTATAATCCAACTTCCAATACCTTTTCTTAATCATCTTTTTACTCTTTAAATCCAAATATAAAAAATGTGCCGGCTCAAGCTTTTTGATCTCCTTAAATCCAGTAAGAGGGCAGGGGACATATTGCAAAGTCAAATAGTGATGTATGGCCATATAGTCCGGCTCTCTTTTATATTCCTTTTGAGTCAAAATCGCCTTTAGTTCTGATGCAAACATAAAAACATTATCATCAACATAATATTTAAACGGCTTTTTTCCCACCCTGTCACGAGCACAAAAAAAACTCTTCTCTTTATCATCATAAATAGCAAAAGAAAACATTCCCCGAAGATGTTTAAGACACTTTACTCCAAACTTATGATACAAAGCCACAATTACTTCCGTATCGGTCTTCGAATTAAACTTATAACCCAAACCCGCCATCATCTGTCTCTTTTCTTGATAATTATAAATCTCGCCATTAAATACAATCCAGTAGCGATTCATGTAATTCATTGGCTGATGACCCAGGGGCGACAAATCAATAATCGACAAACGTCTATGTCCCAAACCCACTTTGCCATCAGATGACACATACGCCCCGGCATCATCCGGCCCTCGATGCTTCATCGTCATTGCCATTCTCTCCACATCTTTTTTCAACACCTTAATCCCAGTAAAACTAATTTTTCCTGCTATACCACACACCTCAACCTCCTAACAAAACCAACCAGTTTTGTCGCCACAGATAATACCATCCAAAAAAGTAAAAAATTAAAAAACAGTTCTACCGGCAGTCTTAAACGAGTATGTTCATAAGAGCTAAAAGCCGCCACCGCCATCACCACATAACTACAAGAAAGGGTTATTAACAACACCGGCCCAAAAATTTTAGACCAACCCTGTCTTCGCCATTGTCGCCACAACACCAAACCAGCAAAAATTAAACCAAGTAATTTTAAGCTATTCAACAAATTCATAAAATGATCAAAATATCTATACCAACCTGCCATCAAATCCTCATTTCTAATATAGTAACTTCTTTTTGACTTCACCACCTGTGGTACCAACTTAGCCGTCTCTAACAAATATTCATTTATGTGCCCATTAATAAAAAAACCATTAATCTGTTTAATACTTTTCTCGTCAGCCATACCCTTCTTAGCCAAATCACTAATAATATAATAAGGATTTTTCATTTTTCTTTTATTACTCTCATAAATCCTTAAAGTCTCTCTAACTAATTCCGGTGGCTGTTCATATTCTTCATCTAAAAAACCATAATGGGTCATCTTTCCAAGCATATTTATCTCTGATATGCTGGTCAAACCAACCAAACCTGTCCTGCGATAATAAAGCCAACCCCAGCCTGAGATAAAAACCAAATTAATTATTATCGCCCCAACCGCTCTTTTTACTAATCTCTTGTCCTGCCAACCAAAAACCAACCTGGCTATATAAAAACCAATCGGCAACACCAATAACATTGGTTTCAAAAAAATCAAAAATAAATCTACCACCACTCTACTCCAAAATAATTTTTTCCTCCCCTTAACCAAATGAAGATAAATAAACAACAAAAACAAGGGCACCACCAGTCCCTCTGTCAAAATACTAGCTTGAAAATTAACAATCTGATAATCAAACACTAACACCATTGTCATCAAAAAAGACCAAAGTCTATTTTTAACTATCTTGACAATTATCAAATACAAAAACACAGCCGAAAATGCTCCTAACACAACTTGAATATAAACCACATTATTTAAATTCCCAGAAAATGCAGATAAAAATAACGGATAACTCGGAGTCCGCACCTTATAAAACGGTAGACTCAAATCAAAAACATCCTTCGCCAAACGAATATAACCAAAACTATCAGGAAAAAGAGTCGGCCCCTTAGTAAAATCAATAAACAAAAGATTTACCAACAAAGACCAGAAAAATAAAATCACCAGCCAAACCCACAAATTATTCTCTAACTTCTTTTTCAAACCCCACATAGCTACTTAGGTCTATTTTAATCTAACAACCAGTATACCAAGCACAACCTTGACATCAATCCTCTCATCATACTAAGCTAATAAAGACCAGTTATGACCAAAAACAATATCCTCAAACTAATCACGATCTACCTTACTGTCTTCCTTCTTTTTAGCCTGTTTTTTCTTTTATCCTTTCACTCTCCCCTCTTTCCCAAACAAACAATCTTATTCTACCGCGGTCTCGAACTTCTGGTCGTCACCTCTCTTCTCAGTCTAATAATAATTAGTCTACTCAACCACCATTTTCGTTTCACTTCTTACTAAATCCTAATCACCGCCCTTGTCATCAGCTTTTCCCTTCATCTCAGTTTTTTTGTCGTCTTACCTGTCACCATTGACCGATCAGTCACCGTCTTCTTGCTCTCCAGCCTCAACCAAACAACCCAACAACAGTCCTGTCCTGGCTTATCAGAAACAGACCTAGAACAACACTTCATCGATCAATACACCAAAAAACAACAAGCCATTAATCGCCGTCTCAAAGAACAGTCCATTATCGGTATGATTAAACAAACAGACAATTGCGTTCAACTAAACAATCGAGGTCACCACTTCCTTAGGTTTTCAGATTTGATCAAACAAGTCTACCACCTCCAGTCAACCATTCAACTCTCTCAATAATTTTTCATAATCCCTCACAATCTTATCCCAACTAAAGTCAACCATAATTCTTTTTCTGGCCGCTACTCCCAGTCGTCTTCTTAAAACTGGCTTTTTATATAACCTCAGTACCTGCTTTTTCATCGTCTCTATGTCACCCTCTTTGACCAAGTAACCATTTTCTGCCTGTTTAACAATACTACTCACCCCACCCACATTATTAGCTACCACCGGCACCCCCTGACTCATGGCTTCCATCACCACATTTGGCAACCCTTCGGCATGAGACGGTAAAATCAAAACATCAAACAGCTGATAAATATTCATCACATCTCGCCTAAAACCCAAAAAAATTTTATTTTCCTCCACCCGAGGCTTACTTCCCCCCCCCACAAAAACAAATTTAATCTTCTTTTCTACTTTCAAATCCTTGGCCATTTTAACCGCTTGAGTAAAACCCTTAGCCGATTCTGATCTACCTACAAAACCCACCCAAAACTCTGCCTTTGGCTTTTTTATGTCTATCGGCCGGCTCAACTTTTTAAAATACCGACTCTCCACTCCGTTACCAATTACCACATAATTTAATTTATACTTTTTAGCAATTTTAGCCAATCCTCCATACAACACCACCACCTTATTTGACAACCACAACAAGGGCAAACCCACTAACCGAGCGTAAACCCACATCAAAAAACTAGTAAACTTGCTAACCGAAAACCAATTAATCCCCGGAAATGTATCTGTCACCGTCACCACCGGCACTCCTCTAATCCTTGCCATGGGCACCACCAAAGAACTAAAAAACATATATTTACTAACAATCACCACTTTTGGATTAAACTCTGTCAATAAGCTCCAAAACTTACCTAGTATCGAAAAGGAAATCATATAATTAACCGGATCCGGCACCAACCAGCCCTCCACACTAACAACCGTTAAATTATCACTCATTTTCTCTCTCTTCTTATCTCTACCTGTAGTCAGAACCAAAACCTGATTCCTTTTACTTAAGTTAGTTGCCAACTTAACCGCTGACCCCATCGAAATATTACCCTTATAGGAATCAATAAAATAAGGACTAACTAAAAGAATCCTCATTTCTTGGCTTTCCCTCTCTTCTTGCCTAATTTCTTTTCCACCACCCCACTGATTGCCGCCTGTCGCACCAAATCCTGCAATTTCCTTTTTATCACCCTGTTTTCAATATAGTTTCTGTATGCCACCAACCACAAAATAATAAATGCCACAATCATATAAAGATCCATCATCCGATTGATCTTAAAAGTCTGCAATACCACATTGGTTGTCTCCGGAAACAAGCTAACCAAAATAAAAACCAACCACACCAAAGACCAAAACACCAGTTCCTTAATAAAGATTAACCTTTTCTTATAAATCACAAAACTCCAATAAAGCATAGCCAAGCCAAACGCCACTGAAAATAACTGTAGTAAAATCATTTTTTTTGTAACTTCCAAAATAATAACTCAATCAACAGCTTAATACCATCATGTAAAGTTGTCCCCGTCGTCGAGTCCTTGTCGTGATAAATAGTCCCCACAAAATGTTCCGTATGCTTTAACTTATTCAAACCCACCTTCACTGCCATCTCCACATCAGAAGAATAATCAGATGACTTCCAAACAATTTTCTTATAAACCCCAGTCTTAAAAGCCCTATAACCACACCAAACATCACAAAGATTCAAACCAAACAACACTTGAACCGTCTTATTCAAAAACCTATTACCCCAACTTCGCCATGAGGGCATATCTTCATCTAGCCGCCTGGCTCCAAACACCACCTGGTAACCCTCTTTAAGCTTTTTTATGAAAACTGGAATTTCTTTGGGATCATGCTGCCCATCCGCATCCATCAATATTATCGCCTCCGCTCCCAATTTTATTGCCAAATCACAACCAGTCCTCAAAGCCATGCCTTTTCCCAGGTTCACCTGATGGCGAGCCACTATCATTCTTTTTGGCAAATACCCAGCCACCCGCTTTCGGGAACCATCATCAACCACCACTATTCGAGATAAAGGAACATACTTAACTAACTTTTTCACCAAAGTCGGCAACCGTCTTTCCTCGTTATAAGAGGGGATTAC
>SDBU01001126.1_pt1 | contig 39127 bp, 22 predicted proteins | sample 2277071 | NCBI WGS metagenome assembly SDBU01 (sample SAMN10397929, study PRJNA504765) | marine sediment metagenome | isolation source: marine sediment core GS08_GC12, 126 cmbsf | place: Arctic Ocean: Gakkel Ridge, Loki's castle | collected 2008 | reverse complement strand
TCAGCCGGGTAATCGTGATGTGACGGGATAGTCCAGCGACCGTTCTTGAAAGTCACCTTGAACGGTCGGGCCGTTCCCGTGGCTTCGTCGAAGTCGATAACTTCCAGCGTCAGGGCTTGGTTGGGGTCGGTGAAGTCGGGGAAAAAGGGTTCCCCCTGATCGAGGAAGGCACCGGGTGTAATCCGGTGGGGGGTGAAAATCAGTGCCAGTGCCGCCAGGACTACCGCGACACCTGCAAAAGTGAGTGTTTTTCTGGTCTCGTTCATTTTGCGTTCCTCAATCTCCTGGAGGCAGCGGCACCCACCCGTTCTCGCCGACGCCGCCGCACGAAGATCCATACGCCGATGGTAAACACCGGAATGGGTGGCAGCAGCACCGCCAGTGACTTGATTCTGGTCTGGATACCCCTGACGGCGGACTCCATATTCTCTTTGCTGCGCGCAATGGTAGCTTCCTTTTTCGTATCTATACCGGTCTTGAGAACTTCAAAGCGACGGTTCTCGACCTCCTGCAGATTTCTGGCCATAATCTGCTTGGTTTGTTCGTCCAGATCGGGGCGATTGCGTACCTCGTCGACTTTCTCGTTAAGCCGCTGTTGAGCTTCGGCCAGCGCCTGCTGGGCGTCTGCTTCGGCCCGTTGTTCCTCCTCGATGCGCTGCTGCACAAACTGTTGAGTCTGCGCTTCCACTGTCTCCAGCGTGCGATGCCTGACCCGTTTCTTGCGCAGAGATATGAAGGATGTGTCTCCCGCCAGCATATCCATACAGTTCAGGAAGAAAGTGATGTTGTCGAAATTTAGATTCTCGATACCCCGTTCCCGAATCTGGAAGAACTGCTCACCGATGAAATCGACGTCAGCAATGACGATGGCGTTGACGTTCCCGGGAGGAAGAGAATCCGTCAGGGTGGTGTCGTTGCGGGTGGTACCGAACACACGAGCCGCGACGATATAGGTCTCGCCGGACGGCACCCGGCGCACATTGCGGTTAATGCTGAAACCCATGCCCAGAAAACCTTGGCGCACCAATTGTTGAAACGGCAACAATCCTGAAATGCGCCCCGTCCGCAGCAGTGGCTGAAACTCAAAGTCGGTGTTGACGGTTTTGAACATATATCCCGGGTAGAGCATGACCAGTTCCTGCAGACCGGCACTCGCATCGTGCATCTCATTGAAAGCCTCAGTGCTCTCGTTGCCGTGAGCGATAAAGATGATTTCAGGTGGCAGTTGGGCCAGATCGGGGTGAGGATTATAATTGTCCCAGGTCACCTGGGACGGGTTGAAATTGATCCCGATAGACGACAGCAGCCGGTTGATGTTTCCTTTCGGTTGAGGCGGCGGACCCTGGTTTTGCATGAAGGGATTGCGCTGTGCGTCGGAGGGAATAATAGGGGAGAGGGCGATGTTAAAGGCCGGCAGCGGGTCGATCAGCAGCAGGGTCGGGTGACCGGCCAGCATGTACGCTTCCACGCGGTCCATCTCCTCCTGGGACAACGATGAAGGCAACACTACCAGAAGGCCGTCCATCTCACCGGTAATGGAGTCACCGGCGGTGATCGAGACTACCTCATATTGTTTCTTCAATTCCTGTACCACGCGCCAGGGTGGGTTCGAGCCCATAGTGTTGAAATCAAAGCCTCCGAACAGCTTGGCCGCCGTGCCCAGTACGCCGATATTCTTGCGGCTGGTTTTGGCCGCCACGCGAATGCTGCGCACCAATTCGTACTCAACCGGCAAACCACGATCAAAGAAGGGTACTACTTCCTCGGCGGCGCCGCTGGTAAAGGCGACTCCCATGAAGACGCTGGAGGCACTGGAACGGGCACTCTCAGTGGTCATGATCTGCCGGGGGGTGATGCCGAATTTCTCACGGGCATCGCGGGCTTCCGGCGTAAACGGCTCGGTGTCGTGTATCAGCACCTGGACTTTATTGCCGGCGACCGCTGATATTTCTCGCAATGTACCCAGCAAATCGGACCGGGTCTCGACATAACCTCGGGGGACCTCCGGGCTGACGAAAGCCTGGATCAAGACCGGACGATTGTCGGGCAGTTCATCCAATATGCGCTTCGTCTCAGCCGACAGCGAGTGCAGTTGCTCGGCCGTGACATCGAGACGCAGAGCGGGTCGGCCCAGAAGCGAATTGAGACTGATTAAGGCCACCACCAGCGCTGTTGCCCGTACCACGTGATGTACCCAGAAACGGTAGCCGCCGGCCTGAAGCGGCCAGTGCCGACGGCCGATTATGACCACGTTTAGATACAACATTACCGCTGCTACCGAGAGAAAGTAAAGCAACCCGGAGAAGCTGATGACACCACGGGCAAAGTCGGCGAAGTGGTCAGAAATGGCGAGTGGCGCCAGCATCGCCTGCAGCGAAGAGCTGACAACCAGCGTAGCCGAATCAATAAAGATAAACAGAGAACAGAACAAAGCTCCCAGAATAAACCCGATCGTGGAATTGGCCGTCAGTAACGAGGCCAGCATGCCCACTGCCAGCAATGCCATCCCCAGCAGCCAGTAGCCGAAGTAATTGGCGAACATCAGTCCGATATCCGGGCTGCCCAGCCAGAACAGCACCAGCACGTGACTGATTGAAAGAACCAAAGAGGCGGTGTAGATACCCAGCACGGCCAGGTATTTTCCCATTACGATTTCCAGGTCGGTGGCCGGCAGAGTCAACAGCAACTCGTCGGTACCACGACGCCGTTCTTCGGCCCAGATGCTCATCGTCAGGGCCGGGATGAAAAACAGAAGCAGGTACGGCAGGTAGCCGTTAAGCTGGTCGAGATTGGCCAGGTTGTTGGCAAAAAACCGTTCCTGCCAGAAAGCTGCCGCGGCACTTAGGAAAATGAACAGTGTGACAAATACGTAGCCGGTCGGGCTGTTGAAATACGTGCGCCAGTCACGCTTGCAGAGAACCCAGATAAGGTTGGTGTTTAGTTTCATACCACACCTCCCTCGGGCTCGGCGGCAACGGCCGGAATATGTCCGGTCATTCGATAAAACGTCTGCTCCAGTGAGCCGTCCGTCCGCAGTTCTTCCGGAGTGCCGTCAAAAAGGAGCCGTCCTTCGTGTACCAGCAGCACACGCTGAGCGACCGCCTCGACTTCCTGGAGAATGTGAGTGGAGATCAGAACCGTTTTGGATTTGCCCAACTCCCTGATATTGGTACGGAAATCCCGGATCTGGTTGGGGTCCAGCCCGGCTGTCGGTTCATCCATGATCAGGATATCCGGATCATGCAACAGCGCCTGGGCCAGTCCCACCCGCTGTCGATAACCGCGTGAGAGTTTGCCGATCGGTTTGTCCCAGACATGACGCAGGGCACACAGATGGTCAACCGCCTGGAGCCGTTGCGACAGGTGGGAACCCTTCAGGCCGCGTGCCTCACCAAAGAAGCGCAGAAGTTCCGACGGCGTCAGGTCGTCATAGAGGGGGCCGTCCTCCGGCAGGTAACCTAAATGTCGTGCTGCTTCCAGTCGCCGGCTGCGAATATCATAACCGGCGATAGCCGCGGTACCTTCGCTGGCTGCCAGGAAACCGGCCAGAATTTTCATGGTAGTCGATTTACCGGCCCCGTTGGGTCCCAGGAAGGCGACAATTTGTCCTTTTGGAATCTTGAACGAAATGTCCTTGATGGCCACAAAGGACCCGAAATACTTGGTCAACCCGTGGGCTTCAATCATAGTCATGTTCGAGTTTTCTGCAGACATTCGTACCTCAGCTTGGGATTGGATATCTTCATCATTTACATATCACGATTCCGCACCTTCAGGCGAAATCGAGAATTGCAATTATACCAAATGACGGTTCTACTGTCAAGCGGTGCACCGGGTTGTCGCGCCGGCTGACAGAGACTATCAGGTTCTTATATGCTGCACTAGGTTTCGGGTTCCGTTGACTATCGACTGCTCGATCAGGGGGGACACCAAAATCGACTTGACTGCCGCCGGCTATAGTGTGGCACTGGTTGGGCGATACGAATACTCGAAGAAAGAAAACGAATCAAAGAACGAACCATGAAACAGAGAAAATTAAATTAATAAAAAGCCATGCCATCAGGGAAACCGTGTCTTGGGTTGAGTCCCATGTTCAGCTTGTATAAGTGAAGTTGAGGTGTGATGCTCCTTTGGAGCGATCAGGAAAGGATTCCTGACCGCGCATAAGCAAAAAAAGCCATGCCACCAGAGAAACCGTGTCCAAGGCTTTCATTACGTTGGCGATACCGTCGGTGTCGGTGTCGGAATCGCAAAAGCCAGTTCGATCTTCGGCTCAACGATCAACTCGCGCCGGGGAGGACGGATCGGTTTTACGGCACGAAGCTCGACAATCATTTCTTTGACGACATTTCGATAGCGCTCAATATCCAAAGCGATCTCTGAAATCTTCTTGCCTTCATATCGCCCCCGATCGACGGCCAGCGTGATCTTCTCAACAGCCCAATCGCCGCGGTATTGGTAGTCGGCGCGCCAGTAGAACGGTTGTGAGAAATAGCCGAAGGAATGGATAAAATATGGCCGCACGTGCGTGGGATCTTCGAAGGCGGTATCAGAGGAGCCGTATGGCAACCGGAAAACCGCTTTGGCGTTATTGCGGGCAATTCGATGCAGTTCCTGCATCAGGGGCAGGGGGTTGGTGATGTGCTCTATCAAATGACTGGCCAGGAACTCCTCGAAGTAATCATCATCAAAAGGCAGGGGCGTCTCGGCACAGTCGTCCAGGTCGGCTATTACGTTGACACCAGGAACCTCAGTGCAGTCGAGATTGACCCAGCCATCGAGGATCGTACGCCCGCACCCCAAATGAAGCTTGCGTGTCGTCAGCGGGCCATTGGCAGTCGTTATGAAGCCTGCATCCGATAGGTCCTCATTGTTTTCATGGCGGGCCGGTGGCTGTGGGACGCTGGTGGTGAGGCGTCTGACACCTTGAAAGAAAAAGACGCGTGTTTGCCGACCGGTTTGTTCGTCTTTCCCGGTCATGACACCGACTTCAGATATATCCAGATATTTGGCGAAGCGTTCGATAATGTCTTTTTGAGGATCGGTATACAATCGCAGATGTGATTCGTCATCGTAATCCGGCACTGACGCCACAAACCGTACGCCGGGAGGGATATTGCCGAGTAATCTCAAATCGTCAACATGCTCCAGGACTTCCAGGGCCACGACAACATTGTAGTCGACTGGTTGGTACATGGCCGGATCGTATGCCTGGCCGAACCGGAAGTCGCCTTGGGGACAAAGGTCCCGGCTGATGCGAAGTCCCTCCTGGCTGAAGTCAAACCCACGGTATGGAATTCGGGCATCGACCAGCAACTTGCCGAGATCACCGGTGCCGCAGCCGATTTCGAGCACCCGCGGGGAGTCGTATTTCTTGATTATCGAAATAATGCGGTGGTAAAGCGGTGCACGCGCAGCCTGGTTGTACAGCCCCGACTTGAACACGTCATCGTAGTAGTCGCTGGCAGCCTCGCAATGTCCGGTAGTTTCCATATTGAGACCCTTTGATTAGTTCTTCCGATGTTGAAAGTACCGATATTCCATCTATGGGTTACTATCGACACCTTGTTCAATAACTGAACAGGCTTTGGGCTTTGGCTTGTTTCGACCGGGCTATGCCCCCGGCGCTGCCGGTAACGGGGTGGCAGTGGCCGGGCAGGTACCTTACGAAACGCTGGTGACTCGACTCAAACAATCAGGTGGGTCAGGTAGAGTTTCACCCGGAGGTTGACAGAGGTCACGAGGAGCCCGGCCAAGAAACGTACCAAATATACTACGATTGGGTCCGGAAGGTTTTTCGAGAACAAAAGAATCAGTTAGAGACACCACTGTCCTTTCACGGGTGGAGTCTGTTGAATTCCGCTACCATGGCCTCGACCTGGTCTCTGGTAAACCCCTTCTGATCGGCTAGTTCGGCGAGAGTTCCCCAGAACGGCTCGCCGCAGACCACGCACGGCAAACCATTCCTGATCAAAAAGCCTACGGCTTCCGGGTAACGACGAATGAATTCGTCGATCTGGATATCAACCGTTATCACGGCGGCCGATCAGCAGTTACTGTTCGCGTTGCAGAGCTGCTTTCAACTGCTCTATAACGGCAACCGGTGTCGGATCAACCTCGTTCAGTACAGCCAGGTAGTAGGAGACAAAATCTCCCAGTTGAATCAAGCTCAACATCCTCTCCAGCGGTAATTCACCACGCGAGTGAACTTCGATAACGTCCACCGACCGCTGTTTGATGTACTCCTTGACGATATTCATGCGGCGGCGTATCTGAGGATGATCCTCGGCATCTCGCAGAATAATAACGACCAGGTGCTCCTGGTAACTTTGTACCTGATCCGACCAGCCCACCAACTCGTTGTGGTTGAACTCGGCGAACTGATTGGCGAAAGCCAGTGTCTTGGAGTTTTCACAAAACTGGCCCTTCCAGCGCAGGGCCACGCTGTCGGTAAGCACCGGTCCCGAGTAGATAATTGGAATCCGCTTGTATATCTTCTCAGCGATATTCTTGGCCGGATTCTGATGAGTCGGGTTATCTTCGATATATTTTTCCCTGTAGATGGCCAGTCGTTCGGCAATACCCTTCATCTCATCGGTGACCTTGGGGGCCAGGCCGATTTTTTCCAGGAATACCAGCAGGGGCATCAGATTGAAGGCCAGTGCCGCCCGCGGCTGAAGTCCGGTGGGAAGTATAGCGGTGGGTATCGAATTTAGGTCGGCCAACTCTTTGAGCGGCCCGCCCGTGGTCAGCGCCACCATCATCGCTTTGCGAGTTAAGGCGTCGTTGAAAGCCGCCAGTGTTTCTTCGGTGCTGCCGCTGTAGGAACAAGCTATTACCAGTGTTTCGTCATCGACATATTCGGGAAGAGCGTAATGCCGGCAAACCTGAAGGGGCACCAGCAGTCTCGGCGTTAGAAGGCTGCGTACCATATCACCGGCGATGGCGGAGCCGCCCATACCCACCACAACGATGTTCTTGATCCCGGCAAACTCGCTTTTGGTAATCTGCCATTTCTGACCGATCTTGAGACCATCGGAGAGTTGTTCCGGGAAATCGAATATGCTGTTGTACATATTGCCGGGATCAGTGGCTCTTATTTTTTCAACATCGTCCAACACTGTTGTGGTTTCCATAACCCCTTCCTGTTATTGTTTCCGTCTATCCACAGCCGTTCTGTAGTTTTCCAGTTTACTGATTACCTCACCGGCTGAGCCGCTGGCCAGGATCGTTGCTACCAGGTGTTGGGCCAGCCGCGAGTCGATCTTCCTTGTGGCTCGACACAGATCAAATATCCGTGCCGGACTCATCGACAACATATTGATTCCCATGCCGATAAACAGCGGCAACGCCAGCACGTCGCCGGCCATCTCCCCGCAAATAGAGACCGGTCGCTTGGACTTGAGGCAGGCCGTTACCGTCATCTCGATCAACTGGAGCACCGATGGGTGGTAGGGACTGTAGAGTTCAGCCACTTTACGATTGGTTCGGTCCGCTGCCAGCGTGTATTGAGTCAGGTCGTTCGTGCCGATCGACATAAAATCGACACCAGCCGCCAGCCGATCGGCGATCATCGCCGCCGCCGGGACCTCTATCATGATGCCGATTTCAATATTACGGTCAAAGTCCACTCCCTCTTTGCGCAACCGGAACTTCACCTGGGCGATCAGTTTTCTGGCCCTCTCCAGTTCGGCTACCTGTGAGATCATCGGCAGCAGGATTTTCAGGTTGCCGTGTTCGGAAGCCCGAAGAATAGCTCGAATCTGGGTTCTGAAAAGTTGACTCATGTCCAGCATGGCTCGAATACCCCGCCAGCCCAGGGCCGGGTTGTCTTCCCGTGGCCACTTTGAATCAGATAAAGATTTGTCATAACCCAGGTCGAACGTTCGCAGAACCACACTGGTGTGAGCGAATTTCTCCGCTACCTGACGGTAATGTGAGTACTGCGTCTCTTCATCCGGGAATTTCCCCTGAGCCAGGTAGAGAAACTCAGTACGATACAGACCGATGGGGATACTCCGTGCCGCCAGAATATCATCGACCGGACCGGGCAGCGTCAGATTGGCAGCCACCACGACTTCCCTGCCATCGCGGGTCACCGGCGGGATGCGAGGGAGCCGCTTGATACGGGTTATTGTGGCCGGTCCCAGCCGTTTCTTCCTTTTCTGGGATTCGGCCCAGTCTTCGTCTGAGGGGTGAACGATCACCTGGCCGGATAGTCCGTCAAGGATAAGTCGACAGTTGTTAGGTATCTGCTGCCAGATATCATCAGCCAGCACTACCGGCACCATCAGGGAACGAGCGATAAGCGCCATGTGCGAATCACTGCCACCTTCTGAGACCAAAAAACCGATCGCTTTACGTTTCCGGTAGCTGACGATGTCGTTAGGTGTAAACGTCTTTCCCACCAGAATCGTAAACGGAGCAAAGTTCGTGTCGCTTTCTTCATGTCCGGCCAGGTGCGAAAGTACCCGCGATGCAACGGCCTCGATATCTATCGACATTTGACGCAAATAAGAGTCCGATGACTTTTTCAGTTTGGCCGTGAATTTATTGACCAGCGATTGATATATGAAGCCGGCATTTTGGTGCTGCCCGGCAATCTCGGCTTTAACTGTCTTGAGAAACTCGTAATCGCCGGCTATCAGCAGTTGAGCGTCAAAAATCATAGCCACCCGGCCGCTGATTTGTTTTACGGCCGAATCGCGCAATGCGTTGAGATCGTCGATAGTATGCTGAACGGCCTGCTCCAGAGCCACTATTTCGCTTTTAATCCTGGCGGCAGGTACCCGTTTAGCGACGATCTCGACCTTACCGGGCTCGATTACCCGGGCCTGGCCCAGGACTATTCCCGACGATATCGGAACACCTTTTATAACTCGCCGCCTGGTGTACATGTAACCTCTCAGTTTAGCATACAAATAACCGGTACATGATACGGAAGCCAACAGTGACATAGCAAGCGGAATATCCGGCGGGGGGCTGGTGGCTTCCGAATTGGCTGGTTTTGCCCCTGCCGGGCGGCAGAACACAGGTCACAAACTACTTGAACATTGGCTGGGTTTTGCTTATTATCGCATCGGCTGGACCGATAATCACTCTGTGGGGTAATGTGGCCCGGCGGGGAGACAGTATAAGCGGCACTTGTGCCATAGAGAACACTTGTGTTTGGGGCAGTAGCTCAGTTGGGAGAGCGCCACGTTCGCAACGTGGAGGCCGTCGGTTCGATCCCGATCTGCTCCATTTTGAATTAATGTATGGTGACAGATGAACGATTTGTTCGCAGGTGCTCAACAAAGGAGGACACGGTGTACGAAGCCTTGTATAATCACTTTTACATGTTAATATCATCATAGGTTATCAGGATGACAGCAAATTGTTTTGTGTGCAATAGACCAGCGGATGTTCTTGAACCGCCTGATGGGACTGATGCATTCGATGTCTCCTGCCCCCGGTGTGGTTGCTACAGAATATCAGGTAATTTGGCTCCCTTAGACCTTGAAAAATATGGCAGAAGATACTTGATTTCTGGTGTAATCAGAAATCTATTTGAGAAAGGTGAGAGACTCAATTTACTTACTAGTAATCTGCGACACATTCTTGATTCTGTTATCATACCCTCTGATCCTTTTGATATAATTGACCTGTTACTTGAGCATGTCTTAAACAAAACGGGCAAAATTTCCAACTCATTCAAGATTGACCACGAAATTAATTTCCCTTTATTATATTTAGAATCGCCTTCGGATTTTGTTTTTTTCATAAAGAAAGCCAACGAATTGGATTACATTGAATATGATAGTATCTCGTCACTCAAGCTTGCTTTAAATGGATGGAAAAGACTCGCCGAAATCAAAAAGAAAAAACCATTAGGCAATCAAGCCTTTGTGGCCATGTGGTTTAGCCCAGACCTAAGTCTTACATGGGAAGAGGGTTTCAAACCTGCATTAATTGAAACTGGTTACGAGCCAATAAGAATTGACCTGCAAGAACATAACGAGAAAATCTGCGATCGGATTATTTCTGAAATCAGAAAAAGCGGTTTGGTTGTAGCTGATTTTACAGGCCAGCGTGGTGGAGTTTATTTTGAGGCTGGGTTATCCCTTGGTCTTGACATACCAGTCATTTGGACGTGTAAGGAAACGGACTTTGACAATGTTCACTTTGACACAAGACAATACAATCATATAGTCTGGAAAAATCCTGAAGATCTAAAAACAAAGCTGGTTAATAGAATCAAAGCAACGTTACCGCTATTACGTTGATGGCCATATAACAATTTATTCACCCGACGGGTGGCAACTCCAAACTTGTTTGGAGTTGAATGAGTTCATTGAAACCGCCCCCAAGCAAGCTTGAGGGCGCCACCCTGACTGCCATAAAAGCTCATTGCTGAAGGCTGTGTGCCCGCGACCACAGGTCGCGGTCACACAGTCCGGCTATGCTATTCCCCCAGCCAGGATTCGATTATGTCTATGACATCAAAGAGATCGTCGGTTATGATATGTTCTGATGCTTTTCCTTCCAATGAATCGGAATAGTTGATAGCAATAGATTTCCCGCAACTCCGAAAAACGGCTATATCAGAACTACTGTCTCCAATTGCCACACAGTTTTCTAGCACAAGACCATTCTTCAGACAGAAATCTTCCAGGCAGTTCAACTTGCCTTGGTCTCCCAGATGGGTCGTGATTCTCCCTGTAAACCTGTTGTCTATCACTTCATAGGTACTACCGTACACCCCATCAAATGAGAACGTTTTTCCGAGTGTATCAGCAACTTGGATTGGTCCTGCGGTTATCAATACTGATTTAATTCGTCTTTCCCTCAGAAACTCCAATACTCGAGCTATGTTCTGAATCAGCTCTATCTCGTCTTCAAACTTACCTTCAACGTCACTAAGCTCAAGGCCGGCGATCAATTCTGCTTTGAGATAATCGCCTTCGATCCACGTAATGGCTCCTTTGGCCTCGCGGCATTCTATTCTCTCGAATTCTTCCAGACGATTACTGAGCGTACAAAGATATTTCACCGAATCGGTGTTCCTGATCAGTGTCCCATCCATGTCGAAACAGATAGCCGTTATCATCATTAATACCAGCCCTCATTTGTATGCATTACCCGCGCCGTCAGGAATCCCTTCCTGACGGTGCAATGGAGTTTATAGTATGGTCGGATAGAAATGCAAGCCCAAATTCTCTCGTAATTTGACATTCGGCTCAATATGTCATATCCTGTGAAAAATGAATCAGGCGATGCCTGTATGTCAGGCGATGCCTGCAAAACGGACAATGTCCGTGCTAGATGGGGAGTTAGCGGTGCCCTGTAACCCGGAATCCGCTATACCGGGATTGAATCCCCACCCGAGGGCTTAGCGGCCGGTTGGTTTCGACATGTAAGCGGTGTTGAAGGTCGGGTCCTGTACAACAGAAGCCTACAAACTCCGTCAGGACCGGGAGGTAGCAGCGGTACGTAGATACTTGTGTGTGTTGCAGGAGTGCCCGGCCGGAGCTGGCTGCGTGAAGATCCTTCCGGCAGCGGTTCGGAGGTGGGTGCACAAAAATAAAAAAACCCCCCGATTGATCGAGGGGTTTTTTTTAGCAGGCATTCACCCGAATCAGATCTGCGTCGATCGCAAGTTGTCGGCGGAGAACGCTTTCTCCATCTCTCCGTCCGTAAAGACGCCGTCCTTGCGGATCAGCTTGTCGTCGAAGTAAATCTCACCGCCGCCGTAGTCGGTACGCTGAATCAACACCAGGTCCCAGTGGATTGCCGACTGGTTACCGTTGGGAGCTTCGTCGTAGCACTGGCCGGGCGTGAAATGGAACGAGCCGGCGATCTTTTCATCAAAGAGCGTGTCCTTCATCGGTTTGAGAATGAACGGATTGACTCCAATGGCAAACTCACCGACATAGCGGGCGCCTTCGTCGGTGTCCAGTATCTTGTTGAGCTTGTCGACGTTGCCGGCGGCCGTGGCTTTGACGATCTTGCCGTTTTCAAAGGTGAAGGAGATGCCGTTGTAAACCACACCTTCATACAGGGAAGGAGTGTTGTAAGTAATCGTGCCGTTGACGGAATCGCGTACCGGAGCAGTGTAAACTTCGCCATCGGGAATGTTGCGGGTACCGTCACACTTGACGCAGGATATTCCCTTGATTGAAAAGATCAGATCAGTGCCCGGTGACTTGATATGCACTTTGTCGGTTGCCGTCATCAGGGCGAGTAACTTATCCTGGGCTTTTGACATTTTGGCGTAATCGGCACAGCAGACCTCGAAATAGAAATCCTCGAACGTCTCCTGTGATGTCTCGGCCAATTGCGCCATAGCATTGTTGGGGTAACGTAACACCACCCACTTGGTCCGCTTGACGCGCTCTTCCAGGTGCACCGGTTTGTAGAAGAGGGTTTTTTGTTTGTCCAACTGGCTGGGAGCAATGTCGGCCATGTCAAACGGATTATCCGACCCGCGCAACCCGATATAGGCATCCGCTCGTTTCATCAGTTCCAGGTGCAGTTCAGCTTGTTTTTTGAACTGGTCGTCACTGGCTTTACCCACCCATTGGCGCAACAGCGACTCATCGTTGTAGTACCAGAAGGGGATAGCGCCCTTCTCGGTGGCGATTCGGATTACCTGCTTGCCCAGTTCGAGTGTCTCTTTGCCCTTGATTTCGAGGTACAGTACCTCGCCCTTTTTCAGATCGCAGGAGTAGTCAATCAGCAGTCGGGCCAGGATTTCGTTGCGCTTATCTTTCATCTGGTCATCCTTTCATGTCAGTGTTCTGAGGCTGAACATAGCACATTTGTTTCTGTCGAGCAACATGTCCATACACCACGCCATGAAGTACGTTCAAACCGGACCCAACTCCCGGATTAGCCGCCGGAACACCTCGTGAATCACTTTAAGTATACGCTGTATTATATTATAGATGAGTATGATACGAGCACGTAAACATCACTACCGCTATCGATGTGACCATACGGATATTCAGTCAGGACGGTTTAACGGGGTAAGCCAGATAAAGGGTGGCGACGTCACTGCCGATATTTTTCTAAAGGATCAGGGGACAGAGGTTAGTGCCTTTTCCGGGGCTTCGATTACCGTCGACCGGTTGGTTTTGCTACCGGTTGTTCCGGAAAGCGCATGAAGCCAATTGATGGTAGTAATATGAAACGAAACGATTCAATACTTCGAGGCTAAGGAGATAAAGAGAATGGAGACGAGCATACTGGAGAAAAAGGAAAAGCAGTTCGGGGGGACATCGGATGAATTGCTACAGTTGGTCTCTTTTAATATCGGTTCCGAGGAATTCGGGGTCGATATCCTGAAGGTGCAGGAGATCAACCGCATGGTGGAAATCACCAAGGTTCCGCAAACGCCGCACTACGTCGAGGGTGTGATCAACCTGCGCGGTAAGGTGATTCCCATCGTGGACCTGCGCAAACGTTTCAACCTGGAGACCAAAGAATACGACAAGGATACCCGGATCGTTGTGGTCGATATCGGGGGCAACGTTATGGGTATGGTGGTCGACTCGGTTTCGGAAGTGCTGCGGCTGCCGTCCAACACTATCGAACCGCCCCCGGAGATAGCTACCGGTGTCAATTCCGAGTATATCAAGGGTGTGGCCAAGCTGGAAGATCGTCTGCTGATCTTTTTGGACCTCTCCAAGGTCATCGATGTCAGCGAAATAACCAATATCACCGATTGACAGGCATCGCCTGCTTATAACCGACATCGTCGGCTTATAACCGACATCGTCGGCTTATGACCGACATCGTCCGTATATAATACCGCCCAACGCAGTTATCTGGCGAGAAGGCTGGTCGAACGACCAGCCTTTTTCGTTGATTCCATCGGGTTGACTCAACGGCTGGATGAGATCGAGTCCCCGGTCATCGGCACAAAGCGCACCGGGATAATGCTGGTTTCTTTTAGTCTCCGGCCATGCTTTTCGATCAGGACCAGTTCCTGCCAGCGCCGGCCGACCGGTACTACCATCCGGCCGCCATCGGCCAACTGGTCGATCAAAGGCTGGGGTACCTGCGGCGGGGCACAGGTGATTATGATCGCATCAAAGGGTGCCTGTTCGGGCCAGCCGATATAGCCATCGCCGCATCTCACCGTGATGTTATCATAGCCGAGTTCTTTCAGCAGTTTCTCGGCGTGTTGTGCCAGGGGCGGTACGATCTCGATGGTGAACACGCTGGCGGCAAGTTCCCCCAGCACAGCTGCCTGGTACCCGGAGCCGGTGCCTACTTCCAGAACTTTTTCATCACCGTCAAGCTCCAGCAACTCCGTCATGAGTGCGACGATATATGGCTGCGAAATGGTCTGCCCCTCACCTATCGGCAGCGGCTGATCAGTGTAGGCGGAAGCTTGCTGTCTCTCGGGGACAAAGCGATGTCGCTCTACTTTCCGCATGGCGGCCAGAACCATCCTGTCGATGATTCCCCGTGATTCGATTTGTGTCCTGACCATCCTCTCACGGGCCTGATCAAAACCGGCACTTTTGTCTGCCTGCTGCGCCTGGCACGATTGCGCCGTGAATATAAGGGCCGCCAGGATCAACCATGGCGGCTTGATGTTATATCGCTGGTCCATCGGCTCACCTCCCGTGCATGATTTCGGTACTGATGTGTAACACCTTTCGTATAGCAATATCACAGATTATCGCCAGACACTCAAACAATGTTTTTCGGTGACAGCAGGCGCCATCGACCAGCCGAACCAACCGGGTTGGTTTGACTTTGATCGATATTCCCTCTATCTTGACAAGATCGTGCCGTGGACAAAACAATGACCAGTCAAACGCCCCTGATTGATATACTCTACACAAATATCGGCAGGGGGCATCCGTTCTATCTCGATGGTCTGCTCGAAGCTTTAGTGCGTCGTGGCCGGATCGGTCTGGTGCGCGGCGAAACTGATGTCTTCGAGGTGTCACAGGGTTTGTCGTGGCTGTCATGGCAATTGGCTCGCTGGTTTTATCGACACGGCTCATCGGGCGGCCCGGTGGCTGCTGTTTACAGGAGACTCCGCGCCAACGCTGACTACAACCGCCCCGGTCTGATGCTGCGGATCATGGGTCGTGACATCCGGCGCCGCTTCATGTCCGACACCAGTCCCCTGGTTGTTGCCCACCCGACACTGGTGGGCATTCTGCGGGGTCGCCGGAATCTGATCTACCAGCACGGGGAGTTGGTCACACCCGGTGAGGCCATTGTGGCCGGTGCTTCCAAAGTGCTGGTGCCGACCGAACAGATGGCCAGGCCGTTTCTTGAGTTGGGCTATGCCGCCGCCGACGTTGTCGTCAGCGGCCTGTGCATTGAACCGGCGCTGGTAAAGCAAGCTGCTGACGTCTGCCAGGAACGGTTGAAAAGGATAGAGAGCGGCGGACCCCTGACCGGTGCCTTTTTCAGTTCCGGTGCCGAGCCGACCGCTCATGTTGACAAGCTGGTGCGGGCCTCAATGTCGGCTGTTCGCAACGGGGGCAAAGCAGTCCTGTTCGTTCGGCAGGGCGGGAAGCTGGACATTGTGTCTCGACGCGAGTTCTCGGCGAGGAGTATGACCTGTCAAGTCGTCAACTCGCACGAACCGATACCGAGCGATCTTCCGGCAACACTGGTGGTCCGGTACACTTCCCGCCGTGAAGAAAATATACTTACGGCACAATTATTTGCCGCCTTCGACTATTTCGTGGCCCCGGCACACGAGCGGTCCAACTGGGCGATGGGGCTTGGCTGGCCGATGTTTGTCGTCGGCCCACAGATTGGTCCGTTTGCGCCGCGCAACTGCAGTCTGCTTTTGGAGACCAGCGTGGCCGGTTGTGTCGAATCTTTGTCAGATGCCGACTCGTTCGGTCAATACGTTGCGGATCTTCAATCGACCGGCGAATTGACGCGGATGGTTCAAGATGGCTGGGGAGTTTGTGACATAGGGGGATTCGATTATATCGCCCGGTTTTTAGATGGCTGTTTTGCATGAGGAGGGCTATATTGCGTTGCTCCTGGCCAGGCTGGTCAGCACTAAAGGAAAAGGACTAACCTTACAATGCTGAAATTGATAGGTACCGACGGTCGCCGCTACTATTCGTTTAACCTGGGGCCGGGGAAGTACATTATTGGCCGCAAACCGGAGACTGATTTTTTCGTGGCCGATAATACCGTATCTCGAAGACATGCCGAAGTCGAGGTGGAATCAGCCACCGGACCCTGTTTTCTGACCGACCTGCGCAGTCATAACGGAACGTTGGTGAATGGACAGCGAATAGATTCGCGGGTGGAAATCAAGCCGGGCGACCATATCATGTTAGGATCGGTGGAATTGAAGTTGACCACCAGTGACGCACTTTCTTCCAGCGGTCCGTCCCGGACGCCCACCGCCAGCCTGTTTGCCGAGGGTGAACCGGAGAAATCGGTCCTGCTGTCGATCAATGAAGCCCTCCGGCCGCTGCCGAGCCGAGTAGCCGACCGACCGGAAGTTCTACCCACTTTGTTTGAGATGGCCAAGATGCTCATTGTTCCCGAGCCCCAGGAAGTGATGCTGGAAAGATCACTGGGCCTGGTGGCCAAGGCGGTGCCCTCCGAGCGGCTGGCGGTTCTGTTGGCGGATGAGAGTTCTCTGGGCGTGCGGATGGCCGCCTGTCACATGAGTGGCAGCAGCGAAACCGGCAACTTCACTCTGTCGCGAACAATCGTTCATGAGATTCTGACCAACCAGAATGCCGTTCTGATCGGCAACGCCGATGACGACCCGCGCTTTGCGGCCCAGCAGTCGATTATCATGTCGCAACTCAAATCGGCCATGGCGGTGCCCCTGTTTGTCGAGGATAAAGTGCTGGGTATTCTGTATGCCGATACGTCCAACCCTTTGCAGCGGTACAGCGACGAGTATCTGAGGCTTTTCGCTACGTTCGGGAATCTGATTGCTTTCCGTCTGATGAACTACTCCATGCTTATCGAGCTGCAGGAAAAGCAGGTGATCGAATCGGAAATCAGGCACGCCTCCGTTATCCAGAGAAACCTGTTGACCAAAGAGGTTTCCAGTCTGCCCGGCTACCGGGTTCATGCATTTCAGGAACAGTGCCGGGCGGTGGGTGGTGATCTGTACGACCTGGCGATGTTGCCTGACGGACGTCTGCTGCTGTTGGTGGCTGATGTCAGCGGCAAAGGTATGGGGGCGGCGTTGTTGATGTCGAATATCTTAGCCTCGTTCAGAATCATGTACCAGGATCCGCAGTTCAATCTCTGTCGAGCCGTCAGACAAGCCTCCTGGCAGTTGTTCAACTACAGTTCTCCCGACAATTTCGCCACTCTCTTTATCGGGGTGGTGGATCCCCGGAGTAACACGCTGACATTTGTCAATGCCGGTCATAACCCCCCGCTGCTGATCAGCCGGGACGGCACCCTGAAATACCTTCAAGCCTCCGGCACCATGATCGGCGCTTTTGGACAGGGTGACTGGGCTGAAGAAACCGTGCCGATGGCACCGGAGGACCTGCTGTTTGTTTTTACCGACGGTGTCACTGAGGCGGAAAGGGGTGATGACCTCTACGGCGACGAGCGAACGGAGCAACTGGTTGTCGGTCTGAGGCACCTGTCGCCCGAGGAGATCGCCGTTCGTCTGCTTCAGGACATTAAGACTTTCGTTAAGGATTCACCCCGTTCTGATGACATAACCATGTTACTGGTGAAAAGGGATAAGTAATGCTAAAGGCCGGTCAGAAGATTGCGCATTTTGAGATAGTTAAAATACTTGGCTCCGGCGGTATGGGCGAGGTGTATCTTGCCGAGGACAAGAAACTGCACCGCCAGGTAGCGCTGAAGTTGCTCACCGGGGACTACTTCGATGACGATGAGAAACAGCAGCGTTTTCAGCGGGAAGCCAGCACTGCCGCTCGAATCTCACACCCCAACGTGATGGCCATTCATGAGATCGGGAAAGTGACTGACCCGGAGTCCGGCCAGGAGCAGAGCTACATTGTAATGGAGCGCGTTTATGGCCGTCCGGTCAGCGAATATCTCCAGAGCAGTGGCAACGATATTGCCACCGTGGTTCGACTGGCGGAAAAAATCGCCTCGGGGCTGGCCGCGGCTCACAAGATGAATGTCGTCCATCGCGATATAAAATCGCAGAATATTCTTATCAACGAAGACGGTGAACCCAAAATCCTCGACTTCGGCATGGCCAAACCTCTGCCGTCGGTGCAACTGGGTGATGAGGGCGGTGACACCGACACTGTTTCACAGCAGTTGACCAAAGCAGGCAAGATTGTGGGTACGGTGTCTTATATGTCTCCCGAGCAGGCACGTGGTGAAACCATCGACCTGCGATCCGACATCTTTTCGTTTGGTGTACTCCTGTACCACATGTCGACGGGCGAGTTTCCCTTTGCCGGGTCTACCAACGTCTCGACCCTGGCCAAGATACTGGAAGTCAGACAGGAATCGCCGCGGCTGAAGAATGCCAGCGTGCCACCGGAACTGGAGCGCATAATCGAGAAGTGTTTACAGAAAAACTCCAGCGATCGCTATCAGGATACGCGTGACCTGGTGGTCGATCTGAGAAACCTGCGACGGCAGTTTGACAGCGGTATCACCGACAGTGTATCAACAGTGAGCGAGGCTGCCACGGCTGCGGGACGTGCTCGGGATTTCAGTATCAGGGCTAGTTGGAAGGCGGTGGCGGGGATTGCTGTCATAGTATTGGTTGTTGCAGCAGCCCTGGTAGGAATTTTGGACCGGTCGGCCGGTACCGGTGGTGGTCCTGCTCTAAGGGCTGGTGAGAACAGCCTGGCGATTCTCGCTTTTGAAAACAAAACCGGCGATACCGAACTGGATTGGCTGGAGACCGGGCTGCCGGAGATTCTACTGACCGACCTCAGCCAGACTCAGGCGATCACCCTCATTGGTCGCCAGCGTTTGGAGGACTATCTCTACCGTGAGAAAGGGCGCGATGTCGATTCGTACAGTCGGGCCGAGATGCTTGACGCCGCACGTGCTCTCGGGGCGGTCAATCTTTTATCCGGCTCGTTGTACAAACTTGGCGACAACATCAGAATCGATGCTCGCCTGGAGGAAATCGGTTCCGGCAAGATCATTATGGGAACCAAGGTTGTCGGTAAAGATGCCTTTGCCCTGGTAGATAGCCTGACCCGGAAAATTGCCGAGAGGTTGAATCTGTCGCAGGCGGCTATGGCGTCGGTAAGTGTCTCGCAACTGACCTCATCGTCACCTGAAGCCTACCGCTTGTACCACGAGGGGCTGGAGTATTTCAATCTCGAACTGTACGAGGAAGCGGTTGAGAAGCTCAATAGTGCACTGGCAATTGACCCCGGGTTTGCACTGGCATACATGCGTATGGGGATTGCCGATGCTTTCCGCGGGCGACCTCAGCAGAGTTCCGGAAACTTCTCCCTGGCTAGGGAACACAGTTCCCGTATGCCGGTGAGAGATAGAAGTCTTTTGGATATTTACTGTGGCTTCTGGCTGGATCAGAGATTCGATGAGTCGTTTGCCAAACTCAAGAGCTATGTTGAAAATTATCCGGACGACAAGGAAGCCCGCACGATATATGCCCTTGCTACCTTCCAATTTTCTTATGCTCGTGATTCACTGGTGGCATTTGCACATCTGGACACGGTGCTGCAGGAAGACCCGAGGTACCAGTTGGCCCTGTCGGAGTATGCCGAGATGTACGAACGACTGGATAATCTGGACAAGGCCATTGAGTTTGTCAGTCGTATTCGCGAATACCATCCAAAGTCACCGGGACCGTATTTGAGGCTGGCCAGCCTCTATCTGGAACAGCAGAAGGTAGACGATGCCATCGAGGCGTACGAAGAGGCGTTGTCACGGTTTCCGGCTAACTTCATCGCCACTATCCGTCTGGGCAACTTGTACATACGCAAACGCAATTTTGGGCGTTCCCGTGAGTATCTGGAACAGATTGCTTCACATTATGGTGATGATCCATTCCGGATGGAGGATTACAACCACGGACTGGCTAACCTGACCAACTGGTCTGGGAAGTTTCGCACCAGCCTTAACTACCGTTTCAAAGCTCTCGAGCAGGCTCACCTGACCGGTGACAGCGCCATCATCAGCAGTGCCCTGTCTGGTATTGCCGGACACTTTCGGCGAATAGATATTCCCGATAGTGCTCTTGTTTACAGCCGACGATCGTATGAATGGTCATCCAATCCGTTCAGTCGGCTGGACTATCCCATAACTGTGGTTGCGATTGAACCTTCCCGGGCATCCGAGGTAAGGCCTCTCCTCGACACATTATTGGAGGACTTCAAGTCGCGAACGCCGTCGGAACTGTGGACTCTTGCCAACATAGTGGAGAGGATGTTCGAGGCTTACAGTCGAATTGATACGGCCGCAATGATTGAGTTGCACGATGAACTCAATCGGCAGCAGGCGACTGGCAGTCAAAGCAGTTCCAGACAGGCCGCTGTGCTGCGTGTGCTCACGGGTGACTATCAGACTGGAAAAGACGAGCTTCTGCAATTTGTTTCCGGTCGCAGGGAGTTGACATCCGGTTACAGCTATCCCCGCACGTTATATCTGCTTGGAGTGGCCTGTGAAGGTCTGGGAGAGATAGAAGAAGCTGTTGAGTACTATCGGAAGATGCTTGTTTTTTGGGCTAATCCCGAAATTGAAATCGAGATAATCAAGGACGCCCGGGAACGCCTGGCCCGGCTGACCAGTTAGTTTCCGGCGATAACGGACCCGGCAAGTGGGGAACTGTTCTTGTCATGGGGGCAGCTTTGCCGTACTATGTCCTTCATCGTGTTGATGATTCCGAACAGAAGCATCGTCTATCTAAGGCAGTTCAATCGTCATCTCTGGATTCTGTCGCTGGGCTGGCTGGTCAGCGCCGTCGGGTTTGCCGCCGCCATTCCGTTTATCGGTATCTATTTTCACTCCGAGTTCGGCATGTCCATCACCGAAATCGGTATCTTTTTCGGTGTCATGGCGATAGTCAGGTCGTTGTTTCAGGCAATTGGGGGAGAGGTATCCGACCGTATGCAGCGGCGCCAGTTACTGATCCTGGCCCAGGTAGCACGAGCCACGGTATTCGTGGTGCTGGCGGGTGCCGTGCAGTGGCACTGGGGATTCTGGTGGTGCGGCGCCTGCCTGTTGGTAAACTCCATATTCGGTGCTATTTTCCAGCCGGTTGCCAATGCCATGGTCTCCGATATCCTGCCCGAGGAAAAGCGTCTGGACGGCTACGCCATTACGCGCACTGCCGGTAACCTTGGCTGGGCTATCGGTCCGGCGGTGGGCGGCTTCATGGCGGCCACATCGTATGCGATGTTGTTCGTGATCGCGGCAGTGGCTACGTTTGCTTCTGCTCTCATCTTTAAGTTCTTCCTGCAGGCACGACAGGCGGAGATACAGACCGATCGTTTCCGGCTTCGTGACATAATAGCCATCAAGGACGATCCTCAACTGGCCGTACATTCGGTACTGATTTTCATGCTGTACCTGGTCGTAGCCCAGTTGATCCTCCCTTTTTCAGTCTATGCCGTGGAGATAGTCGGTATCTCGGAGGTGCAACTGGGTCTGCTTTACACGCTCAACGGCGGCCTGGTGGTCTTCTTTCAGATACTGATGACGCGGCTTCTGGCCAGGTACTCATTGACAACACAACTTGCTATGGGTGGTCTGCTCTATGCCGTCGGCTACACCATGGTGGGGGCATTCGCCGGTGTCTGGTATTTTGCCGGAGCGATTGCCATTGTAACGGTGGGCGAGATGGCTATGTCACCGCCTTCGCTGACTCTCACTTCGCGTCTGGCTCCCGCGGGACGCATGGGTCGCTACATGGGTATCTATGGTTTCTTCGTGGCGGCCGGGTGGTCCTTCGGTCCGCTCTACGGCGGCGTCATCCTGGATCGCTTCAAAGCAACTCCAACCGTTGCCTGGCTGGTCATTTCATCGCTGGCCATAGTTTCGGCAGTCGGTTACCTGCTGTTCGGGCGCCGGCTCTCGGCTGAGATCAACGGTAGAAGTGGCAGAAACGGTCCCCCATAGCCGGCTACTTGATTATTACCAGCTTCCCAATCTGAGTGCGGTTATCTGATTCCACAACCCAATAATACAAACCCGATACGACCGCCTGGGTGTTGCGTGTTATCAAATCCCACTGATCGTGTGCCGAGTTCGGGTCAGCCGGATTACGATCATGGCGAATCACGTTGATCAGGTCACCGTCGAGACTGAAGATGCTGATGGTGCACCTGGCCGGAAGATTGGCAAAGTGGACGGCACGCACCTTGTCGTTGGGAAGGGTCACGTCATTTCGTCCTTCAAACCCCAGTGATCGATAACCGGCGTCAATCCGGTACGGGTTGGGATAAACGTAGACGTCGCGTCGGTATGCCTCAACGCTGTCGGCGGTCGCCTGCGGGTAGGCGGAGGCGGCGTTATCCATAGGTTTGCTCTCCAGAGGCGGCAGTCCCGACGCGGGAGAACCGAAATCAAAGCTGGTCACGGCAACATAGTAAGGCACGGTGGGTAACAGGTTGGTAATGATGTACTCGTATTCATAGTATTTTGGCAGCGGGGGGCCATGTTCTTCGGTAATGTCTTCCGGTCGCCATAGACCGGCATCGGTTCCCGGATTGGGGGCATCGGGAAATGCTTTGTGTATCCCGTAGATTGAGGACAGATCGCTGGCGTTCTGGTCCTGGGCAGTGAAATAGTAAACCTCACCCTCAAAGTCGAACGGCCGCTCGCGTGTGTAATACAGCGGGTCAAAATCTTCAATGCCAAACATGCGCCGCAGGGAATCCAGCGAGAACGGTATTTCCTCCAGGACCCACTCAGCGTCGCTGCCGGTGACAGGCACATACCGATAGCGGCTGTAATCCGACCGATCATACGACGCCACCAGAGAGTAACTCGATGCCCGGCCGCTGTCACGAGCGATATAGACGCGGTAACCCTCGAAATCGACCAGGTTGAAGAACGGATCAGGTTCAGTTTCCGTGTGAAAGCCGTTCCAACGTATAACCAGGCTGTCATCGGTCGGCACCACCCGCATACGGGGCGCCTGCGGCGGCCCGGCCCCCCGGAAATCAGGTATGCCGTCACCGGCATAAAACGAAGTGTCGCAGATACCGGAAATAGAATCACAGCAAACACGCGTCGGGCCATAGTAATCGTCACCATCGGTGTCAACTCCGGGGTTGTCGTACACCCATGAAGCCCAGCGCGAATTGTCCGCCAGTTCAGTGAAGTTCAGGGTTCGATAGTATGCCATCGGTCGATACGGATCAAACCGGTCGTCAAAATCTGAGGATTTCACGTGCAGATTGTCGCCGGCCACCCAGGCAAACGACACCGGCAGGCGTTGCCCGGGACTGATATAAAAGGGACCGAAAGACAGCAGGTAGCGAGTATCCCAGCCGCTGGCATAGTCAGCGGCATTCGCGGGCGGTGACAGGTAGCCCTCGGAAGAGTGATTGACAGCCGTAAACAAAAGATCATAATCGAATTCTTCGTGGCTCATCACATAGTACTTGTTGCGATCCCCGGTGGGCGTCCCCATACGACTGCCAAAGTGCCGCCAGGGGTCGTTTGCCGTCGGTCGTCGGCGGGGACCGAAATCGCGAGTGGGGTCAGTGTAGTTGGTGATCCACCAGTTGTACGAGTACTTAAGGTCCTTAGCCGGTGTGCGCACCACCCGCACGCCCACCGCCGCCCGTGCCGAGCGATAGTCCCACTGCCCGGACTCATCCGGATCACCGTCATTGTCGGCCGTATAAGCAATGTTGATCGTATCTAAAAAGTCACAGCCCTCCACGGCCGGGTGGGTGCGGTAGAACCCGACGATGTCATCAGTCCAGCCCTGTGGCCCTCTTCGGGAAGTGTGCCAGACGTCGCCGTCAACGTAGATGCCGATGTAGACATCCTCCAGCTCCCGCTCGCCGACGTTCTGTATCTCGTAGTCAAACAGAATAAAATCATCGGCGTAGGAATAACTCCAGGCCATCGACGTTTGTCGCACGCGCACGTATAGTGGCTTATGGCCCCGGCCATCGGTGGGGTCCTGCTCGATCAGAGTGGGCGACGTACGGACGTCGGAATACTCGCAAGTGATGTCCTGCTCGGAATGAGCCTCGGGGTGATAAAAGGAACTGTTCTTGTCGATCGAGCGGTACTCAAAGTCGGTGTCCGGCCAGAACTCGCGCGTGCGGTACCAGTCTTCATCGGCCACGGAGACGAGTGTATCCCGTCCGACGATGGCGCCGATCCACACGGCCGCTACCCAGAGATAGACGATGTCACTGCCCTTGGGATACACACAGGACGGGATGGCTTCACCGGTGAAGGGGTCCGGAATGGGGCTGCCCAGAGTTCCGAAGGTGCCGTTGTTGGCGATGGCCAGCAGAATCTCACCCCGGTTGTGAGCCGTGTACTGGACTATCGGGATGTCGGACGTAACCAGACTACTCTGCCGGCGTCGGTTCGCGGCCAGACTTTTGGGGTCAGTTTCTATGCCGGCCGATATATCGGTCATCAACAACACAAAAAGGGCTGCCGGCAGGAAGACCTGGCGACAGCCTCCGATCAATTTTCTCACTTGATTCATCAATCGCGTGTTTACATTATGATGACCAGCTTGCCGATCTGTACCTCTCCGTCTTCAGTTTCTACCGACCAGTAGTACAGGCCCGAAACCGTCAGCTGAGTGTTGCGCGTAATCAAATCCCAAACTTCATGCGAAGCGTTAGGATCGCCCGGGTCCATGTCATGCACTATCTCGCGCACCAGGTCGCCGTCCAGGGTGTGGATTCGGATCGTGCACTTGGCCGGCAGGTTGGCAAAATGAATTTCTCGCGCCCGGTCGTCTGGGGGGACATCTTCCGGGTATCTCTCATATCTACGACGCTCAAAGCCCATGGTTAGATAGTTTGCGTCGATGCGATAGGGATTGGGATAAACGATGATATCCAAATCCTGTCGGGCTACCTCGCCCACCGAATTCAACGGATAGGCATGTTTGGCGCCCACCGTGCGAGAACTCTCCAGTGATGGCAGTCCGGATGAGGGTGAACCAAAGTCAAAGGCCGTCACGTTCACCCAGTAGGTCACCGTCGGCAACAGGTTATCGATAACATACTCATACTCAAAGTATTTGAGGTGGTCATCCTCGGTCAGTTCCTCAGGACGGGCTGAGTCGGGATTCAAATGAGAGGGGTAGGGCTGGTCCGGATAGATCTTGCGCATGCCGCCCGGAAGACCCAACTGGGACTGATTGAAATCCTGGGCGGCGAAGTAGAACTGAGAATCCGTATAGACCGGGTGTATGTATGGCGACGATGGCGTATACAGCAGAGGGTCAAAAAACGGGTCGTTGCCGCCGTACAGCGTTTGCAGTTGCTGCCGGGTGAATGGCTCGTCGATCAGAACCCACTCGTCACGACCGGCATCATAAACAAACTTGTTGTAATCTTCCCGGTCATACGATGCCACCACACTGTAGCTACCGGCGCGGGAATCCCGACCGCAGTATATGCGATACCCTTCGAAGTCAGCTGATTGCGTAAACCGATCCGGAGTTGTCTCCGAGCGCTGACCGTTGAAACGGACACTCAACTTGCTCACCGAGGGGTTCAGCCAGAACAGGGGTGCCGGCGGCGGCGAGGCTCCGCGAAAATCAGGTACGCCGTCACCTTCGTACCAGAGCGTATCGGCAAGAATCGTATCCACCAGGGTGGCGTAGCAGACGATTAGAGTATCAATCGGGTCCTCCAAGATAGTCGTATCGCAGATCGAGTCGAGGATTATCGAGTCCTGGACACAGACACGGAACTTGCCGTATTTGCCGTCACCATCAGTATCGACACCCGGATTGTCATAAATCCTTGAAGCCCAGATAGAGTTTATACCGAGCGAATTGAAATTCAGACCACGATAGTAGGCGTCGGGGTCATCCGGTAGATAGTTGACGTTGTTGATATCACTATGCAAGTTTTCACCGGCCACGTATGCGAACGAGATGGGCAGTACCTGGCCGGGGTCAATATCAAAGGGACCGAACGACAGCAGGTAGCGCGTATCAAAACCGTCGGCAACGTCGCCGGCCATGTCCTGATTGGGGTAGAGCCACAGAGTGTCCGAATTCAGAATCGTGGCGGTGTATACTTGGTCGTAGTCAAATTCCATATTGCGAAGTGAGTAGTACTTGTTGGCATCACCCTCGGGAGTGCCGGTGCCACCGGTGCCGAAATCCCGGAAAGGCTCTTTCCAGCGTCCCTTAAAAGGTCTTTCGCGCGGGCCAAAATCCCTAGTCGAATTGCCGTTGCTGACCCACCAGTTGAACGAAACATCCAGGTCCTTGGCCGGCGTGCGCACTATTCGCATCGCCGTGACATTGGGTACCGGAGCTCCGGGACCTGTGCCACCTTTGTTGAGATCACCGTCGGCATCCGCGATCCAGGCGATGTTGACCGTGTCCTCGTAATGACACCCCCTGAACTCGGTCGGTAAAGTTTCCAAAAAACCGCAGACGTCATCTGCGAAACCACCCTGATCACAATTGTCGGAACAGACGTCGGCGTCGACGTACAACCCCATATAGACCTCCTCCAGAGTCCGATAGCCAGTGTTTTTTATGGAGTAGTCAAACAGGACGAAGTCCTCAGCGTATGAATACGACCAGGCGTATGAGCGCTGTATAACTTCAATGTGCAAGGGGATATGCACGCGATTGGTGTAATCGTTGGCGACTCCTTCAGTCAGAGTGTCAGAGTAATTGAATATGTAGTCTTCTTCGGATACGGCGTCCTTGTACTCCGGCCGCGTGGGATCGATAATCGATCTCTTGAGATAGATGGCGTAATCCTTTGCCGGTGGAAACATCTCTTTGGCGGCACTCCAGCCGTCGGCGCCGAACGAAACCAGCGTATCACGACCAACTATGGCTCCGATCCAGAACGCTCCGGCGAACAGGTAAGTGGTGTTGGAACCCTTTGGATATTCACAGGACGGTACCGCGATGCCGGCAAATACGTCCACCGATGCATCCGCGAATCCGCTGCCGAAGGTTCCGTTGTTACTGACCTGAAGAACGATCTTGCCGATGCGGTGTCCTGCGGTGCATTGAAATGGTACATCGCTGGCGAAACGGGACCGCTGGTCCTTGGAACCCTGGTCAAACATGGCCCGGCTGGAAACCGGGATACTCAGTACGGTAACAAGCAGCAATGCCATGGCATCAACCATTAAGATTTTTCTAAACATAGTCCTCTCACACTCGGCCTAAAGTTTTTCTACTGACGCACACCGTGACCCATCAGTTTAATGATAAACACAATACAATGCGCCTATCACACCAGACGAGAAACTACTAAATCTCTCTGTTTTTGGCAAGGGTTTTTGCCTGTATAACGGGCAACTTTGATAGCCGCGGCCGGCCCTGATCGGTAAGGTGCTGGCACGGTGCAAGTTACGAGTGTGCGCCGGTCGGCGGGGAATTTTTTCAGGCCTGATACACCGTGGCACTGCTACATGATGATGACCAGCTTGCCGATCTGGGTCTCGCCGTCCTCCATCTCCACTGACCAATAGTAGAGACCGGAAACCACCAATTGCGTGTTGCGGGTAATCAAGTTCCAGGTGTCATGCGATGCATTCGGGTCGCTCGGATCCATATGGTGGATTATCTCGCGCACCAGGTCGCCATCCAGAGAGTAAATTCGGATCGTACATCGGGCCGGCAGGTTGGCGAAGTGAATTGCCCGCACACGATTGTCCGGCGCTATATCGCCGGCGATCTCGGACTCACGGCCCTCAAGCCCCAGGGACCGATAAGCGGCATCAATGCGGTAGGGATTGGGATAAATGAATACTTTCAAATTCCTCTGGGCCACCTCGTCCACCGAACTCAACGGATAAGAATTCTTGGCGCCCACCGTGCGGGAACTTTCCAGCGACGGCAATCCCGACGACGGCGAGCCGAAATCAAAGGCCGTTACATTTACCCAGTAGGATACCGTCGGCAACAAGTCTTTAATAACGTAATCATACTCAAAATACTTCAGGTAGCCGTCGGGAGTCAACTCCTCCGGACGGGCCGAGTCGGCATCCAGGTGAGAAGGATAGGGCTGATCGGGATAGACCTTGCGCATACCACCCGGCAGACCCAGTTGCGACTGGTTATAGTCCTGGGATGCAAAGTAGAACTGGGAATCAGGATACATCGGATGCGTGAAGGGTGACGATGGTGAGAATATGAGCGGATCGAACGAAGGATAATCCTGGCCATACAATGCCATCAACTCCTCCCGGCTGAAGGGGAGGTCCGTCAGCAGCCAGCTATCACGATCCTGGTCGTAAACATACTTGTTGTAGTCTTCCAGATCGTAGGAGGTTATGACGCTGTAGCTGGTGGCACGAGAATCCCGGCCGAGGTAGATTCGATACCCCTCAAAATCCGCCGTTAGGGTAAAGCGGTCGGGAGTTGTCTCGGAGCGCTGGCCGTTAAAACGAACCCGTAGTTCACCTACTGTCGGTTCCAGCCAGAAATAAGGCGCCGGCGGCGGTGAGGCACCGCGAAAATCCGGCACTCCGTCACCCTTGTACCAGAGCGTATCGGCAAGAATCGTATCCACCAGGGTGGCGTGGCAGACGATTAGAGTATCGGTCAGGTCCTCCGAGATGGTCGTATCGCAGATGGAGTCGAGAATAACCGAATCCTGAACACAAACCCTAAACTCACCATAGTCGCCGTCGCCGTCGGTATCAACGCCCGGATTGTCATAAATCTTTGATGCCCAGATGGCGTTGAGACCCAGAGAGTCAAAGTGCAGTCCCCGGTAGAAGGCATCGGGGTCATGCGGCAAATAATCGATGTTGGCAATGGAAGTGTGCAGGTTTTCCCCGGCCACGTATGCAAACGAGATGGGCAGCGTCTGTCCGGGGTCGATATCGAACGGTCCGAACGACAGCAGGTAACGGGTATCAAAGCCATCGGCAACGTCGCCGGCCAGGTCCTGATTGGGGTAAAGCCACAGTGTGTCTGAATTAAGAATAGAGGCCGTAAAAACCTGGTCGTAGTCGAATTCCTTGTTGCGCAGGAAATAGTACTTGTTGACATCGCCCTCGGGCGTTCCCAGGCCGCCGGTACCGATGTCGCGATAAGGTTCTTTCCAACGGCCTTTGAACGGTCTCTCACGAGGGCCGAAATCCAGCGATGGGCTCATATTGCTGACCCACCAGTTAAATGATACATCCAAATCTTTCGCCGGCGTGCGTACGATGCGCATAGCCGTTACATGGGGAGCCGGAGGTAACGGACGCCCATCCTCACCGACGGCATCCATGTCACCATCGTTATCGGCAATCCAGGCAATGTTAACCGTATCTTCGTAAATACAGCCGTGAAACTCCGTGGGGATCGTTTCCAGGAAACCGCAGATGTCGTCGGTGAATCCGGCGGCGCCGGAACCACCGGCGGGGTAGGCGTCGGCATCGACGTAAAGACCCATGTAGACGTTCTCCAGGGTTCGAAAACCGATATTGCGAATCTTGAAGTCGAAAAGTACGAAGTCCTCGGCATAGGAGTATGACCAGGCGTATGAATTCTGGGTGATCTCGATATTCAGCGGTCGGTGCTGCCGACCGAAATAGTCGTTGTCCACCGGATAGGGCGGATTAGAATTGGGACCGAAGGTGTCAGTGTACACAAAAACATAGTCTTCTTCGGATATCGCATCCTGATACTCGGGTCGGGAAGGGTCGATGATCGATCTCTTGATGATTACCGCGCGGCCATACTCATCAGGAAACATCTCGCGTGAATACTGCCACCCGTCGGCTCCCACCGACACGAGGGTATCGCGACCCACGACGGCACCGATCCAGAAAGCACCTGCAAAGAGGTAAGTGGATCTCGAACCTTTGGGGTACTCACATGAAGGTACTGCCTCTTCGGTGAAACAGTCCAGTGAAGCCTGCGCAAAGCCGTCCCCGAAGGTACCGTTGTTGTTCACCGACAACACGATTTTGCCCACGCGGTGGGCGGCAATACAGTGGTAAGGCAGACCACTGGCGAATCTGGTTCTGAAGTCCCTGGAACCCTCGTCCAGTTTGGCGCGTCCCCGGATCGGGGATACCATTGACAGAAATACCGTCAGGCTAACAACTGCCGTTACTAAAGCTCTCCTAATCATAATCCTCACACTCTGCCATAGATTTGTGTACCGACGCACATCACGGCCTGATAGTTTAATGAAACTTCAGAACTGCGACGTTCGACCTGGCCAAAATCTACCAAAACCAAGCCACAATCGCAAGAAGATTACCCGTTGAAGAGAATCAATCGTCGAGCACGGGAAGCCTCTGGCTCAGCCTAATCCTCTATTGGAGCACAACTTAAAATTAAACAGAGTTATCACCGCGATAACCGCAGCAGGTGACGGAACCCCGGTGTGCATTTGTCCCGGTTCACATTATCAGGACCAGTTTGCCGATCTGGGTTTCGCCGTTTTCTGTTTCCACCGACCAGTAGTAGAGACCGGAGACCGCCAGTTGCGTGTTGCGTGTGATCAGATCCCATATATCGTGCGATGCATTCGGGTCGCTCGGATTCATGTCGTGCGCTATCTCGCGCACCAGGTCACCGTCCAGGGTATGGATTCGGATCGTACATCTGGCCGGCAGGTTGGCAAAATGAATCGCCCGCACCCGGTCATCGGTTGGCGTTTCACCTCCGATATCCGTATGGCGTCCTTCCAGGCCAAGTTGACGGTACCCGGCATCACTACGATAAGGATTGGGATAAATAAACACCTTGAGATTTTTTTCCGTCACCTCGGCCACAGAACTCAGCGGATAGGCACTCCTGGCGCCCACCGTGCGGGAACTTTCCAGCGACGGCAGTCCCGACGACGGCGAGCCGAAATCAAAAGCGGTCACGTTTACCCAATAGGATACGGTCGGCAACAGACCTTTGATGACGTAATCGTACTCAAAATACTTCAGGTAGCCATCGGGAGTCAACTCCTCGGGACGGGCAGAATCCGGGTTCAGATGCGAAGGATGGGGTTGATCGGGATAGACTTTGCTCATACCACCCGGCAGACCCAGTTGTGACTGGTTATAGTCCTGGGATGCAAAGTAGAACTGGGAATCAGGATACAGCGGATGCGTGAAGGGTGACGATGGCGAGAATATGAGCGGATCAAAACCGGGATCACCGTGGCCGTACAATGCCGTCAACTGTGCCCGACTGAACGGAAGGTCTATCAGCACCCAGTCATCCCGGTCGATGTCGTAAACGTACTTGTTGTAGTCCTCCAGGTCATACGATGTTACCACACTGTAGCTGGTGGCTCGCGAATCCCGGCCGAGGTAGATGCGATATCCCTCGAAATCGGCCGACTGCGTGAAGCGGTCGGGAGTTGTCTCGGAGCGTTGGCCGTTAAAACGAACCCGCAGTTCACCCACTGCCGGTTCCAGCCAGAAATAAGGCGCCGGCGGCGGCGAGGCTCCCCGGAAATCCGGCACTCCGTCACCCTTGTACCAGAGCGTGTCGGCCAGGGTAATTTCAACATCGTAGGTGCACTCAATGGTTGTATCCAGGTCCACGATGGTTGTGTCACAGATCGAATCGATGATGACTGAATCCCGAACACACACTCGGGACTCGCCGTAGTAGTCATCGCCATCGGTGTCGATGCCCGGATTATCATAGATTCGGGAAGCCCAGATTGAGTTCAGGCCCAGTGAGTCAAAACGCAAGCCGCGGTAGTAAGCATCGGGGTCCCCCGGCAGGTGGTTGTAGTTGACCGATGATGTGTGCAGGTTTTCTCCGGCCACGTAAGCAAAAGAAATAGGCAGAGTCTGGCCGGGGTCAATATCGAATGGCCCGAACGACAGCAGGTAGCGGGTATCAAAGCCGTCGGAAATATCACCGGCCAGGTCCTGGTTCGGGTACAGCCACAGCGTGTCGGTGTTGAGGATCGAGGCCGTGAAGACCTGATCGTAGTCAAATTCCTTGTTGCGCAGCATATAGTACTTGTTAATATCGCCTTCCGGTGTCCCCAGTCCACCTGTGGCGAAATCGCGGTATGGCTCTTTCCAGCGGCCCTTAAACGGTCTCTCGCGGGGACCGAAGTCCAGCGTGGGATTGCCGTTACTGACCCACCAGTTGAAGGACACGTCCAGATCTTTGGCCGGTGTGCGCACAATCCGCATAGCCGTTACATGGGGTGTCGGCGGCAACGGTCGACCATCAAAAGAAACGGCATCAAAATCACCGTCGGCATCGGCGATCCAGGCAATGTTGACGGTGTCTTCGTATGTGCATCCCCGAAACTTGGTCGGTAATGTCTCCAGAAAACCGCAGATGTCATCGGCGAAACCGGCTCCATCGCAGGGGATAGCACCGGGACAGACATCGGCATCCACGTAAAGACCCATGTAAACATTCTCCAGTGTCCGGAAACCGATATTGCGAATCTGGTAGTCGAACAGCACGAAATCCTCGGCATAAGAGTACGACCAGGCATACGAACTCTGGGTGATCTCGATATTCAGCGGTCGGTGGGCGCGGTTGAAGTAATCGGCGGGAACATCAGTCGTATAGGTGTCGGTGTACACGAAAACATAGTCTTCTTCGGAAACTGCGTTGTCATACTCCGGTTTGGACGGGTCGATGATCGATCTCTTGTATTTCACGACGAGATCTTCCTCGTCGGGATACATCTCACGTACATACTGCCAGCCGTCGGCTCCTACCGATACCAGGGTGTCTCGACCCACGATGGCACCGATCCAGAAAGCACCCGCATACAGATAACTGGTTCGGGATCCTTTGGGAAACTCACATGAGGGTACGGCTCCATCGGTGAAGCAGTCGGATGAGGTAACCGCAAACCCGGTGCCGATAGTACCGCTATTGGTCACGGCCAGCACGATATTGCCCACCCTGTGAGCAGCCAGGCAGTGAAAGGGCGAGGCTGTGGCCAGTCTGCCGTCGGGTCCCTTACTGCCTTCATCCAGTTTCTCCCGCCCGATTGCCGTGATAGTCGGCAGAAGAGACAGGACTACCATAACACAACCAATCCGATAAATACTTCTGAGCATATCAACACTCCAATTCAGTTTCATTAAGGACGGATCAGCCATTCTGTCCGTCCAAAATGAAAAGGTCGTTTTTTTCGGCCGGGTTATTTCGTTAACCCGTTTCCGGCTGCATGATAAAGAAACAAAAAGCCATGAACAAGAGCTTTTACGTCGGATCCGCCCGGTGTCCGGCACCGTGACGGGGAGTCGTTGGTATTGATATTTACCGAGTTACCGCCCGGTGCGTCACAATGAGGACGACCATCAGCAACCACAAGGTGGCGGGCCGCCTGCGAAAATATATTGAACCAGGTATGTCAGATCAGCTACATCAATTCCGTCGGAACAGTCCACGTCGCCGGTCTTCAGCGGCACAGGTGGCGGTCCGCCCTGGAAGAGATAGCCTACCAGATAGGTTATGTCACTGACTGAAATACCGCCGCCATCAACATCACCCCGCATTTGGCACAATGAGATCGAAGCAGCCGTCAGAAGCGGTTGGTACACAAGCCCATAACCACTGAAATCCGGAGTGTAGGTGTCGTAACCATCAAGCATCACCGTGGCCGTATCGCCGAAAGAGGGTGCGGCCGGGATACCAAAGTGCAGTTTCAGTATCGGTCCGTTACCCGGTGACAGGTCCGGTGAAGTGCCGGATGATGAACTCTTCAGTTTGATCGTCAGGCGTTTGTTGGCGGGGTCGAAGTGAGTGAACGTCTGAGTCTCAAAGTAGTCTGTGCGGCAACCCAGGGTTGAAATGGAATCAAACGTCAACTCAAGTGTGCCCGGAAATTCCACCGGGATGCGGAATTGCCGCATGGGGACGGTGTTGCGAGCGTTGATAGTAACTACCACCGAGGAATCCGGGTATCCGACCGTATCAAGCGCGGTCAGGGAGTCCGCCAGGGCGATGATATAGTTGGGCTTTTCCGCCGAGCGGATATCACCCCCGGCATTGATCTCAACGGCGACAGTAAACATGCCGGGATCGTCGTAGGTGTGAGCAGGGTTCTGGATGAAGGCCGAATCACTGTCTCCGAAAGCCCAGGTCCAGGTGTCCACGGCCAGCCCGGAAGAAGCGGTGAAATTGACGTCGACCGGCACCCAGCCAAAAGTGGTATCGGCGTAAAAGGATATCCCCAGCAACTGATCGACGGAGCCGGCCATGTCGGGCATCGGTCCGATATTTTTCGATGACGGAGCCTGAGGTGTGGAATAGTCCTGCAACAATGTTCGCATCTCGTTGTGATCAAGTACCGTGCCGTGAGTGGCCTTGTTGATACCCTGCAAGGCCGCACAGGCGCCGGTAATAATCGGTGAGGCGCTGGAAGTTCCGGCAAATGATGCCGTGTATTCATTGGTGGTATCCGTCCCGTACAGGTCCCCGTAGCCGAGCGTGTATACATTCCAGGTCCCATAGGCGTGAGCATCCATCCGCTGGCCGTAATCGGTAAAAGAAGCAGGGTAATGATTGCCGTCAGACGCGCCGACCATGATTGCCCCGGAAAACCGGAAACTGGGGTCAAACAGGTGACCATACCAGTAAGTGTCGTCGAGGTTCTGGGCTCCGTTGGCTCCGGCCTCAACGATAATACGCCCGTTGGAAGTGGCCGTCAGGATAGCGTCAAATGCCGCTTGTTCATATTCGACCGGTACATAGGAGCCGCCGTTAGGGCCGCCAATCTGTAACTCGATCAGGATGATATCGCCGGTGTCACAATTGGCGGCGGCAGTAGTGATGGCGCTCGAAATCGACATGGAGCCGATTGAAACCGTGCCCAAATCAACATTGAAGGCGATTCCGGTCATACCAAAACTGTTGGAGTCGGCTGCTATCTCGCCCAGGACGGCTGTCCCGTGGTTCCACCAGCCGGGGTCGATCACTTTGGAACCGGCAATGTGAAAATGATCGGTGCCGCCGTGCAGGTCTTCGTGGCTCTCCACCCAGTTGCCCTCGATGTCGATCACTTTTATCCCGTCACCTTTGCCGCCGGTGGCGGTCCAGGCATAGTAGGCGTCAATACCGCTGGGCGCCGCCTGGAGATAGTTCTGAGCTGCTTCCCAATTGGGTGTCGGCGCCAGGGGCAATTGAGGAATGGCCGGGAAATAAGCGATTTCCACGATCTCCAGACTGTTCAAATCAGCTACCAGCGCCAGCCGATCGGAAGCAGACGCCGTCGGGGCAATCGCGATCTCGTAATAGAGACTCAGATCGGGTAGTGCCATGCCGCTGCGGGAGGAGCCGGAGGCGCGCATCCGGTCCAATTCCTTTAGATCGACAGAGATATAGCGTCCGGCATCACCGCACTTCTTTTCATCGGCCAACACTTCGTTAAGCTGATCCCACTGCTCGCCGCTCGCCTGAAATTGTCTGTCGATGAAATCCGGACGCCCGATTCCTTCCTGCAATTTCAGCACTATCCTGTCAGTGTCAAGATAGTCCGGCAGACTGTTATAGACAGGTTTGACGGCTGCCTGACGCTTCAGGGGATAAACACCGGCGGCCGTGCTGATACCGGCCAGATTTATAATCGAAAACAATGAGATGATTGCAACAATCAATGTCTTAGGGGAATACACTTTGGTACCTCAAGTTACGTGTGAACAGAGACAATACTTGACCATTTTACGATCCTTAATACAAGATAAGGTCGATTTCGTTTTTTACAACAACGATTTTACGGTGCAGTTCCCATCGAGAGTACGATGATAACCGTCGGCTATTGCGGTGGCGGACCGCCCTGGAACAGATAGGCGACCAGATAGGTCAGGTCCCCGACGTCAATCGAACCGCTGTCATCGGCGTCGCACCGGCCGATCTCGCAGAACTCCGGCGGTGGCGACGGCGTCCCGAACAGGCATCCCACCAGAGCCATCAGATCGGCCACGGTGATCGTGCCATCACCGTCATAATCGCAGGTCAGACCGGATCCCTGAACCGTTATGGAGCCGTCATTGATAATCACCCGGGTAGTGTCCAGGTAGCCATAAGGGGTGATGTCAACGTACAGGGAGTCATACTCGGAGGTGTCGGGATCGACTTCTATCCATTCGGTGCAACTGTCGGCTTCCCACAGGTTACACAGGAAAAAACTGGTGTCGTACAGGGTTTCCGTTACGACCCCGATAGAGTACCCCCAGGGGTTGGAGAAGTCCACTGGTGTAGTCACTGTCAGCAGGCTGGTCAAGACGGAATCCGTCACCGCTGCCGTGTTGATCGGAATCTTCACCGCCACGCCTCCTTGCTGGGGTGAGAAGCCCCAGTTGTGGACAGTATCAAAGGGAAGGTTGGCCAGACAGCGAAACCAGACCTCACTCTGATCGCCGGCGCGGTCTATCGCCTGAGCGTACTCGAAGCCGGAGGTCAGGGTGCCGGATGTGTCGAAACCGTCGTTGTCGAAATTGAACCAGACCAGGTCGGGGTGTTCCGATACCAGCACAAACTGGAACCCGGCCACGGTGTCGAAATAGTTGGATATGTAGATGTTAAGCAAAGCGCCGGTTTGTCCGCGCGGTACGGTGGTGTCCGGAACGGTCATCACCAGTTCCGGAACTTCAGTCGATGCTCCCCACAGTGCCGGCAGGCACACCAAAACAAATACCGCCGGTAACCCCAACCACAGTCTGCTGAACGAACCTTGACACAGCATATTGGATATCTCCTTGCCAATACGAAGGTTGTTTATAATCAACAATAGCAATGGGGTCAGGCAGGTTTCCTAAACGCGACTGTTCTCTTTTTTCTTCCGGTTTGATCCTGATGACAACAGGTGTCTCAACTTCTATAATAAAGCCAGCAATCCGGTTTCTGTCAAGTAGTATTAAACGCCAAACTTACATTAGACTAGTCGCACCAACATTATCTCATTGACAATACCGGGGTTCTCGTGGGCGGCAGATGTCCACATCTGCCCCGTTCACTGACCACGAACCAGAAAGCATCGAAACCATAATGATCAAAGCCAACTTCGTCGGTTCTAATCCCAATCCCCGCATGGTTGGTGAGGACATGCTGGAGTACAAATGCAACTACTTCCTCGGCAACGACCAGACCAAATGGCGCACCGATTTCCCCAACTATGAAGCCATTGTGCTTGAGGAAGTCTATCCAGGGATTGACCTGACCTATTATGGTAATGGTAGTCGTCTGGAGTACGATTTCCGAGTGGTGGCTCACCGCTCGCGGTGAGTTTCTGTTCAGTTTTATACTCATGTTATAGTAGGAACTGTAAACGCACCTCAAGAGGTGCACCACCTGTCCTGTCTAAACCGCCCCTCATCAATAGAAGATGTCGAAACCGCAGGGGTTTTCGACCTACAAGACTTACTCCCCGGCAGAGACAAGCTCTGCCGCTACGCGATTAAGGCGGCTTGCCGCTCGGAACCGCAGGGGTTTCCGACCTACCTGACACAGACGTTTGGAGATTGTCACGTCGCTACGCTCCCCGCAATGACGGAAGGCGAAAACAGGCGACGCTGCCGGCTTCTGCCTCCCCGACAAGAAACAGCCCGCCCGGTCTCTCCCTACTCATTCATGACCCGGTGCTTACGTATCCAGAAAGAGTACAGCAGCATCCCCAATGCTGAAACCAGACCGATAACCGCAAACCGGTACCAGACCTCGTATGGATGGTAAGTCGACCAGAGCATGTTGGTGGCATCGACGGCGTTCATGCCGGTAACCTCCATCAATTTGTTCATGGCTTCGGTGCGAGAAACATCCACGACATTAAAGTTTTTGGTCAGGTAATCCAGCGCCAAGTTGGCTTTGTCACCCATCTCACTGTATGCGTGTCCAGCCAGCCAGGAGCCGCAGCCCCACCCGACGGCAACCGGGACGTTGGCGTAGCCCATGTATAATCCCTTCTGGCCATCGGGGGCGATAACGCCCAGGTATTCGTTCATTTTGGGTGAGGACAACATCTCGCCGACCGAGAATACCAGAATGCCTATCATGCAGAAATAACCGGACGTCGTGAACCCGGCCAGCACCAGCCCCACCGAGGCGATCGTAATACCGAGCGTAATGGAAAGCACTCGCCGCAGGCGAGCCACCATCCATGATATTAACACGACGGCAAGGATAATCAATCCCGCATTGGCGTTGATCATCCACTCCTGTGAAAGTTGCGGTCCGCGCATCGAATGAAGCTGGAGCATAAACTCCGGCAGGTGTAGATCAGCCACCAGCTTCGAACTGTCGACCCAGTCGACGATAAAGTTGGGCAGCATGTCAAACAACTGCATGAACATCAGCCAGAAGCCCGACATGATAACGATAAACACGACCAGGCGCAGGTTCATGAAGTTGCGGGCGGTGATGGCCAGAATATGCAGCGGGTTACCTTTTTGTTCGCCACCGGCCGGGACCTCCTTGTAGGTCAGCAGCATCAGGAAATTGAGCGAGACGACTGCGGCGCATCCGTAAAAAACCATCGGCCAGGAGACACCGTACAGGAAATGTGCCAGCGGCGGTCCCAGGAAGCCGCCGATATTGACCAGCATGTAGAACGTTCCCCAGCCTACCGAGGAACTCTTTTTGGAGAGAACCTGGCACATTGTCCCCTGTACACCCGGTTTGAATATGGCCGTGCCAAAAGCCAGCACGCAGCAACCGAACAGGAACGGCCAGAACTCACGCTGGGTAGCCATCAACAGGTATCCGGCAATCTTGATGAATATCGATACGGTAATGGTTTTCTTGAAGCCGTACCGGTCGGCGAAACCGCCGGAGAACATCGGTACCAGGGACTGCACCACCGCCCACCAAAGGAATATGTGACCTTTTTCAATCTGGGTGAAGTGCAGTCCGCCCGGTTCATCCGCCTGGGCGATGTAGATGGGAATGACCACCCGCACACCGTAATAGGCCAGGCGCTCCAGCATCTCCATGATGTTGACCATCCAGTACGGTCGGGGGAGAGAAGTCAGTTGTGACAACAGCCCATCTTTATGGGTCGCGGTGATCGACTCCGTTGCCGGAGTTGATGGTGTCGACATGTGTTATCCCCGGATCAAGAGGCTTTCAAGTATGGCTCAG